>CECB01007447.1_pt1 | contig 45504 bp, 78 predicted proteins | sample 554791 | NCBI WGS metagenome assembly CECB01 (sample SAMEA3182072, study PRJEB8094) | gut metagenome | biome: human; feature: gut; material: Stool; isolation source: human stools | place: Canada | collected 2012-01-30
CCCTTGTCCCGAGCCCCGATGTGGGCGGACACTTCAAAATAAGGTGTTTCTAGATACTCTGCGCTCTGCTCCGTGTATTTGGCACAGATCTGGGATACGCCCGTCATCACCGCCCTGCGGGCTGCCACGTCAATATGGTCCCGGTGTCCGCTCTCATAGTCCACCATGCGGAGGCCGCTTTCTGCCAACTGCTTGACAGCGCCCTTGATGGCCTGATTATAGGAGATAGCCCCGCTCATGACCTGCATCTCCGCGCTGTCCAGCGCCCACTGATAGGCTTTTGCCGGTGCTAACATCGTCCGCCCATTGTCCACCAGGAAGCCCATGGAGCGGGTCAGGTTTGACAGCTCCCAGCGTGTCTGCTCATAGATGGCCCAGGTATCTTCCACGCTCACCAACGTCTCTGGCTGGGTCACGCCCGCTAGGTCAATGAGGTCGGTATAATATCGCTGGTTCCGCTCCACCACCTCGTCCAACAGCTTGTCCAGTTCTTTCCGGGAGATGTTGGCGGTTCGCTGGATAGCTTTCTCAATCTCGCTCAGGTCGATGCCATGGGAGCGCAGCACCCGTATGTCCTGCACCGTCACCTCGTTCAGTTCACCAGAAATTTTCAGTCGGGAACATATCTCTTCAAGAATCGTCGCTTCCAGACTGCGGTACAGTTCGGCCAGATCTTCTGGGATGGCATCGAGAATCTCTGGGGTGAATGGATACCTCATTCAATCTCTTCTTCCTCCTCGTCCGTCATATCCTCCATCTTTGGCAGCATCTTCTTTGCCGTGGCCTCGTCCTCGTTGTACCACTTCATGCGGTACTCCCAGTCGTTCATGATTCCCGCAGCCAGATCCTGTCTGTCGTTGTTTCGCTCCGTAGTCTTGTCCTCGATGATGGAGTCATCAAAGTCAATGGTCACTTTTGCTTCTTCGTTCAGGCCTTTGTTCATAGCCGCATTCCCAAGCCGAAGAATGATATGGCACAGCTCTGTAATAGCCTGTTCCAAGATAATTTCATGCTTCTTGATGGTGCGGAACATGGTGCTATTCTCGCTGATGACCTGGGTGGCCGTGGTGATATTCCCACTGTCAAAGCGGTAGTACGTCTCCCCAAAGCCGCATTTGCTGGACAGCAGATTAAGTTGTGTCTGCACGCCCTGGGTGTGTTCCGCCGTTCGCAGGTTCATGTCGATAGGCTGGATGATGTCCCCGCCCTCGATGTCCTCCGGCAGCATATAATAGGCAAGGTCATCAGGGTCAAAGACCGGCTCGCCATCCAAATACTTCTGCGCGGACGGCTTGACCATAACCCGCTTTTTCCCGAGCACAAACTCATTGACATAGCTGTCAAAGGCGATGTCTACGCCCTTCATGCTGTCGATGGCGTTGGCGTATACCGAAATCCCGAGCGGGATAGAGTAATCGAAGTTGTTGGCGATGTTTGGCCGATCAATGACAAACTGCCGCCGGTCGCTGCCGGTGTGGACCACGGGCGGCACCCGCTCAAACCCCTTCACTGAGGTCAGCGGAACCTCAGTATCCACGTTATGGTTCCGATATGTATACAACCGATTCTCAATGTCGTACAGACCGTCCACCTTCCGGTGAATTTGCAGATAGCAATAATCATCCTCGTTTACGTTGACGATACTGTCAAAGGCACATTCAGTAATGACGCCATTCTGCCAGGACAGGGGCCAAATATGCTCTACCGTAACATAGTCGATAATTATATCGGTGGCGCTTCCTGGAATCGGCCCTGCTTCCGTGGCCTCCATGCCCACTACACGGGGAATAAAAGCCACCGTGCCAAGAGCGAAGGCCATTTCCTGCATCTCATTGGAGCGCACGCAAAAGTTGTTCTCATTCAGAACCCGGTCAATAAACTCCTGCTCCTTTGTGCCATCCAGAGTGATTTCAACCCGCTCATTCATAAGCAGATTAGCCCAATCTTCAGGAATCTTCTTCCCCATGTTGAGACTGTACCGCTTGCAGCTCACCATCCCGGCCCCGTTGCGCACCCGATATCGGTGGAACTCCTTCACGTCTCCCTCATACCAGGACTTCCACTCCAGAACCTTGCCGTAAAAGCCCGCGCTGACGGTGGCAAAGCCCAGCTCTTTGAGTTTGTCGATGATAGTCACTTTCTCACCTCATTACCGGGAAATACCGGACCAGAATAGTGTTTGCGAAATATCGTATATCATCCATGGCGTGGTCGTCTGCCTTGATGACCTTGTCCACAGTGGATTCCTCGTCCCATCGGTATAGGCCAAATTCTCGGATGGCGTCTTTACACTGGCGGTGTATTTTAAGTTCCCCGCTTTTGAGATAGACGGAAGTGCGCCGTATCCCGTCCATTACGTCATTGTTCGCTTTGACCACATGGAACTCATTGTGTCGGAATACCGTAGTGATGAAAGACGCCGCCGACGGGTCAATGACCACATAGTCCACGTTATAGCCGTCTGCCAGTTCCCGTATCGCCTGGTAGTATTCTTCATCAGTCAGCTGCTTCTGCGTCCCACGCCCGCTGTAATAATACTCCTTGATTCGGACAGCCCCTTGCTTTGTCACGCACCAAAGGCCGGCGGAAAATGGGTTGAGCGTTCCATAGTCCACGGATATATAATACCGGCCCGCCGGCGGTTCCTCGTCCACGATGTTGCTCTCGCCAAACATGGGGTAGATTAGTCCCTCGGCCAGCGCCCACCGTCCCAAAATATAACGGTCGTAAAAAACCGTTCCTCGATACTCCCGCTTTAGGTTCTCCACAAAAGCCTCTGGGAGAAACGGATTATCATCAATTGTGTACGTTTGGCTGAAAACATCCGCCTTGCTGTCCAGGAACGCTTTTAGCCAATGATTCGGTCCCTGTGGATTGTACGTACCGTCAAAGCATGAATACGCTTTATCCAGGCGGCTTTTCAGCAGTTCAAAGACTTCCTGGCTCCAGTCTGCCACCTCGTCGCCGTAGCAGTATTTGATGGACGCGCCGCGGATTTTCGAGACCTGGGAAACCTTTTCAGCTCCAAGGCAGTAGCACTTTTCCCCAAATATCCACGCCGTATTGTCGCTGGAGATCGTGCCAACAAGAGCATCACCATAGATCGTTCGCATAGGCTCAAGCACATTCCGCTCAATGGTGGACTTGGTGACTCCAAGGATGACCGTCAGCCCGTCCTTCCCGACGCGCTCCCGGATGCGGATTGGGATAATCCACCGAAAATCAAGGTATGTTTTCCCCGAACGAGTAGCCCCTCCCTTAAAGTTCCAGCGGTGATTCCCCTTTCGGACAAATTCAGCTTGTTTCAGACTTAACAGCATCCCTGAACTCCTTCAACAGCCCGTCCAGCTTATTCAAGCTGTCGTTCCCGCTGGCTGTGTTCTTTGTTGCCTTGTCAACGATAATCCCGAAAGAAGTGGCGATTTGAGACAACCCGGCATCTCTTATCTTTTCTGGGTCTGTCAGCGCCATTAGGTGCAGGTCGATCGCTTCCTGCATCTTCTCTTTGCGGGTCTCCATGAAGGCCAACATATCCAGCGTGTTCTGCTTCTTTTTTTGTTGCGCCTTTTGGGCGAATCCTTCGCAACCTAACACAACACGCTTAACGGTATCTTTGGAAACCCCATTGATTTTCGCCGTGGCGTTATAGCTCTCGGTCTCCAGATAATCAGCCACAATTTTCTTTTTTTGTCTGTCTGTCAGCCGTGCAGGCACAAATCACCACCTCGTCTTACCTTTTTCTTCTTTTCTTCTGCGCCTCTGATATGAATCCTGTTCTTTCTTCTTCTCTAACCATCCGGTCAAGAGTGCCAAAAGAAAACGTACCTCTTGAATCGATAAGCGTTTTCGCATTGGCTTGGTTCTGGAAAACATAAGTAATTTCTCGGCGAACAGTTCCAACAGATTTCACTGAAATACCTGTATCCATTCTCCCGCCGTCAGTGAATACTTTCCTTGCGTTTCGTTCAATCGTATCCAAGTTTGTATATGCCTGGTTCCTAATATCTGTTGCCCACGCTATCTGCTTTTCGCTGCCGACAAGTTTGGGGAGTGATGCAATCTTCCCTCCGCCGCCTCCAGCGCTACCTCTTCCGCCCATTCTTTCGCCTCCCGACAACGTCCTCATAGTGAGGTTTTATTCGTACCACATTCCAGTCAAACTCTTCCGGGCATTGCCCATACCATAGAATTTCAGATGGTTTCAGCACCTCAATAGCCCGCCTACACCCAACGGCGAAGGCTTCTTGCGTTTCTGGCCTCGCCTGTGTCCCGACACTGGAAATACTAATGATTGCATTGCGTGGTTCTCCGTCAAAGCACCAGTCAAAACTATCCGGTGTGCTCCAACAGATTGTTGGTATCACACGGATACCGTGCATCTGCCAATATGCGCCCATCCAGTGCTTTCGGTAGTGGTTATAAATGCGCATGGCAACTGGCATATCGGTATACTGCGAGAAATCCGGTGTACATACTGCCCCAAAAGCAGATAGCAACGAGATGTAGTCATCTGGCCGGTTCCAAAGTCTGTTGAACTGGTAATCATCCAAATAAAAGTGGATGCCTTTACTTTTCCGGTTTTTGGCTGTCTTGGCGTAATTGAACGGTATCCATTCCAGATGCCGGATATCGATATGTTCTGACTGAATCTCCGGGATACCGTATGGTGGAATCCCCGCAAATACAGTCTTGTCTAAATTTTCAAAATTTAGCATAACGGGCTCACCACCTCTCGCCCAAGTAGAGTCTAAATCACGCCAAACACCCACTCCCTTTGAGGGCCAATATATTAACCCCGTAGGGGTTATATATATGGCCCTAAAGGGAGTACACCATCGCCGCCTACTGTCGAGCGCTGGCTCGGATACGGCCAGCCGTCACAGCCTGTTAAGCGATACACCCGTTTGGGTTGATAGCCACCCCCGTCTCCTGCAACTGCGGGGCGGCAAATATTTTTCAAAATATGTATTGACAATATCATATTTTATGATATAATTAAGTCATAAAAAGTAAAAGGAACAATATAGGAGGTAAAGTCATGAAACACTATGAATATTGCGTTTGCAAAGACGGCTGGATGATGGGTGCTTATATGGACGACAAGAAGGGAGCCGAGGATTGTGCCGCTCGTTATGCCTCCCAGTATCCTGACAGCAAGGTTGAGATCAAGGTCAATGTTTATGACGAAATGGAATACCGTTATTTCAAGGAGGTCGGTTGCTGATGACAAACAGAGAAGCATACGTGTTTGGCTGGGTGTTCGGTCGGCTCAACGCGGCGGCATATCCGCAGGAGATCGGAGGGGATCTCACCCTTGCCGCTCAGCGCCCGTATACAGCACTCGCCAGAGTCATTTCTGATGCTCACAGGCTTGGCCTCCTAAAGAGGGATCTCGACCGGCAGGTTGCTGAGGCGCTTTGCGAGATCACCAGCATTGACCCGCCCGTGGAGGGAGGGTCTGAAAAGTTCCAGCCCCTTGAAATGCAGGGGGCTTGGCAGTTAGGCTATTTTGCCGGTAAAGGCAAGCGTCCCCTTGCGTCTGTCGAGTTTGATATTGCCGCCGCCAGAAAGGCCAAAGGCTTGACTCAAGCCCAGCTTGCGGATGCGATGGACGTTAACCAGGCCGTGATATCCCGCTGGGAGAGCGGCAAGGTCAGCCCCAATGCCGGGAATTTGGACAAGCTGAAAGAAATTCTGAGCTAATCCTGCCGCCCCTCCTGGGGCGGCTTTTTTGCCCTCTCCAGCTCGTGCGCTTGTGGTGCCACCGCCCGCCTCAGGTGGCGAGGAGCGGCATATGGCGGACAGTAGGTTGTCCAGCCGCCCATTGGCATTTAATTTAATCGCGCAGTGCCTCTTTTGCTTTCCATCTGCGTTTGGAGCCGAGAGGCGGTAATGAGCCGCCACACGTCCACGGCGTTGTCCATGGCCGCCGCTTCCGCTTCTGCTACTGCACTCGGCATATGTGCGCTTCCCGCTTAATTGTCACACTCCGGTCTTGGCGGCGACATCATGATTAGCCACTCGCAGGGCAGTTTTCAGCTGGATAGCGCCGGGGCAGGTCATAGCTGCCACCGCTTTTTTGCCCGACACTATGACTGTCGGCTCGCCGCATGGAGGGCGCGGCCCTCCGCCCAGTTTATCGGGTGGTTTTCAGCCTGCGGCATATTGCACACGGAGGGGGGTGGCGGCAGATCACCGACGCCACCCCCGCCATGTGAAGGAGGAAGGGGGATGAAAAAAATGGGAGCGCGGGGGCACACGCTCCCACACTCCCATTTTCGCATATACCATGCTCTCCGATTCCCTCATGAGGGAATCACAGCAACTTTTTCTGTGAAATAATGAAAAGTTACATTGCATTTGGGTCGTCTGTTCTCCCGAGCAGGTAATCCACAGATACATTGAAATAGTCTGCTATTTTTACAACAGATACTATTTCAGGAATCACTCCATCCCGCTCATATCTCAAAATTGAGTTCTTACTGATGCCACATAGCTCCGCGAGAACACAGGGCTGTGTTCCTTCCTTCTCCCTCAACTTTTTTAGCCTCTCCGGGAACTCGTTCACGGGCTATCCCTCCTTCGGCGGGTCTGGGAGAGGCATCCAATGCGTAACCTCCATTGACCCTCCACCCATCTTTAGACCTGGTGTATAAACTTTTCCATCTTCCAGTCTAAACATCCAGTTTCTGAAGCCTGTAATAACGGTTAATCCGTCGGTAACTAAGACCATCTCATTTTCTTTTTCCGGCAGCCTCTCCTTGACGCTAATCCACTCACTCACACTGTCCGCCCTCCCCGTCGTGGATGGAGCCCTCCGCAATATCCCTTGCCTTTACTGCGTCTGCAAGAGTACGATAAGCACCGATATATTTTTGCTTTCCATTTATGTAAGCATAGGCCTCAAATTTCCCATGTTTCGAGAAGCAAATATTCCGTTCTCCTGTTTTATTTGTTGCCCTCAACCTTCGCTTATTAGGGGCGCAGTTTTCTTTATGCGTAACAAACTGGCAGTTATTGGGCGTATAATTCCCGTCCACGTCAATTCTGTCTATCTCTAACCCTGCTTTATAACCATGCGCAATCGCCCAGTCGCAAAAAGATTTTGGATCGCTTCTCCATGTATCATCCATAGTAATCCCACGCGCCCCATACCATCTGTAACTTTTGGCGTTTGGGTTTTCACATCTTGTTACAATCTGCCCCCACAGGCGATATACATCTGTTCCTTTATACCCATGTGTCCGCATATAGCACCTCTCCATTATCCAGCCGCTTGGCTTTGAAAAGGATTTCTTTGGTCATTGGGCACCTCCGATGATCTCGTCCAATGTGGCCCGCCTTATGCTCCTCAGCGTAGGAAACGTTTCATCAAGGTTATCAAGACTGCCCTTATAGTTGTCTTCGTCATCATACATGTAAAATGTCTGTCCCACTATATCAACGTATGCCAATGTTTTAACAACTGGATATAGCACTTTGATAGCCTTCGCCCTCTCCACCTCCTGCTCCGTCCAGCGTGGCTTGCGGATGATGCGGTCGGGGTGGTTGATAGCTTCTGTCAAAATAGCGCCAAATTCTTGACCGTTTTCTCCAATGGCTTGTCCATCAGAGCCAATAGAAAAGGCAAACTCTCCAACCGGAAAATTCACCGATATAATTTCTCCAACCTCAACCCCCAGCACCTCGCAAATTCTAGGCTTGTCCATGTTGTCCCCCCTCCTTGATTTTCAGGTACTTTTCGATGGCTTCGTCCAGGTTGGCATCCCCCTTTGTGTATGGCACCCAGCAGCTTCCGTCCTCTTTCCGGTACTGGCAGCCCTCGTTCTCATCCCAGGAGCAGCAGGGGCCGGGGCCGCCGTGAGCACAGTCGCAGCACATACCTTCTATGGTGTTGGTTTCCTTATGTTTTGCCGCCTCCGGCATATCATCCTCCACCACCTCGTAGCCCATAAGACTGGCGACTTCGTGGGGATGGTCTTCACACCATTTAACGCAATCATAGATCTTGCAGTCGCTCTTCATTGCTTCGTCGATTGGGCAGCTCTCACAGTCCATCCTGCTGGCGCAATACTCTGCGCTCGCTTGATCTACATCTAACAGTTTCTTGCTCCTAAGCTTCATGGTCGGCCTCCTTTCGCTCTCCAACGCTACAATAATCGTCCGGCATCATGTCACGCTCAAAATTGTCACAGTAGACGATGTTGTCTCCCGGTCTGGTGGCATATATACACTCCCGGCACCTGACCACAGGCACGGCGGAGATGGTAGGGGCGTTTATCAATGCCATATATCGCTCTTGAGCAGTTTTACATTCCAAATTGAATTTATCGAGTAGTTCGCTTCTATCAATCAGCCTCATGCTCGTCCTCCTCGTCCATGCGAGCGCCGCACGAAGGGCAAAACATAAATTTACTTGGCTCAATGCCCCAGTTGTTATTTTCGTCTTGATGGAATAAAGAAACCCCACAGTTTGTACAGCATACCCCAGAACCATAATCTGACCAGAAAGCGTGCCGCACCTCCGCAACGTCGGCGGCGGGGAGCCCCTCAAAGTCCGAAACAACAGAGGCACATGATTCGTCTGCGAAAAGCCATAGCAGATTGATAGCATCCGCCTTCTCGATGTACTCCTTCATTCCTCCGCCTCCCACTGTTTCTTCATGTCTTCGTATAACTCTTCCATCTTTCGGTTCCACCCCTTGAGCTTCCACAGGACAAGCAGGCCAAGCGCTATCCACTCAACAGCAGCTATGATCGTCAGAATATCAGCCATCCTGCTCCCTCCGTAGTGCGGCCTCGGCAGCGTTGCGGGTTAAATAGACCTCAATTTCTTTTGTTCTGGCGTGCCGTTTCTGGCAGATATCGCAATAAAAGCTATCCACGATGTACGCTTTTATTTTTCCGTCTTTGTCCGTCTGGGCCAGTTCGCGGAGGCGTTCAGGTGTTATACCAAGGGCTTGTCCGGCCAGCTTTAAAACATCATCCTCATTAAATGCCCGCTTTAGGTCCTCCGGCTCCAGACCAGTGTCCTCGTAGGCGGCGAGGCGGTCACAGACATCTTTATTCATTTGTCCATATAGGTGGGGCTTGAAACACGCCCTGCCATCGGCTGATCTTCTGGTCAACCGTTCCATGTCAGTCCTCCTTTTGGCCGTCCCACTTCCATGCGGGGCAAAGTTTGTGCAGGTCCTCTACTGCCGCATCCCTCTCCCGCTTCACCTGCTCCAGCTCGGCCCGCAGCTTCTCGTTTTCGGCCTGGAGCGTGGAGATGGCGGTGGCGGCATTGTCCAGCACGTCCTCCTGATCGGCAAATGCCCGCCCAAGAGTTTTCCCATTTCGATATGCGTCGGCATCATTCCTCAATCGTCTAATCAGCTTCTCAATGTCCATCAGGTGTCCTCCTCCGCTGGCTGCTGGAGCCAGTTCAGCCGACATTGACGGCACGACACTCCGTCGCATTGGCAATCCTCAAAATCTCTTATGCAAATCCCGGCTATCATAAGCCATTTTGCAAGCTCCTCGTCGTCCATGGCCCGGATGCGGTCAGAGTTGGATAGGCTCTGATCCGGGCAAGGGCCTTGCACACAATACGATGTTATGCCGTCTGTGCTGTACTTTTCACACAGACCACCAGGCTTATAGTAGACACAGGGGTATTCTAGGCTCATGCAGTTTCCTCCCTCTCCGGCGGCCCATCCCAGGCCGTCCAGTATTTTCCGTACAGCTCCATTGCAAACGGCTTGATGTGCTTGCAGTATAGGTACCCGTCCTTTACCCCCTCTGCAATCTCCAGGCCGCCCCATTGGAGCTGGGCTATCCCTGCTCCCTCAATGTAGATTGCGGTCTCCTGGGTGATGGATTCCAGCTCTGCGCGGGTGTATTGCTGTCTCATGGCGATACCTCCGGCGGGCGGCGTACTATATGCCACACGCTTCCCTTTTTCGTAAAATGCAGATACTTATATTCCCGTTCCCCACGCTCTATCCGAGCTGCGGGTTTGCCGCATTTTTGGCAAAATATGCTGTAATTTAATCCGGCGGTCTGCATCCCGCCTTTTCCACTGCCGCTCATGCCTCTCCCTCCGGCGGGCGGCGGTAGGCGAGCCATGTTTGGCCGTATAGTTCTCTATTTCCATAATCGTACTGGTCAAACGCCGACACAAACAAAGCCTTAATATCGTCAACGGTATGCACTAACACCCAGCAACTTTCCCCATCTTCCAGCTCGACGATATATACAGGCTTTGCTATCATATTGTCCAGCTCATTCCATGTCAGCGGCTCGTTCGGCGGTTCGTTAGGGACATTATTGCCCTCACCAGGCGGTGCGGGGAGTGGCATCCAGTGGGTGATTCCAGCGCCGTCATAGATTCTATCCCAATGATATTTCCATCGTTCTATCATTTTCCCTCTAACCTGTGCACGCTCCCAAATCATCGGTGCTACATGGCCATTTTTATCGCAAGAAATAACCATTTTGCTGCACCAATCCTTCTCTGGCAGTTCCGGAAGCCTTTCCTCCACGCTCACCCACTCGTTCTGCGGGGTGAGGGTGGGCATATTAGAGATCGCCTGCAAAAGCGCACCCCGTTCAACAGCGGTTAAATCTGTTTTCTTGATATACTCCTTTAGCGCATCCGAATCAATCGCACTCATCTTTCAGCGCCTCCTTAACCATGCGTGGGCTTCCCTTTGTGGGGATTTCTTGCGTTGGCAATAAAAGCATCCATAATAAGCGTGAGACGATTATGTTTGACTTCGCCATTTCCATCGATATAAAAGTTTTTCATGCTCCACCGCTGGAGTTCTCGACCAAATGGATAGTCTACAACTACGTCTTGCCCAATTAGGGCTATAAATTCATTTTTTGTCATTGTTTAGCGCCTCCAGTCTCTTTCTCAGTTCCTCCCACGCCTCTGGGGTGAGAGGGCGGCCACATTGAGAACAGTATTGGTGTCCCCACCGCTCCCATGCGATTGCTGTATCAGGATCTTTGCAACGGTTACACCCAGGCCACACCCGCTCTACCTGCTCCCGGCTGACGGGGCGGAGGGCGGCAATTGCCATCTTAGCGGCTTCAACCTCAGTCGGCTTATATGTCCAGTATTCGATTATGTTTTGCAATGACTTGATCGCTTCTTCTCGCGTCACGGCTGGGCCTCCTTTTCCAGCAGCTCCATCTCCGCAGCGCTCAGGATCAGCGCGCGGGTGTTCCATATCTGCCGTGCTTCTTCCAAGTCGTAGCCCGCCGCCATAAACCCACACAGGCATTCAATCATTACGCATGCCATTACAGCCCTGTGCTTTGTGTCTTCACCCCTGCAACCCGGGCATGGCAGTAGCACCCCCGCATCCGTCAGCCGCTTGGCCGCCTCTTTATTGCCTAGAAGGGCTAATTTGATATCATCCATGTATAATTCCCCTCTCTATGTCCGCTATGGCCCGAAAGATCGGATAAAACTGCTGGGGCACTACGGCGTTTCCGAGGCATTTAAGTCGGTCCACCCGAGAGGGAACCCCATAAGATATTCTACCCACGTCGGGTTCAGCTGGCCACCAACCTCCGTTTGCAACTGATGCTCCCTGTTTTTCCGGTAATCCTTGCATCCCCTGTTCTTCCAGTCCGTTGCAATCGGCGTTGGCCACATCTTTACCATCCCGCTCAAATTTGGTTCGCCTCGGCTGTTGTGATAAAATTCCCTGTTTGCCGAATCTGACGCAATCGGAGTTTTCCAGAGAATTGGGTCTCCATCCTCTCCCGTTATGTTTTCTTTCCAGCGCTCTACACCCGATAATCGCGCATCTGTCGCGCCTGTGCGGGGCGTCGACGGCACAAGCCGGAATAATAAACGCTTGGACGGAGTAATCCTCGCTTTCCAGGTCAGCGCACACCTGGTCGAGCGCCATATTGACGATCCCAGCAACGTTCTCGCCAACAACCCAAGCGGGCCGGAGATCCGAGATAACTCTAAGCATTTCAGGCCAGAGGTAACGGTCATCCTCCTTGCCTCGTCGCTTCCCGGCAACGGAAAACGGCTGACAGGGGAATCCGCCCGAAATAATGTCAACTGTTCGCAGTCCTGTCTTTTCATAGAAACTCTCCTTCGTCAGCGTGCGGATGTCCCGCCAGCGCGGCACGTCCGGCCAGTGTTTTTCCAGCACGCGGGTGGGATAATCCGCCCACTCGCACTGTCCGACGGTGGTAAATCCGGCCCACTCGGCGGCAAGGTCAAGTCCCCCGATGCCGGAGAAGAGGGAGAGATGCGCCAGTTTCGTCGCCTCGTGGTCGCCCAGAAGGGCGCGCATCTTATCGTCCATCGTTCGATTCCTCCTTGACTGCTTTCCAGCGTTCTTTGCGGCTACACGTCCCGACGACTGCATCACAAATGCTCTTGGACGCACAGCGCTCACATGGTCCCGCCCTAAAAAACTGTTTCATATACTCTGTGGTGGTTGATATGGAGTATCCGGTTGCCTGGGCTATCGTCTCCGGCCCATACCCGTCCAGCGCCATGCGCTCCAGCAAATCGCGGGACGGTTTTGGCTTTTTCGCCCTGGTATGCAGAAGGCAGCCAACTTTTTTCGGGTTGCAGTCCGGCAGCAGGCACTGTCCACAGATTGCCGCCTCCTCCGCGTCCCGCTCCGTAATATTGCGTTCCACGATCGGCTCCATCGCGTCCAGGCTGCGCCAGGGTGCCACCGCTCCGCTGATGCCGTAGGGGTCTCTGGTGATCACAGCTCCGTCACCTCCACCCGAATACATCCCCCGTCCCAAAGCCTATGTATGACCTGCCTGTACCAGCGGTGATCGTCGTCGGGCAGCAGGTATCCCTTGAGCGCGTCCACCACGGCTTTGGCGATTGCTGCGTGGTTGTCAATGTCCAGCCCGTCGTCCCATGCAAAGGTGATGGAGACCGGCCCACGTACCATCCCGCGCCTCACACGGGCCTGTTTCAGCGCGACCAGGGTCAGCGCATGGAGCTCGTCGGCGTCCTTCTTCCGCTGCGCCCAGTGCTTGCCGGAGTAGTAGGCGTTCAGCCCAAACCGGCGGCAAAAGGCCGACTTGCCCTTCTTCGTGGGCGGGTATGGTATGTTAAACGTGATTTTCTCCATCGTTCCGCTCCAACACTAGGGCAAACAGCGCATAGGCCACCTCGAAATGCCCCTTCGCCAATTCTACTCCGCCTCCGTCCAACGCAAAAATACCGATTTTCATATGACGCATGGCCTCTTCCGCCGCTATGCCTATCGCCTTATCCATGTCCATCTCTGGCTGCCTCCCAACTATATCTCTTTGTCGGGTTTCCTCCCGCGTCGTAGTATCTCCGTGATTTGGTGTCGAACATCAACGGGATTACCTCGCGGCTGCCGGTCTCTCTGGCCTTGATAATCCTGATCCTGGAGTCAACTTCGTCAGATTCTTTTGCCCGCTCAACAGAAAAAACATTGTCAGCGAGGTTGGTAATCTCCGCCGCCCCCGCAACGTCGTCTGCTGTCAGTCCCCGCTCCTCTCCAGCCTTCCTGGGATGGGCCACCAGATGCACATGTACATCGTGGCGTTTTGCGAAGGCGCTGAGTCTCTGCGTAAAAGCTTTCTGGGCCCCATAATGACCAAGCTCCACTTCTCCCTTCAGACTTGCGGTCATGATGTTGTCCACCAAGTACACCGAACACCCGTATCGGCGGTAGGCATACTCAAACAGGCGCAGTATGTTGTCCTCGTCATGGGCATTTGACTGTCGCAAATCGGTCAGGAGAAAGCTCCCTTCCAGCCATTGGTCAATCGCCCGAACAGCTTCTTTTGACGGCGCGTACTCCATCCGCCCCGTTCTGGGGTCTGGCTGCTCTACAAGATTCCTCGGCCCTGCGATCTGCGGCAGCACAAACCGTTTGAACTGCCTCGCCGGGAGCTCCCCGGAATAGGCACATACAGTTCGGTTCTGGTTGATTGATTCCACGAGCATCTGCCCGAGAAGCGTCGATTTCCCTTCGCCGCGCCTGCCTGTCCATACTGACAATTCGCCTCCCCGGAATCCGCCGGTGCAGTAGTCCAGCGGCACCAGCCCGGACATCATGCGGTTTTGCGAAATGGGCGCGTCCATCTCCACTTGCGACAGGTCAATCAGCCCCGGCCTCGGCACATCCAAAGCGCCAAACAAAAGGCTTTCTACCGCCTTTGGGCCAGCATTGTCCAGCAGTTCGACCACTGATTCATTCCCGCGAAACGCCGCCTTATCCGCCACAAGGATAGTGACCGGCACCCACTTCTGGAGCTGGCCTACAATCTCTTCCCGGTCTGCATCGTTTGGTGTTGCGACGAACACATAGCAGAACTGGGTGATAAACTCCGTGCAGGCAGCTAAGTCCTCCCAAGCCGCGTATCTGTTCTTGCACACGGCGTTAATACCAACCGCCGCCGCGTCCTCCGGCGTAGCGCACCACCAAAGTCCTGTCGGCAGGGATGGGTCAATCATTTCTGCCCGGAATGTCAGCAGCAGTGAAATATCGCTCTGGCTGGTCATGGTTCCCCCCCTTCCTGCGCTTCTCCCACGTCCGCACAGCAGCTTTCCAGTCTTTCATTTTGGCCTTCCCCAGCATCCACCCTCTGGCCGCGTAGTAGTCCACAAACTCCTGCGGGTCTATGCCGTTTTTGCGTGCAAGGCAGTATTCTCTCACCTCGTCCACCGTGGGAGGAACAAACACTTTTCTTTTTGACTCCGTAGGAGTCTTTTCTTTTGTCTTAGTCTTAGTCTTATATATGGGTAAAGTTTCTTGTAAAGGATTCTGTAAAGGAAACTGTAAAGGTTTATGTAACGTTTCCTGTAAAGAATCAATACCAGAATTTGATTGTTCCGATAGGGAATAGCGGCTCGGGGCCCCTTTTTTCCCTTGCTGGTATCGGATAAATCCAGCCTTTACAAGCTCGTCCCTCGCTCTGTAAGCGGATGGCTTTGACAATCCATTTGTCATTACCTGCAACCGAATGGTGTCTACTGGAACCCACTCAGGCCACCCAGCCCGGTTAAATACGTTCAGCAGCCTGAAGTACAAGACCTGCGCCGGAAGCGTCAAGTGGTTGTTTTCGATCCAACGGTTGAACTCATTAAGGTAATCAATGTAAGTCAACCCATCACCGCCCTAGAACGGGAGCTCTCCGTCGTCGTCCACCTCCGAGAACTCCTGCCCATTCTGTTCTGGAAATTCAGACTCTGGTGCGTTCCCCTCCGACTTCCGGCTGTCGCCAAAGTACACACTATCAGCCACAACCTCCAGGCTCGACCGCTTGTTCCCGTCCTTGTCTGTCCAGATGTTGGTTTGCAATCTGCCGTCTACCACAGCCATGCGGCCCTTGGAGAAATATTTGCTTACAAACTCCGCCGTGGAGCGCCATGCGGTCACATTAACCCAATCGGTGGTTTTTTCGCCAGTGGCCTTGTCTTTAAAATCCCGGTCAACCGCGATGGAGAAACTGACCACCGAGACACCGGACTGCGTGTGACGCAGTTCGATGTCCTTTCCAATGCGGCCCTGGATCACAACCCTATTTAGCATTTTGGCCCTTCTTTCTTGTATATCAATTTTGATTCATCCCATCCTGGGTATAAAGTGCGGAGGTAGTCCTGCATCTGCTTATGAAGCGGACCATCCGCCCCCTCGTTGTCAAATGCCGCATGGCACCGCTGGCAGCCTGTCCAAATGTTCTCTGGAATCCCAAGACCGCCCTGACTCCGCCGTATGTAATGACAGTGTGGCCCCGCATTGATGGAGCCGCAGAGTACGCACCGCCCAAAATCCCTCTCCCATACGGCCTTTTTGGTTGCCGCGGATATGGCGGTGGCCTTAGTCTCTCGATGCACGCCCCCACTCCCTTTCCAACTGCGCGTCCAGGATGCGAATTTGCAGTTTGTAGCCCTGTATGGCCTCCCGTGCGGATTCGTACACTGTCTGCGCAATATCTCTTTCCAAGCGTAGTCGGGCGATCTCCGCGTCACCACGGCAAATATCAGAGATAATAGTTACAGGCGTGCCCTCCGCCCTGGCCTCCAGAACAGCTTTTCGGAGGGCTACCCTGTAATCGCGTTCCGCCTGCGCATATGCTCTGCCGCGGGCTCCGAGCTGCCCGATTGCCTTATCCAGGAGTGCGGACTTTGCGCCGATCTCGTTTATCAGCTCATAGCCCATACAAACGCCCGCTTTCCTGTCCGGTTGTTCAGGATAGATAAACCGGAAATCCTACGGTTGTCACCATAAGCAATTTTCTCAACCGAGAAGGTGTCGAAGGTACGAAACTTCCCATTGGATTCCAGGATGTTCATTTTCTCAGAGGGTACCCAAATAAACGGGGCGGTATAAAGCTCTCTGCCAATGCCCCATCGGAAACCAGCACGTTTGAATGCGTCGCTTGCCTCCCCCTTTTTCTCGTTGCCCTCGCCGTCCTCCCTGGACTCTATTCCACAATCCCACTTCCACGTCCAGGCGTCTCCCTCACGGATGGCAATCCCACAATACAGGTTCCCTTTGATTTCCCGGTAATCGTTCGTCCAGTTTTCAGAGCCAACCGTCTCATCCAGGATATCCATATCCGTCCTGGCCGTCTTATAAAGGAGGAGAACCGCCCCATTCTTTTTGACCTGCTTGACCTTCACCTCAATGTCGGAAGCCTCCAGCAGACGGAACTTGTCCATCACTTCACCCCCACACTTCTGCCCTGTTCAATGTGGGCGTAGGGGACTGGAACACCGTCTTTAATGAGCTTGCCAACTCCAGTTTTGCTGACCTCCGGTTCCTTGTACTTGACGCACTCCGCGTCATAGCCGTTCTGCTCCAGCCAGCGGATTAAAGCTTCTGGATTAGACACTTGAACGGACGAGGTTTTGCGGAAAATGACGGAGCACCTGGCCGTCTGGAACTTCTCGCCGTCTAATGCAAGGGACAGATAGGATTTCAGTCGTTCCGCCTTGTTCTCCAGGGCCTTTCTGCGCTCATTGAGTGTGTCCGCCTCCTCCTTGATTGCCTTGGCGTCGGCCATCAAATCCTTGTACCAAAGGGCCATATTCTCAATCTTAGCGTCCCGATCCATCTGGAGCGCAGCAAACGCCTCATAGTCCATTAGTTCCCCTGTCTCCGGGTCTACCAGACCTTGAATCGCCTGGTCAATTTCATACAGTGTCATTTTGTTCCTCCTTACATTTCTGGCACATTTCTTCGTTTTGGTAAAGTTCTGCTCCGCAATTTGGGCAATTCCCTGCGGTTGGATCCTGTTGCATATCCCGGTATGGTGAAAATGGAAGCCACCACTCCATATCAGGCAATCGCCGGAAGCACCGCCCGCGGGCAGCCATCCTCGCCCATATAAAGAAATCCGGTTCGGCCATCTGACAGACGGATATGTACTGTCCCGTCCAGGGCGTTAATCTCGTCGATCGGATAGCCGATGTTCTCCATCGCCCAGCGCAGCAGGGCGGAAATATTTGCGGTGTTCAGCATTGACTTTTTCTCCTTCCAGCCCTAAAATAAGGGCAGATATCGTTTTCCATGCCGCCCTCCGGTTTCGCACACCGAGGAGCGGCGCTTTTATTGCTCCGGGATAGTGATGACCGCCCACACATCGTCGATGCTCTCCGCGCCCTCCAGGCCGGTGATCTGGATGGTGAGCGGGCCGGTGGGCGTGGGGGACGGGGTGGTGGTTGCCGCCGGGGTCTCAATGGACGGTTGTTCCTGGGCGCTGATGCCCTCCACCAGCAGCACCAGGGCCAGCAGCAGAGCCAGCGACACGACGCTGGTAATCAGATAGCGCACAGCCACACCTCCAGCCAGTTAGGCAGGCCACAGCAGATGATGATGCAGGCGGCAAACACTGCTGCACTCACAGCCTCCCGCCGGGCCTGGCGGCGCTCATTTCGAGTCTTGCTCACGTCTTTTCCTCCTGTCAGTTGATATCGATTCCACCAGAAAACGTCTTTTCCAACCATTCTTCGAGTTTATGGCGGAGCACCAACTTCTTTCTGGTTCCTATCTGTATGGCTGGGAAATCTGCTCGCCTGGACAATTCGTAGAATTTGCTTATGCCGATTCCGGTCAGCTGCGACGCCTCTTTGATGGTCAGGAGTATCTTGTCCTCCATGTCTTTACGCCCCCTCTGGATACGCAAAATCGACAAGGGCTTTCAGTTCCGGGAAATCAATCGTAGGGTCGTGCGCCGCCCGGTCAAGCACAAGCTCTTTCAGCTTAGGCCCGGCCCCCTCCAGCGCCTTGCGGTAATCTTCAAACGTGTAGTCCATATGGGCCTCCTCCCATTTCCGTCCTTTCCATGCCAGACAAAGCCTGTCCATGGTGTGGTTCAAGTTATTGGCGCAGTTCTCAATTTCCTGCGCCTCGCTTTTTTTGTTGAGCATAAAAAATCCTCCAATCTTGCCAGAGGCCGGAGGATGTGATATACTGTCTCCGATACCTCGTAGCTTCGGTACGTGGTGTCATGCCCTGGTCGGTGGTGGTGCACTGGCCGGGGCGCTTTTTGTTGTGCTCCATTAAATTTATGAAACAAGGAAATGCATTGCTATCCAAAAAATCGTTATTGCGGAAAGCACAGAAACCGTTGTCGCATTTATTTCCTCATCAAAGAACCAACAAATAAATATGTACCCTGCTTCAAGCGCCGCAAAAGCTAAAGCTATCCATTGGAACATCCCCGGCCCCCACTTTCGTAATCGAGGTATTTGTTTCCAAAGATATCTATCGTATAGTTCTTAGCAATTTCATCTTGATTCCGCTGGCTTTGTAGTGTAAGTACGAGGTCAGCAATTTCTTTAGAATCAGCCTCAATGATGATCTTCACCCCACTTACCTCCTTCCACGCCCCGTCAGGGGCGGGCTTCTTTTTCTCCATTTGCGCTATCTTTCTTCTTGCGTTTCCGTGCGGGCCTATCCCGGTATCCCTCGGCGTAACCAGCGATATAAAGTAACGCCTCTTTGGGGAGCCCTGCTAGATTCTCGGCAACAGTCCGTGCATCTGCGAGTTTGCTGGTGTCATATACGGGCATCGTTTCACCTCCCTGCTTGTCCTGGGTATAATATAACATGACCAAGTCAACAAGTCAAGCATTTTCTATGTCTGAGTCATAATTTCCCCTTGACTTCTTTTTTTGTTTATGATTTAATAGGTGCAGACAGGAGGTGCAAATAGTGGAGACCATTAACGAGCGAATCGCATGGTGCGTAAAGGACAGCAACCTAACAAAGACTGCTTTTGCAGAGAAAATCAATGTTTCGCAGTCTTTCATTTCTAGGCTAGTCTCTGGCGAAAAAGTACCCAGCGACCGCACCATTGCCGACATCTGCCGTGAATTTAACATCTCCGAGCTCTGGCTACGTACCGGGGAAGGAGAGCCACATATCCAGAGGGACGAGGACGAGGAGTTCCTCGAAGTCATGGAGCAGATCCACATGTCTGATGATGATCTGATTAAGCGGATTATTAAGGCATATTGGTTTATGGAAGACGACGAAAAAGCCGCCATCAGAAAACTGATAGACGGCTTTACAAAAAAATAAGGCCCCGGTTTCCCGGAGCCTTTTTATCACTTATTATGTAGTTTTTCGAGGACGAGGGCGCGCGTAAGGAGCGATTTCAAATAGGTTTCATTTCTGTTCCGCTCCATGACAAGTTCAATTTCTTTTTTAAGCATTTCAACTTTTTCTCCATTTGGCGTCATTTCGCGCCCTCCTCCCAATTTGTACCTTACCAATATTTTGGTCGGGAATTTTGCTCCCCTTGTTTATCATTATAGAACGTTAGTTCTATTTAAGCAATATATGTTATCACCAAATTGTGGCAGCTTATTTTCTATATGCTAAAAGATTGCTTCATTGGAAAAGAACGGATTATTGGACTATGCTTATGATATGGTACACCAACCCATGATTGCCAAACAGAACAGGAATCTAGCGACAGAATTGTAATAGGAGGATTTACATATGCTTGACGAAAAAGATTTGCAGGCAATCGCACAGTTGATGGAGAAGCAAAAACAGGACATCATGTCTGAAACGAAGGGCTTGTTGGAACAGCAGAAACAGGACATCATGCACGATGTAAAGGTTTTATTGGACACGGAGGTCACAACCCGATTTAACCTTTTGGCCGAGGGACAGCAGGCCATTATGGACGCCATCACGCCAAAGAGTGAAATCGAGGAACTGCGAAACGAAGTATCCGTGCTTAAGCTGGCGATCCGCACCATGAATCAGGAAATCGCCGAACTGAAAAAAGCGCAATAAAAATACCGCACCCGGTGCTGGAACACCAGGAGCGGCCATAGAGGGGCAGATTGCTTTGCGGGCGCTCTGCCCTTCCATTATACCAGAATGGAGGGAAAAATCAATGGCTAGAAAGTCTGCTGCGGGTAGCGGGACAATCCGCAAAAAAACGGTACTCAGAAATGGGAAAGAATATACTTACTGGGAGGCCCGATTTACAACTGGGTATGACCCAGGTACAGGGAAACAGATTCAGCGGAGTATTACCGGGAAAACGCAAAAAGAAGTCGCTAAAAAACTCAAAGAGGCCACATTGACCGTAGACCAAGGAACTTATACTGACCCAGTAAAGTTAACTCTGAATGTATGGTTGGATAGCTGGCTTCAAGATTATCTGCTTGGGGTAAAACCAAATACTATACGCATATACAGGAATAATATAGAGCGGCATATCAAGCCCGCTATGGGAGCTGTTCGCCTCCATGAAATCCGCCCACATATTGTCCAGAGGTTTGTTAATAAATTGGCACTCTCTCCTGCCTCAATCCGTCTGGCCTATAAAGTGCTCCATCAAGCACTTGAAAAGGCTGTGCAGCTAGGGTACATACCAAAGAACCCCGCCGAAAATTGCGAATTACCCCGTCAGGAGCAGACAGAGATACATCCTATCGATGATGCTAATGTATCAAAATTACTTAAGGCCGCAGCAGGGGATCAGATCGAGGCCCTTATCATCTTGGCTCTATTTTCCGGCCTTAGACAGTCTGAGTTGCTTGGTCTTACCTGGGATTGCGTTGACCTAAAATCAGGCTCACTGATGGTCAATAGGCAACTTGTAAGGAGCGATCTCCGGGTAAATGAAGAGGTCTTTGCATCTCCTAAGAATGGGAAGAGCAGAACTATCACCATCGCAACTTCCGCAATAAAAGTTCTAAGGGAACAGAAGCGGAGGCAAGCAGAAATGAAAATCAAGGCCGGGCCTGCATGGGAAAACGAACATAACTTGGTTTTTACAAACCAGCTCGGGCATCCGCTTACTCACCAATTTGTAGACAGGAGTTTTAAGCGGCTTATTAAAAAAGCCGGTTTTGATGGAGTCCGTTTCCATGACCTGCGTCACACCTATGCCGTTAATGCTATTCGTGCTGGCGATGATATCAAGACCATCCAGAGCAACCTCGGCCACGCCAGCGCGGCCTTTACTCTGGACAGATACGGGCACTTCACGGAGCGCATGAGGCAGGACAGCGCTGCCCGCATGGAGGGATTTATAAAAAATGTTCTAAACCTGTAAAGGGAAAACATAAGGGAAAACTTTTATGTGGATAACTAGGAATCCGTTAGAATCCTTGCATTTCAAGGTCTAACGGGTTCCTTCGTTACGCAACTATTGGTTGCTATTTGTAAACTTTATTTAATATCAAATAGAATTAAAAGTTATCGTATTAATCGAAATATATCATTTATTCTTTCATTTTGCAATGAAATTTTTCAACTTAAAATGTGCTGGTAAGGGAAAATTAAAGGGAAAACTTTTAGGAAAGAAAAGGCGGAGGCTATTGCCCCCGCCCTTTGTTTAGCCCCTCACGATGTACTCGTAGTAGCGGGCCAGCTTGTCCTCCGGTGCGTCCTTGTCACAGAGGAACGATTTTGCCATGTCGGCATAGAAATCAATCTTATCGCCGACACCGTGCTTCTTGGCTACCTTAACGTAGTCACTATAGACCATGTTGAGGGCCGCCCAGAACTGGACAGGGTCGCACTCAATCCCACGCTGGGCCATGACCTGTTTGGCCTGCTCCAGCGTCCAGTGAGCGCCACGGGTGCCATCCTCGTTGTCCATATGCTTAGACCATTCATCGGCCATCTCCTTGGTGAAAGGGATATAGCCGGAAGCAGCCCCATAACCTGTCATGTGTTCTCCACCTTTTCTGTACGCCATCTCGTCCATGCGGTAGTCATGGTCAAACTCTCTCGGAGTTTTCATTTCACCTTCGCCAGAGATAGCGAATCCGATTTTGTTCATGGGACGATTCATCTCCCGTCGCTCTGTGTATGCGCTCCCATCCTCCCGATAGACCGGTGGGACGTAAGGGTAGCCGTAGTGAGACCGAGGACCGTACATCCGGTCATCCCAGTATCGGCTCTCTACCCACATGCCACCATCGTTACGTGGGGCAAAGCGCCCATCAGAGTAACGGCGATAGCCCCGATCCTCCGGCTCCATCATCTCAGAGCGCGGCGCATAGCGGCCATTGTCGTAATGCTCCCGGCCACGGCGGTCACGAAACTTATCATCGACATCGTAGTTGTCGTAGCTCCGTCCGTCGTTGTAGCGGCGATTGTTGCCACTGGACATGAGCATCATCCGAGTAGATCGTTTCATTTTGACCCCTCCTTACGCCGTAGGGGCGGGTGCAGCACCGCCGTCAATACTGGCAAGATTGTTACTGGGAGAGCAGCAGGGCTGCCCCAACATGCGGAACGAGCCGCCGGTGGGGGTAGTCACCACACAGACGGAGTAGCGGGTGCGAGTGCGGATGCCGCAGGCAGTCACCTGAGCGCAGTTACGCTTGGTAAGGGGATATAGCTCTGTCCCCGTACCAATAGTAATGTACACAGGTGCATTGATGGTAGTTGTGGCCGGGATGGACTGAGCTACCACAATGCAATACTTCCCGCCGTTGTTGTAGGCGCCGGCAGGCAGATTGATTTCAAGATTCCCTCCAGTAAAGGTGACCGCCTGGCTTAGCACCAGGTTGTCGCACAGTCGGCAAACAGGCTTACAAGACATAAAATACCTCCAAAAATCAGGGGCGGCAGACACTTAGCCCGCCGCCCCGAAATAGTCACGGCAAAGCCGGAAGATCAACTTACGAGGATTCCTCGTAAGTTTAGCAGCCACAACCACAGCCGTTGCTGTAGGCCCCGCAATAGGGATAGGGGGCGGGCACCTGGTAAGCGGGCACGGGCATGGGGTTGATGCGCCGAATCAGCTCAGAGGTCTGAGCGTCAGACATGGCAGCAAGATAAGAGTTCTGTGCGGTCTGGCTGGCCTGGAACTTCAACGCCTGATTCTCAGACTGGAGGGAGGCGATCTTATCCTGAGTCAAGAAATTCAGGATTTCACGAGTACCAGCGTTCTGGCTGTCAATAATATCTCGTGTGCTATTCTGGATGGTATTCTGGATGGCGCAGGTGTTGGTAGCCATGTTGTAATTCACGCCGTCGATGGCGCGCTGGGTCTGGCAGCAGCAATCCTGAGCCTGAGCGGCCATGTTGCACATCTGAGACTGGACGTCGTTGAAGCCCTGGAGAAGTGCCACATTGGTGTTGTTGAAGCCGCTGGTGATGCTGTTGTTCAGGGCATAGGTGCTGTCACAGATGCCCTGCTGGATAGCAGAGATGCCGCGCTCCACACCATTGAAGGCAATGGCCTCATTGACATCGGCGCGAGTAGCCAATCCCTGGAGGCCGGGATCGGTGCTGGCACCGCCACCGCCGAAACCACCGAAGCCGCCGCGGCCCCAGCCAAAAATCATGGCGAAGATGATGATAGCCCACCAGCCATCGCCACCCCAAAAGCCGCCATTGTTACAGTTGCCGCCGTTGGAGTCGGAGCCAAGAGCATAGCCAGTCGCAAAATCGTTATCCATTGTATATACTCCTTTGTCAGTTATTACATCGGGGCCGTACGCTCCCCGGATGTTTCAAAAGAGCGGTTTTTTGTCAAGACACCGAAAAACTGAAAAGAAATGCTCTATTTTATTTCATGGGTATACCTAGTTGTCGTGCAATTTCCTCAACGGAGGTTCCCCTCTGTTTTGCCATGTTTTCCGCAGTCTGGCGAAGCTGCTGCGGGTTTTTCCCTTGAATGAGCCGCATAGCTTGAGCTGCCTGCGGATTCTGTCCAGCCATCTGCTGGAGCATTTGCATGGGATTCCCGCCGTTCCGCGCCATCTGGAGCATGGCCGTCATGGGATTATTCATCGGAGGCATCATTCTTTTTCCCTGCCTTTCCACCAGAAGCGGGCTTTTTCAGCCGTTCTATCTCGTCCTTCAAATTGTTGATGGTGTCCTTCATGTCCATAAATTCATCCAGCGGTGCGAAAGCAGGGGCCGGATTCTCCGTCTGTTGTTCTTTTGCCTGCTGTTGACCGTGGAACTCAAACACATCAGCAGCTCCGGTATTGGTATTAAAGCGTTTCATATAGACCACATTATGAGCGAGGTCGGGGAAAAACATAGGGGCTCCCATGAAGTCAACCGGAACCCCCAGCGCTTCTTCTCTGGAGGCCACAGGACGGCAGAAAAAAGCGGGCTGTGTGTTTACATTCCCTTGCGCCTGAATGGTCTGTGATGGTTGCTGAGTAGGTTGCTGGGGCTGATATACTTGTGGAGCCGGAGCAAACGGGGTAACAGGATTGTAGGCCCCATAAGCCGGGTATGTGTAATTAGGAAACGCCATACTGACGCGCCTCCCTCCCCGCCTCCAATGCGGTTACGTAATCCTCTAGGCCCTCGTCATCTCCCTGTGCCATGTACCACATCGCGGTTTCGGCGGCACAATCACGGGACATGCCAGCGGCTACCATCCTCTCGATTAGAGTCATATCCAACACGTCCTTGTCCATAAAAATAAGGAGTCCGTGAGGAGGGCGGCGACGTGTACCAACCCTGTATCCTCACGTCCTCCTATTGATATTGTCGCATAAAAAAACTTCCGCCGGGGGACATTCCAGCGGAAGTTTGGGGGCGTTATGTACCTTTTTGGAGGAATCCCAGCTTGTTTGCCGTGAACTCCACCTTTTCAAAGATGAAGGGCAGGTGCCGGTGGAGCGTTTTCCGGTCTATCCCGCAGCAATCGGCCGTGTCAACCTGCGCTTTCCGTTCCAGCAGATAGAGCTCCGCAATCTGCGTGTCGTCTCTCCCCAGATTGGCCTCGTGGATGGAGCGCTTCATTTCTGAGGTAGTCAACTCCTCTAATCTTCCAGGAAATCGAATCAGCGCTTTTGACACGTCCTGCACCTCATTCTTCCGGCGGCTCTGTGGGCAGTTGTTTCAGGGCCTCCGCCAATTTTGTGACGGTTCCATTGCCTCCCAGCGCCTTGTATGCGTGATACATCGCCAACACATTTTCCATCCCATAAATCGGGATGTACTCAAGCTCCATGTAGTGGTTGTACTTGTTGATAATCTCGTTGCGCAGCAGCGCCAAGACGCCATTCACCACGGCCTCGTTCTTAGTGTAATCCACCTTGACGCGCTTTCTTTCACGGGCGGCGACCGCCTCGATAATTGCCACCAAGACCAACGCCGCCCCGGAAATCAGTGGGCCTACCCACTCCATGGGCATCAGCCCTCCTTAGTCAACTGCTTATAAACCTGATTGATACCAGTGGCCGCAAGTCCGCTCACAATGCCGACAGCGGCGGCGGTCAAATAGTCCGAAGCCGGGAACTCCGGCATGATGAACATGCCGAGGATGCCAAGCACCGCGCCAAAGATGCCGCAGATGATGGGAATCCACTTATTGTCCAGTCCAGTGGCCTTGACCACCTGGCCGACCAGAAAGCAGATCACAGTGATAACCGCCACTCCGGTGATACCCAAAGAAGAAATGTCCATAAATCAAACCCTCCTATGCTTCAATGGTGTGGATGCCGTACTCTTTGGCACAAAGGTTCTCGATCTTACAGCCCCTCGCTTCACTCCAGCCGGGAGCGAAATAAGCCACGTCAGCAGTAGCCAGCAACTTCAGGCTTTCACCCAGGTATTCCAGCGCATGGCTCATATCTGATGTGCCGAAAAAACTGTCAATGACCTCGACAGGCTCTCCAAGGCTGTCCTTCGCCGCCTGAATAGCGTTGCTCCGCTCTGCCAGAATTTCATCGTCGGTTTTGCCCCGCATGGGCTGAGAAATAAACAACTTTTTCATATTCCAATCCTTTCTTAGTCCAAAAGTCCCAGTCGTGCCAGCACCACAGCCAGCTCCTGCCGGGTCATATTGTCGCGGGGCCGGGTGCCATCCAGTACGCCATTGTCTCTGGCCTTTTCCCACGCCTCAGCGGCCCAAACGTCCGGGGTGTCCTCCGCGCTGTCCGCTCCCGTTTCGCCTTGCCACGCTACGCCCAGGAACTCACAGATGCCCTTTGCGGTGGCCTCGGCCAGCTTGTCCCGGTACTTGCTATCCTTGAGATACTCCGTGTCCATCTTGTTGGTATGGAAGCCGTACTCAATGAGCGCGGCGGGGGCGTCCGTCTTGGCGAGCACGGTATACATCTCATGCTTGATAGGTTCACTCCGCAGGGACACCCCGGCGGCGTGGAAGGCGTTGACCAGGTCAGAAGCCAGAACATTGCGCTTCGCCGTCATGGGCCCGGCGCTGGTGTAGATCTCCAGCCCGGACGCGCTCGACCAGCCTCCCTCCCCGGCGGCGTTGGTGTGGATGCTCACAAAGCAGTCCGGCTGCGCCTTATTGCTGGTCTCTGCCCGCTCCGTCAGGCTGGGGTAGTTGTCCGCCGTCTTGGTGAGCACCACACCCACCCCCTTGGCCTCCAGCAGCGGCTTAACGCGCTGGGCCATATCCCAGGTAAACTCCCACTCCTTGTAGGTACCATCCGGGGAACCGTTGACGTTGCCAGGCCCGTGTCCAGGGTCGAGGCATACAGTATGCTTACTCATAGGCTTGCTCTCCTCTTCCGGCGGTGTCTGCTCCGCCTGCTTGAGATACACGCAAATCCAGTTGTGCACCTTGCGGCTGGCGGTGATGCGCTCGCCGCCAAAGTCGCACTGGCTGGAGCCGCCCCCATCCAGCATGACGGCGGAGGCCCAGCCCAGCCCGGCCAGCTCGTCCCGCAGAGTTTCCGGCGTGGCTGCATCGGCGCCATCCGAGGAGCAGTAGAGGGCCAGACTGCCACCCCGCAGGCCGATGGCGCTGCGGCCCCTCTTGCCTCCCTGGGCCGAGCCATAGGAGGGTTTATCCACTGGCTCGCCGGAGGAAATAAGGGCAGTCACCGCGATAAAGTTGGCCGCTCCCTCGTACTCGGAGGTCATGTGGATGTCCGGGCCCTTGTCCCAGGCGTAGCCCATCGGACGCCAGGGCGTGCCGGAGAGCATCGCCCCGCCCACCTTAAGCAGCGGGCAGGGGGTGCCGTCTGGGTTCCACATGCCGCCATTGAGCACGTAATGAGCCTTTGTTTCAGCCTTGACCTGAGAGAGCGTCTTGCGGCAGTTGGTGACTCTCAGCTCAATCCGCTCCACGGACGAGAGCGGGATGTATGTAATGAGCTTACTCATTTGATTCACATCCTTTTATCCAGCGATCCCGCTGTTGATTACTGTTCCGGGGCCAGTAGCCCGGCCAGCTCCTGGTACTCCTCCGGGGTGAGCCGGTCGGCGGCGAGATAGACATCCATCTTGTCCTGGAGGCCGTCGGTGCGGCCCCGGTCAATAAGCAGCTTGCAGAGATTAAATACCGTGTTCATGTCCTTCCCCTTCCTCAAACAGCATTGGTGGTGATTTCCAACATACAAAGTCGTTCTTCGTGCTCGGACAGCATGTCCAGAGTGATGTCCTCTGCGAGGGGCGGCTGGGGTTCCGGCTCCGGCTCTGGAGGCCGCTCAGTAGGCGTGATGCCCACCAGCTTGTCCCCCTCAATCTGGAGGTCACACCAGCCATAGGTCGCCCACACCGCGTCATGGAGGTGGGCGGGCACCTCTATGTAGTCATCCAGCCAGCAGGCGCTCCGCCCGCTCTGGCTCTGGATCGGGTGCTGGCCGGTTTCCAGCGGGTCAATTTGGATGATGGTCATAGATGGGCCTCCTTTCAGCCAATGGCAAGATAATAATACTTGTGTCTTTTGTCGTTTCTTTGGGAGTTAGCATGATGAGTGCTATACCACGTTATAGTCTTACCGTCTGAAGACTTCTTCGCATAACTGCTGTCCGGATCACCAAAGCCTCTATACTGCTTAAACTGTGTCGTTAAAGCTCCTGTGTATATAGAATAGTAATTATTGGATGTGTCCCCTAAATTACTGGTGAAAAAACCACTATCCAGTGTTTCTTGCCAACCAATAATAAGCAACTTGGGGGCAAAGTCAAACGTCAGTGATGTCGGGTTACTGCTCCCCCATCCGGTTCCACTGTTATAATCCCCCGTCCCTACATAGCTCCCCGTGGCAACCCTTGCCCCCGCGTGCTCGTCCACGTACTGCTTATTTGCGGCACTATTGGATGCCGTTGGTGCGGACAACCCTATCAGCTCAACTGTTCCGCCAATCGAGCCGCCACTGAACCCGCCGGAAGCATTAGCCACCAATTCAAGCCGACTTGCAGATGAGGGAGATAGTTCTATCGAATTGCTGCCATAGCCAAATTCAATCCCTGATCTAATTTCGAGGACGCCCTCAACTGTTCCTCCGCTCAGCGGCAGGAATGGAGCACTTTGCATACCAGCCAGAGCGGTGTTAAACTCCTCTTCGGTTCCGGTATATCCTTTCTCTTTTGCCGCCTGATAGGCGGACTTTCCAGGTGCACCATCCTTGCCGTCTGCCCCTGGAGCTCCGTCTTTGCCGGGCAGTCCCACCCCGGCAACTTTTTTGCCGTTTACAACGATAGCCATGTGCTACACCTCCACCCATTGCCACATGCCGGGACTGTCGGGCGGCCACGTACAGGGAATCATGTCCCCACCCTCGGCAACCTTGTAGACCTTGCCGTTGTAGCTGTAGTGCTTGCCCGCGTGGCAGTCCATGCCGTACACCCACGGGATGGGGTCGTCCGCTGTGCCAGCGTGCTCGCGGTCAATAGGCCGGTAGATGGCGAGCATGCCGTCGTCGTGCGGGGGCATCTCCTCTTGAGGAGTTACCGCCTGCACCACCCGGTAGAGCTGGCCGCCGTCGTTGAGGATACGGCCCGCCGGGAGCTCCTCTCCTGCCTCCAAAACAGTCTCCCACGCCGGAAACAGATCGGGCATGTCCAGGGCGTAGGTGTCAGGTATGGCCGTGCTGGTGGCCGCATAGGCCCGCATAGCGGCGGCGTATTGCGGAGTTAGTTCAGGTTCCGGCGGTCTTGTGTCCGGGGTGGCCTGTCCTGTTTCGGGGTTGTAGCGCCACCCCTGCTCCACATTGTCCTGTACCTCTACACAGCGTCGTGCAAATGCCTCGCTATACCACTTCTCTGGCGGGAGTGCATACTCCGGGATGATTTCGCGGACAGTGTTATCCTCATTTAAATAGACTGTTTTCATTAAAATCACTCCCTACCGTAAATCGCCACATATCCATCGCCGCCTTTGCCACCTATGCCGCTGGGCTTATACTCGCTGGAACGAAAAGTCCATCCCGCTCCACCACCTCCTCCGCCACCACCGCGGGTACCGTTTTTACCCATTATTGCATTGCTCTGGCCGGTAGCTCCAGCGCCACCATTACCGGCTCCACCGTCACCGCCATTTCCGCCGGGAGTTGGCGGATCATTAAGACTAGGATTGCCCCCTCCGCCACCTCCGCCACCGAAAGGTTTAAACCCAACAATAGAAATAATAGGCCCGGCATTGCCATCGCCATCGCCATTGTTATTATGGCTACCACCACTACCACCTATCATGAGCCAACCAGGAACAATCTCATTGGGGGCGTAGCCACCACCCATGCCACCAAGATTGGCTATTCCACCACTGCCACCAGGTACGGTAATACCAAAAGCGCTACTGCTCCCACCAGCGGAGCCATTATTAGTGACGGACGGTCCCAAAGAAGAGACTGCACCAGCTCCACCAGTTCCAACAACAATATTATTGTTTTGAATTGTACTGCTATCCAAAACATGGAAACACGCTACGGCCCCACCCCCGCCGCCACCTCCACCGCGCTCTCCACTCGAACCTCCGCCTCCTCCAGCACCAACCACAACCACAAAAACATCTGTATATTTGCGGTCGAACGTATGGGTGTAGCTCCCCGGCGATGTGTATTCCTTTACTAGGCTATATCCGATTGAGCCAAGCGCCTGTTCAACACTCGTATCCACGTACCGCTTGTTGGCGGCGTGGTTTTCGCTGGTCGGTAGCCCGCTTAAAGTGAGAGGCCCCATCAGAGTCCCGCCAGTCAAAGGAAGATACTCGCCTCCGCCATTCCCCGCCAGCTCGTCGATAGCCTCTTGTACGTTGGTAGCCTCCAGTCCGCTACCCGTATTGCTGTAGCCCACCTGTTCGGCGGAGAGGTCGCCGCCCTCTCCGTCTTCGGTTACTTCAATGGTGTACGGCCCGCCCCCCAGGCTCTCCCCCATCTGCATCGTGCCGCCGCCGGGGACGGTGACGGAGTCGTTAATTTTCCCAATGGCAGCATCAATTTGTTGTCCTGTGTATGCACCGTTGTACCCTTCGGTTGTCGCCATATTATCACTCCCTCATGCAGAGATACGGTTTCCCGTCAGCGCAGATATACATCGAACTGCCCAGTGGGATGTAATAGTAATTATCGTTCCAGCTACCATCCTTTCCCTGCGCAAATAGGGATATGCGGTAGTCTCCATCCCCGTGAACAAGATAATCGTCGTAGACCTCAAAACTACGTTCTGTGTTGGCCGGGGTCGCGGAGAAGGAGGCCACAAGAGCCCCTTTCCCCACACCGTAGTTCTCCCCGTTTTTTGTGGCCCGGCACTCAAACGCCTGATATGGGATGTCCGACTGGAATTTTACAATGATATGATCAAATCCAGCTTCATCTGATACCTTGTTACCGGAGACAGAAAAGGTTAGCCCTGGCGCGGCCATTAGGCCACACTCCAGATGCCCGCCTCAGTCTTAACGAACACCTTGACAATCTTGACGTTGTCGCCGCTGCTTGCAGTCTCAAGGTCAGTTCCGGTAATGGTGACCTCGATGGGCGTAGACGCAGGATAGTCTCCATCAGACCCGCTGGTGTTGATAGAGCCACCGTCGGTTGGGATGAGCACACCGGCATCCTGAGTGCTGGAGTTTGCTGGCACTACGCACACTTTGTATTCAGCAAAAGCCACATCCACGGTGAAGGAGATTTTAGACTTGTTATAACCTTCCACCTTAGAGATTTTGCTTTTGTCCGGGCCGGTAACTGTTACTACAGGTACAGTGGTGTTGAGGGTAATATCGTCGGACACGGCGGCACTTTCGTTGCCCACATCGTCCCTGACTTTGATATGTACGGTTTTTAGCCCGTCACCGGAAGTCAAATTGACACTCTTTGTAGTGGAAAAGGTTTCCCAACTGGCCGACGCTTCCTCCGCTACACCGTCAATGCCCCAAATCTTCATTTGGTAGCCGGTGGTAACATCATCCGAAACTCCGATCGTTAGCTTAACCGCTGTGCTGGTAGCATATAGGGCACCGTCATTGATGCTTAGTGTTAGGCCAGACGGCGCAGTTGTGTCGAGTGTAAGATTAAAATAACTCGCCATGTTTACTTCTCCTTTTCTGTTTCAAGTTCCAGGTAGAAATATCCGCCCGGTCTGGTATAAATCGTTTCGTCTCCAACGGAGGCTGACTTTACACCTAATGTCCCAGCAAATAGCTCAGTCACCGGGATATCTCCAATGTTGAGCATATCGTCACCCCCGAATCAGGTATAGGGTTCTTTGATCTTTTTGGGGAAGTTCATCATATTCCGCTCGGTCTAAAACTTTGATGACGTTGACCTCCTGGGAAGATACATTACCAGTTCCTCCACCTCCGCCAGCAGGCAGCGGGATATCCGACGCCTCATACCGTCCACTGTCCGGGTTCCAAATCTCCCAAAATCCATCCAGGCCGGGCCTCGGGGGATGCTGGTTCAGCTCTGTGATACGCTCCTCCATCTGCTCAAACTCGGATGGTAGAGGAGGTGGGAAAGCGTCTACGGCGTTAATGGAGTCATGGACCGTTGCGTAGAATATATTACTGTGCCGCACCTGCTCCCCGAGTGTACCCCTGACCTGCATTAAATACTGGCCGTCATCAGCCAGCATGGAGGCCGTCAGCAAGGCGGAGTATACTTGCCCGACGCGCTGGAGCTGGATAATATTCTTTTGACCGTCTTTCTCTACATCCACCTTTAAGTCCCACTCGTCTGTGAGGTCTGTGGAGATTTCGAGGGCTACGGCCTCATTGTCGCCCTCGAATCCGATGCAAAATTTAGGCGGGGTGCAGATGTACCAATTTGCCATGATGAGCATTATGTACCGCCTCCATCCATAGCGACCACCTTGTCCAGAAGGGCATCGATCTCCTCACCGCTGTATTTGCTGGTGTAGTATTCGGTTGGTTCTTCTGCCGCTTCTCTGGCTAATAATTTCCGCTCAAGTGCCGCTACACGCTCCTCCAGAGTCAGTTCCATTTTCTCACCTCACACAATTAGCCGACGGCCAAGCTTGTCCAGAACAACGCGGCCATTTTTATCTTTCACTGGGCCGGAGACTATCTTCTGGGGAACGCCATAATACAAAATAATGCATCCATCCATTGAGCTCCCCCCGTTTCCTCCTGCTCCACCAGTTACAACTGAAGCCTTTTTTACATAAATGTAGGCAGTGCACCGGACATTAAGAGTTTCCGTCTTACTGGTTCCACCTGCACGATTAGACCATTTTAGTTTATTTGTTACAGAAAATCTTACTGACCCACATACTCCAGCGCCGCCACCACCGCTTCCTCCACTTCCGCCTGAACCATACGACGATGCATTATCTCCATCTTTACCTTTTCCCCCGCTTCCACCGCCATGTTGATATGCCTCTCCTTCTGCGTTTGCTCCATTGTATGTGGAGCTTGCGCCTGTATAGAAAACGGTCGCTTTACTGGCTACCAGTGCTGGGCTACCATTTTCTCCGTTCCCTCCGGCACCACCTCCTCCTGCGCCACCACAATCTGCCTTACAATTTGCCTCAGAATCAAACCAAAGAGTATTAACATTACTTCCTGAGGATGTTTTTCTGTCAGAATATCCTCTTTGGCTTATTCCTTCTCCGCCTTTTGCAGTTCCAGCATCCTTACCAGGCTCACCAGGCCCTCCACCATCTCCTCCATCAATTCCATCTTTTCCTGCTAAAGCATATGTTTCTCCTGTAACTGTATCAGTATATCCAAGGTTATTTCGATTCCCACTAACAGACGAAAGTGAGCCAAATGTTGTGACACTTTCCCCTCCATAGCCAGTTGCTTTTCCACAAGAATACGCTATTTTTTGACCGCCCGTGACATCGAGCGACGATTGAAAAATTCTACCTCCAAGGCCTCCAAGGCCTTTCTTTCCGCCTTTTCCTTCTGATTGGCTTCTGAGTGATGTTGATGCCGTAGTTGAGACAAACGTATTTTCGGGCACGGAGCTAGTGTTATTCGAGGAATCATTGGAAGACCACGCAATATTGCCAGGTTGACCATCTTCTCCAGGTTGGCCGCTTTGTCCACCATCAATCAAAACTGCTCTTACATATGTTGTCCCTTCAGGAACAGTCCACTCGCCTGCGCCTGTAAGAACTACACGGTTTTCGAGTAATTCAGTTTCCTCTATTTTTAATGGTACATATCCAACAAGCATCTCCGAACTTGATTTTAATGTGTTTGAGATGGTAATGTCTTCTTTTTCAATGCAAGCCGTAACTGGCTCTTTGTTATATGGGTCCCACGTCAACACACGGTTCCCTGTTGATTCCCCTTTATAGACAACTGGTGCTTGGATAGATTGAGCATGCTTATAGTAATTTTTCATCCGGTCTGCGACAGCCGCAGAGTTTGTGAGCGATACCAACGTAGCATTTTCGACATTCTTTACATTTGGCTCTTTGGCTGAAACAATATCACGTATGATTTGGCTCTTGTTGTGCGTATACTTTGTTCCAGCAAGCTTTCCGGAACCAGAAGATAGTTTCGCGTAATTGGCCCCACTCTCTAAAATAGTAAAGCCAGATGCAGACAGGTCAAACACAGGATCATCAAATGTAACAATTTTCCCTTCTTCTACAGACCCTTCAAAAAGTGTAGATGACTCACCAGATTTTATATATTGATGTTCCGTAACAATTACTTGGGTTACTTTGGCCGCGTTAGTGACGCTCGGGCCCTGATACATTCGGTCTAAACCAAGGTTTCCGCTAATCCCATCCCAAAGGGCCGCAATCCGAAGAACTCCATTTAGATCAGTTCGAATAGTTGCGCCAATTGCAAATAGAACCTGTGACAAGTTATCCCTTGCCGTAGCGATAGGTAACCAACCATACAATTTTATGTCTGCTAAATTTGTTTTTATCTCGTATGGTATTGTGCCGCATATGGAAGCAAGAAGTTCGGATGCAGTCTCTCCAGAGTAGATTCCTCCATAATGCTGATTTTCAGATAAAAGCCCAATTGCGCTTGTTGCAGATATCTTATATGTATTAGGGCCATTCCGGTCAATGGATTTCACATAAAACACACCGGTCTGAACGCCATCATAAAAATAAACAATTGGAGCGTTTCTCTCAAACTCTGTAATTGTTCTGTCCTCAGTCTCAATTACGACTGATAAGGTATTGGCTTCCAGAGAGGAAGATAGAAGAGATGTTGCAATATGAAGATTTCCGCTTTTAATTTTGTTGCCCTCAAACACTCTGTCGCCATACACAATTTTGTTTTTGTTTGCCATCTCCTATCCTCACTTTTTACGGCTTGACCTGTGCGTCTATCGGGACAAAGCTTACCTCTATTTCTCCCCAATAATTTACGCTACCTTCTACCTTCTCCATGTCTTGAGATGCGCTAGTATAATACGCCTCGTAGGAGATGGTTGTCTGTCCGTCCGCAGCCTCCAACATAACGCTATCATCGACTGAGTGTTGGTACAGATAGTCCCAAAAGGTATCCAGCCCTTCGTAATTGTCTCCTCTGCGAAACACTGTAATCTTATGTCCAAGATAGGTTCCAATAACATCACGTATCATTCGACCGGAAAGCACTCGGCCAGCATTATCTCCATCTAGTACATTGAAACTTCGATTATAAGTCGAAATTGCAACATCTGCGTCAAACTCAATGCCGTTCAATTTGATATAGCTCATTTAACCCTCCACCAAATTTACGCCGATACGCTGAACTTCGCTCTGAGTTGCTTGATAAGATACGCGACCAAGCACCTGCTTGTCGATTTCCAAGATAACTGTATTGGAGCCGCCGCCACCATATCGCTGCATCCCACGGGCAACAGCGGCTTCAATCTCAGATGTTGGAGCCTCTATATTTGTCCCGCTCTTTTGATCTCCCAGTACGGCGAGGAACTCTTTGTTAGGCGGTATGACCGCGCCTTTTGCAAGGGCAGGAACGTCATCAATTGAAAGCCTTGGTACTGACATTCGGCCTAAGCCTGATCTAGCTGAATAAGAACTCCCCTTCGTGCTGCCACTTCCAAGCTTAAGCGCTGTACCACCACCTAAAAGTGCAATCCCGGCCAATATGAATAGAGGGTTTAATGTCATTGCACCAATAGCAACTAATGCAATCCCAGCAAGCAGCATTGCTGTAGATACCCACCCAGCCACCTCTTCAAGATGCAGTGTTTCTACCCAACTACGAAACGTCCCGCTTTCATTCCCAACGACAAATCCAGCAATAAGGAGTGCGCATCCACCTAGAAACATAAGAATGTTCATAGTCATTAGACCGATTGCAACAAGCCCAATTCCTACAAGCAAAATTGCAATCGTTACATACTCCATTACTTTTTCAAGGCCTAATGTTTCAACCCAATCCTGCAAATGATCATCATTTATTGCGGCAACAATTCCGAGGCCGAGCACCACTGCACCAGCAATTAGCAAAATAAGATTTCCAGTAGCGGCCGCAATAGCTACCATTACGATGCCTACCAAAAGTATGGCGACAGATACCCATTGAACAACGGTTGTAAGTTTCAGTTTTTCCCACCATGCCATCAGTGTCTGTTCTCCAATTACTTCTGCTGTCACCCCTGCTCCTAGAAGAACTGCTCCAGCAATAACCATAAAGATATTCCCCATTGCCGCTCCAATACAGATGAGGGCAAATCCAGCTATTTGCATTGCAGCTGTTACATAGTCAAACGCGGAATCAAGTCCCAGCGTCTTTGCCCAAGATTCAAAAACTCCACTCTCACTCCCTACAAAGACGCCAGTTGCAATCAAAGCAATACCAGATATAACCATAAGAATATTCCCTAGTCCTGCGCCAATACAAATAAGGGCAAATCCAGCTATCAATAGAGCGGCAGTTATAAACTGGGCTGCTCTAGAAAGTCCAAGCGCTTCCGCCCAATCTTGCATCATTCCGCTTTGATATGCATAAGCCACAGCAACTCCGATCAAAGCTAGTCCAGCCACAACAAGTAAAATATTTACAGTTGAAGCTCCAATAGCAACCATGGCGATGCCGCCGAGTATAATTGCCAATAACACAAACTCTTGCACACTATTTAAACCAAGTGCATCAACCCAAGACTGTAATTGTTCATTTTCTCCGGAGAAATCAATGCCAGCTCCAAGTAAAAGTAAACCAGAAAGAACCAGCACTAAACTCCCTATAGATGCTCCTATAGCTACAAGTGCAATACCACCTAGCATTAATGCAATTGGCACCCAAGCAGATACACTCGCCATCATTTCTTGGAGCCATCCGCTATTCATACCTTCTTGAAAGGCAGAAAAGTCTGGCCCAATATCTTGATTAGAAGATTCACTTTTATTTCTGCTCCCCGAAAGCTGGTTGATTTCATCAAAAGAAGCGAGCGATTTCCCGGCCTCCTCAGCCGCCTCACCCGTTTTTTCAAGTGCTTCTGTTTCCTCATACAGATTTTCAGCGGAGTCCGCAGCTTTCTCTGCTGTTGTACCAAACAGCGCAGCAGTAATCCGGGCGGCCATTGAAATTATACGGGCCAACATATCGACAAAATTTGTAAATGCTGGTATAATGACCTCAATCATCGGTTGAGCGAGCGTCAGGAGAGCCCCTTTTAGGCGTGCAATAGACGCTCTAGCCTCGTCATTTGTTTTAATGACTTTCCCCATCCATTCACGGAACTTCGCAAGAGCTTGTGTAATGACCGTGAATACAAGCGCGCTTCTGATAACTTCACGCATACGAGAAGAAAACTTGCTTGCGCTCTTTTGCGCTCTATCTACTGATTTTGCCATTTTGGCGGCGGCAGGGCCGGACTTTGCCATGTTCTGCTGGAGCCCTCCGGCTTCCTCTTTTGCCAGGTTCAACTTTCCTTCTAAGCCAGAAATTTTGGAATCATAATCTGAAAGCGCTTTTTCAGCCTGCCTCCACTCTTTCTCAATTGCGTCAACCTTTTCTTGTTGCTTTTTCAATTGGGAATCGACCATAGGCCTATCAGAATAGGCACGCATATAGTCATCAGCGGACGAACCAGCTTTCATGGCGGCATTGATAGCATTCTGTTCGTCCTGGAGCATGGATAACTGCTTCCTGGCCTCCTCCAACTCCGCATTTACAACGTTGAGGTTTTCTACTAAAGGAAACCTCCCCTGCTTTTTGGACGTAAGTTGATCTTCAAGCGATTGGATTTTCTTAGCAAGCTGATTCAGCTCTTTTTGTGCTTTCTTATTGTCAATATTGGTTTCAATGACGATGGAGCCGTCAGCGGCCACATTAAACACCACCTTGAGGGGAGAGATTTACATTGGAAGGGTACAAAGAAATCATTATTACAAGAGAAAAATCGCCGTGGGGATGTGCTATCGACTTCACGGTACTTTTGGATGACAAAGTGGTTGGGATTTTAAGAAACGGCACAACCGTTTCTGCATACGCTCAAGATGGACCCCATACGCTTTCGTTCCAAAAGGGGCGTAAAATCGACTGCTCAATTTCAATCCTCGTATCGCCGGATGACACTGCAAAAGTTGTAAACACAGCAATATCTGGATCACACCTCGTAGTTGAGAGTGAATACGCAACAAACACACCAGAAACCGCTGTTTTCGATAGCGAGAACGCCCCGGGAAAAAGAAGCAGAAAAATTAAGGGAAATGTTGCCTTTGCAGCTGTGATTGTCGTTGCTATTATTGCCGCTGTATCTCTTACTTTTGGGGGCCGCTCTGATAGTCCGTCAAACGATGGCTATAGTCCAAGCCAATCAACTACTACGACCACGCAGCCATCCGATAATTTAGCGCAGAACATCCAGCCGGAGGAAATTACCATCTCCGCCAACAGCTTGTGGGCGGCATATAAGGAGAATGCAGTGAATGCCGATGCGCTGTATAAGGATAAAATCTTGGTTGTGACTGGCACAATTCAAAACATCGGGCAGGATGTTTTAACAAAAGCACCTTGCATTTCGCTCGAAACAAATGACGGTTATGGCCTTTATCCCATACAATGCTTCTTCCCGAAGGATGGAGACCAAACGGATTTGATTGCACAGCTAAAGGATGGAGACTACATCACTATCGCTGGTGAGTGCGATGGAATCCCTCTTGCTCAAGTTCAGTTGACAAAATGCACGATACGATAATCATAGCCGCCCCTCCGGGGGCGGTTTCATTTTGCGCCCGTCCAGAGGTTGACGAGGTCATTCTCCGCCTCGCTGTATGTCTGCTTGATGTCGATGATGTCACGGTTCTTTCGGTAGAACTCCCTGTCAGACTTGTCCAGCGGCTTGCCCTTTGCCTTCTTGTCGCGGATGCGGACGATCTGGGCAAAGAGGCAGTCCCCTATTTCCGCATAGGCCGCGAGGATAGTCCACCAGTGGATGCCGCCCGTGTTGGTTTCGATGTCGTAGTCCACAGCGCGGGCTTCATAGCCCAGCACACGGTTGATAGGGGCAATGATGCGGGGGAAGTCCATAGGCCAGTCCACAAGGTGGGGGCCTTTCTGCTTCCGTGGCTCCTCGCCGCCGTTGATGAATCGAAAAACCTCTTTTATGGCCGCGTCATAGTCGGTCAGCTCGTCAAAATCCACATAGAAGATTTGGAGCACGTCAAGGGCCCGGTCTTCCTCGCTGGAATCGGGGTCGTTCATGGCCTCGAAAATGTCGAGGATAACCCGATAATCATAGCGGATAGCAAACTCCTGCCCGTCTATATCCACGCTTTTTGGAAGTCCATAGCTCATGGCGTGCTCCTTTGGTTACTTCTTCTGATACTTCTGGTATTTCGCTGTGTACTTGCTGATGCGCGGGTTAGTAAGCTTCTGCTCTCTGGTGAAAGTGGTATCAATCTCATCCATGACCGCCATCATCAAGTTGCACCAGACAGGGAGCCCGTTGGCAATGGCATAGACATTCATGCCGCCGAAGACAGACTCGCTCACAGGGGCCTCGAACACGCCGTCAATAATGCCGCGCATTTCAGCGTCCCGCTCTTTGGCAAACTCGAAGATTTCCTTCTTGTCCACCATCTTCTCGATCTGGGCCTTGTAGCTCTCCTGCTTCTTGTCCAGATCCTCAAAAGCGGAGTACAGCCGCTCAACGAAGTTGCTGTCAGTGGGGTTGAACGACACCTCGCACTTGCCATTCAAAGAATATGTAACAAGGCCGGAGTCAAAATTCAGTTCCTTCATAAGTTAACCCTCCACGGTTCCCGGTGTGAATTTCACAGTTCCATCACTAATCGATGCTGTACCAACAGTTCTAGTGCCGCCATATGTAACATCAATTGGCATCCCAATTGTGCCACCGCCTTCACCACCGAGCCCGGACGGCAAAATAGAGCATGAGGAGTATCTTTCAGCAAATACCGCTGTTCCGGCCGTCCCCGCATACAGATGGACAATAAGCATATCTTGATTCATCAAAGCGTTCACGTTCTGATCTTTGATAGCAAGGTTCCAGATTTTTTCCTGTGCTGCGTCATCTGCATCCAACTCACATGGGTCAAAGGTTTGTGTAATGGTTGGTTTCTTCCCGTTGGTATAGGTATTTCCAAAAATATCAACTTTGGTTTCTGTTTGCCAGTCGTATTCGGCTGAACTGTCCTCTACACGCTTACCGATGGGAGACCACGTAGGCGTAGAGCTCTCTCCAGTGTTTAGGTAAGCAATTAACATTTCACGGCCTACGGTCTGGCCCGGCGTAGTATTAAAAGTCAAATCAGACTCAGGCATTGTTTTTCTCCTTTCAAACGCCAACTTCATATGTCAGTTTCATCAAAATCTGGTAGTCTTCATAGCCGTCCTTATAAGCGGAAAATTTGGAGGATTGTGTGGTGGGCTCAACTCGGAGCGCCCGAATCTCGTCTCCCAAATCAGGAAGATTTTTTCTTGCCCAGTCACCGAAGTGGTTTAGTAGCTCGTCAGCCTCCAGGCGCTTGTCGTTGCTCTCACCAGGCTTTATCCGATAGATCAGTTTGAATTGGTACTCCGCTTGGTATCCACCCAGGATGAAACGCTTTGTTATATAGGTGCCTTGGATAGTGGAGAGAGCCATAGCTGTTTCGTCGCCTGTTTTTTTGTCAATGTTTAAAAACTCGTACCGGATCAACGATACCGGGCTTTCCGGGAAAGTATTGGCCCAAATAGACATAGAACGAGAGATTTTATCTACTTCCTCGGCTGCCACCAACATGCGGGGCTTTTCGTTCTTAGAGTTCACGTTTCACCGCCTTTTCCGCCGTGCGCACCCACTTTTCCAGATTTTCGGCTTTGCTGGCCTCGAACCAGTGGGATTGTGCCTGCACATGTGATGCTGTATTAAATACAAGGTTTTTGTTAGTCAATACCTTTGTTGTGCCCTTTGATGCATAACTGCTACCTGTAGCCGGGTCTACCATTAGTTTTCCAAAATATAAGTAGCGTGCATATGGGCCTGGGTAAATCACTTCTGAACCATCTACCCGCGTCCGTTTGTCCAATGATCCGGTAAGCATCGGAACATATGGTGATGTATCCTTCCGAACCTGGAGTGCCACAGTATGCTCCGCTTCGGTGCACTCTTTAGCCAGCTTGTCCTTAATTGCCTCCAGTCCCACTGTGCGGACACTGAATTTCAGCATCAGACGCCACCAACTTCCCAATGAGCCATTTCACCGCCGAAATCCTTTTCATCGACTTTAGTAATATCGTACACACCGTCGTAGGCTGCCTCTATGGTCTGTACCGTCCAGTCCGGGTGTATAGCCTCACCCTTGATGAAAAAGCTATCACGGGCCACAGAGAGCGTCCATAGGTCGCTTTTATCATCTGCTTTCCAGAACTCGACTGGCCCGACATACTTTCTTTGGATGCCTGTAACGCCGTCTACCGCCTCAACCGAAAACGGAATGTACAGGTTGACTGCATCCGCTTTTTCCAGCCCGCTCTTGGTTACATTGGAACCCTTGGAGGCATCCAGAAGGACTCCCCGTAGGACAGTGATGTGGCTTGCTGTGGTCTCCTCAAGAGTGGAAGGGTCCGTCTCAACGTAGGTGTTATAGACCGTCACAACATGGGGGAACATGTCCATAGCCGCACCCCCTTCCACGGTAGAGAAGCCCGGTCCCAGCCAGGTACATACTCGCCGCTGACGCCAGACCAGCTTTTGCGGAGGTGGCGGAGGCGGCCGCCTGGGCCGCGCTCTCGCCCCCGCTCCGGTAGGTCTTGGACCAACTGCCCACACTCTGGCTTTGCAACTCTCCAGTCTCTCCAGCATTTGCGGAGTTTTTAAGGGCATTCAGGGCCGCTTGCTGGGCAAGGTCGATGCTCTGGTACTGTTCTGCCACGGCGCAGCAAGCCATCTTTACTGCGTCCAGCTCTTTGTTTTGAGCCGCACGGCCCTGCGTGTAGTAGTCCAGAAAGGAACTTGCACGCAGGGACAGACGAGGGAAGTCAGCCATTTGGATAGCCGTGCCTAGATACGCAGCAGTGTAATACTCATAATCTGCGTAAGCCATCAGGCCGCCCCCTTACTTCTTCGCACGGGCTTTCGTCTTAGCCTGCGGCTCAAACGTCGCCCCAGTGAAACTAAATTTCACTACGCTGGAATCATCAACAAGCACCTCGAAGGTATCATCCTTGGTCACCCGGAAGACAATGTCCGCGTCAAACAGGATGTCTTCCTTTGTAGGAGAGCCATTTTTCTTGAAGGTCATCTTTGTCCCGGTCTTTGTCAGGTGAAATGGGAAATAATACCCGCTCTGCTCGTCCGGGGCGTCGCTGAACTCGGTGTAGTTGGTCACATAATGAAATGTGCCCGTTACAGCGCCACTCGCATAAACCTTCAGGTCATCACCCACAAGCTCGGAAACCTGTTTCCCCAATAGGGCCTGACCGCTGGGGAATAGCGTTAAAGTGTCAGACCCTATTAACCCCCCTCCGGTGCGTAAACAGCAAAAGGGAAGGCGTTCTCATTGCCGACGTTGAAGGCGTTGATGGGGTTGGGAATCTCCCAGCCCAGCCGCATGACGGCGCGGAGGGCCACCATGTCGTTCTGCATCAGGTTATAAAGGATATTGCCAGTGGTGGGATCTTGCACCACGCCGCTATCGAAAATCTTAAAGGTCATGTCCTGTCGGATGGCATAGACCAACTGGCTCCAGTCACCCACGATAGCCAAAGATTCCTCCGGGTCGTAAGCGCCGTTCACTGGGAAGTACATGCTCATGCCGTCCAGCGCGTAGCGGGTATCTCCCTGCATATCGGTCTTGAAAATGGGCTGGCCGTTCTTGTCCACAAGGCCGCGCAGCTTGGCGCGCATCTGGATAGCCGCCATTACGCCGTTGGGGATATAGCCGCTCTCCTCCACTTTGGCAATCACGCCGCCCTCGCCCATGATGTCCTTGAAAATGTCGCTGGTAGCGGTCACAACAGCGCTTGCGGTAGTGGCAGAAGGGACAAGGCCATCACGCCAAGAAGTCGGCTTGTCCGTGCCGTACAGAATAGCGGCGTCGATGACCTTTCCGAATGCCTCCTGAAGACGGGGCCGCACCTCGCCCCAGATGTCGTAGTCGCTGTCGTCCAGAACGGCCTCGGGGATGGGGACAATAACCGCAATTTCCTCGGCGTAGATTTTCTTCTTGTCCCACGCCATATTGGTGGTCTTTTTCAGAGACGCCTTGGAGTCGGACGCGCCGGTGGTCGCCTCGCCGTTCACAAAGTAGGCGGTGGGCAGGGCGTCCAGCACATTAAGGGTCTGGGTCTTGCTGGTCATGTTGGGCAGCCGCCGGGCCATCCGCAGCACAGCGGACTCCGTTACGGCCCCCTGGATAATTTCACGGGTTACGGGCTCAGGGATAAGCCCAGAAAGTTTGCTTCTATCGATAATGTCAACAGCCATTTATGTTCTCCTTTCATTTCAGTGCGCCCCGGATCAGGGCGTTCATTACATCGTTTTCTCCTGTTTTTTGCTTCCCTCCGCCCACTGGAGCAGTCCAGTCAAAGGAAGTCTTCTTGCGGTCGGCGGTGAGCGCGTCCACGGCCTGCTCAAAGGTGGTCTTGTCGTCCACCATCTTCCCTGCCTTGAAGGCGATGAACTCCGCCTCCTCGCCGGTCAAGCCCTTTTCCAGGACATACAACTCACGCTTCAACTGGTCTCTCTCCGCTTCTGCGGTTGTCAGCTTTCCGGAGAGAGTATCCCTCTCGCCAGTCAGCTTGTCCCAGCGTTCTTTCTCTCCGGCCTGCCCGTCCTTCCAGGTGCGGTAGGCGGTCAGCTCTTCTTCGCTGGGCATACCCTTCATGGCTTTCGCAAGCCGCTTGCCGATCATGGCATCCACTTCCTCCTGCGTGAAGGTCTTCGCAGGGGCGGGCTCCGGCGCAGGGGCCTGGGTAGGATTATTGATAGGTTCGCTCATAGTAGTTACCTCCGTTTATTGTCAGGGCCGTCGCCCTGCGGTTTTACGCCTCTCGGCAAAACAAAAAGAGCCATCAACCACCGAGGAATCCTCGGAAACTGATGGCTCTTGGCTCACAGGCTCTTGGCTCTATGCGATATTTACTTCCATGTCGTGCTTACATGCCTTGCATCGAAACGGCATGTGCTCTACTTTGGTATCAGGTCGAACCGGGAAAAGAGCTTTCCCGCAGTACGGGCAGCAATACCATGTTTTCCCGTTAATTTCTTTTATCACGCGCTGCCCTCCACAACATACCACTTGCACTTCTCGCAGACTTCATTTGCTTTATCTACGTCAAACGGCTCTATTGCAAGCTCCATGTCCATCTCGTCCTCCCGAACTTCTTGGACCTCATAGCACTCTCCATATAGGATTTCTCGCCCAAAAAGAGGGCAAACGCATTTATCATTGTGATTTTTCGCCATATCATTTCCCCTCCAAATAGTCCCGATACTTCTTTCTCAGCTTTTCCGGGACCGCTGTTACAATCTTCCCGTCAACGCTTAAAACTACATAACCGCTATCTGCCAAGAATTTCAATGTATTCCGGTCAGTCTGATACAAAACTAACCTGCTGTTATTTATGATACTCTGCGACGCTTCAATCGTCAATGCAGATCTATCCGGTTTCATCGTAAGGTTATTTGCAAAGTGGTCTGTCACGCCGCTAATCTGCGGCGGGTCAAGCTGCACCTGATATTGTCTGGAAGAGAATTTACCGACAATTTTTATGTTCCCTTGATATGATTCCAGCCCGGAAAATTGTTTTATGCTGGTTAGCTCTTCCGGATATTGAATCTGCATTCTTTCTCTTTGTAACGGTAGCCCCGCCGCCTCGCTGAACGCCTTGTATTCCTGATTCAGTCTCCGGATACGGGTAGTCACCGCCTGGTAGTTCTCCGTCAGTCCTGCGGCCTTGTATGCGGTCTGTTCTCGCTTCAGCTTGCGGATAGTTCGCTCGACCTGCCGCTGTTTCTGTGTGGCCTCATAAGCTGTGTAGTGCTTTCCCTCAAAATCCACGTCGTGCCCATCGTCTATGTGAGCAAGTTCTTTGTCGGTATATGTTCGCTCCATCACACCATCCACAAAGGCAGTCCTGATATGTCGGCAGTTTGCACCCTCCAAGCCGTCCACATAGCCAAGCCCGCACACCTCATAAATGCTCGGATACTTGTCTCCGGTCCTTACGGAGTACACCCGGCCCTGCCATGCCTTGTGGTTTTGCCAGCCAATACCCTTGTCCCGAGCCCCGATGTGGGCGGACACTTCAAAATAAGGTGTTTCTAGATACTCTGCGCTCTGCTCCGTGTATTTGGCACAGATCTGGGATACGCCCGTCATCACCGCCCTGCGGGCTGCCACGTCAATATGGTCCCGGTGTCCGCTCTCATAGTCCACCATGCGGAGGCCGCTTTCTGCCAACTGCTTGACAGCGCCCTTGATGGCCTGATTATAGG
>CECB01006079.1_pt1 | contig 32024 bp, 24 predicted proteins | sample 554791 | NCBI WGS metagenome assembly CECB01 (sample SAMEA3182072, study PRJEB8094) | gut metagenome | biome: human; feature: gut; material: Stool; isolation source: human stools | place: Canada | collected 2012-01-30
ATGAATATATTATAAATTATATTTAAGAATGAAATCATACCGATAATTTCGTTTCATAGGAATTATGGGTTAAAAGAGGCCCATGTCCGAGAACGTATTAAGAATACAAAATGAATCAGGCCTTCTGGAAAAAGTTGAGAAGGTAATTGAAAAAAACTTTGAAATTCTTAAAAGGGATATATCAGGGGTATCTCTTGCTCCTTGCCCTCTACTTGCTTCCCAAACAAGTTTGGCGAAGCGATATGATGTGAGTAAATCTACCATTTGCCGTATTTTACAAAGCGGGGTACGCGCTGGAAAAGTTCATCCTTTGCGAATTGGATATGGAGAAAGAACATCCAATTTGAAATATAAAATTAGCGAAGTGGATGATTTTGTTTTTCAGAATCAAGGGCTGTTGAATTAGTACTCCCTCATTTTCGAAAAAGACAGAGATTCCTGCATTTTGAAAACAGGGCAGGGGTATCTTTTGCAATAAATATCTCATTATCTTGATATATAAGAATTAATAGAAATGGAAATAATAGTCTTTTTCTATTAATAAATGATTAAGATTAAATTAAAAAGATATTTAAACAGATATCATAAAGGATAGATAGTATTATTTAGAAAGAATATGAAGAAGAAAAATTATAGTTTAGAAAAAGTATCACAAGGAGAAATGAACTCCTTGCAGAAAGGGGAATATGTAAAATATAAAAAACTTCTCGAAGAAATGGAACGTATTTGTAAATCAATAGGTTGTAAATATATTGCTGGTAAATACAATCATTGTCTGAACCATATCTCCTATACAACAATAGTCTGTAAATCAAGAATTTGCCCTTATTGTTCTAAAAAGAATTCTCAAAAATGGATAGCCATATTCAATAAAAACATAAATAAATTCTATGAAGAGAATAAAAAGAATGTGTTTTTTTCACTTACCTTGACAGTCAAGAATTGTCTTATAGAGGATGTCAAAGGAGAAGTAGAGAAAATGAGTAAGGGATTCGAAAAACTCTTAACGAGAAAGTCCTTTCAATCTCTACAAAATCCTGAAATCAATCCGTCAAAAACAGATTGTTCTAAAAAGCGTTTCCAAGGATACGTGCAAGGGTACGTTAGGAAGCTGGAAGTAGATTATAGTGGCCGAGAAGAAGCTCATCCGCATTTCCATATCCTTTTATGCCTGAAACCCTGCATGTTAGGAAAAAACTATATCTGTAAAAATGTCTTATCTCTGATGTGGCAAGAGGTGATGGACTTGGATTACGAGCCGCAAGTGAATATGAAGAGATTGAAGGGCAAGGAACAAATCCTTCAGGAATTGCATTACTTCGCCAAGCCGTTGAAAATCGAAGAAAATTTTCGGAGGTACGATAAACCTTTTATGGTGTGGCTTTGCAAGTATGAAAAGCAGATGGAGCGTAAGCGTGATATTTCTTTCTCTAAAATTTTTCAGGAATTGAAAAAATCCGCTCCTTACGAAAACCGCCCCCTTCAGAAGACTCCATCATATTTTTGGAATCGCGATTTGGAAGACTATGTGAATTATGATTCCCGTCGTTCCGCACTTCCACGGGCCTCTTGAGAAGCATTTTCCTCGATAGTCTGGGCAATCCAATCTTCTATTTTCATATTGGCTCTAACGGCTTCCTTCATTGCCAGATTGAGAACATGACTACTCAGAGGAACCACCAATTGAGATTTCATCTCAGTGGGAGAAAGCCGCTCTCCCGCCATGATACGGTGCAAAATAGCATGAAAATGGGTAGGTATGGAATTGCGCTTGCTGGAGAACCAGTTATCAACAGTTGACCTTTGTATATCAAGAGCTTTTGCCAACGCGCTCCGCGAAACGGCGTTTTCTTTCATCCATTTTCTTAACTGCTCAAGAGATACAACCGGAGCTTTTTCCATGTCGTCATTTTCTCCTCTATGAGCGATTTTGTCGAAAAATAATCTCTTCATCCTGCAATTCTTCTGGACAATCTGTCATATAATATACTATATACGCCCATAGGAGCGCATATGACGAATATTATAGCCAAAGAAGAACAGGGCAATTTGATAGTTTTGCCAGATTTATCCGCGCAGGCTTACGAATGGCTTTGCAAGAAGAGCGTCAAGGAACGGATTTCTGTTCCCTCTCTGATTGAGCAACTAATATTGGTTAAATTGGTTCGTAACAAGCTCTTGAATAATGCATCTCCAAAATAATTTTTACTATCATAATACCATGAAGAAAAACATACTCATTGCAGGCATTCTCAGTGCCATTTCTCTTGCCGCCATTTCTCAAGCCTCAGATAATCCTTGGGAATACTATTGGGCTGGTAGTTCTCAGAAGAAATCGAGGTCTTACAGTCAAGCTTACGAACAATCCGGTTTTGGTATAGGAGTAAAAGGAGTTTATGCTTGGACTTCTGAATTGTACCAACCGAACTTAGCGGGTGCTCTCTTGGACATTCATCAAAATGTAGCTACTGCATCCGTTATTCATCAATTTTCATTAACGTCAGGCTATATGGCGGGGAGTGATAATTTTGAAGCTACCTACTATGGAACCCTTCATCAGAAGAGAAAACTGATTCCTGTTTTGGGTGGATATACTCTCCACCTTCCCATGTCTGACGCCGCTTCTTTCTATCTTGGCGTGAAAGGAGGCATAGCCTTTACGAGTATAGAGAGCCGGGGAAGCCTTAATTTGACCAAAGGAGCGAAGGTAAGCCAGACTGTGGGAATGTTTACCGCTAATGCAGGATTCAATTTTGCAATCAGTGAACATGTAAAATTCGTGCTAGGGTACGAGTGCATGGTTGCGGGTTCAAATGCTCTTGTATGGCATGCCATTGAGGCAGGATTTAGCTGGGATTTCTAATTCTCAAAGCATGACTGAACGCTCCTTTTTCTGATTCTGGAAGAAGGGGCGTTTTTTAGATAAGAAAATTAACGTGCGTATGAACAAAACTTTAAGCAAATCGATATTGCTAATATTGGCTCTCATTCTCTCAGCAGGCGTATGTTGGTTATCGGAAGAAAAAATCAATCAATCACAAAGGGCAAAAGAGAAAGTGGATATGATGACTGAAAATGCTATTAAAAAAGCGATTTTAACACGACAAGGACCCACTTTTGAAGAGGCAGGAAAAGCAGGTCAGAATGCTTTTATGGCGTACAGAGAAGCTTATAAAAATACGGAAAAAAAGGAATATGAAAAATATAATACTTATAATTTGATTCTAATATCATTAGTGATAATAGGATTTATATTAATTGTAGGTGTTATTTTTCTTCTTTAAAAATTAGAAAATCATAGAAAATGAATAATATAATAATGAAGAATGTTGCAGTGAAGAGCAAAGAAAATCAAAATGGTTTGTAGTTAATCTACTAAGAATATTTGCAGTTCTTCAGTTATTTTTCTCGGTAATTTCATTTGTAACAGCAGTTGGAAATATAGAAGGTACTATAGCCTTTTTAATTTTTGGAATAGGGATAAATATAGCGCTCTTATTTTATTTAGGCTCTGTATTATTCCAGACAATATTTTCTATTAATGATAATTTAAAAGATATTGTTGATAATATTTATCCAAGAAAATTATCTATTTCAAATGAAAATGATGGAGCAGATTCTATTGACGAAGAAATTATTTTTGATAATCAAGATGAAATAGATATTTCAAAATCAAATGCTCGTTGGCCTATATAGTTAAAAAATATGAAAATGAATATATTAAATATAAAATTTGTTAAAGAAAAAATTAATTTAGTGAAAAATTATTTTAGAAAATTTTCACTCAAACAAAAAATCATAGGAATATCAACTATTCTTGTTGCATTAGTAATATCTAGCTATTTTAGCTTCTTCTATGAATCTGAAGAAGAAAAGTTAAAAATAATTTTAGAAGAAAAAATTACAAATTTTGCATATGCGGATTTTGATTTTCCTGAAATACGGAAAAAATTTATAACATCAGGTGGGAAAATTTCTTCTTCATATTACGAAACATCTGATTTCTACAAAGATATCTATGATACTATAACAAAGAATGGAAAAGTTGAAATAGAGCTCATAAAGACTTCGAGCAAAAAATATGATTGTTTAGGTTTTTTTACGTCTTATAAAGTTGGAGAAGCTGGAATTTTATTTTTTAAAATAGGTATCCAATTTGAATTGATAGGAGATAGTGAACATTTCATTGTGAATGTGAAAAATGTGTTCCGTGATGTTTATCGATTGACCCATGATGGTATTAAAACAGATATGATAACTTATAACCATATGGGAAAAGATTCTAGGAATTGTTGGGGAACTGTTGAATATGAAAAATGATAAAAATATAGATGATAATTCTGCATGGGGAGCAGGCGCATTTGTTGGTGCTTTTATAGCTTTACTCTTGATAGGTATTTATTCCTTATTGGGGAGTACAGTAGCTATCATTTGTGGTGTTATATTATTAATGTTAGAAATTTATGGAATATGTAAAAGTGACGATTTTGGAAAGGAGGTTCTATGGATAACAATATTCTGTACTTTTGGCGCTTGGGCTCACATTATTGCTGAAGGGGATAAGGAGGGAGATAAAACTAAATTGAACACAAATGGTGATGTTCAAGAATGGCGCGGAAGTTATGGGACTAAATTGAGGACACAAGAAAACGGTCATGCTTGGAATAAGGCATCTCAGGGGGCAAAAATAGAATGCGCAAAAGCTTTAGAACGGGCGTTGAAAAGAGACAATCCTCGATTTTCATATATGGATTACTATCGCATGTGTGAAGAATTCTATAATACGTCAGATGAAAAGCTTCTTCGTCAGTCCATAGCTGAAGTTGTCGCCTTCTGTTTGGAGCTACAATACCTTCAGTAGTGTTACTAAAAAATCCTTCCCACATTTTCAGCTTTCAATCATCCAATTTATCAGGGTCTCATGGCCCTGATTTTTTATTCTTATGCGTTACTCATAAAACACTTGTTTTTATGGTAACATGATTCTATCATTCATCCATGAATAAGAAGGTTCCCAACGTAGCGATTCTTTGTCGCGTATCTACAGAAGAACAGGATACATCCAGACAAGTTTCCGAATTAAAGGCTCTCTGCTATGAAAAAGGCTGGAATGTTGTTGCTGTGATAGAGAATCAAGAAAGTGGAATGAAACGTTCTCTGGCAGGCTTGGAGACTGTTAAAGAGCTTGCTCGGAAAGGGAAGATTCAAAAAGTCGTGGTTTCTGAAATTTCCCGCATTGCGCGAAGGCTTTCGGTAGTTTCCAAGTTCGTTGAAGAGATGGAAGATTTGAAGGTTTCCATTTTCTGGCAGAACCAAGGCTTGGAGACTCTACAAGAGAATGGAGAAAGAAACGGAGTGGCAAATATCTTTCTGGCCGCTTTTGCCGAAATAGCCCGTAACGAACGCGAAATGACGGTCAAAAGGATTCGTTCAGGGTTGGCTTCTGCCAGAGAAAAGGGGAAGGTGCTTGGACGGCCTAAAAACTCTCTCAAGTCTCCACAACAGTTTCTTTCAGACCATAGGGGAATTGTTAGGCGTTTGAAAGAGAAGCAAGCCATTAGGGATATTGCAAGACTGGAACGGTGTTCATTTTCTACTATCTACAAAGTCAAGAATGTGCTTGAAGAAATGTAATATGACACATAAAAGAGTTTGTTACAAAGGAGAGTAAATTTGTTATAATATATTGGTAATAAGTATTTATTTCGTGCCCGCTCCGCCAGCATTTTCAGTATGCTGGTGCATGTTTAGCCCTGAAACATCAGGGCTTTTTCATTTCTTGGAATATTCTTGCCGCTGAAAAGCAGGGATAATTTATTATGTCCGGTTCAGGGAGGCTCAGATAATGGAAAGGAGAGTGAAGATGAGGCCGGAAGATAGCATCCTCTTGATTGTACCAGGAATATGTCCTTCTGCTGCAGGAAGGGCCATATCTTTGTCTGCCCTAAGAAGCGTCATACTCAACAACGCTGGAAATGGAGGATATCGGGTATGGACTGCCCAAGAGCTGGATTGATGAAAAGGTAAAAAGGAAGACCGGAAAAGCTTGCACAACCGTGCCCCGGCCAATCTGCCTGCCCTGGATTGAGGGGGTCAAACTTATTCCGGAATATCTGGAGAAAGAGACCCCAAAAGCTTCTTACATTCTATCGGGTTGTTGAAGAATGAAGAGCTCCGGCCATGGAATATGCCATGGCCGGAGCTGATGAAGTGAACCGGGAGACGGAAAGTGCCCCTCTCTATTTATTGGCGTTTTTGTAAACAAGGTTGCCGTAATATTGGGGGATGAGCCAGTCCTTGCCCCAGGATGTCTGTTTAAGCTGTTCTATGTCTTCGGGAATGAGGTCGTCAGCCGTCAGTTCGTTTTTATTATCTACGTTGCAGTTGTAGGGCTCGCAGCCCCATTCCTTGCGGATGTAGTCGGAAAATTCCTCTATGCGGATAACCGTGTCAATCCGGTGGGTGAAGAGGAAATGGTTATATTGCGACTGAAGATGAACTTCAAAGGGATCCGGGTAGTTCCGGTCGTTGAGCTTGATGAGCAGGAGTATTGTTTCAATAAAACAGCGCTTGTCCTTGCAGGCTGCCGTGTAAGGAAGGAGCAGATTTGCGGCGATGCACCAGGCATAATTGCAGAGGTTGACGAAGCGGTCTACAGGGTTGCGGTAGGTGATGATGTGACGGTAGCTTCCCAGTTTTTCCGCATTGTAGCTCGCATGTCCCCTGACCTGGGAACAGGCTAAACCGTCCCTCCATATCGGATTTTGGGCTCCGGTTTCGCGTATCGTGTATCCGTTGTGTTCGTGTAGCGCGGTTCCGAGCAGAGTGGAACAGGCATTTTTGGCGACCAGATAGCCTACAGTCTTATGCTCATGAGAGACAATGAAGCGTGTGCCTTCCTTTGCATGAGGGTCAGTGCACAGGAAATGCAGTCCTCCCCGGGAGTTGAGCAGAATCCATTCGTCTGTAGCGGGGTTGCGGTGCAGGTATTCCAGAGAACGGTATTTGGGCCACCACAAGGTCATGGCAGTTTCCGATCTGGAGAGAATCTGGGCCTGGTCCGGACAGGAGGCCGTCCGAGTGAGCCTGTCGCCTTGAATTTCACAATCAGCCTGGAAGTGGTAGGCAACGACGCGAATGATTTGGTTGTTAGACATGCTTTAGTTTTGCAGGATATTTGTGAGGCATGTAACAGGAAACGGAACCGGGAAAAGAGTGCCACTTCCCTGGCATGTGGGGCTATTGCCAGCCGGTATCTCTGCGTTGTACTTTTTCCCAAAGCTTATGGAAACCATTTGTCCGGAAGATATTTCCGAGGGAATATTTCCTGAAGGGAGAATATGAAAAAGAGTTCGTTTGCGATTACTCGAAAGGAAAGACCATGCTGCCCTGTCCCATTTGTGGCAGGGAATTGGTCCGTGGTTTAATTCGGACTCCTCATATTTTCCCAATTCCTGTGAAAGTAATTTTTTGTTTGGGAGTCATTCTTTTTTCTCTGCGGGAAAATAGTCGGCTACGGTTTCCCGTACTTCTTCCAGCCATTTGCGGCGGTCGTCGGGCGTGCTGTCTGCGATGATGCGGAACATTTTTCTTTCAAAGGCGGTTACGCCGCAGAAAGCAAAGATGCAGTCTTTCCAGATGCGCTGGAGGGGATCGCCGAAGACGGATTGTTCGCGCTCCTCCGGGGTATTGGAGGTATTGAAAACCAGGGCCGCTTTTGCTTTCAGAAGGCCGATGGGAAGACCGCCCCCGTTGTCTTCCTTGGGAAAGATGTAGGCTACTTCCTCCCTCAGAACGCGGTCCACCCACCCTTTCATGATGGCGGGAGGCTGCCCCACCAGTTGATGTTCCTTCAGGATTTCCACGGCTGCCGCGGCCATGGCCGCATTAAAACTGTCCTTGTAGGGGTGTCCCAGAATAACGGATATGTTCATGTCGGTGATGAGGTTGTTGACCGCCCGCCTGTGGAGGAACGGTTTTCCGGCTGCCTTGTCCCCAGGTTAACTCCGAATAAAGGGCAAGTCAAACCGGGGAGAGGAACGGAAAAAATGACCCCGTTTTATTGCATGGAAACTTACCGGATGAAATAATCTTTTTAGAAGGAACTTATTTCTTTTTCCTGTGAGGCCTGTCATGGTCAGAACGGTGTTTTCCCTTTATAAAGAAAATCAGTTTTGCTGTTTCTGCCAACTGTACGGTCAATGAGATCGGGAATGTCTTCCTTTGAATATCCTGCCTTGAGAAGGAATTCTTCCATGTTGGCATAGTTGCTTGGAAATACAGAGACAAGGATTTCCATGAAAGTTTTTTCAAGCTCCTTGACTTCGTCTTCGAAGACCTGATTTCTTGTGTTGATAAAAGACTCTCCTGTTGCAACCTCGTTCATGAGCTTCCGAAGGTCTTCCATTTTAAGATGTCGGAGTTTTTTTACTTGTTCTTCGGCAGATCGATGAGCAAGGCCTCCTTGTTGAGGTTCGTCCTCGGTAATCCGGAAGGGATTGGTCTCGTGCGCACTTTTGAATTGCCTCAATATATGGGCATAATAAGGGAGCAGGAGGCGTGTAATGATCCGCTTCTTTTCAGGCTCCCTGATTTTATCGGTTTTTCTAACCAGCCTGATATATTTTTCCATGAAGAGACAAACCTTGGATTTTTGGTTAATATTAGACATGTCGTCAATGTTTATTTCCGGTTCGGTTTGCTTGTATGTGTTGAAGGAAAAGGGGGGGCCCAAAGCTACGAGATAGCAATGCCATATTTTTTCCCTCAATTCGGTATCAACATTGTCTCGTGTCGTTACCTTGAAGGTATGTGTATGTTTTTTAGCCTTTTCATAAAATGATTTGAACAGCTTGTTCCGCAGGGATGAGGAAAGTTCCCGGACGGCGGGAGAGGTCTGTCGATATGAGTCAATGCAGGCGGGACTTTCCAGCATGGGGTTGGGGTCGGCAGCATTGGCCGCCCCGATAAAGAGACAGACCACAAATATGTATAAAGGTGGTAACGTGTTCATAGTGTTTTAACCTTTATTGCTGTTTTTTTTAAAGGCCGTGCCAGATTTTTCTGCGATGGTTTTCGTCGTAAGTTTGTCAATAGACTCAATATAAGCTTGCCATTTTGCTTCCCTGAAAAATAGCATTTTCTTTTCCAGGCCTGACATTCTCTGAATGAACAGGGAAATCACATTTTCCTCTCTGTCAATAGGATGTTGGCACTGAATCAGATTGCCAGAGAATAAAATCAAAACCGTAGGAATAGGGAAGAAGAGTCCGCAAACATGCAGTCTTAAAACATGGAATCATGGAGGGCTTGAGGCGAGGTATATTGGAAATAGAAGGACCTTATATGAAATTGATCGTCCTGGTAAATCCGTTGGAGAGCATGGAATGCCAGGAGTTTTGTTTACCCATAAAAAAAGCGCCTCCCATTGCGGGAGGCGCTTGGAAACAGGTTGATGAAAGCAGCCAGTTACATGCCCTTGTTTTTCATGGCTTCCGCCAGGGCGGCGCCCATCTGGGCCGGGGTCTTGGCGACCACGATACCCGCTTCGCGCAGGGCTTCCTGCTTGGCGGCGGCGGTGCCTTTGCCTCCGGCCACGATGGCGCCCGCGTGGCCCATGCGGCGTCCCTTGGGAGCCGTGGCTCCGGCGATGAACGCGGCCACGGGCTTCTTGCAGTTGTTCTTGATCCATTCGGCGGCTTCCTCTTCCTCGGAACCGCCGATTTCACCGATCATGATGAAGGCGTCCGTATTGGGGTCTTCCGTGAAGAATTGAACGGCCTGCTGCTGGGTCATGCCGTGGACGGGGTCGCCGCCGATGCCGATGCACATGCTCTGGCCCAGGCCCATGTTGGTGACCTGCCACACGGCTTCATAAGTGAGCGTGCCGGAACGGGAGACGATGCCGATTCTGCCGGGCTTGAAGATGTAGGCCGGCATGATGCCGATCTTGCAGCTGGCGGAGGGGTTGACGATGCCGGGGCAGTTCGGGCCGATGAGGGTTACGTCCTTGTCTTTCAGGAATACCTTCACTTTCTGCATGTCCTGCACCGGGATGCCTTCCGTGATGCAGACGATGAGTTTGACGCCCGCGTCCGCGGCTTCCATGATGGCGTCGGCCGCGAAGGGCGGCGGGACGAAGATCATGGAGGCGTTGCAGTCCGTGGCCTTTTTGGCTTCCGCCACGGTGTCGAATACGGGGACCTTGCCTTCAAAGAGCTGGCCGCCCTTGCCGGGGGTCACGCCGGCAACCACGTTGGTGCCGAAGTCCATGCAGTTTTTGGCATGGAATGCGCCGGCGCTACCGGTGATGCCTTGCACGACGAGACGGGTGTTTTTGTCAATGAGAGATGTCATTGTCGTAATAAATGGTGAGGGTTATTTGACGGCCGCAACCGCCTTCTGGGCGGCTTCGTCCAGGTTGTCGGCAGGGATGATGGCGATGCCGCTGTCAGCGAGGATTTTCTTGCCGATTTCCACGTTGGTGCCTTCCAGGCGGACGACGAGCGGGATTTTCATGTCGATGTTTTTCGCAGCGGCCACGATGCCCTGGGCGATGACGTCGCAGCGCATGATGCCGCCGAAGATGTTGACGAGAAGGGCCTTCACGTTCTTGTCGCTGGTGAGGATGCGGAACGCGTTGGTTACCATTTCCTCCGTGGCGGAACCGCCCACATCCAGGAAGTTGGCGGGATCTCCGCCGTAGTATTTGATGATGTCCATCGTGGCCATGGCCAGTCCGGCGCCGTTTACCATGCAACCGATGTTGCCGTCCAGCCCGATGTAGTTCAGGTCGTACTTGCCGGCTTCCACTTCGCGGGGGTCTTCTTCCGTTTCATCCCGCATTTCCATGATTTCCGGATGGCGGTACAGGGCGTTGTCGTCAAAGTTGAATTTGGCGTCTAGGGCGCACACGCGGTCATCCGTGGTGACGACGAGGGGGTTGATTTCCACCAGGGAGCAGTCCAGGGCGGTGAAGAGCTTGTAAACGTTGGTGATGAGCTTGGTCGCCTGGCGGAGCAGGGGGCCGGTGAGGCCCAGGGCCACGGCGATCTTGAGGGCCTGGAAGGGCAGGATGCCCAGGGCCGGGTCAATGTGTTCCCGGATGATGGCTTCCGGCCGGGTGGCCGCCACTTCTTCAATGTCCATGCCGCCTTCCGTGCTGGCTACGATGACGGGGCATTCCCGGGCGCGGTCCTGCAGGATGGCGAAGTAGCATTCCTTTTTAAGGTCCACGGCTTCCGCCACCATGATCTTGCTGACCAGCTTGCCGGCTTCCCCGGTCTGCTTGGTGACCAGTACCTGGTTGAGCATTTTGCCGGCCACGTCTTCCACTTCCTCCACGGAATTGACGACGTGCACGCCGCCCTGGAACCCGTTTTTGAATGTGCCTTTGCCGCGTCCTCCGGCATGTACCTGTGCCTTAACTACGTATTGGGAAACGCCCATGTCGCGGGCTATTTGTGCGGCTTCCTGGGCGGTGGTGGCGGCAATTCCCTTGGGAGTTGCCACGCCAAAGCGCTCAAAGAGTTGTTTTGCTTGATATTCGTGAATATTCATGACAGTGGGCCGTTCGGCCAAATGTTTGCGGAAGAAAGGCTAGGACTATTTCCCGTGCCGGTCAAGGGATAATGGTTTGGTCTTTTTATTTTTTTCCGTTGCCGTTGTGGAAGTCAAAGAGGACAGAAGGCTTGACTGTCTGCATAAAGATTGGGAAACTTCCCTCCCATTTTCCGTATGTTGCTATTTTATGAAAATTTATCGACCTGCCGACAGTTGTTTTAAAGAGATGAAAGGCCGGATGAACCGCCGGGCCCTTCCCGAGAATTCCGTAAGAGATACCGTTAATTCCATTATTCAGGACGTTGCCGTCCGCGGAAACGCCGCCCTGTTTGATTATGCCGCCAGGTTTGACAAGGTCAGCCTGGACAGCGGCTCCCTGTTTGTCACCGCGGAGGAACTGGCAGAGGCGGAAGCCGCCGTGGAGGAGTCCGTGAAGGAGGCCATTGCCGCTTCTCTGGCGAACATCCATTATTTTTCAGACCGCAGCCGCAGGCAGGACTGGTCCGGAGTGAACGCCCAGGGCGTGGAGGTTGCGGAACGCTTCCTTCCCTATGACCGCGTGGGCATTTACATTCCCGGGGGCAAGGCTCCCCTCGTGTCCACCTCCATCATGACGGGCGGCTTTGCCCAGGCGGCCGGCGTGCGGGAAATCGTGGCCGCCACGCCGTGCGGGCCGGACGGACGGGTGAACCCCGCTCTTTTATATGCGCTGAAGGCTTCCGGTGCCACGGAAATTATCAAGATAGGCGGCGCCCAGGCGATCGCCGCGCTGGCGTTGGGTACGGAAAGCGTGAAGCCCGTGGAAAAGATTTTCGGCCCCGGCAACCGGTTTGTAGTAGAGGCCAAGCGCCAGCTGGTGGGTGCCGTAGCCATCGATCTTCTTCCCGGGCCGAGCGAAGTGATGGTGCTGGCGGACGAGACGGCGGACGCCGAGTTTCTGGCCGCCGACCTGCTGGCCCAGGGCGAGCACGGGCCGGACAGCGTCGTGGTATTTGTGACCACCTCGGAAGAGCTGCTGGAACGGGTGGAGGCGGAAGTGGAACGCCAGGCGGCCCTGCTGAGCCGGGGCGCCATCATCCGGGAGGTGCTGGACAAGCACGCGTACGGTTTTCTGGTCTCCTCCATTCAGGAGGGGGTGGATCTGGTGAATGCGTTTGCTCCGGAACACCTGGTCCTGGTGACGGAGGATGAAGATTCCGTGCTGGCGGCCATCCGGACGGCCGGGGCCATTTATGCGGGCGCCCTGTCCACGGTGGCCTGCGGGGATTTTCTGGCGGGCCCCAGCCATACGCTGCCCACGGGCGGCGCGGGCAAGTCGTTCTCCGGCCTTCGGGCGGACCAGTTCCAGCGGCGCACGAGCGTGGTCCGCATGAACGAGGATGCCGTTCTGAAATCGGCGCCGTACGTGGCGGAGTTCGCCCGCGTAGAGGGATTGGATGCCCACAACCATTCCCTCCAGGTGCGCGCCTCCCGCGTGAACCGGTAACAGTAACCCAGATAACATACGTCCCATTATGAAACAACAGCAAGGGACCAGGGAACGGTTGCTGGAAGCCGCTGAAAACCTGTTTGCCGAATACGGCTATACGGAAACGTCGCTGCGCATGATTTCCCAGGCGGCCGACGTCAATATAGCCTCCGCCAACTACCACTTTGGCGGCAAGGAAGGCCTGTGGAAGGCGGTCATGATGAAGTACGCGCCGATGGCGCGGGATTTCCGGATGGCCCGGGTGGCGGAAGCCATGGAGCGGGACGGCTCCATTGAAGCCCTGGCCCACGCATACGTGTATCCCTCCTTTTACGGACTTCTGAACACGGGGGACCTGACCCTGGAAGAACTGAACACGTTCCCCCATTATTTGCGCCTGATGGGTATCTGCCATGTGCAGACGCCTGAAGTTGCCGTGGAATACATCAAGGAAGTATATTCCCCCATCCGGCGGCAGCTTCATGACAGCATCCGCAAGATGTTTCCGGGCGCTTCCTCATACCAGATTTTCTGGACGGTGCTCGCCATTGAAAGCATCATGATCGGGCTTCTGACGCGTTTGCGGATGATCATGGAACTGATGGAGGTCAACAGGATTCCGAAGGGAAGTGTGAAGGACTTGTTTGAATTGATCGTCCGTCAGGTGGAATCCCTGATCCGCATGTGCGGAAAGACCATGTAGGCATTTTATTTTTCCGGAGCGCAGCATGTTCAAGTCCCTCATCCGTACGTTTGCCATCGTGGTCGCGTTCGTTGCGGGCTACATGATGCCCTGGCTCCATGTGTACGGCTGGACGTTCAAATGGATGCTCATCGGCATGCTGTTTGTGACTTTTCTGGGGATCCGTTTCAAGCGGATGAAGCCGGAACGGCCGCACTGGCTGCTGGTGGGGGCCAATTTGCTGATTGCCCTGGCTGCCTGGAGCGTGTGCCGCGCGTCCTTTGGGGGCGGCTACCTGGCGGAGGCGGCGTTCTTCGTGGGCGTCATGCCCACGGCCACCGCGGCGCCGGTGGTGATGGGGCTGCTGGGCGGCAGCGTGGAGTTCATGCTGACCGCCCTCCTTCTGACCAACGGGATCATTTGCATCCTGCTTCCTTTCATTCTGCCCATGGTAGTGGGCCGGGGCGGCTTTGAGATTTATCTCAGCGTGGCCCAGAACATAGCCCTGGTGATGCTCCTGCCTCTGGCCCTGGCCCTGGCCGCACGCCGCTTTTATCCCCGCGCCATCGCGTGGCCCCGGAAGCTGAAGGACGTTACCTTTGGCGTCTGGGTGGTGATTCTGGTGCTGATTGCGGCCAACGCTTCCTATGACATTTCCTCCCGGGACGGCATTTCGGAACGCGTGCTGGAGCAGATAGGCGCCCTTTCCCTGCTGATTTGCGCCCTGAACTTCGGCCTGGGCCATCTGCTGGGCGGCAAGGCGCGCTCCGCGGAATGCAGCCAGGCCCTGGGACAGAAAAACACCACGCTTTCCATCTACCTGGCGCTGACGTATTCCAATCCCATTGCCGCGCTGGGGCCCACGTTTTATGTGCTGTGGCATAATTTATGGAATGCGTGGCAGCTTTACCGTGCGTCCGAACACAGGCGCCGGAACGGAAATTAGACGGTTCCGTCTTTGATCGTGTCCCGCGGACCCCCTTTTTCCGGGAAATTATGGGTTGACGGCGGCTTGAGCGGAGTCCTGCCTTCCGCCTTCCAACTGCGTTGCGGCGCGCGCGGCATTCAAAAGGCTTGAATTCCAGGGAAGGGCCGTTAACGTTGTGCTCCCGTTATGCAGGCGTCCACTCCTCCCCTGAAACCTCTTTCTTCACGCACCAAATGGCTGATTGCCCTGTGCCTGTGCATTGCCGTCCTGCTGCTGGAGTTTTTGACGTACCACATGGCCTACCGCATCGGTTATGATGAAGGGGCCCTCCATACTCCTCCGGTCGTGATCCAGAAGAGCGATGAAAAGGCCTTCCAGACTTTGTCCCGTTTCATGGCGGACGTGTTTGCCTCACGGGAAAGCCTGGCCGGAATTCTGGACAAACGGGAGGAACGCCTGGCGTGGATCAGGGACCCGGAAGTACGGTCGGAAACGGCCTGGGGGCTGACCCGCGAACTGATCAGCCGCGGCGGCGTGGAGCAGGCGCTTCCCACGGCCAGGGAATTGATTGAGGCGGGCTATGCGGACGGAAAGCGGCAGGTATGGGCTCCCCGCGCTGATGCCGTGGCCCGGGCCCTGCTGGCGGAGCACCAGTACGCGGCCGCCTACGATTATTTGAAAACGGCCGTGGACGGGTATGAAAAGGAGAGCATGGCCGCCGAGCTGGTGAAGGCCCTCCAGACCATGAGTTCCATTGACCAGATATTGAACCGGAATGACCAAGCCAATGGGCTGCTGCAGCGTGCCGTGGAAGCTTCCGCCCGGCTGGGGAGCGACTCCCTTGCCGTGAAGTCCAGGCTTCTGGCCGCCCAGGGCAGGCTGGCCCGCGCGGCGGGCCATATTCCGGAATCGCGGGCCTATTTCAAGGAAGCTCTGGTTCTGTTCCCCCGGGAGCAGGGAAAGACCACGGGGGACCTGGCTCTGGCCAGCATCAGCATGGGAGAAGCCATGCTGGAAGCAGGCAGGAAGGAGGAGGCCCGCGAGCTGTTCCTGAAGGGGCTCACCGGTTCGGAAAACGCCTCCTATCTGCTCAACGACTGCCTGAACGCCCTGCGCGGGCTGGCGCGCATTTCCACGGAGCAGGGTAATTATGAAGAGGCGCTGGCCTACCTTCACCAGGCGGAAGGCGCCGCACGCGGCGTGCTTCCGGCGGATCACGCTTTTTGGGCCGGGCTGTATGACCAGCGCGGATGGGTCAACATCATGCGCAAGGCAGCCCCGGAAGCCCGTGCGGATTTCCTGAAGGCGGTGAGCAACGCGGCGGTCTCTCCCATGATTGCCGCCCAGTCCCGCGAGGGCCTGGGGAAGGCGTGGCTGGACGCCGGGGAAGGGGCAAAGGCGCGGGAAAACCTCCGGCAATCCATCCAGGTCCGGGAATCCAACTTCTCTTCAGACACCCTTTCCCTGGGCAGGGTGTACCATTCCCTGGGAATAGCCAGCGACATGGAAGGGGACCGTGAAGGAGCCCTCCAGGCCTACTCCCGCGCCGTGGACGCCCTGCTGAAATGCGGAGACGGTCCGGAACGGAAGAATTTGCTGGTCCAGTCCTATCTGTGCAAGGCCTACGCCCTGTGCGACGGCGAGCAGTGGCAGGAGGCCGTGGACGCTTTTGAAGCCGTGCTGCCATTGCTGGAAGGAGAACAGAGGTCGGAAAACTACAAGCAGCTGGGCCGCTGTTACGACGAACTGGGAATGACGGCGAAGGCGGATGAATGCTGGAAGGAATCCGGCTTTCCCCGGGTGCGCCGGAGTTCTCCCGTACGCCGGACGGACGGCGGCAGGATATCCTCCCGTCGGTGACGGACCGCCGCCGCTGCGCCGTAAGACGTTGCGGACTGCTGATTTTGCTTGATTTGTGCCCTCTTTTTGGCTCAATGCCTGCATGAGTTCCGAGCGCCATTTTTCCAATAAGCCTTATCGTCCGTCGCGCAAGAAAAAGTCTTACTGGAAACCGGTCCTCTGCCTGGTGGCGCTGGGCGGCCTCTGGTTCGGTTACGTCCAGTACTGGCCCACCATTGAAAGCTGGTTCAAGCCCACGATTCACGAGGTGCACAGCCAGACACAGGCCATGGGGCATCTCCAGGGCATGCTGGACTCCTGGAACGGCTCGGATGAAGAGCTGGCGGCGCTGGCCGCAACCGTGGACAAGCAGGTGGAATGGATGAATTCCACGGAGGCGCGCGACTCCTTTGCGTGGCTTCTGGCTTTGGAAATGGACCGGCGCGGCATGGTGAAGGAGTCGGAGCCCATGATTGCATCCCTTCTGGAAAAGAAGCTCTCCCATTCCGGCGCCCTGCCGGAGGCGGACAGAGACCGCCTGCTGAACGTCAGCCTGAACTGGGCGCGTGAATTTGCCGGGCGCAAGCATGACGCCGTAGCGGAACGTCTGTATGAAGTAATTCTTAAAAATACGCCGGAGGACCACGTTTCCGTTCTGCTGGCCTGCCTGGAACCGCTGGCCCATTATGCCTATGACCAGGCCAAATTCGAACGTTTTTCCTCCCTGTGCAAGCAGGCTTCCTCTCCCGTCATGCGAAGCATGCTGAAAAAGCCGGAGGATGTGAAAAGCATGGTGAAGATACTGCTGCTTCAGGATACCCTGCCGGAAAAGGCGACCGGCCAGCCCGGCCGTACGGGCAGCACCATCGCCAGGGAACTGCTTGCCCAATTCCGCCTCACGGCCAGTCCGGACATGGGGCGCATCATCCTGAATGAACTCAACATGCCCCTCAAGGCGCGGCGAAAATATTCCCAGGCGGAATTGAAGGGCATGGCGGACCAGCTGGAAGCCGCCCTGATCTGCTTCCGTGCCGCAGAGACGGAAATGGACTGCACCCCGGAAACCATGCTGGCGCTGGCTCGCGTGAGGATGCAAATGGGGAATTTGAAGGAAGCGGCGCGTCTGCTTTCCCGCGCGGAAGGCTCCGCCATGACGCTGGGGGTGGATGCCCCGCGCATTCTCAGCGGTTCCAGCCTGAGCCAGGAAATTGCGGAACTGCGCTCCCAGCTGGACAAGTACGCGCAGGCGGAAGCCCTGGTAAAGCGGGCGTATGAAGATGTGAACATTGCCGCGGCTTTCCTGCGGGCGAAGGATTACGACCAGGCGGTGAAATATTCCGATCAGGCGATGAAAGTGGCTCTGGAAAGCACCGCCTTCATCCAGGCTCTTCAGCCCGTGATCATGACTCTTCAGGCGGAAATCAGCGCCGGAAGGGAACAATGGGCGGTGGCGGAATCGCAGTACGGAAAGCTGGTGGAAACATGGGATGGCCTGAATGATGAAGACAAGGCCACTCTCCAGAACAATCTGGCATCCATCCAGTCGGAGGAACTTTACAAGAAAATCCACCGCGACTGGGCGGAAGTATGCCGCAAGCAGAACAGAACCACGGAGGCGCGCCGGGTATTGACAAAAATCGGAGAAGCTCCTGCGGAAGAACCGGAGCGGCCTGCCGCACGCCGCCGCAGAAGGTAATGAAAGCCCTGATGTCTGCGTATGGACAAGAGATAACGTGGCGGAGACAAAAATCCGGAGTTGCTTTCATTTAGTTCCGGCCGGACACGGAATATTCCCGGACTTTCTCCTGAAGATCACTGCCGGAAAGGCTTTTCCCTCCGTCTCCATCATTTTCCGGCATGTGTCCGTCCCACATATGTTTTCGGGAGGAGGGGCGGTAAACCGTACCAAAGGCGAATCAACTGCGCACTTTGGCCTTTTGTTTTGAGGCGAGGGATGTCCGTTTGCCGTGGGCCATTTTTTCCCGGCGGTCCGCGGCGGACTGGCGCCGGGAACGCACGGTATATTTTGCGAAAACTTGGCTAACGGTCAGGTTGCCCTGTTCAAGAAGCTTGAAAATATTGTCCCTCACCCTCATTGCTTCCTGAAGCGCCGCCTCCGCACCTCCGTACTGGGAATCCGAAAAATAGCGGGTGAATAAGCGCTTGTTCTTACAAATAGCCAGCCGGTAACCTTGAAAGGCCGTGGTTTCGTAAGTATAGCGGGTGATGTTTTTACAGGGCATATGCGCGTGAATTATTGGGACCAGAGAATGCGGGCAGTGGTAATGAGCTTCTCTTAGGATAGGTCCCAATTCCGGTAAAATCCAGAAAAAACACAATTTGTTAGATTGTGTGCAAAAAATGTACGATTATATGCTTGTAATAAACTTATTGATGTTTATCGGCCGTGACAAAAAAATGACCGTTGAAGACACGGACTTTCAGCTTTTCTCCGGCATGAACCTGGTCGGTTTTCCGGATTAGCTGCCTCTTTTCATTCTCCACGAGGGCGTATCCCCGGCTCAGCGTCTGTTCGGGACTGTGGGCTTCCAGTCTGGCCTGCAAAAGAGCCAGGGAAGATGAAAACGCCGTCATTCTGACGGTTGCGGCATGAAACAGGCGGGACTGCAGGGCGGAGAGCTGCTGAGCCCGCTCCCTGTTGAGATGGCGGGGATGGCTCAATTGGAGCTTGTGTTCCAGTTGATTGATTAAAAGAGAGTTCTGCTGAATCCTGAATGCGGAGGAAACCAGCAGGGATTCCTCCATCCCGTCCAGACGCTGGGCGTACGGGGCCAGGAGAGAGTCTGCATCCAGCAATCTGCCGCGCAGATAAACGTCCAGTTTCAGTCGGGCGTGCAGCAGGGAATGGCGTGCGGAAGCGTGCAGCGCCTGCTCCATTCTACCCAGTTTGCGGAGCCATTCCGGGCCGTCCGGCGTAGCGAGTTCCGCCGCCGCGGTGGGGGTGGGCGCCCGCAGGTCCGCCACAAAATCCGCAATGGTGAAATCCGTGTCGTGACCCACCGCGGAAATAACGGGAACGGTGCATTCGTGGATGGCTCGCGCCACGATCTCCTCGTTAAAATTCCACAAATCTTCTATGGAACCGCCCCCGCGGCCCACGATGAGAACGTCCACGGGCGGCAGCCCGTTGTGCGGCGCATGGGACCATGCCCGGATGGCGGCGGCAATCTCGCGCTCCGCTCCGCTCCCCTGGACGCGCACAGGCAGCAGGTACGCCTTCACCCAGGGGGCGCGGCGCTCCAGCACGTGGCGCATGTCCTGGATGACGGCTCCGGTGGAGGAGGTGACGATGCCGATGGAGCGGGGAAAGGCGGGAATGGCTTTTTTTCTTTCCGCGTCAAACAGGCCTTCCCGCTGGAGCTTCTCCTTCAACTCCAGAAAGCGCGCCTGGAGATCCCCCATGCCGGCGGCCCGCACCTCCTTGATGACCAGTTGAAGCTGGCCCCGGTCCGGGTACACGGTGGCGTTCCCCAGCACGTGCACCTTCATGCCTTCCTGGAGCCGCAGGGGACAGCGCGCGGCGGCGTTCTTGAAAAAAGCGCAGAAAATTTCCGCCCCCTGTTCCTTCAGGGTAAAATAAATGTGCCCGCTGGTATGGTACTTGACGTTGCTCAGCTCTCCGACGACCCACTGCGTGCCGACGGCGATGCCGACCACGTCCCGGAGACGGTAAACGAGCTGCTTGACCGTGATGGGCCGGGGGGCGGAAGCCGTTTCCTGCGGAAATTCCATGGCTTACGGTTCAAAGGGAATGTTCAGCGCCTCGTAGGCCAGCATCCTGCACTGCTTCAGGTCCAGTTTGCCGGAGGGCAGCACCGGGATATGCTCCACGGGGATGATCTCCTTGGGGCACCACAGGGCGGGCAGCCCCTGGTCGATCAGGCCGTGCCGGATCAGGGTGCGCGCCTGGTGCACGTAATCCGTCACCAGGGTGGTCAGCAGGGCCACGGCTTCCCCTTTGGCCTGGTCCGGAATAGTGACCACGGCAATTCTCCGTTCGTCGTCCGTGGGGTCCAGGTTCCAGATATTCATGATGGCTGCTTCCAGCGCTTCATGGGGGACCATTTCCCCGCCTATCTTGGAAAAGCGAGAAACGCGCCCCTCTATTTTCAAAAAGCCGTATTCGTCCGCGGAACCGATGTCTCCGGTCTTCAGCCAGCCGTCCACGAAAATGTCCCTGTTCACTTCCGGTCCTCCCAGATAGCCGGGGAAAATATTCGGCCCTTTCAGCCAGATCATGCCGGAAGTGGTCACGGGTACCACGCGGCCCGTGTGCGGGCTGGTGATGCGTACGGCAATGCCGGGTAGCAGCGCGCCTACGGTTCCCTTTTTCATGCCGGGGATGAAATCTCCGGCGGCATTGGACGGGGCGGGGTCCACAAAATTGACGGAACAGACGGGGGATGCCTCCGTCAGGCCGTATCCTTCACACGGGATGGTGCCGAATTTTTCCCGGAAGGCGGTGGCGAGGTCTTCCGGCAGCTTTTCCGCGCCCACGATCAGGTAGCGGACCGTCTTGAAAGTATCCGGTTCGCACCGCTTCATGAAGCCGCGCAGGAAGGTGGGGGTGGTGACCACCAGGCTGATGCCGTACTGCTTGATCAGAGCTCCCAGGCGTTTGGCCTCCAGCGGGGAAGGGTAGGTGACCATGTCGTACCCGCCGATCATGGGGTACCACAGGCCGATGGTGATGCCGAAGCAGTGGAACACGGGCAGACTGCCCAGGAATCTGCTCTGCGGGGCCAGCGTGATGCGGGAGGAACACTGGGAAATATTGGCCAGCAGGTTGTGGTGGGTAAGGGGTACCCCCTTGGGTTCCCCGGAAGAACCGGAAGTAAACATCAGCACGGCTTCATCCCCGCCCACGGGTGTGTCCAGCCCCAGCTTCCTGATCATGAACCCGGCCGTCAGGAACTTGATGGCCAGTCCCCACCGCTTGGCGGAGCCTTTGAGCTGGGGAAGTTCGCGCTCCATGAAAATCAGGTCTCTCTGGGGGGGCCAGGGAAAATTCTGGAGCTTGCGCATGAAGGTATCCGCCGTGATGAACCAGTCCACGCCGGACTGCTTCACGGAACTGGAAAAAGCGCTTTCCGAGGCGGAATAATTGAAGTTGACCGGGGTCTTGCCCGCAAACAGGCAGCCCAGGTTGGCAATAGCCGCCCCCTTGCCCGGCGGCAGGATGATGCCTACCCTCCGGTTGGAGGTAATTTTCTTCAGCCGTTTGGCGAAGGCCACGGAAATGGCCAGAAGCTGGCCGTACGTCAGGGAGGTGTCGTCAATTCCGTCAATCACCCGGCAGTCCGAATGCTGCTTGAGGCTGCGGAACAGCAGGGCGGAAAGGGAGCCGTGGAGCTGGGGCAGCGTGGCATACGCCTGGGCGGAGCATTCCAGCCACGCCGTGGTCAGGCGTGCGGCCATTTCGGCTCCCGGAGCCAGCTTGGGAAGAATGTGAATCTGGATATCTGCCTGGGCGTCCGTATCCGCTTCCGCATCCAATACGGAGCTGGTGTAAAAACCCACATACACCGGGACGGGGGAAATGTGCAGGGCTCCCAGGGTTTTCATGACCCGCGGGGGAATTTGGCAGATGGAACCCTTGATATGCGCCACAGGGCCGGGCAGGAAAACCACCCTGCGCCCCTGGTTGATGCGCTCCATGATCGCCGCGCGCAGGGCGATGGGGTCGCTGGTTTCCGCGCGAAACAGAATGCCGTCCGCCTTGGTGGATTCCAGATGGGCCGCAATGGCCGCGTCCGGAGGGAGGGCTTCCTCCACCAGGTAGGTAATGCGGTCCCTGCCCAGTTCCTTTTCGAACATGAGCAGGGTTTTGTGGGACAGCTTATTGAAAATCAGCAGGTCGCCGGCGTCGGATAGATGGGAGGTACCGAAAATGGCCATGAGGGAAAAATGAAAAACTTGCTCCATTTATTCTAGCGACCTGATGCCCGGAGGGCAAGAAGGAAAGCCGTTGCTTTTCCCGCTGTCATGAGTTCGCCGCAATAACCGAAGAAGACGGATGAAGAGGCATTTCCGTCTGTCATCAGAAATATACGGTTTTTTTGAGAAACTTTTTCATCCTTGGCTGGAATTTTTGAAAAGACAATCTGTCCGGCGGCGTTCTTCCATATTCGGGGTTAGTGTGCAGGGTATTTTCCGCAGCAGGACGCAATTGAATTTCTCTGCATTTTTATTCAAAAAATGTTGTTCAGTCAGAACGGCGAGAGGCCTTCGGCACAGTCCCTGTTAATCTGTAGCAATGACAATATCATGCAGATTAAAGACTTGAATCAAAGGCTGCCGTTCCGCGCCTGTTGCATGCGGAATCCATTGGCGGAGGCGCGGAAAGGATGGGAACGGAATGAAGAGGAGAAGGGAATGTGCGGATTTGAAATCCGTTCAGAAAAGGAAACTCAGGAGAAAAATGTCTTTTGATAATTGCATAAGTATTTCATTTAAAGAATATTTTGTAATAAATGAAGTTTATGAAATTATTGAAAATAATTGTTATATTCTTGAATTTGGTGAGAGGCGTTTGGAAGAAGAAAAATGATTTAAAGCATTGTAAATGGAACTTCCAGATTGACACCGGATTTCAAATTCGATAAACCGCTAATGATATAGAGAGCCTCCTCTGTTTTCTTGTAAAAATAGATTATAATTTAACATATTCGTAACCAACATTTTATCTAATGAAGCTTCATTTGCCTTTGCAACTGCTGTCCGCTGTGCTTGCCTGCTGCGCCCTTCTTTCCACTCCCGCCTATTCCCTTGATCTGGGTGCCAATGAAACCATTACGGAGAATACGGACTGGACGGAAAATACAAATGTAACGGCCAACGTCACCCTGACCATTAACCCGGACGTTACCGTTACCCAGGAGACGGGCTCCCTGGTCATTGGAGGGCATACGCTGACGGTTGACGGCGGAGGCACGCTCAGCATTCTTAGCACTGCTACGGAACACACGCTGGCGGCAGACGGGCGCCTGAATATCCAGGGCGGCTCCACGCTGGACCTGACGGCTCCGGATGCACGCCTTTCCGTGGCGCAGGATGCCAACTGGACCCGGTTCATCATCTCCGTAGCGGATAACAGCGTGTTGAAAACACGCAGCATGGCGGCAGGGGATTACGTATTCGGGGCCAGACTGACCAATAAGGAAAATTTGCTCCTGTCCGGCGGCGGCACCATTGAGGTGACGGCCACTGCGGCGGAAACGATATCCAACATCGGCTTTACCGTGAATGAAGGCGGCGGCAGTTACCTGGTAACCAATGCGGGAACGACGGTAAAAATGATTCTGAACCCGGAAAAGACCATTCAGGCCGTTCTAAATGACGTGCTGACCCTGGGCGGTGCGGGTAATATCGAAGGAGGGGACGCGAATGACATGTTCATCGGGAACGGAGGACTGAAAAAAGTGGGGACCGGTACGCTGACATTGAAATATGCCAACTCCTTTGGCGGCGGTGTGGAACTGAATGGAGGCACGCTGATTGTGGATCATGCCGACGGCATGGGGACGAACAAGGTTCTTTCCGTAACGGGCAATGCGGCCATTGGAGGCACGTCCGCCGCGTATCAGGGGCTTTCCCTGTCTTCCGGCGTCAGTCTTGACGTTTCCGCGGTGGATACCGGTGCGGGGTTGACCATTGCCTCCGGCAGTGTTTCCCTGGGCGCACAAAGTTCAATCACCGGCAATCTGGTTTTAAACGAGGGTTCCCTGTCCCTGGGCGGCCAGAACACGATGACCGGCAATCTGAGTCTGGGAACCGGCCTGTTCATTGATGCCAGCCATATGACGAAGAACGGGGACGCCCTGCTGGCGCTGACCGGCGCTTTGACGGTGAACGGCAGTCTTCTGCTGGAGAATGCAGACGGCGTTTCCTGGAGCGCCGGAACGTACAACCTGATCAGCGCCACGGAAGGCGTTACCGGGGATCTGGCCAACACCATCCTGCTCGGAACCCAGTATATGGGGAATTGGGATACGGCGGACAATGTCCTGAAATTCGTGGTGACGGAACTGACCTCCATAAGCTGGACGGGCGGAGGGGACGCTACCTGGACGGTGGGGGGAAGCGGGACCAATTCTCCATGGAGCGCCGGGAGCACTTTTGAAAACGGCATGGGAGTATCCTTTGGGGATATTGCCGGCAATCCTCCCCAGACGGTCAACATCACCGGGCAGGTAAATCCCGGCCTGATTCTGGTCAATGCGGAATCCACCGATTACACATGGACGGGAACAGGCTCCCTTACGGGAAGCTCCAAGCTCCAGAAGACCGGAAACGGAACACTGACAATCGCCACGGACAACTCCGGTTTTTCCGGAGAAGTCCTGCTGGGCGGCGGCCTGGTGGAAATACAGAACGCCGGGGCGCTGGGCACGGGGGACATTGTTTTCAACGGCGGCGCCCTCAAATACGGAACGGGCATTACGACGGACATCTCCGGCCAGCTCAAGACGGATGCCCTGGCAAGCAATGCCATCCTGGTGGATACCAACGGGAATGCCGTGACATGGGCCTCCCTGGCGGGATGGGCCGGAACGCTCACCCGTTCGGGAGAAGGCAGCCTGATGCTGGGCGCAGGCACTTATGAAGGAAAGCTGACGAATGAAGGGGCGGGTTTCCTGACCATCGGAGCGGGAAATGCTTCTCTGACCGGCGGTATTGGCGGTACCATAAGCAAGACGGGAGACGGCACCCTGACTATCAACAGGAATACTTTTACCAATTCCAACGGCTCCACGCTGGTGGTGGAAAGTGGGACTCTTTCCCTGAGGCAGGATGAAGCGGCTTGGACTGGAACCATGAATATCGTGCTGGGTGAGAACGTAACGATGAACGTTCCCTACGGCGTAGGAGTGAACGGAACGGGAACGTTGACCATGGGCAGCGGAACCACCTTGAATTTGAACAACGGGAGCGGTACTTCCAATACATTCAATATGAATATCGTTCTGGATGCTGGAGAGGGATTGGTTTCCCTGAGAGGATCTCTCTACGGCAACAAAACATCCGTGGGAAGCACGATCAGCGGTACGGGCAATTTGAGGATTACGCACCTTGATAACGGTGGTAATGGCTGGAAATTCAACGGAGGCTGGGTGAAAAACTCCTATGACGGTAATACGGAAATCATTGCTACTGACAGGCAGCTTAACTTGACCTATGACATAGGAAGCGCTTCGGTTACGGGCGGACAGACGGTGACTCCCTGGGGACAGGGAGACGTCACAATCGGCGGAGGAGCGAATACCATGACGGTGACATTCAGCGGGGTGGGCGGTACCGCTGCCTCAAACGGAATTTCCCTGGATGGAAATATTACCCTGAAAGGGGCCAATGCCGCCACGCGGCTGAACATTTTTGCCGGGTCGGCCGGAACCATGACTCTCAACGGCCTGGTATCCGTAGAAACGTCCGGCACCGGAACGGCCACGATCGGCAGCGGTGACGGCCTGAGGATGGGAGGCGGTCTGGCCGGAACGGGAACGCTGGCAGTGGCCACCAGAAACAGCGCCGGAGCCCTGACGCTGGGAGGAGATGTCGCCGGATTTTCCGGAACGCTGAATCTGACCGGTTCCAACCTGTATCTGGATGCGGATACGGCTTTGGGAGGAACGCTGAACGCCTCTTCCGCCAAAGTAACCGCTCTGCGAACCCAAAATGTGACGGGAACTTTGAATGCCGCCTCCCTGGCCGTTGACGGAACCGCCCTGAGTGCGGACGGAACCGTCCTGACGGTGGCCAACCTGGCGCTGGGCGCGGATGCAGAAGTAAGCCTGAATATTGACGGCAACGTGGCCGAAGGGACATACACGCTGGTGGGTTGGGACAACCTGATGTCCGGGAACTTTGTGGATGCAAACTCCATGACCCTGACCGGAACCCTGGCGGGCCTGTATCAGGGCACGTTCACCGTGGATACGGCTGGCAAGACGGTATCCGTCAGCGTGAGCATGGCGGATGGAGTGATTGTCTGGGACGGCAATTCCATCGGCGCGGTGGACAACACCAAAACATATCTGTTCGATGGAAGCCATACGGGCGACGTCTCCCTGACGGGAAATATGAACGCGAAGGCCATCTACTTCAACAACGGCGCGGGGCAGGACTTGGTACTGACCAACAATGGCGGTGAACTCTCCGGCAATGGCGCGATGACCAAGCTGGGCGAAGGCAAGGTAAGCTTCAACAGTTCCAATGAGGCCTACTCCGGAGCGGTTGGCATCAAGGAAGGCACCGTAGCCGTCAACGCGAACAAGGCTTTGGGAATCGGAACGGTGACCGTGGATGCGCCGGGACGCCTGGAAATCGGCGTGACGGGCGACATTGCCGACATTCTCGGCGCCACGATGCCCACGATCAACGGAGGAACGATTGCCTTTGTTTCCGGAGGAGCCAACGCGCTGGGAACCAACCTGGCAAACGGTTCCGCCGTCAATCTGGAAGTGCTGGGTGAAAACACCGTGTTGACCATCAGCGTTAATCAGACGAAGACCGCTTCTACGTATGTTGGAAATGGAGCGTCCCTGTTCATTGACGGAGGCGGTACGAACACCAGGCTCACGGGCAGTCTAACAGTCAATGGCGGCATCCTGACAACGACGGGGGATTCCTTCGGCTACAGCGGCACCACGCTCAACTCCCTCCTCCTTGAAAACGGAGCCACGTGGACGATAGGCAACGGCACCGGGCACAATACGCTGCTCAATTCCAATATTATCCTGAACAACAGTTCCATTCTCGTCAATACCACCGGGAAGGGCTTTTACCTTTTCGGCGGCAATCACAGGATTTCCACGCAGAGCAACGCGCTGGGCATGTCCCTGATTGCTGCTTCGGGAGATTACAGCAGCCAGAAAATGACCGTCAAGACCGCGACGACGTTTGATGTGTCCCGCGGCAATTTCACGCTGGATGAAACCAACACGGCCGACTTGAAGGTGGATGTGGGCATCGTCAGTGAAGCCGCCGTCGCCATCACCAAGCAGGGGAACGGAATTCTTCAGTTGACGCGGGCCAACACGTACGCCGGACAGACCTTGATCAGGGAAGGCACGATCCTTCTGACGGGTGCCGGAAAGCTCGGGGCCGGAGCAGTGACGCTGGGCGGCCTGGGTGACGCGACGCTGGCATACAACGTCACGGGAGACAACACGACGGCCAATGCCATCGGCGGAACGGGGACCATCACCCAGAAGGGAGCAGGCATCGTGACGCTCAGCGGAGCCAATACGTACGCCGGGACGACCCATGTGGAGGCCGGCACGCTGAAGGCCGGCAGCGCCACGGCCTTCGGGACCAGCTCGGTACTTCTTTCGTCCGGGGCCACGCTTGACATCGGAAACTATGCGCTCGGCAATGCCGTCGCGGTAAAGGCAGGCGCCTCCGGCGCTCTTTCCACGGCATCCGTCACCAGCGATGGCGGTACGCTGGGCAGCCTGACGCTGGGCAGCTATTCCCGGTTGAATGTCACCGGCAGCATGGCCCTGGCCTCCGGGGCGGAGCTTACCTTCGACATGACAGGGGTAACGGCGGGTGACAATGCGCTGGTGACGCTCACCGGCGGCCTGACGGTCAACGGAACGCACAAGCTAACCCTCTCCAACTACGAAACGCTTACCGATTCCGGGAGCTACTCCCTGCTGACGGTGGGAACCGGGACGCTCATGGTAGGCTCCTTCAATGTCGGAGAACTCATTAACGAGACCCATCCGGAACTCACCTACATGCTGGGGCTCTCCGCGGACGGAAAGACGCTTCAGCTTAAAATAGAGTCCTCCGCGGACATGCTCACATGGAATGGGACGGCGGATGCCGGAACATGGAGCGCCGACAACGTTTCCAACTGGACCTATGCGGGAAGCAGTACTCCTCCGACAAGCACGGACGGTCAGCCTCTGCTCTTTGACAACACGGCGGCCAACAAAGACGTGACGATCACGGGGAACGTGGCGCCGTCTTCCGTCGTGGTCAGCAACAGCGGTGATAACACCTACACCTTTGAAGGAAACGGCCACATTACTGGGGATACGACCATCCTTACCAAGAGGGGGGACGGAACGCTGGTCATCCGCAACACCAACAGTTATGGAGGTTCCACGTCCTTGGAAGGGGGCATCGTGGACATCAACGGGGACGGAGCGCTGGGAACGGGCTCCATCATCTTCGGGGGCGGTACATTGCAGGCCTCCGGGAACGTGACGCTCACGCAAATCATGGTGCAGAAAAACGCCGCAGACGCCGTGAAACTGGCTGCCACAGGCGCCGATACGGTATTGACGGTGAACACCGGCGGCCAGGACAGCTTCCTGGGGCTTAACTGGAATGTTTCCGGGAACGGCAGCGTCGCGCTGGGCGGCATTGCAAATACGAAGGTCCTTTCCGGCACCATCGCGGTGGCGGCCGGTTCCAAGCTCAACCTTTCCGGCGGAACGGAAATAGCGCTTTCCGGCATCCTCAAGAATATCTCCGGAACCCTGGAAAAGACGGATGGCGGCTCCCTGCTCATCAAGACGATCAACGGGAATGACGCGCTCAACGGAACCTTGCGCAACAGCGGGGCAGACATCGTCTTCTCCGGTTACGGAGCGGCTACGTCCAACCGGACTGTCACGGTCAATGGAATGCTGGATGCCTCCGTGGTCAATGCAACCTACGGCGTAACGCTGGACCTGAAACATTCCCAGGACATAGGCACGCTGCAAGTCGGCAGCGGAACCTTTGACGGCAACACGCAGGCCTCCGCAGTCATCGTCGGAACGGGGGTCACCCTCACCAGCAACAGCGTAACGCTGGGAGGAGACGTGGCCGGTGAACTCAACATTGCGGGGGGAACGGCGCAGCTGGGTGCTCTCGCTTTCAGCGGAACGGCCGGCTCCGGCATTACGCTGAACGGCAACGGTACGCTTACCATGGGCGGCAACATCACCGGAACCTCCGGTACGCTCACGCTGGGAGAAGGCACGCTCAACTCCAGTGCGGCCTGGTCCGCGGAAAGCGGAGTTGTGCTCAACGCGGCGCAGGGCAAAACCGCCACGGTAGACACCACGGGAGGGAACATCACCCTCAACGGCGCATTTAGCGGAACGGGCAGCCTCGCTAAAACAGGAACGGGCCAGCTCAGCCTTGGCTCAGCCAGTGCGGACTACGCGGGAACCGTAACGCTCTCTTCCGGTACGCTGGCCTTCCTGGCAGGGGCCGACGGTTACAAGGGCGCTCTCAACATCACCGGCGGCGAACTGCAGGGCGGCCAATACTACAGCGGCGCCAGCAAAAATGTCACCGTCAATGCGGCGGCCGGAGTCAGTTCCATCTCCCTGGGCGGTTTGAACGGCTCCTCGCTCAAATCCATAGATATCACGGATGCCGGTACGGTCATCAGCGGCATCAACGGGGCGGCCAGCCTGGACAGCGCCAATCTGGTCGTCGGCACGGACAATGTCGCCAAGACGCAGGACCTGGCAGGCAGCGATTCCATCATTCAGTTCAATGAGAACGGAGCTACGCTGGACATCGCCAGCCTGACGCTCTCCCTTTCTGCGGACGTGGTCAACGCCATGCAGGGCTGGGGAGCCGGAGAACGCACCGCATGGCTCAACCTGACCAACGGATCTCTGAGTTACGGCACGGCCACCTTCAACCCGCTTCTGGAAGGCCTGGGCTTCACCGTCACGGGTATCAACGGCGGCTCCATCGGTATCACGGGCGACGCCACGCAGATCTATGCGGTGGGCAGTGAAGACAAGGAAATCACCAGCAACGCGGAACTTGATCCCTACCGGGCGGTTATTGTGGACGGCAATCTGGCCCTCAACCTCCCTGGCGTGGATGACGAGGCGGAAGGACTGACCATCAACAACCTTTCCGGAGCGGCTTCCGGAGTGATCACCATTACTGCAACCGATGACAAGACGGCCTCCGTCATCCTGAACAACGAACTGCTGGGAAATGATCCCAATACGTCCGGGCCCGACACGAAATACGCCGGAACCATTAACGGCGGCACGGCCAATATCACCAAGACGGGTGCGGGTTCCCTGGAACTTTCCGGCAGCCTGAACACGGACGGCGCGCTGGACATGCGGGAAGGCAGCCTGACGCTTTCCGGCACGGCGGACCTAGGTTCTATCGTACTTGACTCTAGGGAGGCGGACAGTCTCTCCACCCTGAACGTCACCGGCACGGCAACTGCCGGAACGCTCACGGATGAAGGCAACGGAGGAACGCTCAACATTGGCGGGGACGGCAAGCTCACGCTTGATACGGCAGGTTCCGAACTCTCCAACAGCACTGTGACGGGTTCCGGTACGCTCCAGGTGGCGGACAACGCCTCCCTGCTATTCAACGGCACATCCAAGCTTGACGGCGTACAGGTGGAGCTCTCCACGGACGGAATGCTGGAACTTGGCAACGCGGCTAACAGCCTCTCCGGTCTTACGGGGAACGGAAGTCTAAACAACGGTTCCGCCCTGGAAATCACCGCCTCCGGCAAGTCCGTCTTTGAAGGCTCGCTGACCGGGGAAGGCAGCATCACCATGAACGGAACGGGTACGCAGACTCTCAAGGGCAGCGGCTCCGCCGGGCAGTCCCTCAACGTTACGAAGGGAACCCTGGAGCTGATGGGCGCTGAAGGGGGCAACGGTTCCGTCACCTACAAGACGCTCACGGCAGGTACCGGCGGCCATGTGCGCCTCACGGCGGTGGGTGACGGCGTGGACGCTGTCAACACCACGCTGACGGTCGGCAACGGCCTCAATCTGGCGGGAGCCAATCTGGACCTGGTCATCAACACCAACAGGGACGACCTCTTCGCCAACCCCGTCATCACGGTTCTGGCAGGGAACGTCAACCTGAACGGCACCACTGTTTCCCTGGACAGCCTGGGCGACTACGACGACCCGGCGGACCCGACGGCCAACCTCAACTTCATACTGGTGGACGCGCAGGGTGCTGGCGGTACGGTAACGGCTGACGGCGCTTCGGTGACGTCCTCCGGCTACTTTGACTTCTACTACCAGGAACTCGGCATCCGTGCGGAAGGCGGGAAAATCATCGTCAGCGGCATGGTCAAGACGGACAACGCCTTCATGGACGCGGCGGATACGGCCAACTCCGCGGCGGGAGCCAACCTTCTGTGGAACAACCGCGGCAACGCGCCCAAGGGTACGGTACTGGGAGACCTGCGTGAAGCAGTGCGCAACAGCATCCAGTCCGGCGACTCGGGACAGGCCGCCCGTTCCATGGCGGCGGCGGCGGGCTCCACGGTCAACGCCCTGGGCACTGCCCAGCGCGACGCCCTGCGAGAACAAATGGGATGGATACGCAACCGCACCAACCAAATGGGTGTCAACCCCGCCTACATCAACGAAGACCTTCCCTACTTCCACATGTGGATGGAAGGCACGGGCTCCTACGCCCAGCTGGACACTAAAGGTGATGAAAGCGGCTACAAGCTCACCACCTGGGGGGGCACCTTCGGGGTGGACGTGGACCTCAGCGACTCCTTCACG
>CECB01005915.1_pt1 | contig 27014 bp, 29 predicted proteins | sample 554791 | NCBI WGS metagenome assembly CECB01 (sample SAMEA3182072, study PRJEB8094) | gut metagenome | biome: human; feature: gut; material: Stool; isolation source: human stools | place: Canada | collected 2012-01-30
GCCGCAGTTTCACTGGCTTTGGCATTCGTTTCGCTGGTCTTCGCTGCCGTCTGGCTGGACTTTGCGTTAGTTTCACTCGTCTTCGCAGCTTTCTGGCTGTTAGCCGCAGCAGTTGCTGATCCAGCTGCTGAAGTCGCAGAACCGGCTGCCGCGCTCTCGCTTTGGGCTGCTGCAACCTGGCTGTTTTTTGCCGCAGTTTCACTGGCTTTGGCATTCGTTTCGCTGGTCTTCGCTGCCGTCTGGCTGGACTTTGCGTTAGTTTCACTCGTCTTCGCAGCTTTCTGGCTGTTAGCCGCAGCAGTTGCTGATCCAGCTGCTGAAGTCGCAGAACCGGCTGCCGCGCTCTCGCTTTGGGCTGCTGCAACCTGGCTGTTTTTTGCCGCAGTTTCACTGGCTTTGGCATTCGTTTCGCTGGTCTTCGCTGCCGTCTGGCTGGACTTTGCGTTGGTTTCGCTCGTCTTTGCGGCTGTCTCGCTGTTTTTCGCGTTGGTTTCTGATTTTTTGGCTGCTGTCGCGGAGTTTGCCGATGCAGTCTGCGAGGACGCTGCCGCCTGTGCGCTGTTAGCTGCATTCGTTTCTGAGGTTTTCGCCGCGTTCTTCGATGATGCCGCTGCAGTTTCGGATTTCTTTGCCACCGCTGCGCTCTGAGAGGCGGCTTCGGCGTTGCGTGCCGCTTCTTCCACCATTGCCTCAAAACGACGCAATGCCTCCGGCATGACATCATCTTCCGTCATGGCACCGAGAAAATCATTCAGCGTACCTGGTCTGGAACCTTCATAGACGGTAATGATCCCGGCATGTGAAGGCGGAAAACCTTCAACCAGCAGGATAACGCTGTACTGGCCATACTCAACGTCCATGCTGTAACGCCCGGCTTCATCCGGATTTTCAGAGGCCACCGTGTTCACCAGTACAGTGGTGCTGTTACGCTTTGCCTTCAGTTGAATAGTGCAGTTCTGTATTGGTTTTCCCGCACCATCTTTCAGCACACCTGAGATTTTTACTGCTGCCATATCCACTCCACAAAAAAGCCCGCCTGAACCGGCGGGCTGTCATAACACTGTGTTACCTGGCTAATCAGAATTTATAACCGACACCCACGATGAAACCGTCAGTGCGCCAGTCGCCACTGCCGGAGCCTTCATAAGCAATATCAATGGCCACGGATTCGGTCGGGTTAAACTGCACGCCAGCTCCCCACGCCAGAGACGTGTTGCTGTGGCGATCGTCATCACTTCCGGTCAGCACATCGTGCGTTTTCCCCTTGTTGTCAGTTACGCGGAGATAATCCCCGGAGAACGTCGAAACACGGCTGTAAGCCACACCTGCCATCGCATAAGCACTGAACCATTCATTCACGCGTACAGACGGCCCCGCCATCATGCTGAACCAGCGGTTACGCACTGAATCTTCATGCCAGCGGGTATCGCTGTAATGCGTTTTTTGCTCATCTTTGGCATTGGCATAACTGAATGACGTCACCAGCCCCAGCGTGTCCGTAAATTCATAACGGTATTTCACGTTAATGCCCTTCAGGTCATCGTTGCCGGGCATATCAGTATGGGTCTGAAGATACCCGGCGCTTAGTGTGGACTGATGCTCTGCTGCGCTCGCTGGCGTACCAGCGGCGACCAGCCAGACTACTGTGGACAGAATAACAGCACATAATTTACGCATAATTACCTCTCGCTTTTCTGCAAAAAAAAGGCACCATTTCTGGTGCCCGTATATGGGTTATAAAATTCAGCTGATACTGATGCCTGCGGTGGCTTTCTTCATCACCACAACCAGCAAATCGCTGATACTTGCTGTGGGATACCAGTCATTTACCAGCCATGCTGACACCGAAAACTCCAGCGTCATGTGACCGTGACCGGCAGGCATATCAATAACGCCACTGTAAATCAGCGTATTATCCAGCGCGGTACGGTTATAAATTTCAGCACCGTTTTTCCGCACTATCAGACGGCATGAGGAGTAAATATCAGTATGCTCTCTCTCATGTTTAGCGCCGCTGAATGCCACCGCCGGAATAACAATCTGCCGGTCAAACGGCTGATCGTCATAAACCCTGACGGTAATGGTCCCTGATGGCCACCGTTCCGGTGCACGGGAGTCCCGGGGGAAAGCTTTGCCCACTGTTTTAACGAGATCGCCTTCAATCTGGTTCGCGGACAGTTTTCCCAGAACCCGACAGTTCTCGTTAATCGTGACGTTGTTGAGCGTCCCGGAGTTCGCATTCACGTTACCGCTGATATCGGCATTTTTCGCCGTCAGCCGCCCATCCGGTGTCAGGGAAAATGCCGGTGGATTTCCACCACTGGTAATGGTGGGGGCCGTCAGGCGTTTCAGGAACACGTCGTTCATGAATATCTGATTGCCCTGCGCCACAAACATCGGCGTTTCATTCCCGTTTGCCGGGTCAATAAACGCGATACGGTTAGCGGCAACCAGAAACTGGCTCAGTTTGCCTTCCTCCGTGTCCTCCATACTGAGGCCAATACCCGCGACATAATGTTTGCCGTCTTTGGTCTGCTCAATTTTGACAGCCCACATGGCATTCCATTTATCGTTGGCATCCTTCCACTCTTTCGAAAACTCATCCAGTCTGCTGGCGTTATCCTCCGTCAGATCGACTTTTTCCAGCAGCTCCTTGCCGAGATGGGATTCGGTTATCTTGCCTTTGAAAAAATCCAGGTAACCTTCCGCATCATCGCTCGCCCGACCGACGGACTCCACGAATGCCGATTTGCCAACGGTGTTCACACTGCGGATATAAAAGTAATAATCATGGCCCGGTTTGATATTGATACTGGCGGCTATCCAGTACAGCCCCGTGCCAAGGTAGCGGGCTGTGGTTTCAACCTGCCTGATATCGGTAATCCGCGTTTCCGAGAACCAGAACTCAAACTGTACCGTCGGATCATAAACCGCAAGATGCGGCGTGGCGGTGATCTGAAAATAGCCCGGCGTCAGCTCAATCCTCGACGGTGCTGCCGGTGCGGCAATCCGGAACGATACCGACGCCGGATCGCCCTGCTGCCCCCACGCATTTACCGCCCGGACTGTCAGCCTGTAGTTCCCTGGCGCCAGCTGCGTGAAGCGGTATGTGGTTTCCGCCGTCCGGGCCGTGCTGACCAGCCGCTCACTGCCGTCATCCGCTGCCACGGTCAGGCGAAGCATAAAGCTCACCCCCTTCACCACCTTCGGCGTATCCCAGCGTGCCAGCACCTGATACTCCCCGCTGTCTGCGGTGACTTCGGCAGTCAGGTGCTGCACCGCTGGCGGCGTGACACCATTCACCGTGCCGCTCTGGTCGCCGTCAAAGTGCGCCCCGTTATCCACGATGGCTTCTTTTTCCGGTACATGCTGCACGGCGGTGATGGCATACGTGCCGTCGTCGTTCTCACGGATACTCACGCAGCGGAACAGGCGCTGGCGCAGCGTCGGCAGCTTCAGCCCCCATACGCTGTATTCAGCAACGCCGTCAGGAACACGGCTCACTTTCACCTTCACGCCGTCGGTGACGGACTGGACCTCCACGCTGACCGGATTGCCACTTCCGTCAACCAGGCTTATCAGCGTGGTACCGGAGGATGGCAGCGTGATTTCACGGTCGAGCGTCAGCGTCCGGGTCTGGCTGTTCACAGCCAGCACGCGCCCGCCGGTGCTGATCCCCGCATAGTCATCATCGCAGATTTCAATAACATCCCCCGGCACATGGCGAAGCCCTTCGGCACCCACGCTGAAATCCACGGTCTGCGTCTCCAGCAGCTCCGTTTTAATCAGCCACAGCCCGGCGCGGTGTGCCTGCCCCCGACTGGTACAGCCAAAGGCATCCATCTTCGTGACGTTACGACCGTAACGGGCAATGGCCTGCGTGTCCTCCACAAGCTCTGTCGCCGTCTCCCAGCCGTTATCCGGGTCAATCCAGTTCACCTCAACGGCATTATGACGGTCCTTCAGGGCGCTGAAGCTGTAGCGGAACGGCGCGCCATCATCCGGCATCACCACATTACTGCGGTTATAGGTCCACACCTTATCCGACTGTCGGTCCTGCACGAACGTCAGCGTCTGCCCGTTCCATACCGGCATACAGCGCATCGCCGAGCAGAAATCACTGAGCACATCCCACGCCTTGCGCTGTGTGGTCAGGTACGCATTACAGGTGATGCGCGGCTCCGTGCCGCCAAAGCCGTCCGGCACTGACTGGTCGCAGTACTGGCCGATGACATACAGCGCCCATTTGTCCACATCCGCCGCACCAAGACGTTTCCCCATGCCGTAGCGCGGGTGGGTCAGCATATCCCACAGACACCAGGCCATGTTGTTGCTGTATGCCGGTTTTAACGTTCCGTCCCAGATACCGCTGTATTGTCGCGTCTGCGGGTTATAGTTCGACGGCACCTGCAGAATGCGCCCGCGAAGATGATAATTACGGCTCACCTGCTGGCTGCCGAACTGCTCCGAGTCCACCTGTACGCCGACCAGTGCCGTGTTCGGGTAGCACTGTTTCACATCGATGATCTCGGTGTATGACGACCAGAGCGTTTTGTTCTGCAGCTGGTCTGTGGTGCTGTCCGGCGTCATCCTGCGCATCCGGATATTGAACGGGCGCGGCGGCAGGTTATCCACCACCACCGAGGCCAGATACTGCGAGGTGGTTTTGCCCTTAATGGTGATGTCTTTTTCCGTCACCCAGCCACCGTTACGCTGTATCTGAACCAGCAGGCGGACTTCCGACGGATTCCTGTCTCCCTTTGAGGTGGTTTCCACCAGTGCCTGTACACCGAAGGTAAAGCGCAGACGGTCGATGTTTGCCGACGTGATGGTCCGGGTGATCGGCGTTTCATATTTCACTTCCGTACCCAGCACCGTCTCGGAACCGGAGGATTCAAATCCCTCCGGCGGTGACTGCTCCTGCTCACCTGCCCGGAACACCACCGTGACGCCGGAGATATTGGTATTCCCCTCACTGTCCAGCACCGGCGTACTGTTCAGCAGCACGCTTTTTAATCCATCCACCGGACCTTCAATCGGCCCTTCACTGATGGCGTCTATCACGCTCAGCATCTGGGATGATTTCAGGTTGTCCTTCGCTTCGCGCGGGATATGCCCCTTACTGCTGCCTTTACCCATTCCTCACGCTCCAGAAACGACAAAACCGCCCTGAGGCGGTTTCACACAAAACATTCTGCATCAACGACCAATCACCACAACCTGACCACCATCTCCTTCATCTGCCGTGCTGATCTCCTGCGAAATCACCCGTGACCCCACGCGCATTTCACCGTACAGAACCGGCAGAACATTGCCCTGGGCAACCATGTTATCCAGTGAGGAGAAATAGGTGTTCTGTTTGCCGTTATCCGTTATCTGTGTACGGGGAGTTCTGGCTTTCGGTGCCAGCATCTGCGCCACACCACCGAGCACCATACTGGCACCGAGAGAAAACAGGATGCCGGTCATACCACCGGCCCCAATGGCTGCCCCCCATGCTGCAAGGGTGGCTCCGGCAGTAAAGAATGATCCGGCAATGGCGGCAGCTCCCAGGACAATCTGGAATACGCCACCTGACTTGGCCCCGGCGACTCTGGGAACAATATGAATCACAGCGCCATCAGGCAGAGTCTCATGTAACTGCGCCGTTAACCCGGACGTGCTGACGTCCCGCCCGGCAATCCGTACCTGATACCAGCCGTCGCACAGTTTCTGACGAAACGCCGGGAGCTGTGTGGCCAGTGCCCGGATGGCTTCAGCCCCCGTTTTCACACGAAGGTCGATGCGGCGGCCAAATCGTTGTAAATCCCCGTAAAGGCAGATGCGCGCCATGCCCGGTGACGCCAGAGGGTGTGTGTGCGTCGCTGCCATTTGTCGGTGTACCTCTCTCGTTTGCTCAGTTGTTCAGGAATATGGTGCAGCAGCTCGCCATCACCACAGTAAATGGCGGCATGATTCGGCACCGATGAACCAAAACAGCACAGCAGCACATCGCCCGGTTGTGCTGATGACAACGGCACCTGATACAGCCCTGTGGCCTCCAGATTATCCAGATAGAGATTCTGGCCGTTACGCCACCAGTCATCCTCACGATGAAAGTCCGGCATCTCAATCCCCGCCAGATGATAAGCATCCCGGAACAGTGTGTAACAGTCCGTCACACCGTGCTCAAAGCGCCGCCCGGTGAGATGCGGCACACAGCGGAACTTATGAATCGTCCCCCGGCAGACCAGCCACCACGGCAAATCACTCTGCACCTGCAGCCGCCGGTCGGCCTCACTCAGCCAGGGCAGACCACCGGGGTGGCTGTGGACCAGCGCCACAATCTCACCCTGCATTTCTGCCTGCAGCCAGTCTTCCGGCGACATACGGAAATACGCCTCCGGCTCACCGGAGATATTCACGCAGGGGAAATATCTTTCCCCCTCCGGCGTGCTTACCACGAAGCCGCACGACTCCGCTGGCGCACATCGCCGGGCGTGCGCCAGAATCGCTGATTCTGTCTGTGTCATGGGATTTACTGCGAAAGTTTGTTAATGGAAAGGAAGCCGCCAAAGTTGCCGACGTTATTGCGGAACTTACAACCGCTCAGGCATTTGCTGCATTTATCCTTCGTGATATCGGACGTTGGCTGGTCATATTCATCCGCGACAGCCGGACCGCTATAACCGCACTCGTCACCGCGATAGGTCCAGGTGCAGGTGTTGGCCAGCATGATACGTCCCGGAAAAACAGCGCCATCCGTTTCCGTCGGCGTGGACAGTACAAAGGAGGCACTCACCGCGCTCAGTTCGCTGCACTGCTCAATGCGCCAGCGGCTGATCACCTCCTGCTCCGGATCGGCGTAACTGTTTCCGTTGACGAAGTTCACCGCATCCAGAAAACGGGCGTAAACCTTACGCCGGACCACCGTTCCGCCGACCAGACTCTGCATATCTTCCGCCATCCCGGTGACCATACCGTACAGGTTAGAAACCGTCAGCGTGGGGCGCGTACTGGTGCCTTTGCCATTCAGTTCAAAACCGCTCCCCTGAATGGGATACGGCTGATACTGTCGCCCCTGCCAGGTGACCGGCTCACCTTTTTCGTTCTGCTCATTACAGAAAAAATAACGTTCTCCACCGACCTCTGTCAGGTCGATTTCCCAGAGCACCACGCTGGCCGACTGCTCCGCACGGGTGCATTCATTCAGTGTTTCCTGCCGGATATCCTGCATCAGTTCACCACCTGTTCAAACTCTGCGCTGAACTCAACACGCAGCATACTGACCCGCGACGACCATTTTGCGCAGGTCACCTTTATCTGCCGCCACTCATAAGGCGGCGTCCACAGAAAGGATTTCCAGCCCCCGTGCTCTTCCAGAAACGACTCCAGTACCGTGGCCTCCTCACGGGGGACAGAAAGCGTCACGCTGTACGTTTTCAGGTTGGCATTCAGCCCGGCAGGCGCTCGCTGAGAATAGCCATCACCAAAGCGCACCTTTCTTACAGAAGGGACCGAAGCCACATCCATACCGGGTTTCACTTTCCAGCGGAAGGTCTTCATCGTCCACCTCCGGAGAACAGGCCACCATCACGCATCTGTGTCTGAATTTCATCACGGGCACCCTTGCGGGCCATGTCATACACTGCCTTCAGCATCTGTGGACCTGGCAGACCATTCGTACCGTCGTTCTGAATCACCACGTTGTTGTTCTGCTCAAATCTGATACCCTCTGAACGCCGCATTTGCGCCGGACTTCCGGTGCCACCGACATAACCACCGGTGGCATAGCCGCGCATCAGCCGGTAGAGATTCCCCACGCCAATCCGGCTGGTTGCCTCCTTCGTGAAGACAAATTCACCACGGTGAACAATCCCCGCTGGCTCATATTTGCCGCCGGTTCCCGTAAATCCCCCGGTTGCAAAATGGAATTTCGCCGCAGCGGCCTGAATGGCTGTACCGCCTGACACTGATGCGCCACCACCGGCAGCACCGCCAATGACGCTGCCGATACTCCCGACAATCCCCACCATTGCCTGCTTAAGCAGAATTTCTGTCATCATGGACAGCACGGAACGGGTGAAGCTGCGCCAGTTCTGCTCACTGCCGGTCAGCATCGCCGCCATATTCTGTGCAATTCCATCAAAGGTCTGCGTGGCTGCACTTTTTACCTGCGACATACTGTCCGTGGCGCTCTCTTCCCACTCACTCCAGCCGGACTTCAGGCCTGCCATCCAGTTCCCGCGAAGCTGGTCTTCAGCCGCCCAGGTCTTTTTCTGCTCTGACATGACGTTATTCAGCGCCAGCGGATTATCGCCATACTCCTCCTTCAGGCGCTGTTCCGTGGCTTCCTTCGCTGCCTGCCGGTCAGTCAGCCCCCGGCTTTTCGCATCAATGGCGGCCCGTTTTGCCCGTTGCTGCTGTGCGAATTTATCCGCCTGCTGCGCCAGCGCGTTCAGGTGCTCCTGATACGTGACCTTATCGCCAAGTGCAGCCAGCTGGCGTTTGTACTCCAGCGTCTCATCTTTATGCGCCAGCAGGGATTTCTCCTGTGCGGACAGCTGGCGACGTTGCGCCGCCTCCTCCAGTACCGCGAACTGACTTTCCGCCTTCCACAAATCCCGGCGCTGCTGGCTGATTTTCTCATTCGCTCCGGCATGCTTCTCCAGTGTCCGGAGTTCTGCCTGAAGCGTCAGCAGGGCAGCATGAGCACTGTCTTCCTGACGATCGCCCGCAGACACTTTCACGCCGGACTGCTTCGGCTTTTTCAGCGTCGCTTCATAGTCCTTTTTCGCCGCCGACATCAGCGTGTTGTAATCTGCCTGCAGGATTTTTCCGTCTTTCAGTGCCTTATTCAGTTCCTCCTGGCGGGCGGTATATTTCTCCAGCGGTGTCTGCAGGCGTTCGTAAGCCTTCTGCGCCTCTTCGGTATATTTCAGCCGTGACGCTTCGGTATCGCTCTGCTGCTGCGCATTTTTGTCCTGTTGAGTCTGCTGCTCAGCCTTCTTTCGGGCGGCTTCAAGCGCAAGACGGGCCTTTTCACGGTCATCCCAGTAACGCGCCCGCGCTTCATCGTTAACAAAATAATCATCCTTGCGCAGATTCCAGATGTCGTCTGCTTTCTTAAACGCAGCCTCTGCCTTAATCAGCATCTCCTGCGCGGTATCAGGACGACCAATATCCAGCACCGCATCCCACATGGATTTGAATGCCCGCGCAGTCCTGTCTGCCCAGGTCTCCAGCGTGCCCATGTTCTCTTTCAGGCGGCGGGTCTGGTCATCAAACCCTTTCGTTGCGGCCTCGTTCGCCGCCTGCAATGCCCCGGCTTCATCGCCGGAACGCTGCAACTGAGCAACATACGCAATCTGCTCCGCCGTCACGTTATGGAACTGGCGTGCCATCGCCGTCAGCCCCGACGTCGGGTCTGTGGTCAGCTTCCCGAAGGCTTCAGCGACCTTGTCCACCTCCACGCCGGATGCAGAGGAGAAACGCGCCACACTCTGGCTGATGGACGCAATCTGAGCCTCACCGCTTACCCCCGCCTTAACCAGTGCGCTGAGTGACTCGCTGGTCTGGTTAAACGTCAGCCCTGCCGCCTGCCCGGCTCTGGACAGGACCAGCATACGATCTGCCGTCAGTCCCGCCTGATTGCCGGAAAGGACCAGCGTTTTGTTAAAATCGGACAGAGTTGAGTTGCCCTGATACCAGGCATACGCCAGCGCACCGGTCGCCACCGCCAGAGAGGTGGCCCCCACCATCGGCAGGGTGATCGCACCGGCAAGCCCCCTGAACATGGGGATCATCCCGCCGAAGGAGTCCTTCACCTGACCACCCTGTTGCAGCAGGATCAGCCACGGACTTTGCCCGCCTGCAAGCTGCGTGGCCACGTCGGTGAACTGCGCAGGCAGCATACGCATGGCAGCTTTATACTGCCCGACGGAAATCCCCGCTTTCTGTGCAGCCAGTGCCTGTCGGCTCAGCGACTGTTCAACGACTGCCGCTGTTTTTTTCGCATCACTTTCCGTACCGGAAAAATGACGCCTGACTCTGGCCATCTGCTCGTCAAATCTGGCCGCATCCAGACTTAAATCAACGACCAGATCGCCTACCGGTTCAGCCATACCGGACTCCTCCTGCGATCCCTTCTGATACTGTCATCAGCATTACGTCATCCTCCGTCATGTCCGCCACATCCGGGGAAACGGGGATAACTTCATTCACATCCGGGCCAAAGCGGACGCCTCCGGCAAGCCCTGCCGCTTTCTGCATCAGCACATCATCTTCAGGCTCTTCGTCAGCCTCACGCCGGTTCAGCAAACTGAAATCCAGCGGATGCATCTCCGGATCGCTGAAAAACAGGCTGAGCACGGTGTACGTCAGCCCGGAAAAGTGCATATCCAGCAGAACATCATGAAAATAATGGGTACTGTAAAAGCGGTGCCAGTCGGCATACTCCGTGGATGACATCCCGGCAAGCATGGCGCGCCAGTCGGGTCGCCCCATCTCACGCGCCAGTTTCAGGGCAAAACTCAGCTCACCGTCGAACACTTTCCCGCAGAAACAGGCTCTGCAGGCCCGACGTCCTCTGCCTGTTCAGGGGCATCATTCATCACAAACTCATACATACCGGACAGCCGGTACACCACGTTTTCAGCATGAGAAATTGCCTCTGTGGGCCAGGTGGTAAGCACTTCCTGCTCAATCTGTTTAACGGCTTCATTCATGGAAGGCTGCTTTGTCTTCTGCGGATGGTTATGCCACAGGGACATAGCCACCACAAAAGCACCGGTTCTGATGGCGTCTTCCACAGTAAACTTCCGGTTGCTGTCTGACTCCGCCTGTTCTGCCTGCCGTTTCATCAGGGCGAGATGCTCAATACGCTGCAGGGCTGACAGTTCAGAAAGCGTGACGGTCACGCCGTTATGTTCAAATGATTCGGTTTTCAGGAACATCGCTGACTCTCCGGATTAACTGTCGGTGACAGTGATTTCTGCAACCGCAGCAAGTTCACCATTACCGGATACAACCGGAATGTTGACCTTACCTGCAGCAACGCCTTTCACGGTGATGGTCATACCACTGACCGACACGATGGCTTTTGTTTTATCCGCTGACACCGCACGGAAGCTCTTGTCAGTTGCGCCCTCCGGCTGGAATGCCACGGTCAGCGTGGTGCTCTGCCCTTTCACCACCGAGGAGCTGGCAGGCGTCACAGTCATACCGGTTGCCGCCGTCACCGTACTGCGATCTTCTGCCATTGACGGACGGCCCACATTGGTGACCTTCACCGTACGGGTGATCACTTCCTTCGCCGTCACCGCCTTACCGATACTGCTGACCCAGCCACGGAACACATCGACCGTGCCGTTCGGGAAGCGGATTTTATAGGCACGGGTATCCCCTTCATTAAACCACGCCAGCAGCGCCTGCTGCCCCTGCTCTCCGGGCATCCACGCCAGCGTGAAGCTGGTATCTCCGGCGGATTTCTGCCCCTGCCCGGTCGCGGTCCAGTCCGCATCTTCATCATCGAGATAACTGTCGTCATAGGACTCAGCGGTCAGTTCGCCGGGCGTCAGGTCTTTAACTTTAGCCAGACGCGACCAGTCAACATCTGAAAGCGGGTTCGCATAAGGGTCGCCGCTCCCGTTATAAACCCACAGGGTGGTCCCGGCACCTTTCACCGGCATTACAGGATTTGGTACAGGCATATCGTCCTCACATTTCATAGGTAATGACATACGTCAGATCGGCTGAACTCCACAGGCCCGCATCATCGTCGCGCCGGTAGTCATAGCCACTGGCCACCATACTGGTGATCAAATCTGACAGTGCCGGGATATCGCTCATCACCGGATAAATCCGGAACTCCATCCACGAATCCAGCTCTGAATCCGGCACCTGAGCAGGCAGGAAAACTTCGATATGCAGCTCAGCCTGCCAGGTATCGCTGTCCAGCTCTTCGCCCGTGTATTCAGCGCCGGTGAGATAAACGGCAACTGCCGGAAAATCCGCCTCATCAAAAACAGCGGGGCGACCATCAAAAAGCGTCGCCCCGGTGTCATGTTTTTCCAGTGCATCCAGTACGGCTGCACGGAGTTCTGTATGTTTCATCGCTTTATTACCATCCTCAGTTGATGCTGCAGCGCATAGCCCAGCTCTTTCGGAAGACGTTCACGCCGTATCCGCTCAATATTCTGTTTAAACGCCGTGGTCAGCGGCACTGCCATCGGGATTTTCACCACATCAATGGGGTAACGGTTTTTCCCGGCCACACGCTGCATGACATGCCACCGGCCATTTTTCAGTTGCTGAATAAACGCGCCGGGAATACGACGGTTTCCCACCACAAGCACGCTGCCGCCACCTTTCAGGGCTGAACGCTGCCCCTTTTTACGACGCCTGCGTCGGGACAGGACAATCCGCGCGTTACCCAGCTTTATTACGGGCAAATCCCCCCGGTTAACCTTGATTCTGGCCTGCGGATTTTTGACCGTGGCCCTTTTCAGCCTGGCCCTTTCCTTTACCAGTTTCCGGCGTACCTTTGTCTCACGGGCAACCTGTGACGCCGACTGCGATATCGCGGATGAAGCAACGCGGTTAATGGCCATTGCGGCGGCACCGGGCACCGCCGTTCTGCTGATACGGCTGAGGTTTTCAACGGCCTGCTCAAGACCTTTTATGGCCATACATCCCCCTTTCAGCGGCGACGGTTAACGGCAGGCGGTACGCCCCGCCCAAGCCAGAGATGACAGCTTCCGCCATCATCCGGCGAAATCCGGTCTATCCAGAAGTTTTCCTCACCGATGGTCAGCGTGTCGCCGCGCCGCAGCTGCCGCACATCATCAGTCCGGACAAACAGGGACGGGCTGGAGCCTTCAACGCGCACGCCCTGTCCGGCATAGCTGATATTTTCAGGGTCATCAAAAACACCACGTATCACAGCACCGGACTGCTCACCAGATGTCATGGTGGCTGACGTTCCCATGTACCCGCGTATCGTTTCATCGGCGCAGGCAATGGCAGCATCGAACAGGTTATCGAAATCAGCCACAGCGCCTCCCGTTATTGCATTCTGGCCAGGCCGCGCTCTGTCATTTCAGCTGCCACACCGACAGAGACACGGAACGCCGTTCCCGGCAGCACAAATGCCACAGCCTCATCCCGCGTGGCGTGAAGTGCATCAGTATGCAGCGTCACCAGTGCCACAACCGTGACCAGTTCAGCCGTATCAGTCACGGTATCCGGCTGCGCTGATACAACCTCATTTTCATGTCCGGTCAGCGCATTTTCCGGGCTGACAGATGTGTCCTGACCGGCAGCGTCATCCGTGTCATCAAGCTCCTCTTCCAGCTCTGCCACACGGAGTGCCAGTTCTTCTTTCGTCCCCGTCAGGCTGACATCACGGTTCAGTTGCTCACCCAGCACCTGAAGACGGGCAATCAGTTCATCTTTCGTCATGGACTCCTCCACAGAGAGAAAATGGCCCCGAAGGGCCATGATTACGCCAGTTGTACGGACACGAACGCATCAGGGTCAGCCAGCAGCATCAGCGGTGCTGACTGAATCATGGTGAACTCACGCGCCGGATCGCCGGTGGTCACCCAGTTTTTCGGGTAGCGGGCAGAGGCGTTAATACCTTCGCGCTGTGCGTCCGCATCCTGAATGCAGCCATAGGTGCGCAGACCGCGTGCCTGAGTGTTCCCCAGCACCATCGTGTTGTCCGGAAGGAAGTTCTTTTTGACGTCGTTTTCCACGTACTGTCCGGAATACACGACGATCGCCGTATCACCATACATCCCCTTATAGGACACCGCTTCGCCCAGGTCTTTTACCGCTGTCTCCAGTTCGGAATTAGAGCCGCGACGGGTATCCAGCTTCTCCCTGACGGCTTTGAAGGAACGGAACAGCGCCCAGCCTTTCGGATCAAACACGATGATGTTCACCACACCGCTGGCGTTCAGCGCGTAGGCTTCGATATCGTCGGTCGGGTCATACGTGGACTTGTCACGCTTGCTCCACTCCGTGCCGCCGGACTGCGTGATGTTATTCGCCGCACTGCGGCCCATATCCACCTCAACCGGATCGAAGGCTTCACCGGTCATGGTGTATTTGCCCTTAAGCACGGCAGAAACGGCCTGCATCTCTTCGACCTGAGCAATGGCCAGCTCTTCGTCACGCATGTTCTGCATGATGATGCGACGGCGGCGGTAAGCCGGGTCCGCCAGATTCTGCGGATCTTCATCCGGCAGGCGACGCAGGGTCATCTGCGGATTCACCTCATGCTTGGGTTTGACATATCCCGGCGTAAATTCAGAGGTGGATCCGCCACGGGAACGGATAACCTCACCGGAAACAATCGGCGAAACGTACAGCGCCATGTTTACCAGTCCCGGAATTTGTGAGAGATAGACTTTCTCCGTGGTGAAGGGATAGCTCTCACGGAAAAAGAGACGCAGAAACAGCGGATCAAACTTAAATTTCTGCTCATTTGCCGCCAGCAGCTGGGCGGTTGTGTACATCGACATAAAAAAAATCCCGTAAAAAAAGCCGCACAGGCGGCCTTTAGTGATGAAGGGTAAAGTTAAACGATGCTGATTGCCGTTCCGGCAAACGCGGTCCGTTTTTTCGTCTCGTCGCTGGCAGCCTCCGGCCAGAGCACATCCTCATAACGGAACGTGCCGGACTTGTAGAACGTCAGCGTGGTGCTGGTCTGGTCAGCTGCAACAGCCAGAATGCCAACGGCAGCACCGTCGGTGGTGCCATCCCACGCAACCAGCTTACGGGTGGCGGTATCCGGCATCAGCGGAGTCATTGCAGGCGCTTTCGCACTCAATCCGCCGGGCGCGGTTGCGGTATGAGCCGGATCACTGTTGCCCAGCGGCTGGTAATGGGTAAAGGTTTCTTTGCTCGTCATAAACATCCCTTACACTGGTGTGTTCAGCAAATCGTTAACGGCATCAGATGCCGGGTTACCTGCAGCCAGTGGTGCCGGTGCACCCTGCATCAGACGATCCAGCGCAGTGTCACTGCGCGCCTGTGCACTCTGTGGTGCTGCGGCCAGAATGCGGCGGGCCGTTTCCACGGTCATTCCGGGGGTTTCTGCCAGAACGCGCGCCTGTTCTTCGCGTCCGTGAGCCTCCTCACAGTTGAGGATCCCCATAATGCGGCTGTTTTCTGCCGCAACCGCTGCGGTGATCTGCGCGTTCACGTCCGGCTGCGCCGCGCTGGCGTTTTCGCCCTCCGTCGCTTGCACCACGTCAGTAACGTCAGCCTGCGAAGCGGTGGCTGAAACAGTTGTTGATTGAGTCTCTTTGGTCATTCGCCCTCCTGAGAGACGGGATTTACGTGCATCCAGTGCATCACGCATGACGGTGATCGCATCGGTGCTGTTAACAAGTTCATCAGCCAGTCCGGCATCAATGGCCTCCTGACCGCTGTACACTGCAGCCTCGGTATCCAGCACAGCCTGCACGGACAGGCCGGTATATGCCGACACCTTCTGCGCAAACATCTGGCGGGTTGCATCCATCCGGGACTGCAGTGTCTCCCGGACGTCATCCGGAAGATGGCTGTAGGGGTTGCCATCCACCTTATGGCTGCCGCTGTAAATCAGCGTGATTTCCACGCCCTGTTTCTCCAGCGCAGCACCGTAATTACTGTGAGCCATCATGACGCCGATGGAGCCTGTCCGGGCGGTCTGCGTGACCAGACGCCGGGAGGCGGCGCTGGCAAGCAGCTGACCTGCACTGCAGTTCATGTCGTTGGCCAGCGCCCATACAGGTTTTATGTCACGCACACGGGCGATGATGTCAGCGCAGTCAAATGCCCCTGCCACCATTCCACCGGGCGTGTCCATATCGAGCAGAATGCCGTCCACCATCGGGTCACTGGCAGCCTGTTGCAGACGGGCGATAATGCCGTTGTAACCGGTCATCCCCGAATAAGGCTGCAGCGCCCGCGTCCGGCTGACCAGCGTACCGGACACCGGCAGCACGGCGATGCCGTTCATGACCTGATAACTGCGGGCCTGTCGTGGTCCGTCACCATCACCGGCTAACGCCAGCGTCGCGGGTGCCTCCTGGGCAGTCAGGCTGTCGCCGGACACCGCATCCGTCAGGCGGCTGATCCCTAGCTGGCCTGCAAGCGCACAAAAGAAAACCCGCGCATAGGCGGGTTCAAGCATCAGCGGCTCATTAAAGGCCATGCTGGCAATATGCGGGAGATTACGCAGCTCTGCTGTCACTCTTCTCCTCCTCTGTTGATTGTCGCAGCCCGGATTCAAATGCCGCAGCCGCCCAGGCGGGCGGTTTAAGACCGGCTGCGCGGCGCTCCATCGTTTCACGGACCTGCTGGGCAAAAATTTCCTGATAGTCGTCACCGCGTTTCGCGCACTCTTTCTCGTAGGTGCTCAGTCCGGCTTCTATCAGCATCACCGCTTCCTGCACTTCTTTCAGACCATCGATGGCCATACGACCGGAGCCTATCCAGTCACAGTTCCCCCAGGCACTGCGGGCTTCCTGAAAGCTGAAGCGCGCTTTTGAAGGTAACGTCACCACGCGGCGAACGATAGCCTCTTCCAGCCAGCACAGAAACATCTGACTCGCCTGACGGGATGCGACGAATTTTCGCCGCCCCATAAAGTGCGCCCACGACTCGTTCGCGCTGGCCCGTGCCGTGGAGTAGCTCATCTGGGCGTAATTCCGGGAAAGCTGCTCATACGAGACACCCAGCCCGGCAGCGATATACCGCAGCAGTGACTGCTCAAACACGGAGTAGCCGTTATCCGTGTCCTGAGCCGTCTGCAGGTTCAGTGAGTCACCCGGCATCAGGTGCGGCACTTTTGCGCCTCCCAGCCGGACCGGTGCGGCGGAGTAATACGCGGCAATTTCACCAATCCAGCCGGTCAGCTTGTCCCGCTGCTCCTGACTGTTCGCGCCCAGAATAAAATCCATCGCTGACTGCGTATCCAGCTCACTTTCAATGGTGGCGGCATACATCGCCTTCACAATGGCACTCTGCAGCTGCGTGTTCTGCAGCGTGTCGAGCATCTTCATCTGCTCCATCACGCTGTAAAACACATTTGCACCTCGGGTCTGCCCGTCCTCCACGGGTTCAAAGACGTGAATGAACGAGGCGCGCCCGCCGGGTAGCTCACGGGGTATCCATGTCCATTTCTGCGGCATCCAGCCAGGATACCCGTCCTCGCTGACGTAATATCCCAGCGCCGCACCACTGTCATTAATCTGCACACCGGCACGGCAGTTCCGGCTGTCGCCGGTATTGTTCGGGTTGCTGATGCGCTTCGGGCTGACCATCCGGAACTGTGTCCGGAAAAGCCGCGACGAACTGGTATCCCAGGTGGCCTGAACGAACAGTTCACCGTTAAAGGCGTGCATGGCCACACCTTCCCGAATCATCATGGTAAACGTGCGTTTTCGCTCAACGTCAATGCAGCAGCAGTCATCCTCGGCAAACTCTTTCCATGCCGATTCAACCTCGCGGGAAAAGGCACGGGCTTCTTCCTCCCCGATGCCCAGATAGCGCCAGCTTGGGCGATGACTGAGCCGGAAAAAAGACCCGACGATATGATCCTGATGCAGCTGGATGGCGTTGGCGGCATAGCCGTTATTGCGTACCAGATCGTCTGCGCGGGCATTGCCACGGGTAAAGTTGGGCAGCAGGGCTGCATCCACACTTTCACTCGGTGGGTTCCACGCCCGCAACTGCCCTCCAAATCCGCTGCCACCGCCGTGATAACCGGCATATTCGCGCAGCGATGTCATGCCGTCCGGTCCCAGAAGGGTGGGAATGGTGGGCGTTTTCATACATAAAATCCTGCAGGTCCCCTGCGTCGCTGTGTCATGCCGGTCTGCACTTCCAGCTCTGCAATATATTTTTTCAGGTCAGACACGGAAGTGGCCGTAAACTCCACCCTTCGTCCGTCTTTCTGTACTGTTGCCACCCGTTTACCTGTCATCAGGTCATGCAGTGCCGCACGGGCAGCGGCAAGTTCTTCCTGTCGCGTCATTCATCCTCTCCGGATAAGGCACGGGCGTAATCTGCCAGTGTTTTCTTGTTGGTTGCTGCACCATCCTCTTCCTGCAGGCTCGCCAGCAGCGCACTGAGATCCAGCTGCCAGCGGGAAATACTGATACGCAGCGCCGCCAGCGCATAAACGAAGCAGTCGAGTGCCTCATTGCGTCGCTTTTTGCTGTCCCACAGTATTTTTTTCCTGCCATCCACCCATTTTTCGACCTGCTCTTCAGCCGTCAGCTGCTGCGCTTCGGTCAGATCAAAAATATCCGGGTTATTCGGGAAGTGAACGGCACCGGGAAGCGGTTCATCCCCTTCCGGCGTCAGTGTGAAGCGGTTATAAATCTGCTCTTTCGCGGTATCGGTACCGATTTCGGTAAGGTAAACCCCGTTTTTGTTTCGCTTACGTGGCATGCTGGCCACCGGCTTACCGTAGACGGATGCCCCTTTAATGGGGATCACCCGGAACAGCCCATGCTTTTTCGAGCGTTCATACACAATGGTCGGGTCAATCCCGCCAGTATCCCAGCAGATACGGGATACCGACATTTCTGCACCATTCCGGCGGGTATAGGTTTTATTGATGGCCTCATCCACACGCAGCAGCGTCTGTTCATCATCGTGGCGGCCCATAATAATCTGCCGGTCAATCAGCCAGCTTTCCTCACCCGGCCCCCATCCCCATACGCGCATTTCGTAGCGGTCCAGCTGGGAGTCGATACCGGCGGTCAGGTAAGCCACACGGTCAGGAACGGGCGCTGAATAATGCTCTTTCCGCTCTGCCATCACTTCAGCATCCGGACGTTCACCGATTTTCGCTTCCCACGTCTCACCGAGCGTGGTGTTCACGAAGGTTTTACGTTTTCCCGTATCCCCTTTCGTTTTCATCCAGTCTTTGACAATCTGCACCCAGGTGGTGAACGGGCTGTACGCTGTCCAGATGTGAAAGGTCACACTGTCCGGCGGCTCAATCTCTTCACCGGATGACGAAAACCAGAGAATGCCATCACGGGTCCAGATCCCGGTCTTTTCGCAGATATAACGGGCATCAGTAAAGTCCAGCTCCTGCTGGCGGATGACGCAGGCATTATGCTCGCAGAGATAAAACACGCTGGAGGGGTCATCCGGCGACCATTTGAGGCCAAACGGCGTCTCTTTGTCGCCAAATTTAAGATACTGCTCCTCACCGCAGTGCGGGCAGGCAACATGAAAACGCATAAAATGCGGGGATTCACTGGCTGCACGCTCAATCTGGCAGGTGCCTCTCACTTTGGGCGTGGAGCCACGGATGGACTTTGGCCAGACCGAGCCTTCAATACGCTTATCGCCCAGGAACGTCGGAGAGCCTTCCTGTTCAATATCATCATCAAAGGCAGCAAGTTCATCATAACCCGCCACATCCACCGACTTTTCACGGTAGTTTTTTGCCGCTTTACCGCCCAGGCACCAGAAGCCACGCCCATTGGTGAAACGCTTCATGGTGAGCGTGTTATCCCGGTGCTTTTTGCCATACCACGGAGCCAGCGCCAGCAGCGACGGAATATCGCGGATGGTCGGCTCGACGTGGGTTTTCATAAAGTTCTCGGCATCGCCATCCGTCGGCAACCAGATAAGGGTGTTACGCTGCTTATGCTCTATGAAGTAGGCATAAACACCCAGCAGCATTTTGGAATAACCAACACGGGCAGACTTCACCACATTCACCTCGCGGATGTAGTCGCTGCCCATCGCATTCATGATGGCCCGCTGAAAGGGCAGTGTTTCCCAGCGCCCTTCCTGGTATGCGGATTCTTTCGGGAGATAGTAATTGGCATCCGCCCATTCAACGGCGGTCTGTGGCTCCGGCCTGAACAGGGCACGAAGCCCGGCGCGGACAAAATGCCGCAGCCTGTCAACCTGACTGTTCGATATATTCACTCAGCAACCCCGGTATCAGTTCATCCAGCGCGGCTGCTTTGTTCATGGCTTTGATGATATCCCGTTTCAGGAAATCAATATGCCGGTTATCCAGCTCAGGAAAACGTCGCTGCACCGACAGAGGAATACCGTCGAGAATACTGGATATTTCCCTTGCTATACGCGACAGCACGAAAGTACAGAATGCGGTTTCCACCACTTCAGCCGATTCTTTGGCATTTTTCAGTTCCTGCGCCGTCGCCTGAGCACGAGTCAGGCGATGGCGCTCAAATTCAAGTGTTCCGGGGTGAAGATCTGCCTCGCTGGCCAGCCGCAGTTCTTCAACCTCCCGGCGCAGCTTTTCGCTCTCAATTTCAGCATCCCTTTCGGCATACCATTTTATGACGGCGGCAGAGTCATAAAGCACCTCATTACCCTTGCCACCGCCTCGCAGAACGGGCATTCCCTGCTCCTGCCAGTTCTGAATGGTACGGATACTCGCACCGAAAATATCAGCCAGCTGCTTTTTGTTGACTTCCATTGTTCATTCCCCGGACAAAAACAGAGAAAGGAAACGACAGAGGCCAAAAAGCCCGTTTTCAGCACCTGTCGTTTCCTTTCTTTTCAGGGGGTGTTTTAAATAAAAACATTAAGTTACGGCGAAGAAGAACGGAAACGCCTTAAACCGGAAAATTTTCATAAATAGCGAAAACCCGCGAGGTCGCCGCCCCGTAACCTGTCGGATCGCCGGAAAGGACCCACAAAATGATAATAATTATCATCTACATATCACAACGTGCGTGTACGCCATCAAACCACGTCAAATAATCAATTATGACGCAGGTATCGTATTAATTGATCCGCATCAACTTAACGTAAAAACAACTTCAGACAATACAAATCAGCGACACAGAATACGGGACAACCTCATGTCAACGAAGAACAGAACCCGCAGAACAACAACCCGCAACATCCGCTTTCCTAACCAAATGATTGAACAAATTAACATCGCTCTTGATCAAAAAGGGTCCGGGAATTTCTCAGCCTGGGTCATTGAAGCCTGCCGTCGGAGACTAACGTCAGAAAAGAGAGCATCTACATCAATCAAAAGTGATGAATAATGAATATCCCGGTTTCTTTACCTCCCCTCCCACCCCGCACAGGACTGGCGAACGTGTGGGACAAATATGTGAGTCATAAACGCCTTATCTTCAGAAATGCAGTTGGCATCCGAACAGGACGATATTGTAACTTCACCTAATTACGAGGCATTGCAGTAGTTGAATTGTAGTTCTGTATTAGCCTGACAGTGACAGAATGCGATATTGACTCTGTCACAGGTGAAATAGTTTGAATGGTTAGCAGTTATGGCGATCAGTCAACCACCAGGGAATAATCCTTCGAATTCTTATCGTGCTTCACCAACGCTGCCTCAATTGCCCTGAATGCTTCCAGAGACACTTGATGTTCTATACATGCAATTACAACATCCGGATAACTCATAGAAATGGTGCTAGTGAGCATAGTTTTTACACGGACCTGATCCAAGGATGAGTCATCAGTGTATTGATCTTTATGCATTTTGTCGCTCCATGCGTTTGTTCTTCACTTGCGGCTAAAAATATAACGTCAAATCACTCAGCATGAAAGTGTGAAAGTTTCAGCGCGTTTCCCTTACATAATCTGTCGTTTGTATTCTCTCCAGGCATACCGGAAAGACTAGGTATTGTCACACAACCAATACCACCGACTATCGAGATTTATATCTATTCGGTAATGTTTAAATATAACAAAACCCCGTAAAAACGAGGTTTATGGGTAAATTGTATTGTTGAATAGCATCTGATAAGAAATTGATGCTAATACTATAAACACACTAGATTAAATCAATCTTGATATCATAGCTTTCAAGACCAGTCATTTTTTCCCGTGCAGTAAACTGGATACTGGTAACTTCTTTCCCGGTCTTTTTCTTAAGCTCAATAATTTTTTTTGTTATATATTCAGAAATATCTGCTTCTGTTTTTGTTTTTAACTCTTCAATGTTCATCATTTCCTCTTTTAGTCTGTTATGACTTTCCTGGTACACAGTAGTGTCAATTATATGGAGCAAACGTATAAAAGATAAGATGAAACATCGCAATAATCAACATACGACAGTCTAAATTTCGCACAAACAGATAAAGATGATTATCCTTTATTATCAAGGCATTAGAATGAAATCAATTCAAGAGTCTCATTGCTGCTTCCAGAATTTCTTCTGAAGTTACATGTCGATCCGCTGCTACATAAATGACTTTATGATCTCCGGTCAGAGATGGAAACCCTGCAGCCATTACAGTGAGATGTGTTGTTTCGCCATTTGGATATTCACGCATGATGGTGTTAACTCCGGTCATCACTGGCACTACCATTGCTGGTTCAGAGTTAAAAAAAACTATTATTTTTTTCATGATGTTACCGTAATATGTGAGTATCCATCGACTAGACACTAAGCAAAAAAGCTCCCGAAGGAGCCTTCATTTTCACTTTCTTAAATCTAACGACAGACGGCTAACATTTAAGTATTGTGAAATATTATCAAATGTAATCATCATTGATTTACAAAAGATACATTTTGCCCCGAAAGGATTCCTGTCAGAAACATCAAAAGATGATGTTCTATACTGAGAACCATGGCAACACGGGCATCTAAAGTGAATATGGTTTGTAATATTTTCTACCTCAAAGTGCCACTACATGAACAGCCGCGGGGCCTTTAGGTCCGTTCTCAATACCAAATTCGACTTGCTGATTCTCAGTTAACGTTTTGAAATCGTTGCTCTGAATAGCTGAGAAATGGACAAACACATCTTTGCTACCATCTTTCGGCGTGATGAAACCAAAACCTTTTTCAGGGTTAAACCATTTCACTAAACCAGTCATTTTGTTAGACATCATTATTACCTTTTGAAGAAGTTAGCCCTTGGGCAGAATGGTCCGAAAAAAATATCAGAGAGAAAAACCAACAAGGAAATCTCAAGAGGTACAAATAATAAAATTATAACAATGACTGCTTCAGATAATTTTGTAACAAACCAGAACACCATTAACGCATGATTAACCAACCATAGCAAGGATTACTTTTGTAAAGAAAAACACACGAATGAAACAATAGCTTTATTTATTAATAAAACGTATCATTCTGTCTAATGACCTTTTATCTTACCCTTAAGATTTCAAGGATTTTGACTCATGGAAGAGTCCTTTTTATTTAAATTTCACATTCAGCGCTAAAAATAATCCGATTTAATGTTAATCTACATCTAATATGTTTTATCTCTTAAAGATTCATAAATCCGTTGACAAGTCACTCCTGCGATGTAGCGTTTGTCAGCAATTTCAGCATAAAGCTGAGCTTCTGCTGCAATATCTCCGAGCATGTTGGTGAGCATTCCTTCGGCGGCTTTGGTTGTTTTGCCTCTGACGGCAGCGGCAAGATTTGCGGTATGCTGCGCTGCGTCAAGGCGTATGGCATATTTTGTTGCTTCGGCACGCAGCTGGTTAACACTATCAGACAGATCAGCAGCCCTGGCAGAAATTTCAGCGGCTTTCTGTTGTGCATCTTTAACAGCCTCATCACGGGATATAGTTCGCCCCTGTTCAATTATTCGAGCAGCAAATTGGACATTTACCTCTTGAGATAATTCGGCAGCATCACGCTCCGCCCATTTTTTTTGCCATCCTCTGTCGCTCCAGACATTACCTACGACAAATCCTACCAACACGAGCAAAATCACCGTGAATATCTGATTCACTGTTCTATCCCCCAGCAGGTTAATGCACTCTCCTGGTCACGACGAATAACCTGACCGTAACAGTTATTTGATCGAATGCGGCAATCGCGCCCCCTGTCCTTAATCCACCAGCGAATCGCCTCGCAGGCACCTTTACGATCACCTGCATTCAGCCGCTTATAAAACGTCGACGGGAAACACTTACCGGGGCCAATGTTATAGGGACAAAATGACGCCATACCCGCTTTCTGTGGTTCGGTCAATGGCACTTTAATATTGCGCTCCACCCATGCCAGCGCCTTATCCCGTTCAATGGCATTAACCTGATCGCATTTTTCCTTCGTCAGTTTCATGCCAGGAATAACAGGTTTACCATCCACCATCGTGGCCCCTCGACAGATGGTCCATATGCCGGAACCATCGCGGTATGCCGTAGTGTGGTTACCCTCTTTTTCATCCAGAAACTGGTCAAGTATCTCAGGAGCAGATGCGCCTGCTCCAATCAGCGCCAGAACGGCCGCTGACAGGCCGTATTTGATTTTTGCGTTCATGGATATTTATCAGGATTTATCGGTTTCTGAACCCTGGATATGTTTATCTGTCCCGGCCTGTTGAATCAGGCGGGGAAAAGGTAAAGACAATCAAGAGGATTATTTATGGACAATAACACCATTTCTCTACAGGAGTTGCTCGACAGCATTTCCAGGCTTCGGGAAGACGTGAATACCCTTACCGTCGCCTTCTCATATCTGGCATTCTCAATTCCAAGGGAACAGATGCAATCAACGCTGGCATCAATCCAGTTTGAATCATGCAATCCCAAATGGTCTCAGGAACAACAAGACTCTTTCAGGCGGCTTGCTGTATTACTGGATGAAAAATATGCTGGTAAAATTACCATTTCGGCGGACTCTTCAGAGAACCCGTAATTATTCCCGGTAGTTTTCCTCTGTAGGTTATCAACACATCCTGCGCCTCTAAAATTACGGGGCGCTTTTCCGGCGACTGCTCATCCCCTTCACATAACCCGGCAGCAACATCCAGGAAGACCTGTCTGATGCTCCTTCTGGCTGCTGCCTCATAAAACTCCAGCGCGGCACCTTCAACACGGTCCAGCGAGATGTCCAGGTCAAAAATTTCACCGTCAAAGCGTTTTTTGTCCCGTAACGCTAAAGTTACCGTAACTTTATTCTCAAAATTGCGGATCCCTTTCACAATCAGTTCATAGTTTTGAGTCATTGAATTACTCTCCCCGTGCAGCCTTACGACGGTCCTCTCTGATTTTGAAATACAGGTTAGTCAGATATGTCAGCAGCCCAAACAGCAGACTCCCCAGCACGCCTATTGCCGCCCACTGAGACGGGGAAACCCTGTCCAGCAACTGCAGGAACCAGTAGCCCGTTCCCACCGCTGACGTGGTGTATGACACACCTGTTGTGATTTTTTCCATCTGGTACATACCCCGTCTCCCGTTATCCGGAAGCTGACAACAATAAAAAAAGCCACCAGTTAAGTACTGATGGCTCTGATAACTCATGCAGGCATCTCAGACGACCCACTGACACTACCGGTGAGTTTAACGATACCTTCCATTTGGCTGGCTCACTTTTTATGATGATGCCGGTGCATTTATCTCCAGCACCAGACTTTCTATCTCAACGCCATACGCTGCATTTTTGGTAATATCCGTCAGCGTCAGCGCATTCAGCCCCAGTGTCAGACTGTCTTTTATGACCTGGAATGCCGGGCCAGCCACTCCATTCAGTTTCGGAGTAACCGTGGCACTGCCGGCGGTGAACACCAGCTCCAGCGTCTGCCAGTCGTTACTGTAATTCCCGAACTCGCCCAACTTTGTGTTTCCTGCTTTCTTGTGATGCATCAGATTCAGTTTGCCGTCTGTGGTCTGGGTGAAGAACGACATCAGGAACGGGTTACCAGTCCCGGTCATCGCCACGACGTCAGGTAACGCTACATCGGTATACAGATAAATTCCCAGACCGAACTGATTGTTGGTCAGTGCGCCTGACAGTCGAAACTTACAGCTCAGTCTGCCACCCCGTGTCAGCAGGGAGACTGCGTCATCCACCGGGCGCGTCAGGGACCAGGCTTTATTGCTCTGCTTGGTGATCTTAAATACACCATCTGACAACTGAATTCCGCCATTCTTAATGCTCCAGCCCTGCGCAGCAGCGTCTCCGGCTGTCGGCAACAGGGAGATTGTGCGTATGGATGCATCTTCAGACGGCCCCGATGGCGTGTCGCCGCCGGGCGAGAGTTTGATTTCCGGTGCCTTACCACTAATGAAGGCTAAGGTGCGACCGGCTACGTTCAGAATAGCAGTTGCCATACGATCGGGAATAATGCCACGACGCGCCCATGAGCTGAAATGCGTCGGGCGATTTGATGATACCCAGTTTTTGTTCGTTCGGGATGCCGAACCGTAATAACCAGACCCGACAATATCAGGATCTTCTGACGGGTTGTTTGTCGGTGTATTAACTCCGCTACCATCGGTCATAAAGGGAACAAAATAAATCTGCTGGGATTCTTTACCTTTATATGCACCATATACCACTTCATATTGCGTACCGTGTTCTTGTTTCCACGCGTATGTCGTGTCGCCACAAATCCAGGGGACTGATGCCGGACTTCCACCGTGACACTGCGCTGCCAGCCCGGCAAGGTCAGCACGGAACTGCTGTACCATTGCAAGAAATGCTGCTGGCTGCTGGGCGTAACTGGCATTCGTCATATCGAATTCCCCCTGCATCCAGCATATCGCCAGCAAAACGTTTTTCGGGTTTTTCTGCAATGCTGCCTTCGTGCGGAAAAGCAGATCCTGATATAACGGCTTACCCACTCCCCAGCGAGCCGAATCCTGACTGGCTCCCGTGGACTCGCTGAATGTCCCCTCCGTGCCCTGGGTGAATGCCGAACCACCACGACAGCATGGTACCAGCAGGATCCCCGCATTATTAGGGATATACGGAAGCAGTTTTTTGGCAATATGTAAGCCCTGTCCGACACAGCCGTACTGCCCTTTGCTCAGGTCAGCCCGGGGATGGTTAATCGTACTCATATCCTGAACATCATGCAGACAATGGTCAGCAGGAATGATGTCGTTAAATACGCATACTTCACCACCGGGAGTCACTGTGTTACGACGGGCCAGTTGCTTAATGCGCGGATGGGGCGCATCGTATGAATCCGGAAGCGGAAGCCCTTCACCGTAAGCCATGGCATTGGATTGCCCGGCCAGTACGATGACGTAGTACCACTCCGGCTCAGTTGCACCACTGACGACCACATCACCTTCTGCTGCAATCG
>CECB01004691.1_pt1 | contig 24921 bp, 20 predicted proteins | sample 554791 | NCBI WGS metagenome assembly CECB01 (sample SAMEA3182072, study PRJEB8094) | gut metagenome | biome: human; feature: gut; material: Stool; isolation source: human stools | place: Canada | collected 2012-01-30
CTATAATACCTTTATAGAAACTTGCAAACAGGTAGGAGTCTCCTTCAGGGATTACTTCTGCAAGCTGCTTAGAGAATTAAAAAAGGGGAGAACTGATTACGAAAACCTTCTTCCCATGACAATATGCAAATAATAATCGTTAAATTTATGGACTCTTTTTTAGACGGGTGCCAGCAGGCACCCGTCTAAAAGGTGACACCCTAAAATTGGAAACTTACCCGTAACTTTGTGCTTCATAAAAGATAAGCACAAGGTTATGGAACATAAGATACTGTTGGAAACATACTTCGCCGGACTGCTTCAAAAAGTGGAATGGCAGATACAGGAATACGAGGACACCGCAGCGGACACGCTGACGCTCTGCCGCCTGTGCGTGGACTACCTGCAAGAGATACTGGGCGAACTCAAAACCTTTATAATCTCCTACCCGTTCGCCAGCACGGAAGAAGAAATACACTTCTTCAAGGAACTGAAACCGCTTTTAGCGAGCAAAATCATCTATTACAATACCGTTTACAAGATAGAGGTGCGCTTCCCCAGCGGCAGCGAGGACGTGCAGCGGGACTACCTGCTGTCGGAAACCGACCGGATTTCAAAGTCGTTCCAGCGGAACTTGGCGTTCTACCAGTACCACCGCACGAAAGCCACCTACTTGGACAGGCAGTATTTCATGCGTGGGAAGCCTGACATACAAATCATTGTGGACAGTTTCTATTACGAAACAGACCCACAGTTCAGCACCAGTCACGACTTCAAGGTAGCAAAGATTTTAGCCAACGAACTGCTGGAAATATACCTCACCAACCGCCTGCACGAGCTGGAACGCCGGGAACAGCGCAAGCGGGTGAAGAACGGCTTCACGGGAAAGGTGCTGCGCTGGACGGGGACGAAAAGGGCGTTGGTGGAGCTTGTCTACGCACTGGACGCCTGCGGCTGTCTGAACAAGGGAACGGTTGATATTAAGGAGATTGTAGCCTATTTTGAATATGTTTTCGACATCGACCTCGGCGACTTCTACCACACCTACATGGAACTAAAAGCCAAGACCAAAGACCGCACGGGCTTCCTCTCCACCCTGAAAGACAGGTTGCTGCTGCGCATGAGGGAGCAGGATTAGGCAACCGTTCTTTAACAAAATTTATTTCGCCACAGGTGGGTTCGCCTGTGGCGTTTTATTTTTCAGGACACCCGAACTTTGCGGCAAATCAATTAGTTACCATTATGGAAATAATAACATTCGAGTCCAAAGCCTACAAGGAGCTGGACAACAAGATTACCGCCATTGCCGACTACATCTTCAACCACGTGGAAACGGCAAGGCAAAGCGAGGAAGATATGTGGGTGGACAGCTACGAGGTCTGCACGTTTCTGAAAATAAGCGAAAAGACCCTGCAACGCCTGCGGGTGTCGGGTACTATCGCCTATTCCAACATCAGGGGACGTTATTTCTACAAGGTCAGCGAGATACGCCGGATGCTGGAAGAACGCCTGATTAGGAGCAACAAGGAGAACATCGACAACCTGATAACCAACCACCAACTGTATGCTAAGGAAAGAGGAAATCTTAGAAAGGACAAGTAACGGGCTGGCGGTGTTCAAACACTACCTGCCCGGAAACTGGCGCATAGGTCGCAACTTCCTTAACCCGCTGTACGAGGACAGCAAGGCTTCCTGCAACATCTATTTCGACCGCCGGAGCAGCATCTACAAGATGAAAGACTTCGGCAACGACAGTTACAGCGGCGACTGCTTCTTCCTCGTGGGGCAGTTAAAGGGGCTGGACTGCAACCGGGCGGCTGACTTCGTGGAAATACTGGAAATCATCGACCGGGATTTGGGCTTGGGGCTGGCTTCCGGCACCCCGGTTTCCATTCCCCCGGCAACCGTCCGCCGGGCAGAGCCGGACAAACCCGAAGAAACGCCCGAAAAGCCAGTCAAGCCCTACCAGTTCCGGGAACAGAAGTTTCCGCTTGCCGAACTGGTGTACTGGCAACAGTATGGCATCACGCCCGAACTGTTGGAACATTACAAGGTCTGTTCGCTCCGGGAATACAATAGTGAAACGACAGAGGGGAAGCCGTACACCTACATTTCATCGGTGGCAGAACCCATGTACGGCTACAAGGGCAAACAGCACATCAAGCTGTACCGCCCGTTCTCCACGCCCCGCTTCCTCTATGGCGGCAGCTTCGGCGAGAACTATTGTTTCGGACTGGAGCAACTGCCCGCCAAAGGTGACACGCTCTTTATCACGGGTGGCGAGAAAGACGTACTTTCACTGGCGGCGCATGGTTTTCACGCTATCTGCTTCAACAGCGAAACGGTGACGATACCGCCCACGCTGGTTTATAGGCTGACGTTCCGCTTCAAACACATTGTCCTGCTCTTTGACATGGACAAGACGGGCAGGGAAAGTTCACGCAAGCAGGAAAAACTACTGGAAGAATTTGGCGTGAAACGGCTGCTGCTCCCGCTTCCGGGAACGAAAGAGGAAAAGGACATTTCCGACTACTTCAAAGCCGGGAACACCCGTGAAGATTTCCTGAAACTGTTTATCGAATTTTTAGACAACCTGTATAGCGACACATTGATTATGCTAAAATCGTGCGAGATAGATTTCAACAACCCGCCCGCCAAAGCGCAAGAGATTATTTCGGCGGGTGACGTTCCGTTAGGAACACAAGGCAACCTGTTCGGCATCACCGGGGGCGAGGGAACGGGAAAGAGCAATTATGTAGCCGCAATCGTGGCGGGCTGCATCTGCCCCGCTGGTGCGGAAGTAGATACGCTGGGCATACAGATAACCGCCAACGGCAGGCATAAGGCGGTCTTGCTCTATGACACCGAACAGTCGGAAGTGCAATTGTTCAAGAATGTAGGCAACCTGCTGGCACGTGCCAAACAGCCGGACAAACCCGATGAACTGAAAGCATTTTGTCTTACAGGTATGTCACGCAAGGAACGCCTGAACGCCATTGTGCAGAGTATGGATAAGTTCTACTACCAGTACGGCGGCATCCAGTTGGTCGTCATTGACGGCATCGCAGACCTTGTGAAAAGTGCCAACGATGAAGCGGAAAGCGTGGCGGTGATAGATGAACTTTATCGGCTGGCGGGTATCTATAACACCTGTATTCTTTGTGTGCTGCACTTCGTTCCGAATGGCTTGAAGTTACGGGGACATTTGGGTAGTGAGTTGCAGCGTAAGGCGGCTACAATCCTTTCGATAGAGAAAGACGAAGAACCCGCCCAGTCGGTCGTGAAAGCCTTGAAAGTAAGGGACGGAAGCCCGTTGGACGTTCCTTTGATGCTCTTTGCATGGGACAAGGAAGCGGGGATGCACGTGTACAAGGGCGAGAAGCCCCGTGAGGAAAAGGAGAAGCGCAAGGAAAGGGAACTGGTGAATGTCGCACGTGACATCTTCGGGCGGCAGACACGCATCACCTACATAGACCTTTGCGAGCAGTTGCAGCAGGTCTTGGACATCAAGGAGCGCACCGCAAAGAGCTATATCCGCTTCATGCGGGAAAGGGACATCATCACCAAAGAAACGGCGAACCAAAGCTGTTTTGTCATAGGTTCATATAATCTTCAAAGGAACGCAAGCTGCCCGTAGGCGTATGGGCTGAACTTGTGTATTTTTAGGTGCTTGTGTCCTGCCCTGTTGTGAAACACGGCAGGATTTTTTCTGTTTGCACGTGAAAATTCAGGGTATTTGCTTAACTTTGCAGAAGTTACACGAAAAAAGTAACGGCAGTTGGACGGCGGTTGCCGGAATATTGCCTTTATATATAACATATACGTTCGCCGAACGTCCCAAAGTAGAAAACTGGCACTTTTCAAAATGTGGGGATATTCAGCGCAGGATATGCTATGCGTTTGTCATAGCGTGGCTGCACTGTTTCCTCTTTTGGGTATGCCAGTACCTCTACTTTGAAACAGCGTCATGCCACGCTTTCTTTTTAGGTGGCGGCTAACGTGCAAAGACAGTAGGGATTTATATCACTTTAATACCTGACAATATGGAACAAATCAAAGCGCACATCGCCGTATCGCTGGACGGGCATACCGCCACGCCGGACTATGAACTGGACTGGATGCCCCGTGAGGTCAAGGAACTGGCGGCAAGGGAACACGCCGCCGCAAGCTGCCTGCTTATGGGGGCGAACACCTACAACTACATCTTTGAACACTGGGGCGGGTGGCCGCACAAAAGCAAGCGGTCTTTTGTGGTGTCACACTACGACACCAACGTGACGCCGGACTGCGGCGTGGAGTTCCTGACCGAAGAACCGCTGCAAAGAATTTATGAATTGAAACAGGAAACCGCCATGCTGGTGGTGGGCGGCGGCAAGCTGCTTACTTCATTGATTAAAGCCGGACTGCTGGACATCCTGACAATATACACCGTCCCGGTCATGGCGGGCAAAGGCATCGGCTTTATCGGGGAAACATTCGGCTCACATTGGAAACTCTCGGAAAGCAGGGTGCTGGATAACGGGGTGGTCTGTTCGACCTACCTGTTTGGCGGGAGCGTATAAAAAATGCGCCCGGTTCCCGCCGGGCGCAACCACTAAAATTTCAATTATTATAAGTTGTAAAACCTATCACAATGAAATTTCAGCGGCAAAGATAGGCTATTTCTTCGGTTTCGCTTTCTTTTCGGGGAATGAAAAACCGACATTGAACTGTTCGTCCAGCACAAGCGAAGCATCGAAAGCCTTGCCGTTCTTGCCCTTGAAGCCCTTGATTAGCCCGGTCTTGCATTTCGTCACCAGTTCGACAATCTGCTTGTCGGTCAGTTGCTTGTCGCACTTGTTGCGGAATATGGTAAGCGTGCAGTCCACGTTGGAACACTTCGCCACTTTCGGGTAGAACAGGATGCGCCCGTTATTGCATTTGGGGCAGGAACAGGTTTCACCGCCCGCAACAGACAACTGTACCGCAAGCAGTTCCGCCGTGATTTGGGCGGCGTACACCTCGATGCCCTTTCGGAACGTGTCGGCATCCATGTTTCCCGCTTCTATCTTGGAAAGGGCGGTTTCCCACATACCCGTCATTTCGACATCGGCAATCTTCTTGTCCTTGACAATCCTGTAAACGGCAAGCCCCTTGTCGGTGGGTACAAGGTTCTTCTTCTCACGCACGATGTACTGGCGGGCGAACAGCGTTTCGATAATCGCTGCACGGGTGGCGGGCGTGCCTATCCCGGCATCTTTCAGGCTGGCTTTCAGTTCGGCATCTTCCAGTTCCTTTCCGGCGTTCTCCATTGCCGCCAACAGGCTGCTTTCCGTGTGTAGCGGTTTCGGCTTGGTCTGCTTCTCCAACAGTTCCACGTTGGAAATCGGCAGGCTTTCGCCCTCTTGGAGCGGCGGCAGGCTGACGGCTTCTTCATCCCCGCCCGTTTCCTGCTCGCCGAACACGGCACGCCAGCCTGCTACTTTCATCACAGACCCTTTTACCGTGAAGTCAGTATCTCCAGCTGACAATATGGCGATGGTAACGTCTTTCACGCACTTGCCCGAAAAGGCTTCCAGCATACGCCCGGCTACCAGCTCGTAAACCGCCCGCTCGTCTTTGGAAAGTTCGCCGGGCAGGTTCTCGGTAATGATTAAGGCGTGGTGGTCGGTCACTTTGCTATCGTTTACGCTGCGGCGGTTCAGTGCTGCACCGTCCAGCCCGGCGGCATACCCGGCAAAGCGGGGGTATTGCCCTAACAGGGCGACACGCTCCGGCATTTCATCGAAAACGTCCTCCGATATATAGCGGCTTCCGGTTCTCGGGTATGACATCACTTTCTTTTCATACAGGCTTTGCGCTATGGAAAGCGTCTTGTCAGCCGAAAAGTTCAGCTTTGTGTTCGCTTCCTTTTGCAGCGTGGTTAGGTCGTACAGAAGCGGCGGTTCTTGGTTGGCTTCTTTCCTCTCAACGGATTTCACGGCAAGTTGTCCGGCATCTTTAACCCGTTGCAGGGCGGCTATGGCTTCGGGCTGCTGCTCCCACTTGGCGTTCGATTGGGCGGTAAAACTTATTCCCCCGCTGGTGGTATGGGCTTTGAGTTGCCAAAACTTGGCGGGTACGAAATGCTTGTTCTCCAAATAGCGGCTGCATATCATCACGAGCGTGGGTGTCTGCACCCTCCCCAGCGAGAACACCCCCTGCCCGGCGGCTACGCTCAACGCTTGGGTGGCGTTTATCCCTATCAGCCAGTCCGCTTCGCTGCGGGATTTGGCAGAAAGATAGAGGTTATCGTAACATTCTCCCGGCTGCAAGTTATCCAGCCCCTCACGGATTGCCTTGTCGGTAAGGCTGCTTATCCACAGGCGCACGAAAGGCTTCCGGCAGTTCAGGTAATGGAAGATGTAGCGGAAGATTAGCTCACCTTCACGCCCGGCATCGGTGGCAACAATAATCCGGTCGCACTGGTCGAACACTTCCTTTATCACTTTCAACTGTTTCAACACGCCGGGGTCTGCCTTGTAGCCTTTCTCCACTTTCACCTGACGGGGGATTAATTGGAAATCGGGCGGCAGTATGGGCAGGCTCTCCCTGCGGAAGTTCGCCACGCCATAGGCTTCCGGCATGGCAAGCTGAATTAAGTGGCCGAACGCCCATGTCACCATATACCCGTTGCCGGAAAGATAACCGTCATTACGCTGGGTCGCCCCGATGATGCGGGCGATGTCTTTTGCCACGCTGGGCTTCTCTGCTATCAATGCAATCATAATTATTTACTTTTTAATGGTGGATATTACATTTTCATTCCTTTGGACTTCTTGGGCTTGTCCGCTTTCAGGCTCTTGCCCTGCTTCTCTTTCCGCTTGGCGGTGGGCTTGTCCTGACCCTGTTTCAGCGGCTCTTTGCCCCGCTTGGTGGCTTCGTTGGTCTTGCCCTCCGAATTGACCGCTACCTGCGTCCGGCTCTCGGCGGCGGGGGTAACATCTTTCGGCTGCACCTTGTCGGGGGATTTGCCCTGTGCGCCGGGCTGCACATGACCGTTGAACTCAACGCCCTTGCCGTCCTTTAACCCAGCTACTTGCTGTTCTGCGAGCTGCTGTCCCTGCTGCAAGAACTGGACGGCAGACCTCGGCAGGAACTCCAAGCCACGCTCCACCGCACTGACCTGCAAATAGGCACTGCGCTTCGTGCCGTCCCTGAATTGCAGGTTTTCCATTTTCACCGCTTGCCCGGCTTCAAAGGCGGCTTTCTGCTCCGGGCTGACTTTCACGCCGCAAATGGTGTCGGGGCATTTCCACTTGTCAGCCCGCATATACTCCAGTTCGTGCGTGTACCTGTCCCGGCTGACGAACACGGGGATTTGCCCGCCGCTTTTCGGGTCTTTGATTTCAGCGATGCCGCCCAAGTTGCCAGTGCCTTGCAAGTTGCCCTGTTCCTGCTTGGTGAACCCGTGTTCATGGAACGGGCGTTGCAACAGTTTCTCGTCCTGCTGCACGCCGTGCAGCTTGGGTACTACCGTGCCGTCCTTAGCCTGATAGAAAGAGAGCTTGACATCGGTAGGTTTGAGGTAGAAGCCGCCCACCGTTCCCGAAACGGTGTAGGTGTTGCGGGACTTGTAGCCACGCATCACCCGGTCGAAGTCCTTCGTGTTTTTCAGTGTGTCGGCGGTGATGCCGACTTTTTTCAGGTTCTCCCAGTCGATTTTTGCCGGGTCGAAGCGGTAGCCCTGCTTGAACTCGTGGAAGTCGGGCTTCGGAACTCGAAGCATTTCAGCCCGCTTGCCGCCCTCCGGTGTCGGGTTGCGGTGGTTGTCCTCGATTGCCTTTGCGTCCTGCTCCGCTTCGGAAGCCTTGACGCTGAACAGTTCCAGCCCGGAAGTGTCCTGGAACTTGCGGAAGAAATTGGAAATGAAGTTGCTGAACACATCGCTGTTCTTGTCCACCTGCATGAACTCGCCGCCCTGTGTCGGCGGCACAGTCTGCAAATTGCCCTCCTTGTCGATACCCTTAACGGCACTCACCTTGCCCTGCTGTTTATCCAAGACCAGCAGCACGTCTTTTTCCTGCCCCTCTGCGGGCGGGGTCATTCTGTTTGCCATAAATAATTGAAATTTTAGTGGTTACGGGAATAGTCCCGCCCAAAGGTAGCGACTAAATATGCTATATTTGGACGGGCGGCAAGGGCTGTCCGCATTTGTCCTGCGCTGTCCCGATTTGTCCGGGTGGGATGAAATTCCGCAACCATTGGTTGCAGAATTGAAAAGGGCATAAAAAAAGAGAGTGAATGATTTCACTCTCTTTCGATGAACCCTTTGTGAACCCTTTGGTCGTTTTTTGAAATAGCTAAAACTCAAGTAATTTGCATATTTTGCAAAAGAAAATCATTCGAGTATGAACCATATGTGAACCCTTTAATGGATTAGCGGGGAACACTGTTTAAGCGTCATCGCGCTTCGTTAGTAATCTGTTATTGCACTCGTTTCAAATCCCCGATAGATTGGAGTGACATTTCTATGTAGGGAATAGTTTTTAGAATATGGATGTTATCTATTGCTTCTTTACCACCCAATGCCAATGCCGATACAAGACATGGAGATTATAGAATAAAAATAATTCATCTTTCTTATTATCAGTCATTTGAATATTTTCTGTTTTTCTCTATTTTTGCCATTTTCTGTTATTCAGTACACTTTGAAATATCATTTTCTTTTGTACCTTTGCATCCGCAGAAAACAAAAGAAAATCAACTATTTAGTGTAATTACCCGGTTACGGCACCTAAATCGAGATAAAACCTCTAAACAATGGCAATGTTAGAAAATAAAACGAAAGAAAACCCCAAGCTGGAGCAAAATAAGCTCTCGGACGGTAGAATAAGCCTTTACTTAGAGTATTATTTCCTCCTCAAATTATTAAAAGTAATACTGTCAAAAAGAAATACCTTTTATTCTTACTCTTTTCGCCAGTACTTATATCTTGCAGTCAACAGAAAAAAGTTTAGTACGGTTTGGATATATAGACAAAAAACAGACTAAACTCCAAACATGGAAATTCAGATATTTTTTATACATTTCTCTTATATACAAATGATAGCCGAATTCAATTCATATATGAGTAACATAGACATAGACTTCTTCAAGGAGTTGTGTCTGAAACATGGAGAGTTACGACATTATAAAAAGAATGAGTTTATTCTCCATGAAGGTGATGCCTGTTCTTTCTTCGGGTTTATCTTATCAGGCGTAGTCAAATACAGTTGCACCAACCGGACAGAAAACAAGCCGTATAATGTCGGTTTTTCCTTTCCAAATGAATTTATAGCCGATTATCCCACTTGCTTATATGGCATGAAATCAGAATTGAATATACAGGCGATAATCCCGTGCGAGATTTACATCTGTTCTTCTACATTCTTACAGCAAAAATTCAAGGAAAATAATGAAAACCAACGGATAGCCCGTATCGCAGCCGAACAGATGTTTTTCCAATCATATTCACGTTATTTGGATTTATTCAGATTCACACCGGAAGAGCGTTACCTCCAACTTTTAAAAAAATGCCCTGCAATCCTTCAAATGGTATCACTAAAAGAAATAGCATCCTACCTTAAAATTACACCCATACACATGAGCCGAATCAGACGCAAGCAAAGTTTTGACAACAAAAAATAAACATAGGTTTAGAAATTTACATTCATAACAATATTCCAAGAGTATCTTAATCTGCCAAAGAATTCTTCTTTTTATCTTTGTCTTATCTTTGGTTGGTTCAACGAAGAGACAAAATAAAGATTGAATGAGTTAAACAAGAGATTAAAAAAAAGAATATGAAAACAAAAGAAATTCTTGGAATACTTATGCTATTCCTCTGTACATTCAGCTTTATAAGCTGCGACGATGATAATGAACAGACAAATGAATTAACCCCCGAAGCACTTTATCAGACTTCATGGCGTGGAACAGGGCATTGTGAGGCTTGGACAGTACAAAATATGGGGGTAGGTATGCAATTTGTAGATACTCGGAAAGGGAAAGTAAATTGGGAAGGTTACGATGAAATTGATATTACTTATACAATAGAAGGGAAATATATCACATTTAATAGCAATGCTTTATATTTGGGTGGAGCCCCTTGGATTATCAAAAGCTATACCCAAAAACATATAACCATTATACAGAATGAAATTAGTCCAGATAAAGAGAAAGTAGCTACAATTGAATTAGAGAAAATAGATTAAACTGAATCATGGGAACATTAAGTTGCATAAATGTATGCTACAACAGAACAATGAGAACCGTGAGATTTGCAAATTGAGCAAAGAAAGTCATAAATACCTTGTAAATAAAGGAAAAAATGCAGATTCATCTAATATTCCTTTATGTGCTATTATCGGGCTGGTCTATGGGCTGAAACACAAGGAAAAGAGATTCACCTTGTTCTTTTGTATAGGATTGGTTATTGGGTTAGGATGAGCAATTTATATGCTACTGCTAATAAGGTCAATGTAAATCAAAGGAATATGAAACTGAAATATATATTGAATGCTATACTATTTGTTTTGGCATTATCTTTTTTGTCTATGTGTATATTTAAGACTACAGAGTTAAGTTTAAAATGTATGCAATTTGCTGTATCTATCTCTTGTATAGGAGCAATGTTTTCTACAAAAAGATATAGATACATATTTGCATCTATTGCTTTAATCATTATAGGAATATCTTTTTCACTTTAAATGTCCATAATAACGATAATGATTTGATTATTGAATGGTATAATAATAGTCCAGTCTACAGATAGCGACTAAAAACGGGGGCAAGGGATGCCCGAATTTGTCCTGCGGAGCTTGAAATTATCCGGGTGCGGTAAATCTCCAACTGTTGGTTGGAGATTTAAAACGGGTACAGACCGAAGTTAATCGCTTGCTTTAAACGAGCCATTTGTGAGCCATTTGTATATATTGTTTTCGGCTTATAATCAACAGTTTTACAAAAATCGCATTATACTTGTGAGCCATTTGTGAAGCGTTTATGAAGCGTATGGCAAGCCTTTGATTGAGTTTCCGTTATTCTCCTATTATCAGGTGACACGACAAAAAGAAAACATCTTCGGCAAAATCTTTGTTATGTTTTTGCAGGTGATTACATAATATACTATCTTTGCATATAGAAACAAAGGACATAAATATGGCTTCATTCAGAAAAGAGATACTTGGGCAGATTGAACGGATAGATACCGGGCGTATATTCACGTTCCGGGATTTATCGTTTGAAACGGAAAAGACCGCCAATGTTGCGGTGCTACTTTCCGAACAGAGCCGCAAAGGGGTACTGGTACGGGTTGAAAAGGGGGCGTACTACCGTCCCAAGAAATCAGTGCTGGGGCTGGGAAAGCTGCCTGTCTATCAGGATGAACAGTTCCGCTACCTGACTGAAAAACTGAACGGCTATATCACGGGGGCTTACATCTATAACAAAATGGGGCTGACCGAACAGGTAGCCACAACCATAACGATAGCCACTCCTAACCCGGTTCGCCGTTTCCGTTTCAAGAACTTGGATATAGAGTGCGTGAAAGCCTACTGCATGGTCTATCCGGATGAAAGCCTTGTCCCGTACTTGCGGCTGCTCGATGCGATAAAGGACATGAAGCGCATACCCGGAACAACCGGGCAGGACATCTACAACCGGGTCAAAAGCCAATATTTCAACGGGTACAGCCTGCCGGAACTGGAAAAAATCGTATCTTTGGCGAAAAGTTACCCGCCACGTGTCAGAAAGGTGGTGGCGGACATCCTGGGCGACATCAGACAAACCGTGTTGCAAACGGAAATGGCAAAGACACTTCTTCCCACGACACGGTTCAACTTGGATTATAAAACAGCATAGGACAGAAATATGAATTTACATTCGGACAAGGAAGCGTTCAAGGAAATCATCGCACTGGCGGCTGAACATTTCAACTACGAGCAGTCGCACGTGGAAAAGGATTACTGGGTATCGAAGATACTGCGGGATATTTCCATGTCCGAATATGCGGATAAGACCTACTTCAAAGGCGGAACTTCACTTTCCAAAGCCTACGGGCTGATAGAACGTTTCTCGGAAGATTTGGACTTGTTCGTGTTCACGGGTGATAAAGGTGCGTCCAAGCAGGCGGAAAAGACATTGAACAAGAAACTTTCCAAATACATAGCCGAACTCAATAGTGACATATACAAGGAAGATTTGTCGGAAACGGGCGGTAATTACCGTAAACTGTATTTCTCGTATGACAATGTATTTCAAGGCGTGGGACTGAAAGAACATTTGGAAGTAGAGATAAAATCCTGTGACCTGCCGGACAAAAAACTGATGTTCTACCCGGCGGACAAGCGGGTTATCAAACCGATTGTGACCGCCTTTCTTGAAAGCATCGGGCAAGAGGAACTGATAAGCACCTACGGGCTGGAAAGTTTTGAAACGCAGTGTATCAACCCCCGAAAGACTATCTGCGACAAGGTTTCAAGGCTGGTAAAGCTGTCTTACAATGAGGATGCAGCCGCACTGTTGGCAAAGCATATCCGTGACGTTTACGACTTGTCGGCACTCTACCACAATCAGGAATATAACGATTACCTACATTCGGAAGATTTCTTGGATGCCATGTACCGGGTGACGATAGAGGACGGACTAAATAAAAACTCCCGTTCGCACTTGTCGCTGGCTGATGCACCGATATTCAAGGATGCCGAAGCGGTCATGGCGTTACCCGAAGTGGCTACGGCGTACACTACCGATTTGAAGAAACTGACTTTCGACAAAAGCAAGATGCCGCCGATAGGCAAGGCTGTGGAAGCATTGAAGAACCTGCACGAAATATTAGTGCGTTTTGAAGCCTACCGCACCAAAAAGCAAAATGAAGAACAACCGTAAAGCTACATCGGCTGTTCTTCACTCCATACATTATTATATACAGCTATTCTTCCTCCTTAATCAAGTGGCATAGCTCCGGGTCGTTCTTAATCCGGGTTATCTCGTCCTCGACAATCTGCCGGACTTCCTGACGGATGCGGTCATAGTTGGCTTGTATCTCCTCTTGCATCCGGTCGTTGCCGTCCTTGTCGGTGAAGTCGATTATCTGCGGCAACTTCACGTAACGGGCGGTTTCCCGTTTCACCTTTTCATTGTCCACCACGATTTCACAGTGGAAAATCTTCTGCTCTATCCGTTCATCGAAGTTGTCCGCCACAGCACCCACGAACATACCTTGCGTGAGGTTGGATATTTTGCTGGCGGGTATCAGGCTGTCCATTTGGGTGCTTATCGAGGTGGATTTTTCCCGTTGGTTTATCGTCATGCTCTGCCGTTTCTGCAACACCTTTCCGAAACGCTCGGAAAGGATTTTCGCCGTTTCACCGACTACTTGACCGCTGAACACGTTACCCACAGTATTTTGGATAACCCGGCTTTCCTTGTCCCCGTAATCACGGGTAAGCTGGCTGTAATCCTGAAAGCCTAACAGAACCGCAACCTTGTTGCTTCGGGCGGTGGCAATCAAATTATCCAACCCCCGAAAATATATAGTTGGTAATTCATCTATTATCACCGAACTTTTAAGCTGACCTTTCTTGTTTATCAGCTTCACGATACGGGAATTATATAATCCCAGTGCTGCCGAGTAGATATTTTGGCGGTCAGGATTGTTGCCGACAACCAGTATTTTAGGCTCTTTCGGGTTGTTGATGTCAAGTGAAAAATCATCGCCCGTCATTACCCAGTAAAGGGCGGGTGAAATCATCCTTGAAAGCGGGATTTTTGCACTGGCAATCTGCCCCTGCAACTGTTCAACTGCCGAACTTTCCCAAGCGTCCACGAACGGGGAAAGGTAATTTTCCAGTTCGGGATAACTGCGCAAAATCGTGAATACATCAGCGTATTTCTTGTTCAACAGTTCTATGGCATGGGGAAACGTGCAATACCTGCCGCCTTGATAGATGCGCAAATACCAAATAATGGCTGCAAGCAGGATAATCGGGCTTTCCACGAAGAAGTCGCCCTGCTTGCTTATCCAGCTTCGATTGAGGTTAAGCATAATCGTGTAGCTGGCTTCATAAGCATCCGCAATGTCCGACATGAAGCTGGCGTTTATAGGGTTACATCGGTGGCTCTTGCGTGGGTCGTCAAAGTTGATAACGTAAAATTTCGGCTTGACCTTGTAGCCGTCCAAGTGGTTAAGCAAATGATTGTAAGCGATTTCCGAAAGGTCAGGAAACTTATAATCATACAGGTAGAGCGCAAAACCTTTCTCGATTTGCTGTTTTATGTAATTATTTACTACTGCGTATGACTTCCCGCTGCCCGGCGTTCCTAACACGATGCTCGCACGAAAAACGTTTACAACGTTAATATAGCCATTGTTCCACTTCTTCTTATAGTAGAACCGGGTAGGCAGATTTACAGAATACTCGTTCTCGATAAGCCTTGTTTCCTGCTGGAAACTTTCGTTCTCGGTATTAAAGACATCATCCATGAGGTTGTTTTTCAACAACCGGGACATCCACGTACCCGCCATGAGCATACAGATATAGCCCGCCGACAGCGTGGCGATATAAAACACAGTGTCCGCCGTATGTGGCAGCGGAAGTTCCAGCAGCCACCAGTTCAGGAAAAACAACACGACACCCGCCGCAAGGCTGCAATGTATCTTCGCCCACGTTATCTTTTCCTCTTTCACGCCCTTAGTGCCGATACACGACAGGGCGAGGAACACCACCGAAAATAGTTTTGTCCATAAGATAGACGAGAACAGCCCGGTGGTGCGCTGGAAGTTCCACAGTATCTTGTCTATCACCTCAAACGTCACTCCCCATTCTTTCAGGGTGGAGTAACAGAACCAGTACACGTTTATTCCCACGAATAGAATACTGACAGCCCGCATAAAGTCCATGACCCTTGCAAGCCCTCTCAAATCATCTTCCTGTTGCATGATTGTAATGTTTTTAAGTTAGTTGATGCGCCTTGTGCGCTTCTTTTTCTTCTTTCTCTTTTGGCGGTCGGTGTCCTGCGGCTCGTCACCGCCTGATGCACCGCCGCCCAGCAAACCGCCGAAAGCACCCAGCACGGAAGCCATGCCCGAAACGATGTCGGATTTCGGCGTGAAGCCCGGCTGTTCCTGATGCGTGGATTGGTCTTGCTGCGGTGCTGACACTTCGGGCTGGTGCATCTTTCCGGTTTCGCCCGAAAAGCGTTCGTTGAACACGTTCGCCGAATACTCCTTGCCCAAGCGTGAACCGTTCAGCACCACCCGGTTGTCATGGTCGATGAACGTAACGCCATATATGCGTCCGCTGTCGTTCTGACGGAATACCACGTCAATGCCCTGCTTCTTTAGCTGTTGTTCCAGTTCCTTGCGGCTGCGTGTGGTCTGCATGGCAGTGACTACAATCTTCCGTGTGCGCTCTTTCAGCTTGCCGTTCTTAATCAGCTCGCCCGATTTCTCCATTCTACGCTGCACCGCTTCATACCCCACCGACTTTCCGATGCGGGAAGCCTTTACCGGGTTACCTGTCTTTTCGCCCTTGTCGTTCATGACGGAATAGACAATGCCCTGATATGGCTTGCCCTTCACTTCACCCTTGACTTCCTCGGCGCACACGTTGTAAGCGGCAAGCAAAGCCTTGTACTCCCCGAACGACTGGAAACGGTAGCCGTAACAAGCCGCTTTCACGGTATTGCCGATTTGGTGCTTCACGTCCCCGGCGGCATAGTCCACCTTTTTAAGTTCCGGGCGTTCGGCACGCTCCTTTCGCTCTGCCGGGTGCAGTCCGTATTTCTTTTCCAGTTCACGGGTGATTTGCTTGCTGCGCCGATGCTCGAACCTGTCATTCAGTGGTTTGCCGTTCTCGTCCACCCGCAACCCAACGATGTGGATATGGTGGCGGTCGATGTCGGTATGCTTGTACACTAAATAAGGCTGGTCGCCATAGCCCAACTTCCGCATATACTCTCGTGCGATGTCGGAAAGTTGTTGGTCGGTCAGCACGTCTTCCGGGTGCGGGTTTATGGAAATATGAAGTATCGGCTTCTTGGTGGAAAGCTGGACGGGCATCTGTATTTCAAAGCTGCGCATACACTCGCCAATGCTGAAATTCCCGTCCTCACTCAACAGCATTTTGTTTGAAAAAAGCACCTTTGCTTCCTCGCTGTCCACCTTGTTTTGGTTGTAAGCCAGTGCGCCGAACATATTGCCGCCCGTGCTTATTTTGGCAACCATAGTTCCTTGCACTCGTTTGTCAGGTCGATAACCTGACGGTTCAACAGAGATAATTCAGTGGTCGCCTTTTCCAATTTATAGAGAAAAGCCAGTGCCTTTTTCTCAGAAAAGTTGCTGTGCAACGCCTTTACAACTTGGTTGTAATTGACCGCTACCGCCCGGAACTGGGCGTAAAATTCGGTCAAGCGGGCGCAATACTCGACCGCCGACTTGTCCACTTTCACCACCCGGAACGGCTCGCCGAACATCCGGGCGGCGATGAAACGGGACTTGCTCGTGACGCCCGACTGCTCCCATTGCGAGAGGAAGCGGGCATTCTCCCGGTCGTTCAGGTAAAGGACATGGCGGTGCTTCGCCGGGTCTGCGAGGGCGGGGCGACCGCCCTTGTTAGGTTTTCTTGTTTCCATACTTCTTTGGATTAAAAAATTACGACTTCGGAGTGATTTTTACCCCCGCAAGGGGCAAGGCGTTTTCAGGCACGGAAAACGGTTTTGTAGCATACAAAACACACCTTGCTATTTTCTGACGAAAATCGAAATCCGTCACGGACGGATTGGGGTTAGCGTGAAACGGTAAGCCCTGCCATTAACCAGCCCTGTTTTACCCCTCTGCCCCCAGCGGTTCGTTACTCCGCTGCAAAGTAACGGTGATTTATAATGCTGTAAAATAGGTGGTTGGTGGACAAATCGGGACAGCGCAGGACAAAACGGGACAAGGTTTTCAGGGGACGTTTTTTCTCCCTTTTTTTGCATCGGATTTCAAGATTGAAAGCAAGATTGAAAGAAATATTCCAATCAGGAAAGAATGATTGAAAGCATGATTGCAGGATTTCAATATTCCAAGAAAGAATGAAAGCTGGAAAACAAGATTGAAATAAAACAGTCTTTCAATATTTCAAGATTGCAATATGGAAAGAATGATTGAAAGCAATAAATAAATCTATCTATCAACCAATAATGAACGAAAGCAATATGGAAAACGAGAAAACACCCCTTTATGTCGCCTTTTCCACCCAAAAGGGCGGGGTCGGCAAAACCACCTTTACCGTACTGGCGGCGAGTTACCTCTATTACCTCAAAGGCTACGATGTGGCGGTGGTCGATTGTGACTACCCACAACACTCCATTGCCGGGATGCGAAAGCGGGATGCCGAGCAGGTCGGGGCGGATGAAGATTACAAGCGAATGGCGTATGAACAGTTCACCCGGCTGGGGAAGAAAGCCTACCCGGTATTGTGCAGTTCACCTGAAAAGGCGATTGCAACGGCTGACGAACATATAGCCGCCGGACACGTGCCGGATATAGTGTTTTTCGACCTGCCCGGCACGGTGAACAGCGAGGGCGTGATAAACTCCCTTGCGGGCATGGACTACATTTTCACCCCCATTTCCGCCGACAAGGTGGTGCTGGAAAGCAGCCTGTCGTTCGCAATGGCTATCCAAAAGCTATTAGTGAAGAATGAAGCCTGCCGACTTGCCGGGCTGTACCTCTTTTGGAACATGGTGGACGGTAGGGAGAAAACAGACCTTTACACCGCCTACGACAAGACCATTAAGGAACTGAAACTGCCGCTGATGAAAACCTTTATCCCCGATACCAAACGCTACAAAAAGGAACTGGTAGCAGATAAAAAGGCGGTGTTCCGCTCCACGCTCTTTCCCGCCAGCCGCCCGCTGGTAAGGGGAAGCAACTTGGAAGAACTGATAACGGAAATAGTGTATTACATCAAATTACAGTGATATGGCAAAGCAAAGCGGCGGTATGCCGAAGATAGACGAGGATTTCATGAAAGAACTTATCTCGCAGGGCGTGCCTGCCAAGCGGGAGAACCAGCCGGATGATGCACCGCAGCCCGGCGGCGAAACGGAAACCGCCCATGAGGGACGGCAGACTGAAACGGTACGGGTGGAGAAACCGACAAACCGCAAGCGCAAGGGCGGCACGGACGACTACCGGGAAACCTACTTTCAGAAAGTGGAACTGGCAGACCGACAGCCCTTGTACGTGAGCCGAACCACCCACGAGAAGCTGATGCGTATCGTGACGGTGATAGGCGGGCGCAAGGTGACGGTAAGCAGCTACGTGGAGAACATTCTACTGCGCCACTTCGAGCAGTACCAAGACGAGATAAACACCCTGTACGAAAGCCACTTCCAAAAGCCTGTCTGATTATGGTAATCTATTGCATACTTACCGGGCTGGCGGTGTACTATATCGCCCTGTGGCTGTGGTATCGCTACACGGACAGCCGGACATCAACGAGCAAAGCGGATGATGTGTCACTTCCACAAAATAAGGTTTCAAGTTACACGCTGGTAGGTGAAAGCCGATACAAGAGTGGACTAATCGGGACAGCGCAGGACAAATCGGGACACCTCCCGCAAACTGCTGGAAATGATACTATTTTTGCGCCGCAAGCTGGCGAACAGTCGGAAGAAAACATTTCGGAAGCAACACCCGAAGCGGAAGAAACGCCCGGTTACGAGAATGACGAACCCGACTACGAGGACGAGGAAATAGCCGGGTACATGGACGGTGACGATGATACCGGGCGGGCTACGGGCGTGAGCTTTGACGAACTGGGCGAAGCGGTACGCACGGCGAACGCCGATAACCCCACCGAAGCGGAACAGCGGCAAGCCGCCGGGACACTGGCAAGTATTGAGGGGACGAACCTCTACGATGCGGTGGTGGAGAACATCAACGGCGGGCTGGCAAAGGTAGCGGAACTGCTGGGGCGCAACGAAGCGGAACTGGCTACGGCTGCTGTCCCTGCCGGAACTGGCAATACAAGCAAGGAACACGAAGCGTTCGACATGAACGACTTCCTTTAATATAATAATGTATAAGACTGACAACATGAAACAGCGTGATTACGGTTGATTGGCAACCCTAAAACCAACAGACGGCATCCGTGCCGCAGCCACTAAAATTTCAAGTTATTCATCAGCCGGGTGACAGCGGACTATCCACCCGCTACCCCGGCATTAAAATCCAATTCGCAATGAAAAAGAAAATCTTTTTGTCGGCGGCTATCCTTGCCGCTGCGGTAAGTGCCTACGCACAGGGCAACGGGCAGGCGGGCATCACCGAAGCCACGAACCTAATCACCGGGTATTTCGACCCCGGAGTGTGACACGTGAAAGCCGTGTAAGTGATTGTGTAACTATGATTTAATTCATTGATTACACCTGCAATTCCGTTTGCAGTAGTCTGAGAGTACGTGCATTGCGAGTAATCTCTTTGTGCGAAGCTGCTCTGACAAAGTACCCTTTCCGAAAGGAATAGACCGAAGCGTGAGTGGAGGTTAAGGCAGATAACATCGTTCTGCCGAGGGGCGAGACTTGATGGTATGGTCAACCAATGTGAATGTCTGATAAACATCGTTACGAAGAACAAGCCAAATGATGTTGAGGGCTTCGCTCCAAAAGCGAGGCTGTAGGCTTGAACCAAAAGGTGTGCAGTCGGTCAACTCCCTGTCCAGGTGGGGTTGCACGGACATAATGACTGCCGGTGGATAGGACAGACCTAACCCATTATCGTCACTTGCATGGAACGTGGTAAGCCCGTATCTCTCCCCCTCTTTGAGGAGGTAAGCAAGTCGCAAGGCAAGCCTATATGGGGTGCGGGTATAGGAACGTGGAAAAAGCGAATGCCGTTCTGTAATGGAGCGGATACGGATTGACCTCATTGCCATGTATGGCAGAGAGCCACATCATCCGACACGAAAGTGTGCCCACTTCCACAAGGTAACTCTTTACAATAAACTTATAGAACTTCTAAAGAAAGGAATGCAAATGAACAAATCGAAAGAAAAGTGTGCGCCTGAAAATATGGTCCTCTCTGATACCGAACGTTGGAAAAGTATTGACCGACACAAGGCAGAGGAGTATGTTCGGAAGCTGCAAGCACGTATTGTAAAGGCTCAAAGGGAAGGCAGACACGGCAAGGTCAAATCCTTGCAATGGCTGTTGACCCACTCGTTCTACGGTCGCTATCTTGCCGTAGTTCGGGTTACTACTAATAAGGGTAAAAACACCGCAGGAGTTGACCATGTAAGATGGTCATCCGATGCGGCAAAAGTCAAAGCTATTGACACACTCAAACGCCGTGGATATCAACCGATGCCCCTGCGTCGTGTGGAAATACCGAAGAAGAACGGGAAGAAACGCCCCTTGGGAATCCCTACGATGAAAGACCGCGCGATGCAGGCTCTCTATCTGATGGCTCTCGACCCTATTGCGGAAACGACAGGCGACCAACATTCCTACGGTTTCCGTAAGTATCGCAGTTGCCAAGATGCAATAGCCCAATGTCACAATGTCCTTTCAAGGGATGTTGCCCCTAAATGGATTCTGGAGGGAGACATCAAAGGATGCTTCGACCACATCAGCCATGAATGGCTTCTTAACAATATCCCTATGGATAAGGAAGTATTAAGAAAATGGCTCAAAAGCGGTTATGTATTCAATGGAAGTCTTTTTCCGACCGAGGAAGGAACTCCACAAGGCGGCATAATTTCTCCCACTCTTGCCAATATGACTCTTGACGGGCTTCAATCCCTCGTCCAAAAGGCGGTCAAGCCTTACTGGCAACCAGTGCCTACTGCTTATGGACGCAAGTGGATTGAACCTAAAATCAATCTCGTGCGCTATGCTGATGATTTTATTGTCACTGCAAAGGATAAGGAAACAATTGAGAATGTTATCCTGCCCCTTATACGGCAGTTTATGGCAGAACGAGGACTGATGCTATCGGAAGAAAAGACAAAGATAACCCACATCAGTGAAGGTTTCGATTTTCTTGGCTTCAACATCCGAGAATACAAGTCCAACGGCAAACTTCTGACCAAACCGTCCAAGGATGCGATGAAGCAATTCTGCGATAAGGTTCGCACGAAGATAAAGAGCAACAAGTCGGCAAAGGCTTCCTCACTTATAAGGATGCTCAACCACATGATTCCCGGGTGGACAAATTATTACCGTTACGGGGCATCATCGAAAGCGTTCTCACGTGTGGACTACGAGGTGTACAAAACACTTTGGCAATGGGCAAAACGCAGGCATCCGAAAAAGGGTATGCACTGGATTAAAGACAGGTATTTCAAACAACTGCATGGACGTGAGTGGTGTTTCGCCACTATAACCAAGAACAAGAAGTCGGGCAAGGAAACGACTTTAAGTCTTAAAAGGCTGGCGGACACTCCTATATTGAAGTACGTGCGTGTTAGAACCAATACTAATCCATACGACCCTGCCGATGCTCCTTACTATGCACGGCGTAAGTCAAAGAACACGGAGAACCAACTACGTGAGATTGACGACTTGTTGCGTATGATTTGGATTCATCAAGAAATGCGCTGTCCAATCTGTGGAGAGATTATTGACGATGAACGAAGATGGACGACTATCAAGAAGACTGTCAACGGAAAACCGTTTAAGATTCTCATACACAGCTCATGTAAGAACAAGAAGTTTAACCCTGATAATATTAGTAGGAAATGAGGCAGAACTATTCCTTCAGTAAGAATGGCAATGCGTTGCTTGAGCCGTGTGAGGGGAAACTCTCATGCACGGTTCTTAGAGGGGAAAGCCCCAGCAATGGAGCTGACCTACTCGACACAAAATTAGTGTACGCAATCGGGGCGGTCTGCGGCTTGATTGGCGGGGTAAAAGTATATAACAAATTTTCAAGCGGCGACCCCGATACCTCAAAGACCGCCGCCAGTTGGTTCGGGGCGTGTATCTTCCTGATTGTCGCCGCCACTATCCTGCGGTCGTTCTTCCTATAAACCAGCGGCTATGTCTGAATATCCGGTAAACAGGGGTATCGGAAAGCCGGTGGAGTTCAAGGGGCTGAAAAGCCAGTACCTTTTCATTTTTGCAGGCGGCTTGCTTGCCGTCTTCGTGGCGTTCATCGTCCTGTTCATGGCAGGCGTGAACCAGTGGCTATGTATCGGTTTCATCGTGTCGGCTTCGCTGCTGCTCGTGTGGCAGACGTTCCGGCTGAATGCCCGATACGGTACACACGGGCTGATGAAAGCTGCCGCCCGCAAAAGACACCCCCGCTTCATTATCAGCCGAAAGGCGATACCCCGACTGTTCAACTACAAAAGAAGAAAGGAAGAAAGAACATGAGGAATACATTAAAGGCTACCACGCTGGAGAGGAAGTTTCCCCTTTTGGCGGTGGAGAACGGCTGCATCATTTCAAAGGATGCCGACATCACGGTGGCTTTCCGGGTGGAACTGCCCGAACTGTTCACCGTCACCAGTGCCGAGTACGAAGCCATACATTCGGCATGGTACAAGGCTATCAAGGTGCTGCCCGACTACTCCATAGTACACAAGCAGGACTTCTTCATCAAGGAGAACTACCAGCCCGATACCGAAAGGGACGAGCTTAGTTTCCTGTCCCGGAGTTTTGAACGGCATTTCAATGAACGCCCGTTTCTGAACCATTACTGCTACCTGTTCCTGACGAAAACGACAAGGGAAAGAAGCCGCCGACAGAGTGACTTCTCCACCCTCTGCCGGGGCAGGATTGTACCGCAGGAGATAGCCGACAAGGAAGCGGCAACAAAGTTCATCGAGGCGGTCGGGCAGTTTGAACGAATTATGAACGACAGCGGGTTTGTCACCCTTACCCGGCTGGCGGCATCGGAAATCACCGGGCAGGACGGAAAGGCGGGCATCATCGAGAAATACTTCTCGCTATCACAGACCGATACCACCTGCCTGAAAGACATCGGGCTGTACCCGGAAGAAATGCGTGTCGGGGACGATATACTGTGCCTGCACACGCTTTCGGACGTGGAAGATTTGCCCGGCAAGGTCGGGACAGATACACGGTTTGAAAAGCTGTCCACCGATAGAAGCGATTGCAGGTTAAGTTTTGCCGCCCCGGTGGGCGTGTTGTTGTCGTGTAACCACGTCTATAACCAGTATATTTTCATAGACGACCACGCCGAGAACCTGAAAAACTTCGAGCAGACCGCCCGGAATATGCAATCACTCTCCCGCTATTCCCGTGCCAACCAAGTGAACAAGGAGTGGATAGACGAGTACCTGAACGAAGCCCACAGCAAGGGGCTTGTATCGGTACGCTGCCACTGCAACGTCATGGCATGGAGTGACGACCGGGACGAACTCAAACGCATACGCAACGATGTGGGAAGCCAGCTTGCCTTAATGGAGTGCAAGCCACGCCACAACACGGTCGATACGCCCACGCTCTTTTGGGCGGGCATACCCGGCAACGAAGCCGACTTCCCCGCAGAGGAAAGTTTCTACACATTTTTGGGGCAGGCTCTCTGCCTGTTCGTGGAAGAAACGAACTACAAGAGTTCGCTTTCGCCGTTCGGTATCAAGATGGTGGACAGGGTAAGCGGTCGCCCGCTGCACATTGATATATCAGACCTGCCCATGAAGAAAGGCATCACGACCAACCGTAATAATACCCTATATTTTTGCCGTTTTTATATTGTTTGAATTTATATATAAATAGCTGATATTTAGAGATTGTTAGGAAAATGATTTGGCTTTTGATTTGCTATTTTTTCCGATAATCTCTATTTTTGTATGCAAATCGTATGTACAAAATAGACATATAACAATAAACAAGGCAGCCTATGTTCAAGTATTCAAAAGATGGCATATCCGTACTGTCGGTACTGGATGCACGCAGGGCGAAGAAAAGCGGTCTGTTCCCTGTCAAGATACAAGTGATACACAACCGCAAACAGAAATATTATTCCACCGGAAAGGAATTGTCCAAAGAGGACTGGGAAATCCTTGCCGAAAGCAAGAGCCGCAGACTGATTGAGATACGGGCAAGCGTGGAAAACAGTTTCTCCATCATAAAAAGCCAAGTGGAAGCCCTTGCGGAACGTGGGGACTTCTGTTTCGATGCGCTCAGCATGAGGTTGGGCAGATGTACTGGTACAACCCTTAACACAGCCATACAGGGGAAAATAGACGCATTCAAACTCAACGGGCAGGTAAATTCCTATTATAACTACCGCAGCACGTTGAAAAGCATAGAACGGTTCGCAGGCGGCAGCGTGCCGTTCTCTGCGGTTTCTGCGGACTGGCTGTCACGCCTTGACAAGTTCCTGCGGAACGAGGGCAAGACCGTCACCACCATAAATTTCTATATGAAAGCCCTTAAATGCGTGGTGAATGACGCAAGGCGCAACGGGATTTTGAAAGAAGCCCAATACCCGTTCGGCAGGGGAAAGTACGAGATTCCGAGCGGCAACAGCCGAAAGTTAGCCTTGACGATGGAACAGATAAAAAAAGTCGTGACATACAAGGGCAGCAAGACCGTTGAAAAGTACCGGGACTTTTGGTTTTTCTCCTACCTGTGCAACGGAATCAATTTCAGGGATATGCTTTTCTTGCGGTATGGGAACATCGTGGACGGTGAAATCTGTTTTGTACGCTCCAAGACATCGCACACGTCCAACCATATACGGGAAATAAGGGCGGTGCTCACTCCCGAAATGCGGGATATTATAAAACGGTGGGGAAACCCGGACGAAGGGAATCCCGATACTTTCCTTTTCAAGTATGCTAAAGACACGGAGGACGAATTTGTCATTTCCAATATTGTCAGACGGGTAACGCACCGTTGCAACATCGCTTTGGCTAAAATAGCCCAAGCTGTCGGTGTCCCCCGTTTCACGACCTATTCCGCCCGGCATTCCTATGCGAC
>CECB01000832.1_pt1 | contig 24884 bp, 20 predicted proteins | sample 554791 | NCBI WGS metagenome assembly CECB01 (sample SAMEA3182072, study PRJEB8094) | gut metagenome | biome: human; feature: gut; material: Stool; isolation source: human stools | place: Canada | collected 2012-01-30
GGAATGGAACTGTGCCTTCTTCTGGCGCACATACCCACTCAGTATCAGGTACCGCTACAAGTGCTGGGGCACATGCACACACTGTTGGTATTGGCGCTCATACGCACTCTGTTGCGATTGGTTCACATGGACACACCATCACCGTTAACGCTGCTGGTAACGCGGAAAACACCGTTAAAAACATCGCATTTAATTATATTGTGAGGCTTGCATAATGGCATTCAGAATGAGTGAACAATCACGTACTGTAAAAATTTATAACCTGCTGGCCGGAACTAATGAGTTTATTGGTGAAGGTGACGCATATATTCCACCTCATACAGGGCTGCCAGCCAATTCTACAGATATCGCCCCACCGGAAATTCCTGCTGGCTTTGTGGCAGTTTTTAACAGTGAAAATGAATCGTGGAATATTGTTGAAGACCATCGTGGTAAAACGGTCTATGACGTGGTATCGGGGGACGCGTTGTTTATTTCTGAACCCGGACCGCTACCAGAGAATGTCACCTGGTTGTCGCCAGCAGGGGAGTATCAGAAGTGGGACGGCGTATCCTGGGTGAAGGATGAGGAAGCAGAAAAACTGTTTCGGATACGGGAAGCGGAAGAGAAAAAGGCAAGGTTGATCCAGGAAGCAACAGATAACATCGCAATTCTGCAGGATGCAGTTAATCTTGAAATAGCAACAAACGAGGAAAATTCACAACTGGATTCCTGGAGAAAATACAGAGTATTAGTGAGTAGAATTGACACCAGTACAGCTCCGGATATCGTATGGCCAGAGCTGATGAATCAGGGTTATGTGCGGGAGGACGAGCAGATAACTTCAGACTGAAATTTAGTGATGAATGTTGAATCATCTGGAATATCATGCAATACCAATGCATGAGCACCTATTGTGACATTATTGCGCGAACAATTGCCTTTCGCCAGGAGAAAGGACGCTCGCTACCGATTACTTCATAGTGAATACAATCTTTAAGTTCATTAATATTCATATCTCTATTATTCAGCATAAGATAATCATGTGACCAATTATTGTAATAATTTTAATGGTATGTTTCTACTGGCTATCCAGCGTGTCTGATGTCCAGTAACAAATCGTTAACACTGGTGCAATCAAATGGTGAGTGTTAAGACTGGCCACTTATTACCAGGTATGAGGGTATGAGTGGCCAGCATTAAATCAGAACAGCCCTTTAACTGAACTGGCCGCGCTGTTAAGGGATGATGTCACTTTATCTTTGAAGCCGGACAGCATATCGCTGAACGATGAGGATTGCAGGCGCTCCCGCAAATCCTCATCACAGCGTTCAAGGGTCAGTGAAAATTCTATCTTTTTCGCCTTACCGTAGCGATCAAACTCGGAACGGGTCGTATTCGTTCCGGTCAGGACATACATGCCGTAAATCTGCCCGACGCCATCAATAAGAGGCCAGGGGCGTCCTGTATACGCCTGCGTGGTCAGCAGCGACAGCGACACTTCACCACCTGTAATTTCAGGATAAAGCACACCAGAAAGAACGATGCGATCATCACCTGCACCGATATACTGCCAGCTTGCTGAACGGTTAACGCGTTCATTTTTCACATGCCGCCAGCTTTTGTTTTGCTGTAACTGCTGATGCGGCAGCGTGCGCAGCTCAAAAACAAACATGCCGTAGATCATCATCATGGCCATGACTCCTCAATCTTTATCGTAAAAACTGCCACGCCCGGCACGGGCGCGCCGTTCCATTTCTGCCCTGACCATTTCACCGACCAGTTTCGCCAGTTCGCGGGGATTCTGCGTAACAACGTTATGCAGATGAACATGAATTTCACCACCAAATCCGGAGGCAACAGGCTCCCGGTTACGGGAAGTTACAGGAACTGATGCCACTGGAGATCGTATGGCCTCCGCCACCGGGCGGGAGCTGGCCGCAACAACAGGGACCAGCGCCGGAGGCAGCGGAGCCGGGACCACGGGTGTGATATTAATTGCGGGGGCAGGCTTACTGACCTGCGCAATCTTCCGCTCCTGCCACTCTCCACGAACAGCAAGTGCGCGGGGCAGGTTCTTAAAGACAATATCGCCGGGGCCAATGCGTTTTTTCGTCTCATCAACCAGCTTACCTGTGTTATCAGCAATTTTGCTGAGTCTGCGTAGCGTCCCGGTATTGCTGTCTGTGAGCGGTTTGTTGTCTTTGGGTTTATTACCTCCGGTGCCATTGCCATTTTCCACAGGCTTCGGCGGATTGATTTTCGCCAGGTCACCCTGAAGCAAGGCAACCTTGTCCTGAAGAATGGCCGCACGCTGTGCGTCTTCGATTTTCTTGCGCGCCCTTTCCGCTTCATCCGGAAGGACGCCAAGTTTTTCAAGTATCCACGCCAGCGTATCCAGTAGCATTTTTGCAGGTGTCAGAACAAGCTGTAACGCACCGCCAAGAACGTTACCGAATATCTCGCCAGCACTGGTACATTTATCCAGCGTTTCCTTGCTGGACTCCATCGGTGACAGCAGCGATTTAAACCAGTTAAACACCTGGCTGATCCCGCTTCCGATTGTGTCAAAAACAGGACCAAACCGTTCAAAGGTTTCGCGCAACGGGGTCAGCCTTTCCATAATCCCGCTGAACACCCCGGCAAAAAATGCCCTGATGGGATCCCAGTATTTCCAGATAAGAACGGCAGCTCCGGCAAGCGCAGCCACGATAAGACCAACCGGACTGAACAACGCCCCGATGGCGCCTCCCAGTAAAGAAACGGAACCCGTCACCATTCCCCACAGCGCAGGCAACACCCTGACGACATTCATTGACCGGGTAAGAATGTCAAAACCAAGACGCAGGGTGGCCAGCTTCCCGTAAAGCACCCCAATAACCAGCGACAACGAGCCAATCGTTGCAGTCATTGCCAGCAACGCACCGCCTGCTATCAGTAGCTGGCGCGTCAGTACCGGATGGGCCTGCGCCAGCGAGGTGATTTTTTCAAGCACCCGCGTGAGCCACTGCGTGACAGAACGCAGCGGACCGTCAACCAGATCACTGATGCGAATACGAAGACCTTCCCATGCGCTGTCGAGATTTTTCAGGTCCCCATCAAGATTATCGGCCATTACTTTTGCGACGCGATCGGCCTCTCCCCTTGCCCCCTGCAATTCTCTGGTCAGTTTTTGCAGCTCTCCTGAACCAGCCGCCGCAACAAGCGTCTGCAAACCAACGAACGCCTCTTCTCCGGCGATGTCCTTGAAGAAGGAAACCTGGTCCACCTGTCCGTATTTTTGTGTCGCCTTATAGAGATCAAGCAGCACATCCTCCATCGGGCGCATTTTGCCTCTGGCGTCAGCAACTGACACCCCCAGCTCTTTCAGTGCATCAGCCGCAGCTTTTGGCGGTGATGCAAGGCGGGACAGACTTGCGCGCATGGCCGTACCAGCATCGCTTCCGCGAAGACCATTATTGGCAAGCATCCCGGCCATGGCCGCCGCTTCTTCAAGACTGATACCAAGTTTTGCGGCAACCGGACCGGTATACTTCATGGTTTCGCCCAGCGCGCGTAAATCAGTATTGGTCCGGGTGAATGCTGCTGTCAGCGTATCGCCAACACGGTCCATTTGATCGGCTGTCAGGTTGAACTGTGTGAGGATATTGGAGCCTATATCAGCCGTCTCGCCGAGTTCGACGCCACCTGCCAGCGCCATATTAAGAACACCGGGCAATGCGGCCTGAATGGCCTGCGGAGTAAAACCAGCCATTGCCAGAAAGCTCTGCCCACTGGCGGCATCACTCGCAGTAAACTGTGTTTCAGAGCCAAGTTTTAACGCCTGCTCACGCAGCGCCTTAAACTGCGGGCTGTTCTGGTCGATTCGCGTCAGTGCCTGAACGCGGGACATCTCTTTGCCGAACCCGATCGCAGGCTGCAAAAAACGCCCGGCAGCATAGCCGCCCGCCGTTGCCGCACCAATTGCCAGCGCACCACCTGTTTTCAGTTTTCCCGCTGTTTCCTGCGCGCGCGAATACCGCTCACGCGCCCGTGTTACACGCGCAAGCGCCTGCCGTTCGCGTTCAAGCTGGTTGTTGTACTGTTCGGTGCGTCTGATGGCCTGCTGGATGGTGTTATCGCTGCCTGTCAGGGAAATGCCGTGGCGTTTCAGCTCTCCGCCAAGCTCCCGCATTTTCTGAATTTCCCGTGTGCGCGATTCATTCAGGCGTTCAAGCCGGGTGCTTAACTGCTGCATCAGCTTTTGTTGTTTTTCGCTGAGCACTGTACCCGTGCGTTGTAACTGATTAAGGGCGTTAAGCTGGCGTCGTGCTTTCAATATGCCAGCATCCGCTTTACTGACAGCGTCACGGGCGCGCTCAAATGAACGCGCCTGACGCTCGAGATTTTTGATCGCCCCCTGCGTTCGCTGGATGGAGTCACCAAACTGCCCCATCAGGCGGCGGGCGTTTTCGGCAGGCCGGGTCAGCCTGTCAACGGCGCTGAAAGCGACCCGGATGTCAAGAGTCTTCATTGTCTGCATTCCCGCTGCGAAGTGCCGCCCGCTCACGCCAGCTAACCACTTCGCCGGGCGTCATCATGAAGATTTCGGCAGGCGACCAGTTAAAAATGGCGGCGATATCTGCCACCAGATCTTCGATGTGCTCAAAGCACACCAGGGTGATTACGCTGCCGTCTCCTGCACGCTCTTCGCGCCAGAGTCTGGCTCGCTCATAAAATTTACAGCCACAGCGCACAACTGAATAAAATCGCGTGACGACATTTTTTTAATCATCACTTCATCCAGTCGTGGCGAGGTCACGCGAGGCAACAGCGTGAACATGGTATCCGCTTTCAGATTCAGCACATCAGACAGCGACAGACCACGCAGGGATCCAGCCTGTTCAATAGCCCCGGTGATCTCCACATACGTGATTTTTTCGCCACCACGCTCAATTGGTCGGGTCAGTTTTACGCCACGTTCGACAGCCATATCCTCACCTGCCGTCACATCATCCGCCACGGTGTTATTCCGGGTTTCAGTATCGATGTCTTTCATCAGTTGTCTCCTTTTCAGTCAGAGGCGACGCACTGCGCCGCCTGCATATTACTTATCAGCCAAGCCCGAGCGCGGAACGGATGCGATCGGGCACAATGTCCTTGCCGTCCTTCCGGTAAATGAAGTTCAGCAGGTCAATCTCCCACAACGGGCGATCGTTAACACTCAGCTTGTAGTAGGTGTTTTTAATGGCGTAAGTGTGTGATGTGGCTTCGCCCTGTTTGGCTTCCCCCATATCAATTTCCGTCACACGTCCGCGCATTTCGACTTCATACAGGTCGCTTTCTGCATCGGTGTAGTATTCACCCGCAAAACGCAGCAGCGTGCCGTCAATCGTGCCGCCATACTTAAGGAACAGCGCACGAACTGCGCCCCCCATGACAAAGCTCGCATCAAGCGCGGAGTCGTCCAGACCGAGATCAATACTTACCGCACCCATCATGCCACCACCCCGGTAGCTGTCGGTTTTGCGCGTCAGCTTAGGCAGAGTGACGGACGTCACCTTACCCACTTCGTTTTCACCATCCACAAACAGCGTAAAAAAGCGAAGATGTTTTGGTACAGCCATCAGGCACCTCCCAGCACCGCAAATGCGGGACCAAAGAATTCATCAGTAAACGACTGGTAAAGCTCCATGTCTTCCAGCGGGGGAACAGGCGTATATTTGTAGCGAATACGCACACGTCCCTGACGTAAATTCGTGGTGCCGTTATCCACCACGTCATACCAGCACTCCGCACCAATCAGTTTCCCGGCAGTAACCAGCGAATCCAGTTTTGCCCTGATGGCACTGATAACATCTTTCACGTTCGCAGGTGTCAGTGGACTGTCGATGGTTTCAAACTGCGCTTCCGCAATTGAATCAGCCAGCACCTGTGCGGTTCGGGTATACACCTCAAAGATGTAGGCGTTCGTTTCCGGTGTGCGGTTGCCCCAGAAGCGGAACCCGTTGCGACGAATAATGGTCGTGATTTCTTTGTTGTTGAGGCTGTTGGCATCGCTGTCTTCGGCCTGCAACGACCAGAACACATGCCTGGACATTCCCAGCACATTTTTAACCGGAACGTTGGACAGCGATTTGTGCCAGCCCTGCTCATGGTCAATGTACGCACGAAGGCCGCACGCATAGGCAGGCGCGGGGAACGTTTCGTTTTTGCCACTTTTCGGGTTGTAGGCGATGAAGTCCGGCCATAAGAGCATCACCTCACGTTCGTTGAATTTCTGGCGGTAGGTAATCGCCTCAGCCATCGTGTTACAGCCGTGACATGAGGCATACACAAACGCGCGCAGTTTACCCGCAATCACGCACAGGGATTTTGTTACCGCCTCCGTGTCCAGCTCCGGCGCGGCCAGAATACGCGGACGGTATCCGATGCTTTCATCCTGCTCTGCAACAAGCAGCGCATACATCCCCGTATAGCTGCCGTCATCCTCAGAACCACCGATAACCAGTTGATCCTGCGTCTTTCCGTCTTCTTCTTTGTGTTCAGCCACGCGAACGACGATCACCTTTGTGCTCACCTGGTCTGCGATGGCCTTAAGCGCACGATAAAGCGTCCCCGTTGTCCCGCATTTTCCCAGCACGTCATTGACGCGGGTCAGCAGTGTGGGCTTATTCAGCGGGAACAGCTTCGCGTCCGCATCATCCGCCGTTGCCACGATACCGATAACGCTGGAATCAACATCGTTAATCGCTGTTACCAGGTCGGTATTTTCCGTAACACGGGCACCATGAAAACGAGTTTCACTCATAGCTTCAGCCCCTTGTATCCGTTAAATGATTCGGCAACAATCATCACCCACCACGCGCGTAATCTCACCCCTGCGCCGTTCTCCCGCCACGGCGACAACAAAAAGCAGTAACCCCCTCCGCACGCACATGCGACCATGCCACACAGGGAGGGAGCAGATGACCGACACCACCATGCAATTGCTCAGTCAGGGCACAGACCCCGTGAAAATGCCGGATTTTGATATTCTCGCGGAGGGTAAAACGCTGTCAGGCGTGGCAGAGCGCCTGATGAGCCTGTCACTGACCGACAACCGGGGATTTGAGGCGGACCAGCTCACCATCACGCTGGATGATGCGGATGGTCAGTTGCAGCTACCGCCACGGGGCGCGCGCCTGACGGTTCTCATTGGCTGGAAAGGAGAACCGCTGACAGAAAAAGGCACTTACATTGTTGATGAAATCGCTCACGAAGGACCGCCGGACAGGCTGACTGTTTCAGCCAGAAGCGCAGATTTTCGGGATGAATTTAACGTTAAACGTGAGGTGTCCTGGCATGATGTGACCGTTGAGCGCGTGGTATCCGCCATCGCTCATCGGTACGGTCTGAAACCGCAAATCAGCGAAATGCTGATGGATATCGAAATCGACCACGCCGACCAGACCGAAGAAAGCGACATGTCCTTTCTTACGCGCATGGCGGAAATGCTGGGCGCAATCACCACGGTAAAAAGCGGTAATCTGTTATTCATTATGCCAGGCGGTGGCGTGAACGCACAGGGCCAGCCGTTGCCCTCGTTCGCCATTACACGCAGCAGCGGCGATCGCCATCAGTTCCGTATTGCTGACCGCGAGGCGTATACGGGGGTACGCGCCTACTGGCTTGATCTTAATTACGGGAAAAAGAAAAAAGTCAGCGTGAAACGCCGTAAACCGCCAAAACCCAAAAAGGAGAAAAGCAGCAGCCGTGAAGGTGATTATATGGAAGGCGCGGAAGGCAATGTGTTTGTGTTACGCAAGACTTATCAGAACGAGCAGGCAGCAAGACGCGCAGCGGCGGCAAAGTGGCAGCAGCTACAACGCGGAGCCGCATCATTCTCCATCACGCTGGCGCGTGGACGTGCAGAACTCTACCCTGAAATGCATGGCACGGTGACAGGCTTTAAAAGTGACATCGACAATCAGGACTGGATTATTGCAAAAGCCGAGCACACCATTGATAACAGCGGCTTTACCACGCAGCTTGAGCTTGAAGCAAAAATCCCAGAATGGATAGCAGAAACAGAGTAAACAACTTAGATGCATTAGCCCTGACATTTGCTAACGCGCCTACAGCAAGAATCATAATCAATCTGACAGCCTACCCGGTGTCAAAATCAGAAGTACCTTACATTAGAATATGTTAATTTGTAGCAAACAAATTTACACACAAATAATTACTGCTGAAATAGCGCCCCATAAATGCCATGTCAGAGGACCATATTATGAATATGCAAATTTTTATTGGACCAACAGCCACAGTTGCCGCGGTCTGCCTTGCTGCATATTTTGCTTTACGAAATGAGCGTAAAAAGAAAGCGCTTGAGATTAGAACAACTCAACTAGATCGAATATCTGAGCTAGTAAGCAGAGCATCTACCAATTTGATGCAATATACAGGTACTCTTGCCTCTATACTGGAAGCGCACACCAAAGAAAATTATCTACCAGACCACAAATTTAACATTAATGAAATTAGCAAATGGAAAAATGATCTCGATAAGAGAGAAGATTGGGCTATTGATATACAGCAACTAAGAACATGCCAGCACAACCTGGAGTTTCATCGTGAAAAAGAATGGGCTGAATGGGAAAAAATAATTCCACCATTACTTGATAAAATTAACCAATTTTTTCTCATATCCAAGCCGGGGCAACCTGTTACGCTTATAAATGGTCAAAATAAAACAGTCGATGAACTGATTGCTTTCTCAATATACTTACAACAACAAACAGAAGAAATTAAAGCGGTACGTAAGCTGCTACTTTCTCAAATGAGAGAAGAATTCATCGAGTTAACTAGCTTTGAACCTGTCACAATATTTAGCTTATTAAAATCAATAAAGAAAAGTGTCCTGCAATTTTTCTGTATCAGTGCTCTTAAAAATTGACGCTCTGTTACAAGCAACCCCAGTGTTAAACTGGGGTTATTCTTGCTAAGAGACCTTTATACGGCATAAGTAAACAAAGAGAACTATCAGTTGGAGTCTGAGCAAGTTCAGCCTAAACTAGCGACAGTACCACGTTAAGGGAGGTCGCTATGTTCCGTTGTCCGCTTTGTGGCGCATCTGCCCGTATCCGCACCAGTCGTCCGGAAAATGATTCAAACACCGTGCGGCAAAAGTATTACCAGTGCAACAACCTGGAATGCGGCGTATGCTTCTCAACACTGGAAGCTTTCCATAAATTCACATCGAAACACGCCTCCGGCATCCACTCTTCAGAAGGTATCCCGTGGCATGAGCTGCCAGCTTCACACAGGGGAAACAATCAGATGAGCTTGCCTTTACCTCAGAATTAACAGGCAGAATTGCCGGAGTAACAAAAAAGCGATAGATTACGCGCGGGTGCCTTTCGGCTGATGGTCGGAGGGAATACCCGAAGGCCGGATGTGGAAAGGCCCCGGAAAACATTTTTGTTTAACCGAGGCCCTGACCATACAACCTTCGCAAGTCGTAGGTTAGCGCCTCTCCAACAAAGGAGCAAGCGCTATGTCGCAAAAATCGCTTATGGCCATCACGTTCTGCGTGACGGTAATCCTCATCATCTGGATGCTGCACGGTTCGCTGTGTGAAATACGGATGAGCTTCTGGGGAGCGGAGTTTGCGGCGTTCTTACAGTGTAAGCAGTAAGGAAACCGCGACGGGGGAGCAATCCCCCGTCAATCGGTTGCCAGGGTAAAGGTCGAAAAGGCACCCTATTTCCAGTTGACGTGAACAACAAGCCCGCAGCGTAAAAACTGCGGGTTTTCTTTTTGGTTCCCTCACTCATGAGGAAACCAAAAACAAAGCCCACAGCATAGAAGCTGTGGGCTTTTTGCATTCAAAGATGGACGTTATATGGACACTTAAAAATAAAATCCATTTATTTTCAAATGATTAAACCTCTACTTAAAGCGCCCGCAGGCGCTTTTTAGATTCAGAAAAATTGGGTATTAGCCAATATATTCCAGTCCGTTCATATACGGACGCAGAACTTCTGGTACTTCAATACGACCATCAGCCTGCTGATAGTTTTCCATTACTGCAACCAGCGTACGACCAACAGCCAGACCAGAACCGTTCAGGGTATGAACCAGACGGGTTTTCTTGTCCGACTTGCTGCGGCAACGTGCCTGCATACGACGTGCCTGGAAATCCCAAACGTTGGAGCAGGAAGAGATCTCACGGTAGGTGTTCTGTGCCGGGATCCATACTTCCAGGTCGTAAGTTTTGCAAGCACCAAAGCCCATGTCGCCGGTACAAAGGATGATTTTACGGTACGGCAGGCCCAGCAACTGCAGGACTTTTTCTGCATGACCAGTCATCTCTTCCAGCGCCGCCATTGAGTCTTCCGGGCGCACGATCTGCACCATTTCAACTTTGTCGAACTGGTGCATACGGATCAGACCACGGGTGTCACGACCATATGAACCGGCTTCAGAACGGAAGCATGGGGTGTGGGCGGTCATCTTAATTGGCAGATCATCTTCATCGATGATTTCACCGCGCACCAGGTTGGTCAGCGGAACTTCTGCCGTTGGGATCAGCGCATAGTTACTGGTGTCTGCTTCTTCTTCCAGCGGACGAGTATGGAACAGATCGCCAGCAAATTTCGGCAGCTGACCCGTACCGTACAGCGTGTCCTGGTTAACCAGGTACGGAACATAGTTCTCACTGTAGCCATGCTGTTCGGTATGCAGATCCAGCATAAACTGCGATAGTGCGCGGTGCATGCGAGCAATCTGCCCTTTCATTACCACAAAGCGGGAACCGGTCAACTTAACTGCGGCTGCAAAGTCGAGGCCAGAGTGCATTTCACCCAGCGTCACATGGTCACGAACTTCAAAGTCAAACTCACGCGGGGTGCCCCAGCGGCTGACTTCAACGTTGTCATTTTCGTCTTTACCTACCGGCACTTCATCTGCAGGCAGGTTAGGGATGGTTAGCGCGATATCGCGAATTTCAGCCTGTAAAGCATCCAGCTCGGCTTTTGCTGCATCCAGCTCTTCGCCCAGTTTGTTCACTTCCAGACGTAAAGGCTCGATATCTTCCCCGCGCGCTTTCGCCTGGCCAATGGATTTCGATCGGGAGTTACGCTCCGCTTGCAGGTTTTCCGTTTTGACCTGCAATACTTTACGACGCTCTTCAAGAGCGCCCAGCTTATCTACATCCAGCTTAAAGCCCCGGCGTGCCAGTTTTTCAGCGACTGCGTCTGGCTCATTACGCAGCAGATTGGGATCGAGCATGCTTATCCTGTGCTTATCGAATTAAATGGGAGATGTGGCCACAGCCTGCGACCACAGGGATACAGTAACAACATTACCGCAACGATAACATTAACGGTAGCGTTTTATGGGGCTATTTTGATCCTGTTCAGCCAGCCAGGCGAGCTTTTCGCCAATCTTGCCTTCAAGGCCCCTGTTTGTCGGGAAATAATAGCGTGTTTGTGCTATTTCCGGCGGGAAGTAAACCTCACCGGCAGCATAAGCGTTTGCTTCATCATGAGCGTAACGATATTCCTGCCCGTAGCCCATTTCCTTCATTAATTTCGTCGGCGCATTACGCAAATGAACCGGCACGTCATAATCCGGACGTTCGCGAGCATCCGCCAGCGCGGCTTTAAACGCAGTGTAGACAGCGTTGCTTTTTGGCGCGCAGGCCAGGTAAACAATCGCCTGAGCAATGGCGCGTTCTCCTTCCGCCGGGCCAACTCGGGTAAAGCAATCCCAGGCCGCAATTGCCACCTGCATCGCTCGTGGATCAGCATTACCCACATCTTCCGACGCTATCGCCAGACAGCGACGCGCGACATATAACGGATCGCCACCGGCAGTAATAATTCGCGCATACCAGTACAGCGCCGCATCGGGTGCGCTACCACGTACCGACTTATGCAGTGCGGAAATGAGATCGTAAAAGCGATCGCCTTTGTTATCAAAGCGGGCGCTACGTTCACCGGCGATTTCGGTCAGTAATTCAGGCTTCAGGACCCGCTTACCGCTATCATCGACTTCGGCCATATCCGCCATCATTTCCAGCGTATTTAACGCCCGGCGCGCGTCGCCATTCACCAGTTCAGCAATGGCGCGTCGCGTTTCATCTGGCAGAACTATATCCTGACCACCATAGCCACGGGTTTTGTCTTCCATCGCCTGAGTAAGCACCTGCTCAATATCCTCTGTACTCAGGGATTTCAGCAGATAGACACGGGCACGGGAAAGCAGTGCCGAGTTAAGTTCAAACGACGGGTTTTCAGTGGTTGCGCCAATAAAAGTGATGGTGCCGTCTTCAATATGTGGCAGAAATGCATCCTGCTGGCTTTTGTTGAATCGGTGAACTTCGTCAACAAAAAGAATAGTGCGGCGACCAGCATTGCGGTTTTGCCGAGCGCGCTCGATCGCCTCGCGAATCTCTTTCACGCCAGAAGTAACGGCAGAAATACGTTCCACATCAGCGTTCGCATAGCGGGCAATCACTTCAGCGAGGGTTGTTTTGCCGGTACCCGGTGGCCCCCAGAGGATCATAGAATGCAAATGCCCGGCTTCGATAGCACGCGGCAACGGCTTCCCCGCAGCCAACAAATGTTGCTGGCCGATATACTGTGCTAAATTTTCTGGCCGCATACGCGCGGCCAGAGGTTGAAAAGTATTATCCGAAAAATCGAGCGACAGATTGCTCACTCAGGTGCCTCTACTTACGTTGATCATCTACCGTTACGCCTTGCGGCGGGGTGAAGGTAAATTTCGCTGCATCCACAGTCCCATTTTGCTGGGATTTCAGCTGATAACTGCTGCGCTGATCGTCCTGCTCCACCGCGCTAAACTGATGGATTGTGCCATCACGTCCCACGTTAATGGTGAACTGCTTCAGATTGCCATTGCTGGCTTTCGGCGTCAGGACAAAGTCATCGCCATTCTGTTTGATATTGTACTGCTGCCAGTCGCTGGACTGGTTGCGGGCAATCAGCATAAACGGCGTATTACCGGTGGCATCTTTCAGCCAGGTTGCCGTAGCTTGCTCAACGAACGGGTTATAGAACCACAGTGTTTTACCGTCAGAAACCAGAATGCTTTCATCAGGTTGAGTCATATGCCAGTTGAATAAGTTTGGACGTTTCACCCACAGATCGCCCTGGCCTTCCTGCACCGCCGCGCCGCTACCGTCAGTCACTTTTTGTGTGAAGCTGGCGTGGAAGCTGCTGACTTTATCCAGGCGGCTTTTAAGATCGCTTGCGGCATCAGCCCAAACGCTGCTTGCTACTAAGCTTGAGAGTAATGCACAGGTGATGGCAATTTTTTTCATCATTATTCCTCAAATTACGTCACTCCCGATCGGGAGTTCCCTCTACTCTCTATTCCAGGCTAATAATCAGCTTGAGGAAAGAAGAAAATACTGAATTTTCAGTTGTTAGAGTGCCGGATGCGACGCTACCGAGCCTTATCCGGCCTACGATGCATTAATTAGTCAAACGGCGGTGGGGCCAGCACTTCACGATTACCGTTGTGCCCCTGTTCGCTGACAATCCCCTGCGCTTCCATCTGTTCGATAATACGCGCTGCACGGTTATAACCAATGCGGAACTGACGCTGTACGCCAGAAATTGATGCTTTGCGTTTTTCAGTGACAAACTGCACCGCCTGATCGAACAACGGATCCAGCTCTTCAGCGCCATCGAAACCGCCCGCGCCACCTTCGCTTTCACTGTCGGAGGTGATGCCATCAACATACTGTGGGCGACCACGCGCTTTCCAGTCCTGCACCACGGCATGAACTTCCTGATCGCGAACAAAAGCACCATGAACACGTACCGGCAACGTGGAGTTCGGCCCAGAGTAAAGCATATCCCCCATACCCAGCAGTGATTCCGCGCCAGCCTGATCAAGAATGGTACGTGAGTCAATCTTACTGGATACGGTAAAGGCGATACGGGTCGGAATATTCGCTTTAATCAGACCAGTAATAACATCAACCGATGGACGCTGCGTTGCCAGTACGAGGTGGATACCCGCGGCACGGGCTTTTTGCGCCAGACGTGCTATAAGCTCTTCCACTTTTTTACCTACCGTCATCATCAGGTCGGCAAATTCGTCCACCAACACCACAATGTACGGTTCTTTTTTCAGCACCGGATGCTGGGCATCCATACTGTCACCCGGCTTCCAGTACGGGTCTGGAATCGGACGCATCATGCGATCGGCTTCAGCAATTTTTTCGTTATAACCCGCCAGATTACGCACACCTAGGGCGGACATCAGCTTATAACGACGTTCCATTTCATTTACGCACCAGCGCAAAGCGTTGGCAGCATCTTTCATGTCGGTAACGACTTCCGTTAACAGATGCGGAATGCCTTCATAAACCGAAAGCTCCAGCATTTTCGGGTCGATCATGATGAAACGCACATCTTCTGGCTGTGCTTTATAAAGCATGCTCAGGATCATCGCGTTCACCCCGACAGACTTACCGGAACCGGTAGTCCCCGCAACCAACAAGTGCGGCATTTTCGCCAGATCGGCAACCACCGGCTCACCGGCGATATCTTTACCCAGCACCACGGTTAATGGCGACGGATTATCGCGGAATTTGGCGTTATCCAATACTTCGCGCAGATAAACGGTTTGTCGTTTTTTATTCGGTAACTCCAGACCTACATAGGGTTTGCCAGGAATAACTTCAACGACACGCACCGCCACCGTCGAAAGTGAACGGGCAAGGTCCCGTGACAAGTTAGAAATGCGCGCCGCTTTTACGCCCGGTGCCAGGTTAAGTTCAAAGCGAGTGATAACCGGCCCCGGAGAGTAATTGACGACATCGGCTTTAATACGGAAATCAGCCAGACGCGCTTCCACCAGACGCGCCATTTGTTCAAGCGCAAAGGTATCTACCGGCTCCACTTCGCTCGGCGGCGGTGTCAGCAAATCCAGAGAAGGCAGCGGCGTCGTCGGTTTATGCAACGGACGGCTGTCACCATTGCGCATCAACAGCGGATGAAGCAGGGTATCATGCGGCTGCGGCGCAACTGGCTGTTGCGGCTGCTGATATTGCGGCTGCTGTGCAACCGGCTGTTGCGGCTGCTGATATTGCTGCTGCGGCGCAACCGGTTGTTGTGGCTGCTGATATTGCTGCTGCGGTGCAACCGGCTGTTGCGGCTGCTGATACTGCGGCTGCGGCGCAACTGGTTGCTGCGGCTGCTGATACTGTTGCTGCGGTGCAATCGGTTGTTGCGGCTGCTGTACAGGTTCAACAATTGGCGTAAACAACGGTTCGTGTGGACCATCATCCAGCAACGCTTTCATTGGCGAAAATTCAAAATCATCCAGCGTGAACGGATTCGCCCCAGCCGGTTGTTCGCCGGAATAACGTTGTTGTTGAGTTTGCGCAAACTGACGAGCCAGTTCAGCCTCTGCCGCAGCATCTGCATCTTCTGCGTTCACGGGCACATCATGTTGATACTGTTCGCCATAGCGTTGCTGCTGTGTCTGGGCGAACTGACGTGCCAGTTCATCCTGCTGCATCGCATCGATTTCATCATCGTTATACTGATCGCCGGAATCGTACTGATTGCGCTGAGCTTCACGGGCTTTTTCTTCTGCCGCACGCTGTGAGGGCAGCTTAATACCGTAAGACGCCAGTTCACGACGAGTTGGCACGCGGATACGTTTCGGTCGTGGCAACTGCGGGCCAATCCCCTCTTTGACCTGTGGACGCGGTCCAGCGCTATTTGCCAGACTGAAGACTGGCGCGGCAACGGTTGCGGCAGCCCCCGTCGCCAGTGTCGCTTTTTTCACGCCAGATGCCAGAGGGGAAACAGCGGCAGCGGCTTCCACTGGAGGTACTGCTGCAACAGAAGGTGTTTTCAGCGAAGATTTGATCGGTTCTGGTTCTTTAACCGGTTCAGGAATCGGTTGATACCAGGCCGCAAGTTGTTCACGTTCACGGGCACGCTTCTCTTCCACTTCTTCAAAATAGTAAAGCGGCGGACGCGCGGGTTTTGTCTCTTCTACAACGGGTTCAGGCTCCACAACAGGCTGCTGTTCAACAGGTTGCGGCTGTTGGTACAACGGCTCCTGAGCGACTGGCTGCTGATAAGTTTGCTCAGTCTGGTATGTAGACTGTGGAGCAAAAGTGGATTGCTGCTCTTCGGCTTGCCAGGCGTTACCTGCCACCGATTGTTCTGGCGCAGGGGCGTAATACGACTGTTGCGCAGACTGTTCCGGCGCAGTTGCGTAATACGGCTGCTGAACAGGTTGTTCCGCCGCAGGAGCGTAGTAAGGTTGTTGCACAGGTTGTTCCGCTGCTGGCGCATAATACGGCTGCTGTGGCTGTACAGGTTGTTGCAGCGGCTCATTATATTGCACTGCAGGCTGCGCATATTGTGGCTGCTGTGGGTAACCTTCCTGTGCAGGAGCAATAACCGGCTCTCCCGTTTGTGGCCCCGGTACAGGCTGCCAGGCTACTGTAGGTTGTGCAGGTGGAACATCAACAGAGGCAACAGGCGGCGTCTGAGTCACAGGTTCAACCGGCGCAGCCCAGCTTTGTGTCGCCGTGGTAGCAGCAGCTGCTACAGCAACAGGTTCGGTAATTGGCGCACCGTTTAATAATGGATCGTATTCGTCATATTCTGGCTGCGTTGCACGATTGCCCGAAAAGAGGACGTCGTCCGGGTCGGCAGCCACACCGCGTGCAGTGTAGGTAATCTCTTCTTCATCATCCATCCGCTTACCGGAGAACAACGCAGCATCTGTTTGCCGCCCCATCGGATTAATGAATTTTTCCGCCAACCGTTTACGACGCGCTAACGCGCCGCGAAGAATACGGGCACGGCGTGATTCATGCTGTTTGCCGTGATTTTCATCTTCATACTCTTCGTCGTCTTCATACTCATCTTCATCGACCCAGGTATCATCGCGACGGGTACGATTACTGGCGAAGGTGAGAATGTTTAAAATCCAGCCGCCGAGTTTTTCAGCAATGGTCACCCATGACCAACCGGTGAACAGCGTCAGACCCGCAGCCCAAACGCAGAGCAGCGCAATAGTTCCCCCGCTACTGTGTAGCAGTGGTTGTAGCGTAGTGCTTAGTAAGCTGCCAATGACGCCACCGGAGGCAAAATACCAGATATCGTCAGCGTTGATTGCCGCCAGACCACAGGAGGTAAGGATGAGCGCCAAAACGCCAATGATGCGTAGCGAAACGGCAAAATAATCAATGTATTCGTCGCTGGACTGATGACGCCAGGCAAACCAACAACCGCCGACAATAATGACGGGAATGGTGTAAGCCATCACGCCAAAAATAAAGAACAGCGTATCTGCCAGCCATGCACCGGGCATCCCACCTAAATTATGGATAGGTTCATGCCAGGCCGTTTGCGACCAGCTGGGGTCCGAAGGGTTAAAGCTTAGTAAGGCAGCCATCAACCAGACGGCAAACAGGACAATAAGGATCAGCAACGCCTCCAGAAGGCGGCGGCCGCTACTTAACTTTGTCAATGTGACTTCTTTGTCTTCAGTGTATTCCTGGCTCAAGAAAGGCTCTCCAGGTTACAGGCTTTTCCTGCCCGATGCTAAAACGGACAACAGTACCAGGTTACCCCAGTACTGTTGCTGTATGGATTAACAGGAGTGTAATCAAAATACGCCGATTTTGCACCTGTTCCGTGTTAGCGCGTCTTAATAACCAGACGATTACTCTGCTTGACTTCTTCCATAACAACGTATGTCCGTGTGTCATTGACGCCAGGCAGACGCAGCAGGGTTTCCCCCAGCAACTTACGGTAAGCTGACATATCCGGCACGCGTGTTTTCAACAGGTAGTCGAAATCACCAGATACTAAATGACACTCCTGAATTTCTTCAAGTTTTTGTACAGCGGTATTGAATTGTTCAAACACATCCGGTGCGCCACGATTCAGAGTAATCTCAACGAATACCAGAAGTGATGCATCCAGATAATGGGGGTTAAGCAGCGCCGTATAGCCCTGAATAAACCCTTGTCTTTCCAGCCGACGCACACGCTCAAGGCACGGCGTTGGGGAAAGTCCCACACGTTTAGAAAGCTCGACGTTAGAAATACGCCCATCCTTTTGCAACTCATTAAGAATGTTACGATCGATACGGTCGAGATCTTTGCCAGGGCGCTTCTTGCTATCTACCATTATTATTGTCTCTCTGTATTCCTTCCCTACTCCTGTCTGACCCTGAAACATCACTGTTCAGAGTCGCTACCCGTCACGATAGACCGAAATCATGAAGATTCACGGCGCGCAATGCCTGGGTCTACGGTGAGAAGACCGTTGCCTTGTGGCTGCTATCGACATCACGAATGGCGTCTGTCCACGCCATACGTAGATTTCACTAGCACGGTAAACATGGTATTTACATGCATGGTTATGCGCATATAAGAATACTGTTTTTTTTCTTCCTCGAATGTTTTCGCAAAACACCAGGGGATTGTCAAAGCAAAACATCGATTTTTAGTACAACATGCCAGATATTCATTACTAGGGGCGTTTATTCATCATTTAATCGGCTTATAAAGCGGGAAATTTAAGTAGCAGAGGTGATAATGACGGGAGAATTTGACCTGCTTATCGATGCTGCCGATTGCACAAATTGTTAACAAAATCGTCATACTCTTTTTTTACGTCTGTAAATTCCCTACAATCCTGCCCATTGTCTGCCAACAACTATGGGGATCTCATGGGCACGACCAAACACAGTAAACTGCTTATCCTGGGTTCAGGCCCGGCGGGATACACCGCTGCTGTCTATGCGGCGCGCGCCAACCTGCAACCTGTGCTGATTACCGGCATGGAAAAAGGCGGCCAACTGACCACCACCACGGAAGTGGAAAACTGGCCTGGCGATCCAAACGATCTGACCGGTCCGTTATTAATGGAGCGCATGCACGAACATGCCACCAAATTTGAAACTGAGATCATTTTTGATCATATCAACAAGGTGGATCTGCAAAACCGTCCGTTCCGTCTGAATGGCGATAACGGCGAATACACTTGCGACGCGCTGATTATTGCCACCGGAGCTTCTGCACGCTATCTCGGCCTTCCTTCTGAGGAAGCGTTTAAAGGCCGTGGGGTTTCTGCTTGTGCAACCTGCGACGGTTTCTTCTATCGCAACCAGAAAGTTGCGGTCATCGGCGGCGGCAATACCGCGGTTGAAGAGGCGCTGTATCTGTCTAACATCGCTTCGGAAGTTCATCTGATTCACCGCCGTGACGGTTTCCGCGCGGAAAAAATCCTTATTAAGCGTCTGATGGATAAAGTGGAGAACGGCAACATCATTCTACACACCAACCGTACGCTGGAAGAGGTGACCGGCGATCAGATGGGCGTCACTGGCGTTCGTCTGCGCGATACGCAAAACAGCGATAACATCGAGTCACTCGACGTTGCCGGTCTGTTTGTTGCTATCGGTCACAGCCCGAATACTGCCATTTTCGAAGGGCAGCTGGAACTGGAAAACGGCTACATCAAAGTACAGTCGGGTATTCATGGTAATGCCACCCAGACCAGCATCCCTGGCGTCTTTGCCGCAGGCGACGTGATGGATCACATTTATCGCCAGGCTATTACATCTGCTGGTACAGGCTGCATGGCAGCACTTGATGCGGAACGCTACCTCGATGGTTTAGCTGACGCAAAATAATTTTACAAATCAGTAACAAAAGTAAAGAAGGCGACACCATGCGACTATGGGTCGCCTTTATTTTTTCCTCGTTGTAACATTGCTCTGCAAATAATTCTGATAACTCACCTGCTAAGCGTGCAATGAATAAATCCCGTCAAAAAGAGTTAACCCGCTGGTTAAAACAGCAAAGCGTCATCTCCCAACGTTGGCTGAATATTTCTCGTCTGCTGGGCTTTGTGAGCGGCATATTGATCATTGCCCAGGCCTGGTTCATGGCGCGAATTCTGCAACATATGATTATGGAGAATATTCCCCGTGAAGCCCTGCTGCTTCCCTTTACGTTACTGGTTCTGACCTTTGTACTTCGCGCATGGGTGGTCTGGTTACGCGAACGGGTGGGTTATCACGCCGGGCAGCATATCCGCTTTGCCATCCGCCGTCAGGTTCTCGACCGTCTGCAACAAGCAGGGCCAGCGTGGATTCAGGGTAAACCGGCGGGGAGCTGGGCGACGCTGGTACTCGAGCAAATTGACGATATGCATGATTACTATGCACGCTACCTGCCGCAAATGGCGCTGGCAGTGTCGGTGCCGTTGCTGATTGTGGTGGCTATCTTCCCCTCTAACTGGGCTGCGGCGCTCATTCTGCTGGGCACTGCTCCGTTAATTCCGTTGTTTATGGCGCTGGTTGGAATGGGGGCTGCCGATGCTAACCGACGTAACTTTCTCGCTCTTGCTCGCTTAAGTGGGCATTTTCTCGATCGCCTGCGCGGCATGGAAACATTGCGTATTTTTGGTCGTGGTGAAGCTGAAATTGAAAGTATTCGTTCTGCTTCGGAAGATTTCCGCCAACGGACAATGGAAGTGCTACGGCTGGCGTTTTTATCCTCCGGCATTCTCGAATTTTTTACCTCGCTGTCAATTGCTCTGGTGGCGGTCTACTTTGGTTTTTCCTATCTCGGCGAGCTGGATTTTGGTCACTATGATACTGGCGTGACGCTGGCTGCGGGTTTTCTGGCCCTGATCCTTGCGCCGGAGTTTTTCCAGCCATTACGCGATCTCGGTACGTTTTATCATGCTAAAGCCCAGGCTGTTGGTGCAGCTGACAGTTTGAAAACGTTTATGGAAACCCCGCTTGCCCATCCGCAGCGTGGTGAGGCGGAATTAGCATCGACCGATCCGGTGACCATTGAAGCCGAGGAGCTGTTTATTACATCACCAGAAGGTAAAACGCTGGCCGGACCGCTGAACTTTACTTTGCCAGCAGGCCAACGTGCCGTGTTGGTTGGTCGCAGCGGTTCAGGTAAAAGCTCACTGCTGAACGCGCTTTCTGGTTTTCTCTCATATCAGGGATCGCTACGAATCAACGGGATAGAATTACGCGATTTATCACCGGAATCATGGCGTAAACATCTCTCCTGGGTTGGGCAAAACCCACAATTACCGGCAGCAACACTACGGGATAACGTACTACTGGCACGACCTGATGCCAGCGAACACGAGTTACAAACAGCGCTGGATAACGCCTGGGTCAGTGAGTTTCTACCGCTCCTGCCACAAGGCGTTGATACGCCTGTTGGCGACCAGGCTGCCCGCCTTTCCGTGGGGCAGGCACAGCGCGTGGCGGTGGCCCGAGCATTACTAAATCCCTGTTCGCTATTACTGTTGGATGAACCCGCTGCCAGCCTTGATGCTCACAGTGAACAGCGCGTAATGGAGGCGCTTAATGCCGCCTCTCTGCGCCAGACAACGTTAATGGTCACCCACCAGTTAGAAGATCTTGCTGACTGGGATGTCATTTGGGTAATGCAGGATGGTCAGATTATTGAGCAAGGACGTTACGCGGAATTAAGCGTGGCTGGTGGTCCTTTCTCCACATTGCTGGCCCATCGTCAGGAGGAGATTTAAATGCGCGCTTTGCTACCCTATCTGGCACTGTATAAACGTCATAAATGGATGTTAAGTCTTGGTATTGTGCTGGCAATTGTCACGCTGCTCGCCAGTATCGGTCTGTTGACACTTTCCGGCTGGTTCCTCTCGGCCTCAGCGGTAGCGGGGGTTGCCGGACTGTACAGCTTCAACTATATGCTACCCGCTGCGGGCGTGCGTGGTGCAGCAATCACCCGTACTGCCGGGCGCTATTTTGAACGTCTGGTAAGTCACGACGCGACTTTCCGCGTGTTGCAGCATCTGCGCATTTATACCTTCAGCAAATTGCTGCCCCTCTCCCCTGCCGGACTGGCGCGCTATCGTCAGGGCGAATTGCTCAACCGCGTGGTGGCGGATGTTGATACGCTCGATCATCTTTACCTGCGCGTTATCTCGCCGCTGGTGGGCGCTTTTGTGGTGATTATGGTGGTGACAATCGGGTTAAGTTTCCTTGATTTCACCCTCGCCTTTACGCTGGGCGGCATTATGTTACTGACGCTTTTCCTGATGCCACCGCTGTTTTATCGTGCGGGAAAAAGCACCGGGCAAAATCTGACTCATCTTCGCGGGCAGTATCGCCAACAACTGACGGCCTGGCTGCAAGGGCAAGCTGAGCTGACCATTTTTGGTGCCAGCGATCGTTATCGCACGCAGTTAGAGAATACCGAAATTCAGTGGCTGGAAGCGCAACGACGTCAATCTGAACTCACCGCATTGTCGCAAGCGATAATGCTGCTCATTGGCGCGTTAGCGGTGATCCTGATGCTGTGGATGGCGTCTGGCGGCGTTGGCGGCAATGCTCAACCCGGCGCGTTAATTGCCCTGTTTGTCTTCTGCGCGTTAGCCGCGTTTGAAGCACTGGCACCAGTAACGGGTGCATTTCAGCATCTGGGGCAAGTCATTGCCTCTGCCGTTCGGATCACTGACTTAACGGATCAAAAACCGGAAGTCACCTTCCCTGATACCCAAACTCGTGTTGCCGATCGCGTTTCGTTGACGTTACGGGATGTTCAGTTCACTTATCCGGAGCAATCCCAACAGGCACTTAAAGGGATTTCTCTTCAGGTAAACGCCGGAGAACATATAGCGATTCTCGGGCGAACCGGATGCGGCAAATCAACACTGTTACAACTGCTGACCCGCGCATGGGACCCGCAACAGGGCGAGATTTTGCTTAACGGTAGCCCCATAGCCAGCCTGAATGAAGCGACTCTACGACAGACCATCAGCGTTGTTCCTCAGCGAGTGCATCTGTTTAGCGCCACGCTGCGTGATAATCTGTTACTCGCCTCGCCTGGCAGTAGTGATGAGGCTCTGGCGGAGATCTTACGTCGCGTTGGTCTGGAGAAGCTGCTCGAGGATGCAGGTCTCAACAGTTGGTTAGGTGAAGGCGGACGCCAGCTCTCCGGTGGTGAACTGCGCCGTCTGGCTATCGCCCGTGCGCTGTTACATGATGCGCCGCTGGTATTGCTGGATGAACCTACAGAAGGCTTAGATGCCACAACCGAAAGTCAGATCCTTGAATTGCTTGCAGAAATGATGCATGAGAAAACGGTGTTAATGGTCACCCATCGACTTCGCGGACTCTCTCGTTTCCAACAAATAATAGTGATGGACAACGGGCAAATTATTGAGCAAGGTACTCACGCAGAACTGCTTGCCAGACAGGGGCGTTATTACCAGTTTAAGCAGGGTTTGTAAGCTATTATTGAACGATCCGACTTGCGTGGAGTTTTGCGGTCATGCGCCTGGTTCAGCTTTCTCGCCATTCAATAGCCTTCCCTTCCCCGGAAGGCGCATTACGTGAGCCTAACGGCCTGCTGGCACTTGGGGGCGATCTTAGCCCTGCACGCCTGTTAATGGCTTACCAGCGTGGTATTTTTCCGTGGTTTTCTCCCGGCGACCCCATCCTCTGGTGGTCGCCCGATCCCCGCGCGGTGCTTTGGCCTGAATCACTGCATATCAGCCGTAGTATGAAGCGATTTCATAAACGCTCGCCCTATCGTGTCACGATGAATTACGCTTTTGGTCAGGTCATTGAAGGCTGTGCCAGCGATCGCGAAGAAGGAACCTGGATCACGCGTGGCGTGGTCGAAGCCTACCATCGCCTTCACGAACTCGGTCATGCCCACTCCATTGAAGTCTGGCGTGAAGATGAGCTTGTCGGCGGTATGTACGGCGTGGCCCAGGGAACGCTATTTTGTGGTGAGTCCATGTTCAGCCGGATGGAAAATGCGTCTAAAACGGCGCTTCTGGTATTCTGTGAGGAATTTATTGGTCATGGCGGTAAGCTTATCGACTGCCAGGTACTTAACGATCACACAGCGTCGCTTGGTGCCTGCGAAATTCCCCGCCGGGATTACCTCAATTATCTCAATCAAATGCGCCTCGGACGATTGCCGAATAATTTCTGGGTACCACGGTGCTTGTTTTCACCACAAGAATGAATGTTTTCGGCACATTTCTCCCCAGAGTGTTATAATTGCGGTCGCAGAGTTGGTTACGCTCATTACCCCGCTGCCGATAAGGAATTTTTCGCGTCAGGTAACGCCCATCGTTTATCTCACCGCTCCCTTATACGTTGCGCTTTTGGTGCGGCTTAGCCGTGTGTTTTCGGAGTAATGTGCCGAACCTGTTTGTTGCGATTTAGCGCGCAAATCTTTACTTATTTACAGAACTTCGGCATTATCTTGCCGGTTCAAATTACGGTAGTGATACCCCAGAGGATTAGATGGCCAAAGAAGACAATATTGAAATGCAAGGTACCGTTCTTGAAACGTTGCCTAATACCATGTTCCGCGTAGAGTTAGAAAACGGTCACGTGGTTACTGCACACATCTCCGGTAAAATGCGCAAAAACTACATCCGCATCCTGACGGGCGACAAAGTGACTGTTGAACTGACCCCGTACGACCTGAGCAAAGGCCGCATTGTCTTCCGTAGTCGCTGATTGTTTTACCGCCTGATGGGCGAAGAGAAAGAACGAGTAAAAGGTCGGTTTAACCGGCCTTTTTATTTTGTGATATGTATGAAGTACTTTGGAAGTATAAGTCCATAACTTGTCTCGATGTAGATATACTGCACAACTTGTTTACAGTATGAGCAAACAATAATTATCATTAAAATTCTTCTTGACCGTTTTACTCCAACTCCCTATAGTAGCGCCCCGTTGCCACCCATGAGGTTTGGTAGCAAAACAATTTGGTGAGGTGTCCGAGTGGCTGAAGGAGCACGCCTGGAAAGTGTGTATACGGCAACGTATCGGGGGTTCGAATCCCCCCCTCACCGCCATATTTAAAGAAGAGCTCGTACGAAAGTACG
>CECB01002478.1_pt1 | contig 24553 bp, 19 predicted proteins | sample 554791 | NCBI WGS metagenome assembly CECB01 (sample SAMEA3182072, study PRJEB8094) | gut metagenome | biome: human; feature: gut; material: Stool; isolation source: human stools | place: Canada | collected 2012-01-30
CCGGTGATGATGCTCACGGCCAAGGGCGAGACCTTTGATAAGGTGCTGGGCCTGGAACTGGGCGCGGACGACTACATGGTCAAGCCCTTTGACGCAAAAGAGGTCGTGGCCCGCATCAAGGCGGTGCTGCGCCGCTGCCAGACCAGCACGGCGGCTGCCGAGAGCACCGAGGGCGTCATCGAGTTCGACAACCTCCGCTTGGATATGAACAGCTACGAGCTGCGGGTCAAGGGCAAGGTGGTGGAGGCACCCCCCAAGGAGCTGGAGCTGCTCAACTGCCTGGCATCCCACCCGAACCGCGTCTACACCCGCGACCAGCTGCTGGACGAGGTATGGGGCTTCGAATACTACGGCGACAGCCGCACCATCGACGTCCATGTCAAGCGCCTGCGCGAGAAGCTGGCCGGTGCCTCCGATAAGTGGGAACTCAAGACCGTCTGGGGCGTGGGCTATAAGTTCGAGGTGCGTCAGTAATGCGCAAAAGTATTTCCGTCACCTTCTTTTCGGTGGTGGCGACCCTTCTGGTGCTGGGCACGGCGGTGATGGGCTGCTCGGAGTGGGTCCTGTTCAACCGCTACTTTGCGCAGGAGCGGTACGAAGCGCTGGACAGCGTGGCCGAGGTCACCCGGCGGGCGGCGGACTACGTGGTCCAGCAGGCGGCCCTGCCCAAGGGCGAGGAACTGGACGCGCTGAGCACCAAGCTGGAGATCATCGGCGAGAGCGCCGAAGCCTATCTGTTCCTGACCGATGAGAACGGCCATGTCCTCATCACCTCCAACCCGGCGCAGCTGGCGGAGGATACCGTGCCGCAAGCCCTGATGGCCAGGGTGGGGGATGAGAAGCCCTACCATGTCCTGAGCACGCTGGATGGCGTCCTGACCGAAAAAAGCTACGTTTCCGTGCGAAAAATGATGGACGACAACGGCGTTTGCAGCGGCTATCTCTTCCTGTGCTCGTCCGGTGCACGGCTGACCGATTTCAAGGAGGAGTTCTGGTCGAACTTCTTCTTCTCGGCCTGCATCATGCTGCTCTGCGCCAGTGTGCTGACAAGCGTCCTGATGCGGCGGCTTACCGACCCGCTGCAAAAGATCACCGAGGCCGCGCAGCGGTTCGGCGGAGGAGACCTTTCGGTCCGCGTTGAGGGGGTCGAGGGCGAAGGCGAGGTCGTGGACCTGGCCCACACCTTCAACCAGATGGCCGAAAATATCCAGTCCAACGACAATTCGCGCGGCCAGTTCATGGGCAACATCGCCCACGAGCTGCGCACCCCGATGACCACCATCAAGGGCTTCATCGACGGCATTCTGGACGGTACCATCCCGCCCGACATGCAGAACCACTATTTGCAGCTGGTCAGCGAGGAGACCGGCCGTCTGGCCCGGCTCATCCAGAACATGCTGGACCTGTCCAAGCTGGAAAGCGGCGAGTATCAGGTGAACGCCCGGATGTTCAACATCTGGGAGACTCTGACCGGCGTGGCGCTCTCGGCGGAACAGCGGATCAACGACGGCATGATCGAGCTGGAGGGCCTGACCATGGACGAAAAGGTTCTGGTCTATGCCGACCCCGACCTCATTCATCAGGTGGCGTACAACCTTCTGGACAATGCCATCAAGTTCACCCCGGCGGGCGGGACCATCCGGTTCCACGTCGAGAAGCTGGGCCCGGAGGTGGAGGTCTCCATCTGGAACTCCGGCCAGGGCATCAGCCCGGAGGCACTGCCCTATGTGTTCCAGCGCTTTTATAAGGAAGACCGCTCCCGCGGCCTCCACGCCCGCGGCGCAGGTCTGGGCCTGAACATCTGCAAGGTGCTGGTCAACCTGTCCGGCGGCCAGATCCGGGTCGAAAGCCAGCAGGGCGAGTGGTGCCGGTTCGTGTTCACCCTGCCCACCTGCCCGCCAAACCCCGGTGAGATCAAGCGCCTGCCCGACGAAGCGGGCTGTCCGGTGCCGGTGGAAGACCCCGCCAGCATGAAGCCGGTCAACTGAATCCTGCACAGCCAGGCTGTTCCGTAGCGTGGAACGGCTTGGCTGTTTTTTGCATGATGGGGGCCGCAAAAGGGATTTTTGCGACTTTTCCGTGAAAAACACGGCTGCGGATTTGATTTTTTCTGCGTTTTCATGTAAACTAAGAATAGCTATGTCTACCCTGAATTCTGTCCCTGTACGGAGCACAAAAACAGGACGCATGGCAAAACTTTTTGAAAAAATAACGGAGAGTACAAACGAACATGACGATTGTAAGTCCTTCGATCCTTTCAGCCGATTTCACGAAGCTGGGCGCAGACTGCCGGATGGTGCTGGACGCCGGGGCGCAGATGCTGCACTACGATGTGATGGACGGCCATTTCGTGCCCAACATCAGCTTTGGTGTGCCGGTGCTGAAGAGCCTGCACAAGGGGATGCCCGCGGCGTTCTACGATGTGCACCTGATGATCAGCCACCCGCTGGCTTATGCCGAGCCGTTTGCAAAGGCGGGGGCCACGCTGCAGAATTTCCATCTGGAATGTGAGGACGACATCCAGCAGACCATCGACGCCATCAAGGCGCAGGGGTGCAAGGTCGGCCTGACCATCAAGCCGGGCACGGCCCCGGAGGCGCTGGCCCCGTACCTGGACCAGCTGGATCTTGTTCTGGTCATGAGCGTGGAGCCGGGTTTCGGCGGGCAGAAGTTCATGCCCTCGGCGCTGGAAAAGCTGCGCTGGCTGCGCGAAGAGCGGGCCAGACGGAGCGCCCACTTCCTGCTGGAAGTGGACGGCGGCGTGGACGACGCCACGGCCCCGCTCTGCGTGGAGGCCGGTGCGGACATTCTGGTGGCGGGCAGTGCCGTCTTTGGTGCGGCAGACCCGGCGGCGGCTGTGCGCCGTCTGGCTGCCCTGTGAGAGGTGCTGAGCCATGGATGAAACATTGATCCGGGCGCAGCAGCGGGAACTGACCCGGACGGGCCGCTACTACCGGCATGTCTGCTGGATGGCCGTCCCGCTGCTGTGCATGTCCTGCTACTTCTACGGGCTGCGGCCGCTGCTGCTCTGCGGCGCGGCGGTGCTCACCGGCAATCTGTGCGACCGTCTGGTCTCACTGCTGCGCCGGCGCGTCTACCAGTCCAACGATTTTTCCAGCGAGAGCTTCGCGCTCCTCATCGCGCTGCTCATGCCCGCCACGGTGGACTGGTACGTCCTCATCGCGGCGGTCCTGGCCGGTGTCTTTATCGGCAAGGAGGTCTTCGGCGGCTACGGCAGCTACCCGTTCCACCCGGCGGCGGTGGGCTACGTCATCGCGGCGGTGTCCTGGCCGGAACAGGTGTTCCAGTACCCCCAGCCGTATACCGCCATCCCCCTGTGGGATGCGTCGGGTGTGCCGGTGTCGGATACCATCTCCCGGACCCTGCGCAGCGGCGGCATCCTGAACCTCAGCCCGATCTCGCTGGTGCTGGGCGAGTATGCTGCCCCTATGGGCACCGGCGCGGCGCTGGTCATTCTGGCCTGCGGGCTGTTCCTGTGGTATCAGAAGGATACCCGCCTGAGCGCAGCCGTCAGCTTTCTGGTGACGAGCGCCCTCATCGCGTTTCTGTTCCCCCGGCAGGTGGGCCTGCTGGACACTTCCTTTGCGGCCAGCCTGCTCCCCCGTTTGCAGTGTGTGCGGGATGAGCTGCTGACCGGCGCAATGCTGTTCAGCGCGGTCTTCCTGCTGAACGAGCCCTATACCTGTGCCCATCACCGCATCGGCCGCATTTTGTACGGTGTGCTGGTGGGTGCCGCGACCATGGGCTTCCGCTACTTTGGCGTCTACGATACCGGGGTCTGCTTTGCACTGCTCACGGTCAACAGCATTTCCGGCTGGCTGGACCGCACCGAGACCCGCCTGTACCGTCTGCTGGGCTGGAAGGAGGATGCGGAATGAAACGTCATGTTGCAGAAATGATCACCCGCGACCCCGAAAAGTTCGCACACCATGACCGCATCTTCAAAAACAACCCGGTCGTCATGCAGGGCATGGGCCTGGCCCCGCTGGTGGTGCTGGCCACCAGCGGCAGAAACGCCGTGATGCTGGCGGTGGCCGTGGCCCTGCTGCTGACGCCCTCGCGGATGCTGGCCTGCCTGCTCAGCCGTCTGTGCCCCCTGCGGGACGAGCGCCCGGCCCCCGAAGAGCTGGAAAAGAAGCTGCTGCCCCGCGCCTTTGTCTACAGCGGCAGCGCCGCCGTGGTGTATCTGGCGGTGTATCCCATCCTGAACGCCCTCTTCGGCACCGATTTGCTGGTGCTGGGCATCTACCTGCCTCTGCTGGTGGTGGAGCCGCTGCTGACCTACCGCTTCGGCCGTGTGCAGGAAACGATGCACAAGGCTGTTTCCAAAGGTCTGCGCATCACGCTGGGCTATGCGCTCATCCTGCTGCTATTGGGCTGTGTGCGCGAGTGGCTGGCCCTTGGCAGCGTGTTCGGCATCCCGCTCGGCCGCTCTGTCCTGCCCATGGCCGGGATGCCGGCGGGCGGCTTCATCGTGCTGGGCGTGGTGTGCGCCATCTGGCGCGCACTGGCCCGCAAGCGGCAGAAATACCTGAAAAGTGAGGCGCGCGGCTATCTGGCCGTGCATCCGCAGGAGAACCGGAAGGAGGCAGAACAATGAGCGACGTGCTGCACCTGGTAGGCGTCTTCTTCAACTATGCCGTTCTGGCCATCTTTGCCCAGAACGCCGTTTTCACCCGCAGCCTGGGCGTGTCCCGGCTGGTCCAGCTCGTCGGCGACGAGCGGACGAGCAGCTGGTGGTTTGCCCTGATGCTCTGCATCACGCAGGTGCTGGTGGCTCCGCTGGCCTATTTTGCGGGCAGCTTCATTGCCCCGCTGCCCAACCGCGCCCAGCTGCGCCCGGTGATGTATCTGACCTGCATCGCGGCGGTCTGCCTATTTGAGCTGCTGGTCCTCAAGCTGGCAAAAGGCCCCCGCAGCGGCCAGCTCATCCGCATCCTGCCCGTGGCCGCCGTCAACAGCGGTGTGCTGGGCACAGTGCTGGTCGAGCGCACCCAGAGCTTCACGCTGGAACAATCCCTCGGCTTCGGCCTGGGCAGCGGCCTAGGCTATCTGCTGGCCGTCATGCTGGTGACGGAAGCACAGAACCGTCTGCGCAGCCGGGCTATCCCGGAGGCATTCCGCGGCCTGCCCGTCACGCTGATCTACATCGGGGTGCTGGCACTGGCCATCTATGGCTTTACCGGCCATTCTGTGATCTTGTAAAAGACCCCAAGGGAGGGTGGTTGATTATGGCAAAATATCCGAAACGCCAGAAGGTCAAGCGCTATCGGCGCAGCTTCTACAGCCGCGAGATGCGGGTAAAAAAGGGGGTCGGCATCGCCGTGCTGGTCCTCGTGATGCTGGGCGCGGCCTGGCTGGCAGCTCCCCATGTGCTGGACTGGGCAACGCATACCTGGTACACCGTGGTGCGCAACCGGGATCTTTCCGCCTCCTCCCCCGCCAGCGCGAGCGCATCGTCTGTGGCGGAGAGCCCGGCGTCCTCTGCGGCGAGTGAACCGGCCGCTTCTTCGGAGGTGCAGCCGGAAGTGGTGACGCCCGCTGTGGACGGCACCGCCATCGTGGAGGGCAGCTGGGCCGAGGCCGACATCACGGCCCTGACGGAGGATGCCTCCATCCGCGCTGCGGCGCAGCAGCTGGCCTCGCAGGGCGTGAAATATGCTGTCGTGACCCTGAAGGACGCCACCGGCGTGGTCTATTATGCGTCTCAGGTGCCCGCCGCTGCGGCCAGCCCGGCCAGCGTGACCGTGGACCCGGCCAGGGTGGCCGCCATCTTCCGGGAAGAGGGCCTCATCCCGGTGGCGAAGCTCGCCGCCTTCCGTGACCCGGCCGGTGCCCGCGCCGACCACGCCATGGCCATTGGATATAAGGGGCAGGCTTACCTCTGGCTGGACAACAAGGCGTCTGCCGACGGCAAGCCCTGGCTGAACCCCTATGCGGACGCAGCCGTCCAGTACATCGGCGATCTCATCGACGAGCTGCACACTGCCGGGTTTGAGCAGATGGTGCTGGAGAACGTCCAGTTCCCGGCTTCCACCAGCAGCAAACAGGACTATGGCACCACCAACGGCGTGAGCCGTGCCGACCAGCTGCGGGCCGATATGGCGGTTTGGGAGCAGCGCTTCGGCAGCCGTGTGACCCTGTGGTACAGCTATACGCTGGCCGAGGTGGCCGACACCTCCAGCACGCTGGGCGTCCCGGCGGCACAGCTGGGCGTGAAGAACCTTGTGGTGCGGGTGCCTTCGGCCTCCACCATGACCGCCGAGGAGCGCGCTGCTCTGGTGCAGGCGCAGACCGAAGCGGGCGTCGAGCATGTGGTCGTGCGGGACAATGCGGCCGGATCCTACGAATAAAAACTACGGTTTCCTTTCAACAACGCGAGAGGGAGGAATGTGATATGAACAAAACATCGTGCTTTTCTCCGGCACACATCCTGCTCCCGGCGGAGAATATCCCGCTGGAGCAGTGGGGCTGTGTGGCCTGCGATCAGTTTACGAGCGACCGCTCCTATTGGGAAAAAGCGGCCCGGACGGCGGCAGGTTCGCCCAGCACCCTGAACCTGGTCCTGCCGGAAGTGTATCTGGAAGAGAGCGGCGTGACCGGCCGTATCCAGAAGATCCATGAGACCATGGACGACTATCTCCGCACGGTGCTGACCCGCGCGGTGGACGGCTTTATTTATGTGGAGCGCACCGAGCAGAGCGGCCGCATCCGGCAGGGGCTGGTGGGGAAGATCGACCTTGAAGCCTACAGCTACGCCGAGGGTGCCCAGCCGGAGGTGCGCCCCAGCGAACACACGGTCGAGAGCCGCATCCCGCCCCGGATGGCCGTCCGACGCGGGGCCAGCCTGGAAACGCCCCACGTCATGATGCTGGCCGACGACCCGGACTGCACCCTCATCGAGCCCATCGGGGCGAAGAAAGACGCGCTGCGCAAGGTCTACGAGGGCGAACTGATGCTGGGCGGCGGACACATCGCGGGCTGGGCCGTGGAAGACCCGGCTCTGCTGGCCCAGATCGACACGGCCCTGCAGGGGCTGGGCCGTCAGGAAGTCTTTGATGCCCGGTATCCGCAGGCCAGGGGCGCAGCCCCGCTGACGCTGGCCGTGGGCGACGGCAACCACTCGCTGGCATCGGCCAAGGCCTACTGGGAGGAGCTGAAGCAGACCCTGCCCCCGGAGCAGCAGGCAGACCACCCGGCCCGCTGGTGCCTGGCCGAGGTGTGCAACGTCCACTCGCCCGCCATCGAGATCGAGCCGATCCACCGGGTGCTGTTCAATGTGGACTGCGGCGCGGTGCTGCTGGCCCTCATCGCGTGGAGCGACTCCCACAATGCAGGCATCTGCTTCGGCGATGCCCGGCAGCAGTCCTTCACGCTGGCAGGCCCCCACGTCGCCAATGTGCTCAGCTTCGAGCGTCCCGTGGCCCCGCTGACCGTCGGCACCATCGACGCCTTCATCGAATACTTCATGGCCCGCCACATTGAGGCTCGCGTGGATTACGTCCACGATGAGCCAGCGGTCCGCGCTTTGTGCAAGCAGGGCGGCGTGGCCTTCCTGCTGCCGCCGTTCGACAAGAGCGACCTGTTCAAGGGCGTCGTGATGGGCGGTGTGCTGCCCCGCAAGACCTTCAGCATGGGCCATGCGGAGGAAAAACGGTATTACATCGAGTGCCGGAAAATCAAAGAGTAACAGAATGAAATGCAGAGGCCTCCCCGGCAGGGCGAGGCGGAAGCATTTCATGGACAATAGGAGAACCATGACTTTTAACGAACTGAATCTGTCCGCCCCGCTGCTGCGTGCCGTTGCGGAGGCGGGCTACGAATCCCCCTCGCCCATTCAGGCATCGGCCATCCCGCCGGTGCTGGCCGGGAGGGATTTGATGGGTTGCGCCCAGACGGGCACCGGCAAGACCGCAGCCTTTGCGCTGCCCATGCTGGACCGCCTGACGGCGGCCCCGGCCAAAAAGAAAGGGGCCGTCCGTGCCCTGATCCTGACCCCCACCCGCGAGCTGGCGCTGCAGATCGGCGAGAGCTTTGAGCTGTACGGAAAGTACCTGAACCAGCGCAGCACCGTGATCTTTGGCGGCGTGGGCCAGGCCCCGCAGGTCGCGGCCCTCAAGAAGGGCGTCGATATCCTCATCGCCTGCCCCGGCCGCCTGAACGACCTGGTGGGGCAGGGCCTCATCGACCTCTCCCACATCGAGATCTTCGTGCTGGACGAGGCCGACCGGATGCTGGACATGGGCTTTGTGCATGACGTGAAAAAGGTCATCGCCAAGCTGCCCGCCCAGCGCCAGAACCTGATGTTCAGCGCCACCATGCCCAAGGAAATCGAGCAGCTGGCGGCCGGCATCCTGCACGACCCCGCCTTCGTCAAGGTGGACCCGGTGTCCAGCACCGTGGATCGCATTGACCAGAGCCTGTATTTTGTCGAGAAGGGCAACAAGAAGTTCCTGCTGCCCTGGCTCATCCAGAATCTGAAACCGCCGGTGCAGAACGCGCTGGTCTTCAGCCGCACCAAGCACGGCGCGGATAAGATCGCCAAAGACCTGAACAAGCAGGGCATCCCGGCAGCGGCCATTCACGGCAACAAGAGCCAGTCCGCCCGCGTGGCGGCGCTGGAGGGCTTCAAGGCCGGAAATACCAAGGTGCTGGTGGCTACCGATATCGCCGCGCGCGGCATCGACATCAGCGAGCTGTCCCATGTCTTCAACTACGACCTGCCCGAAGTGCCGGAAACGTACGTCCACCGCATCGGCCGCACGGCCCGCGCCGGTGCCGACGGCACGGCCGTCAGCTTCTGCGCCCCGGAGGAGCAGGAGTATCTGGCCGGGATCGAAAAGCTGAACCGCCGGAAGATCCCGGTGGTATCCGGCCACCCGTGGGACGGTGTGCCCGCCCCGGCCAAAAAGGAGCCGCCTGTGCGGGGCAAGAAGCCCAAGGCGGAGGCCGAAGCGCCTGCCGCCCAGCCGGAAAAGCCCGCCAAGGCGGCAAAACCGGCCCGGTCCAAAAAAGAAAAAACGGCTGCTGCCAAGGCAGAGCCGATGAAATCTCAACCGAAAGAGGAACCATCCATGGATGAAAACCAGAAGCGCACCCCCGGCGGGCGCAGCGAAAACCGCCGCTCCAACAACAGCCGCCCCCGCCGCGAGGGCAGCAATGCCGCCCCGAATCGCGGCAGCAACGCCCAGCCCAAGTTCGACCCCCACTTTGTGAGCGCCCCGGAAGCGACGCCGCTGCGCCCGGCCAAAAAGCCCAATGCGCCCGCAGCCCAGCCCGCCGCAAAAACGGCGGCCCCGGCTGGCAGTGCCAAAGGCGAGAATACCCAGAACGCCCCGAACAGCCAGAGCCGCCGCAATGCCCAGCCGGGCAGCGCCAGCCGCCCGGCTCGCGGGGGCCGTACCGAGCGGACGGAGCGCCCGGCCCGCCCGGCACAGAACGCCGCAGGCAGTGCCAACACCGGCAAGGGCCGCACGGAGCGCAGCACTGCGGGCCAGCCCGCCCGCGCACCCCGTGCCCCGAAGCAGGAGGCCTCCCGCAGCCGCAGCCGGAACAGTGCGCCCAGCCGGGACGAAGATCCGGGTCTGGTCCTCATCAGCCGCCGCCCGCCGCAGCAGAAGTTCACCAACTTCGAAGAGTATATGAACGCCCACGGCGGCGCAACGGCTCCCATTGAGGATCACAGCGATGAAGTCTGAGCCATGGCAGTGCCCGCTGTGCGGCGGGCCGCTGACCGGGGAGCAGGATCTCAAATGCCCCTCCGGCCACTGCTTTGACCGCGCCAGAGAGGGCTACTGGCACCTGCTGCCGGTGCAGAGCATGCGCACCAAGGCCCCCGGCGACAGCAAAGAGATGGTCGCCGCCCGCCGCGCCTTTCTGAATGCCGGATACTATGGCATCTTTGGGCAGGCGGTGGGGGAGCTGTGTCTGGAATACGGTCTCCCGGCCGGGCCGGAGGCCCCGCTGCACCTGCTGGATGCAGGCTGCGGCGAGGGCTGGTACGACCGCTGCATCGCCCAGCAGTTTGATGCGGCCGGGCGGCCGCTGGAGCTGGCGGGGTTCGACATCGCCAAACCGGCAGTCCGGCTGGCGGCGAAGGCACTGCCCACGGCCCGCTATGCAGTGGCATCCAGCTTTGCCCAGCCGGTCCGCACCGGATGGGCCGACCTGCTGCTGAACTGCTTCTCGCCCTTTGCGCGGGAGGAGTTTCTGCGGGTGCTGCGCCCCGGCGGGCGGATGCTCTACGTCGTGCCCGGCGCGGAGCATCTGTACCAGATGAAGGCCGTCCTCTACGAGACGCCCTACAAAAACCCGGTGCAGCAGGTGGCGTATGAAGGCTTCCGCTCCATCGGGGAGCGGGAGGTCTCCGGGACCATCACGGTGCCCGCCGCCCAGCTGGAAGCGCTCTTCGCCATGACGCCCTACTACTGGAAAACGCCCCGCGACGGCGCGGCCCGTCTGGCCGCCCTGCCGGAGCTGACCACCAACATCGCGTTCCGCTTCCTCGTATTTGAAAAAGAGCAATAAACGACCCGCCCCCGGTGCTGCGCAGATGTGCGGCACCGGGGGCGGGCTTTTGTGTAGAGACCTGTGGAGAGGCAGGGGAAAGGCTTAGTTCTTCTTCTCCCCCTTGGGCAGCAGACCGGCGCGGTCGAGGGCCGGGCGCAGGGCAAGGTAGAGCAGGACGACGCAGACGGTGGAGGCCACGCTGTTCACGAAGGTGACACCGCCGGCGATCTTGGTCAGGGCCTGGGCTACGGTGTACTCCTGACCGAAGATGTAAACGTTGCGGAAGTAGCCGAGGAACGGGTCGGTGAAGACGTTCAGCAGCAGGCCGGAACCGGCAGCCACGATGACCTTGACCAGGTAGCCGGAGCTGTGGCGGTCGAGGTCGCGAAGCTTGAACACCTTGTGGGCCACCGCGCCGCAGGTGATGCCGATGAGAAACTTCAGTACGAAGGTGGTGACGGCATAGCCCGGATCACCGGCCAGGATGTCGGCCAGAGCCAGACCGATGGCACCGGCCAGACCGCCGGACACGCCGTCCAGCAGCAGGGCGGTCAGCGCGGTGAAGGTGTTGCCCAGATGGAACGAGGAGCCGCCGTAGAACGGAACCCGGAAGAACAGATAGGCCACCAGGCTCAGCGCGGCCATGACGCCGGTGAGCGCCAGCTCGTGGACGGTGAAGGTGCGCTTGTACAGCACACTTGCAAAGACGATGACAATGACAACGACTGCCAGCAGCAGCCACATTGCGGTGGTTGACATGATGATTCCCTCCAATTTTCACAAAGACCTGCCGGGAGACCGAAATGTTCCAATTTACCCATAAAACTACTTGACATTTGGGTGTACAGCGGGTATGCTCCTATTATACGCAAAACTGGCCCCGTGAAAATACCCAGAATATAGTTTTTTTATGGGGTCAGTTTGAGGGAATGCCCAAAAAGAGGAGGGGTTTTGTGTTCCATTTGACGACAGCACTGGATGCGGCCTCGGCGGTGCCGCTGTACGAGCAGCTCTATGAGAGCCTGGCCGAGGAGATGCGCACCGGGGCCATCCCGGCGGGCACCCGGATGCCCGGCAAGCGGCGGTTGGCGGCGGAACTGTCCGTCTCGGTGAACACCGTGGATGCGGCTTACCAGCTGCTCGCGGCGGAAGGATATCTGGAATCGCGGGAGCGCAGCGGCTTTTATGTACAGGAATATCTGGCCCTGCCCATCCGCCCGGCCGCGCCGCCGCCCGCCGCGCTCCTGCCTCAGCCGGAGGCGGGACCGCCGGTGCAGCCGGTGCGGTATGACCTCTCCACGCGGGGGGTGGACCCGGCCCTCTTCCCGTTCCGCACCTGGGCACGGCTCCAGAAGGAGCTGCTCTACTCCTCGCCCGAACTGCTGACCCACGGCGACGCGCAGGGGGACATCGAGCTGCGGCAGGCGCTGGCGGATTATCTGGAAGAATACCGGGGCGTGCAGTGCCGGGCGGAGCAGGTCGTCGTGGGGGCAGGTCTGGAATACCTGCTGGGCCTGCTGGCCCCGTTGCTGCCAGGCCCGGCGGCGGTGGAGAACCCCGGCTACCCCCGCGCCCGGCGGGTGTTGGAGAACAACGGCGTCTCCTGCTGCTGTCTGCCCGTGGATGCGGACGGCCTGTCCATCGAGGCGCTGTCCCGCTCCGGCGCGGCGGTCTGTTATGTGACCCCCAGCCACCAGTTTCCCACCGGGGCCACCATGCCCGCCGGACGCCGGGCCGAGCTGCTCCACTGGGCCTCCCGCAGGCCGGGGGAGCGCTACATCATTGAGGACGACTACGACTCCGAGTTCCGCTTCGACACCCGCCCGCTGCCCAGCCTGCAGGGCATGGCCGGGGCCGACGGCCCGGTGGTCTACCTTTCCACCTGCTCCCGCAGTCTGGCCCCCAGCATCCGCATCGCTTATATGGTGCTCCCGGTCCAGCTGCTCCCGGCGTGGCGGGCAGCGTACCGGCTCTATTCCAGCCCGGTCAGCCGGTTCGAGCAGCAGACGCTGGCCCGGTTCATCAACGAGGGATATTTCACCCGGCATCTGGCGCGGGAGCGGGTGGCCTACAAGGCCCGGCGGGATGCGCTGGTCCGGGCGCTGAACGCAGCCTTCGCGCCGGGAGAGCTTCGTTTTTCCGGCCTGCACACCGGTCTACATCTGCTGGCGGCGCTCCTGGATGCCCCGCCGGATGCGGCACTCCGGGCCGCTGCCGAGGCCGAGGGCGTCCGGCTGAGCCTGCTGAGCGACTACGACCTGACCGGCAGCGCCCGCGGCCTTGCGGGCACACTGGTGCTGGGTTACGGCTCGCTGGCGGACGACGCCTGCCCCTCGGTGGGAGAGACGTTGAGGAAGGTCTGCACCGCTGCGCGGGACGCCTCGGTGACGGTGTAAGTGCCCGCCTTGCGGTCCCACGCGCCGGGCAGGGCGTCCGACTGGAACACCGCCGCGCGGTTTACGAGAAATTCGAGGATGTCGCCCAGCAGGGTGTAGTCCTGGGCTGCAAAGTCGGTCAGCAGGGCGGAACTCTGGCTGCGCAGGGCCTCCGGCAGGGTGGAGGGCAGCAGTTCAAAGTTCTGGCGGAAAAAGGCGTCCCACACGGCGGCGCGGGCTGCGGCCCGGCGGCTGGGCGGTAAAAGGCCGTCGGCGTCCAGCCCGGTCAGAAGATCCGATGCCTCCCGTGCGCGGAAGGTCTGGACGCTGGGGCTCTGGCCGAGGGCGTCCAGCTCTTCGGCGGTCAGTGCGCCCGAAAGGCTGACCCGCACGGCCCCATACCGCGCTGCCAGCGTTTCCAGCACGGCGGGCGAGAGGGCCAGATACAGGGTATCCTCCGGCAGGGCCAGCGTTTCCAGCAGGGCCTGACGGCATCGCGCCGGGCCGGCTGCTGCATAGCACTGGGCCAGCGAGGCTTCGCCGCCGCCGAACGGCACCGTCAGCTGCCCCGGCACCGCCAGCAGATGGGCGGCGTTCTGGGGCGCGTTCAGGTAGAACAGCACGAAGCCGGGCTGCTCCCCGGCGGTGCAAAGCAGCAGCGTCATCCGGTCGTCGGCTTTGGGCAGGTCGATGGGCACGCCCCGCTGCGGCTCGGCGGTCTGCATCAGCCATTGCTGGCGCAGCATCTGCCGGGTGAGCAGGACGGTGCCGCCCATCAGCGGCAGCAGCACCAGAAGCGCCGCCCCCAGTGCGGCCCAGAACGGCTTCCATCCGCCTTTGTGCATTCCTGACTCCTCCTTTGCCGGTGTTACGGAAAGGATGGCCCCGCCGTCTGCGGATTATACAAAAAACGCGGGCTGTTCGGAAAAGTCATACGAAAATAAAATTCATCCACTTTGCATCAAAGATGAAACCTCAGAATAAATTGAAACAAAAAGCTTGCCAGCGGCGGGAAACTATGATACAGTTCTTCTATCACGCACAGACAAACGGAACTGTGCATCACATAGGAACAGAATGAGGGGAGACGGCGGAGCCGCCGTCTGTTGCGCACAAAGGGGTGTGTCTGTCAGCAGCAGGCCCCCCTGTGCGGGAAGCTGCGTTTTGCGGGCAGAGCCTTTGGCGTTCTGTCCGCTTTTTGTTTTGCAGAGGGGGAACGATCATGTTAGAGACCATTACGAGCGTGAATGGAGTTGTCAACGGCATCGTCTGGGGGCCGGTGGGGCTGGCGCTGCTGTTCGGCACCGGCTTTGTGATGTCGGTGCGCACCGGCTTTTTCCAGTTCGGGCATTTCCGGTACTGGCTGCGGAACACCATCGGTGCCATCTTCACCGACCGGGACATCACGGCCCATACCGAAAAGAACGATAAGGCCATCAGCCAGTTCCAAAGCCTGTGCACCGCGCTGGCGGCGACCATCGGCACCGGCAACATCGTGGGCGTGGCAACGGCCATCCTCAGCGGCGGGCCGGGTGCCATCTTCTGGATGTGGGCCATGGCCATCCTGGGCATGATGACCAACTACTCGGAAAACGTTCTGGGCATCTTTTACCGCCGCAAGAACGCCGACGGCGAGTGGTCCGGCGGCGCGATGTACTACCTGGCCGACGGTCTGGGCAGCAAGAAGGGCTGCAAAAAGCTGGGCCGGGTGCTGGCGGTGCTGTTCGCCTGCTTCTGTGTGCTGGCCTCCTTTGGCATCGGCAACATGAGCCAGATCAACTCCATTGCAGGCAACATGAATGCGGCCTTCCAGGTGCCGAATCTCCTCACCGGCATCCTGCTGGCGGTGCTGTCCGCGCTGGTCATCCTGGGCGGCTTGAAGCGTGTGGCGGCTGTGACGGAAAAGGTCGTTCCGCTGATGGCGCTGTTCTACATCCTGGGTGCGCTGACGGTCGTGCTGACCCATGTCACGGCAATCCCGGCTGCATTCGCGGCCATCTTCAAAGGCGCTTTCGCCATGCAGGCGGCGGGCGGCGGTGTGCTGGGCTACGGTGTGTCCCGCGCCATCACCTGGGGTTTCAAGCGCGGCGCATTCTCCAACGAGGCGGGCCTCGGCTCGTCGGTCATGGTGCACGCGTCCTCCAACGTCAAGGAGCCGGTGCAGCAGGGCATGTGGGGCATTTTTGAGGTCTTTGCCGATACCATCGTGGTCTGCACCCTGACGGCGCTGGTCATCCTGACGTCCGGCTTCGTAGACCTGAACACCGGCCGGATGCTCACCGAGGTGCAGGGCTCTGCGCTGGTGGGCGAAGCCTTCTCCACCGTGTTTGGCCGTTTTGGCCCCAAGTTCATCGCGGTGTCCATCCTGCTGTTCGCCTATTCTACGGTGCTGGGCTGGAGCCACTACGGCACCAAAGCCTTTGAATATCTGTTCGGCACCAAGGCCAGCATGGGCTATCAGGTGGTCTTCGTGGCCATGGTGCTGGTGGGTGCGACGATGAAGCTCGACCTCGCGTGGGACCTGTCCGATACCTTCAACGGCCTGATGATGCTGCCGAACCTGATCGGTGTGCTGAGCCTGTCGGGAACGGTCGCGGCCATCACCCGGAACTATGTGGACCGCAAGTTCCACGGCAAGCGGGTCGAACCCATGTGGTCGGCCTTTGCGGAGTACCAGAAGGAGGAAGAAGCGGAGGAAGCCCCGCTGGACAAAGCCGCAAACGAATAAAGAACGCAAAAAGACCCGGCCCTCTCCGGCAGATGTGCAGGAGAGGGCCGGGTCTTGTCATCTCTTTTTGTGCGGGCGGCGCAGGGTGCGCACGGCGTCCCGCCCGGCGGTGATACCGCTGCCGAAGGCCCAGTGCAGGTTGAAGCCGCCGCACATCCCGGCGCAGTCCAGCGTTTCGCCCACGAAGTACAGCCCCGGACAGCCTTTGAACTGGAAGCTGGGCTCCAGCTCGGTCAGGCTCAGGCCGCCGCCGGTGGTCTGGGCCTGTTTCCAGCCGCAGGGGGTCAGGTCTTCAAAGAGCCAGTGCTTGGCCGTGTTGGCCAGCACCTGCCAGGCGGCATCGGGCAGGGTATCCAGCGGTGTGTCCGGCAGGCGGGCCGCTGCCCAGAGGGCGCGGCCCAGTTTGGGGTTGAGCAGCCCCGTCCAGAAATCGGCGGGCGTCCGGCCCGGCAGCAGGGGCACCCGCGCAGCGAACAGGGCCGTCAGCGCGGCCTCGTCCAGCGCGGGGAAGAGGTCCAGCTCCACAGCGGGGCGCTTTGGGCCGCGCCGGGGGGCCAGCAGGCCGGACAGCTGCATGATGCAGATGCCGGACAGGCCGTAGTCGGTGAACTGCACCTCGCCCGTCTCTTCGGCCAGCAGGGTGTGGCGGTCCAGATCGAGCAGCGCGGCGCGGGCCTTGACCCGGATGCCGGCCAGCGCTTTGTTGGGCCGGGCCGTCTGCAAGGCGGTCAGGCAGGGGTAGAGCGGTTCCAGCTTTCCGCCGCACTGGGCGGCAAAGCGGGTGCCAAAGCCATCGGTGCCGAACTGCGGGCCTGCATTGCCGCCCATGGCGCAGATGACGGCATCGGCATGGAGCGTCTCGTTGCTGCGCTCGGCACTGTCGAAGAGGACGGCGTAGCCGTTCCGGTTCTGGCTCAGGGTGTTGACGGTGCAGCCGGTGCGCACCTCCACCCCCAGCCGGGCCATGTGGCCCTCCAGCAGGGCGAGGACGTCCGCTGCCTGATTGGAATACGGGTAGACCCGCCCGGCTTCGTCGATGCGGGTGTAAAGCCCCAGCGCCCGGAACCATTCCAGCGGCGCGGCGGTGTTCACGGCGTTCAGCAGCGGGGCCAGCGCCTTTGGGTCTGCGGTGAAATAGCACTCCGGCGCGATGCCGGTGTTGCTGAGGTTGCACCGGCCGTTGCCGGTGGCCAGCAGCTTTTTGCCGCAGCGGGGGTTGCGGTCCAGCACGGTGACGCGCACTGCCCCGGCGGGGGCCGCCTGTGCTGCGGCCAGCGCCGCCGCCATCCCGGCTGCACCGCCGCCTAAGATCACGATCTGTTGCATGAAACGATCCTTTCTGAAAAGAGAAAAAGCCGCCGGAACCTTCCCGCGCGGCGCAGGGCCTGAAGAACAGACCCAGTATAGCATAAACCGGAAAAAACGGCCAGAGTTCAAACGTAAAAAACTACGGAAGAGCATTGACAGAAGAGGAAGAATATGGTAAATTTGAAATGATGCGGCAAAGATGCGGCTAAGAAATTTTAACTTCTCTCGAAAAAATTCGGGGGTACGATGAATATGTCATGGAATCATAGGATGGGGAGAAGCAGACGGCGGGCCGCTGCGCTTACGCTCCTGGTGGTGGTGTGCCTTTTCAACATTGTGGGCTATCTGGTATATGTGCAGCGCCAGTTCTATCGGGAGAGCACCCAAAACCTGCTGGAGACCTACGAGCAGGTGAACAAGACGTTTACCGTGTTCGCGCAGCGCAACTGGAACGTGCTGAGCGAGTGGGGCAGCAGCTTGCAGGAGGAGGCAGACGAAACGGCCATCCGGGCCAGTCTGCGCCACTTCAACCGCGAAAAAACGACCTGGCGGTACAGTGAGCTGTACCTGTTCAACGAGTCCAGCCAGTATCTGAAAGCCACCGGAGAGAGCGGAGAGGCGCAGGAACTGTGGGGCGCGTTTGCGGCGACGTATGCGACCGGCCGGTCCAGCGTGAGCAGCTATGTCATAGGCACGGGTGAGCGCCGGGTCGTGTTCACCGTGCCCATCCGGCCGGTCGAGGTCTCTGGTGTGACCTACACCTGCATTGCCGTCAGCTACAACAATGCAATGCTGGAAGAGATGATCGGCGGCCATGCCTACAACGGTCAGAGCGACTGCTACATCATCTACCCGGACGGCAGCGTGATGCTGTCCGAGGAGCCGAAGAGTGAGATCGAATCCTGGATGACGAACCTGTTCGATTTTCTGGAGAAAAATGCCAAGGTCGATGCCGACAGCTTTGCCGCCATGCGGGAGAACGTGCGCAGCGGCGGCAGCGGCAGCACCGGGTATCGGTACGGCGGCAAGGGCTATTATCTGGTCTATCAGCCGGTGGGCTTTCAGGACCTGACCATCGTGGGCATCGTGGAGCGCGATGTCGTCGATGCCGGGATGCGGAAGATCCAGAAGGTCACCATCCTGCTGCTGCTTTTTTTGATGGGCAGCGTGGCCGTGGCGATGGTGCGGTCGGTCAAGCTGGATGCGGCGCTGGAAATGGAAGAAAAAGAAAACGCCCTCCGCACCGAAGCGCTGGAACGCCGGAAGCTGGAGGGGCTGGCCAACACCGACGGCCTGACCGGCCTGTTCAACGAGCGGTGCTTCAACAGCACCCTGAAGCAGAAGGAAGAGGCACGCCAGCCCTTTGCTCTGTTCTATCTGGATCTGGACCGGTTCAAGCCGGTCAACGACACCTACGGCCACGATGTGGGCGACCAGCTGCTCCGGGCCGTGGCCGACCGGCTGCGGAGCTGTGTGCGGAGCAGCGACTTTGCGTTCCGCATCGGCGGCGATGAGTTTGCCCTGATCGTGAACGGCGAAGTCGATGCAGACGGGTGCGCCCAGCGGATCGAGACCATCAAATCGGTCATCCGGCAGCCCTATGTGCTGGACGGCCGGACCATCTGCATTGGCACCAGCTGCGGTTCGGCCTGCTACCCGGCCGACCGGGCCGACGTCCGTGACATCCGCATCCTGGCAGACCACCGGATGTATGAGGACAAGCAAAAACAGGGAAGCTCCCGCAGGCAGAGCTTCGCGCTTGAATAATTCCCCTTTCTCTACCACAAAATAACCACAGGAAACGAAATCTGGGAACCAAGGAAACGTGGGACCGAGAAAGGGAGAATGTGTTATGAAAGCAACCGGGATCGTCCGCCGCATTGATGAGCTGGGGAGGGTCGTCATCCCCAAGGAGATCCGCCGCACCCAGCGCATCCGCCGGGGAGACCCGCTGGAGATCTTCACGACCGGCGACGGTGAGGTCATCTTCAAGAAGTATTCGCCGGTGGGGGAGCTGAGCAGCGTGACGACGCAGTATGTGGACGCGCTGAGCAAGAGCTTTGCACTGACGGCCTTCGTCTGTGACCGGGACCGCATCCTGGCGGCGTCCGGTGCCGGGCGGCGGGACCTTGTGGACCGCAGCGTCAGCCAGCCGCTGGAAAAGCTGATGGACAGCCGGAAGCTCTACGCCAACGACGGCGACCCGGAAAAGGCCCTCCTGCCCTGCGAGGGGGCGCAGCGCGCTCTGCTCTGCGTCTGCCCCATCATCGCGGCGGGGGATGTGACCGGTGCCGTGGGCCTTCTGACCGAGGACCGGGCGGCACAGCCGGATGCCGCACAGGAGAAGGCCGCAGCTGTGGCGGCGGCGTTTCTGGCAAAACAGATGGAAGAGTGAATACCTTATAATAGAAACAAACGGCCTGCGCCTCGGCGTGGGCCGTTTGCTTATGACCAATTTGTGAATCTTTCAAAACTTTTCTGCGAACCTATTGACAGCGCGGAAAAATTGGATATAATGGTCTTAGCACTCAGGAAGACAGAGTGCTAAAGAACAAAAAGCAAACGAAGGAGGCAGGCGCTATGACGATGGATGCACGCAAGCAGCGAGTCTTGCAGGCGATCGTGGCGCTGTATGGTCTCGAAGGGGAGCCTGTGGGCAGCAGTGTGCTGGCAAACTACTTTGACATGGCAGTTTCCAGTGCGACGCTGCGCAACGAGATGGCGGCGCTGACCAAGCTGGGTCTGCTGGAGCAGCCCCACACCAGCGCGGGCCGTGTGCCCAGTGCCAAGGGCTACCGTTATTATCTGGACAATCTGCTGACGGATGACCAGCCGCTGGACCGCGTGACCCGCGCACGGGTGGACGCCGTGTTCGCCAGCCTGGACCACGAGCCTGAAAAGCTCGCCCAGGGTGCCGCACGGGCGCTGGCTCAGATCAGCGGCTGCACCGCAGCCATCAGCACCCCCTGTGCCGAGGACCTCTGCATCGCCCATTATGAGGTGGTGCAGGTGGGCCGCAGCGCGGCGGCAGTGCTGGCGGTGACCACGGCCGGCTACGTCCGGACCCGCGTGGCGCGGGTGCGCACCGGCCTCTCGCGTGAGGATGCTGCGGCGCTGGCCGCCCTGCTCAACCGGAACCTGACATTCGTGGCTCCCATGGATCTTTCGCCCCGGCTCCTTGCAGAGCTGTGCGGCCAGATTAACCCGGAGCTGGTGCCGGTGGTGTCGGCGGCAGCGGCCATCCTGCAGGATTCCACCAAACCGCACGTCTATCTGGGCGGCGAGCAGTACCTGCTCGACTGGCCCCAGCTGGAAGGCAAGGTCGGTTCCATCCTCAGCTTGCTGAGCGATGAGGAAGCGGCCGCCCGGCTCATCGCCCCGCCCACAGAGCAGAGCGAGAGCATCCAGCTGGGCGAGGACATTGAGCCGCAGATCCCCGGCCTGTGCATCGTCAGCGACCGTTATCTGGTCGGCGGCGGGCTGTGGGGCTCGGTGGCACTCATCGGGCCGACCCGGATGCCCTTCCAAAAGCTGATGCCTCTGCTCCACACCTTTGCCGACCAGCTCGGCGAGGGCATGAGCGGCAAACGAAAAGATACCCCGCAGGCAGCCGCACCCCGGCGGACTGTGATCTATAAGGAGGACCTGGAATGAGCGAAGAAACCAAGAAGCCCCCGCAGGCGGAACCCGCCGCAGAGCCAAAGACCGCTGAGCAGGCCGCACCCGAAGCAGCCGCTGAACAGGCTGCACCCGCATCCGAGACAGCGGAACCCAAGGATGCGAAGAAGGACGGCTGGTTCAAGAAAAACCGCGACCTGGAAGCTGCAAAGGCAAAGCTGGAAGCAGCCGAGCAGGAAGCGGCCCAGACCAAAGAAAAGCTGCTGCGGATGGCTGCCGAGTACGACAACTACCGCAAGCGCACCGCCCGCGAAGCTGACCAGAAGTTCAACGATGGCATCTCCTTTGCGGTCAACCAGATCATCCCCATCCTTGATACGCTGGAGATGGCGGCCAACGCCCCCACCACCGACGAGAATTACAAAAAGGGTGTGACCATGACGCTGGACAAGGCGGCCAAGGCACTGGATGTCCTCCATGTGGAGGAAATCGAATCCCTGGGCAAGCCGTTCGACCCCAATTTCATGAACGCCGTGCAGCAGGTCCCCGCCGAAGAGGGCCAGGAGAGCGGCACGGTGGTCACCGTCTACCAGAAGGGCTACAAGCTGGGCGACAAGATCGTCCGCCATGCGACCGTTGTGGTGGCCGAGTAACTTCGCAAAGACCCGCAAGGGTTTTCAAATAAACATCCGCTTATCCACTTTGAGCATCATATAAACAAATACGTTCTGATTTGAGAGGAGCTTTCATTATGAGTAAGATCATTGGTATCGACCTTGGCACCACCAACAGCTGTGTGGCTGTTATGGAGGGCGGCGAACCCGTCGTCATCGCAAACTCTGAGGGTGCCCGCACCACCCCGTCCGTTGTTGGCTTCACCAAGACTGGCGACCGTCTGGTCGGCCAGGTCGCAAAGCGTCAGGCCATCACCAACCCGGAAAACACCGTTTCTTCCATCAAGCGCCAGATGGGCACCGACCACAAGGTCACCCTGAACGGCAAGGAGTACACCCCCCAGCAGGTCAGCGCTATGATCCTGCAGAAGCTGAAGGCAGACGCCGAGGCTTATCTGGGTGAGCCTGTCACCGAGGCAGTCATCACCGTCCCCGCATACTTCAACGACAGCCAGCGTCAGGCCACCAAGGACGCAGGCACCATTGCCGGCCTGAACGTCAAGCGTATCATCAACGAGCCGACCGCTGCTTCTCTGGCCTACGGCATCGATAAGGAAGACGACCAGAAGATCATGGTCTACGACCTGGGCGGCGGCACCTTTGATGTCTCCATCATCGAGATGGGCGACGGCGTTACCGAAGTTCTGGCCACCAACGGCGATACCCACCTGGGCGGCGATGACTTCGACCAGCGCATCATCGACTGGATGGCAGACGCCTTCCAGACCGAGAACGGCATCGACCTGCGCAAGGACAAGATGGCTGCTCAGCGCCTGAAGGAAGCTGCTGAGAAGGCAAAGATCGAGCTGTCCAGCGCAATGAGCACCCAGATCAACCTGCCCTTCATCACCGCTGATGCGACCGGCCCCAAGCATCTGGATATGACCCTGACCCGCGCAAAGTTCAACGAGCTGACCGCAGATCTGGTCGACCGCACCATGACCCCTGTCCGCAAGGCTCTGCAGGATGCAGGCCTGCGCGTTTCCGACCTGAAGAAGGTCCTGATGGTCGGTGGTTCGACCCGTATCCCCGCCGTTTACGACGCCGTGAAGAAGGAACTGAACTGCGAGCCCTTCAAGGGCATCAACCCCGACGAGTGCGTGGCAGTCGGTGCGGCCATTCAGGGCGGCGTCCTGCAGGGCGACGTCAAGGGCCTGCTGCTGCTGGATGTCACCCCGCTGAGCCTGGGCATTGAGACCCTGGGCGGCGTCTGCACCAAGATCATCGAGCGCAACACCACCATCCCCACCCACAAGAGCCAGGTCTTCTCCACCGCTGCCGACAACCAGCCTTCGGTCGAGATCAACGTTCTGCAGGGCGAGCGTGAGTTCGCACGCGACAACAAGAGCCTGGGTGTCTTCCACCTGGATGGCATCGCTCCGGCTCCCCGTGGTGTGCCTCAGATCGAAGTCACCTTCGATATCGATGCAAACGGCATCGTGAAGGTCAGCGCAAAGGACCTGGGCACCGGCAAGGAGCAGAACATCACCATCACGGCTTCCACCAACATGTCCAAGGACGACATCGACAAGGCCGTCAAGGAAGCAGAGCAGTTCGCAGCAGACGATAAGAAGAAGCGCGAAGAGGTCGATATCCGCAACGGTGCCGACCAGATGGTCTTCCAGACCGAGAAGATGCTGAAGGAGAACGGCGACAAGATGCCCGCAGACGTCAAGAGCGAGGCTGAGGCAAAGCTGGCCGACCTGAAGACCGCTGTGCAGTCCGGCTCCATCGACGACATCAAGGCAAAGCAGGATGCGCTGAGCCACGTCTTCGAGAAGATGTATCAGGCAGCTGCTGCCGCACAGCAGGCCGCAGGCGCACAGCCGGGCCCCGATGCCGGTGCAGCCAACCAGCAGAAGCCCAATGACGACGGCGTCGTCGATGCAGACTTCAAGGAAGTCTAAGTTTTGATACAGGCAGCACATGTCCGGCCAAACCGGCGGATGTGCGCTGAGATATAAGCAAAAGCCGCTCCGGTTTTGCCGGAGCGGCCTTTGTGGGTTAAACCTCTCAGTCTCGCTGACACTCGCCAGCTCCCCAGCCGGGGAGCCCTTGGCAGGTCGGCCAGCATTGCGCAGATTGCTGGATGTTTCCCGCTGTGGGAAACGGGAGCGCGCTGCTGTCAGGGGGAGGTTGCTACGATACGAGAGGTGAGTGGATATGGCACAGGAAAAGCGTGATTACTACGAAGTGCTGGGGGTATCCAAGTCGGCCACGGATGCGGAGATCAAAAAGGCCTACCGCAAGCTGGCAATGAAGTACCACCCGGACTACAACCCCGGCGACAAGGACGCCGAGGAAAAATTCAAGGAAGTCAACGAAGCCAACGAGGTGCTTTCGGACCCGAAGAAACGCCAGATGTACGACCAGTATGGTTTTGCAGGCGTTGACCCCAGCTACGCAGCCCAGAACGGCGGCGGTGCAGGCGGCTTTGGCGGGTTCGGCGGCGATGGCGTCGATCTGGGCGACATCTTCGGCGATATCTTCGGCGGCGGGTTCGGCGGCTTTGGCGGTGCATCGTCCCGCCAGGCCAACCCCAACGCCCCCCGCAAGGGCCAGGACATCCGTGTCCGGATCACTCTGTCGTTTGACGAGGCCGTCCACGGCTGCAAGAAGAACATCACCATCACCCGCCAGCAGGAGTGCACGGAGTGCCATGGCTCCGGCTGTGCGGCAGGCTCCAGCCCGGAGACCTGCCCCGACTGCGGCGGCCGCGGCTATGTCATCCGCCAGCAGCGCACACCCTTTGGCGTGATGCAGACCCAGCAGCCCTGCTCCCGCTGCGGCGGCAAGGGCAAGCTGGTCAAGAACCCCTGCAAGGTCTGCCACGGCTCCGGCAAGACGGCCACCCGGAAGACGCTGGAGGTGTCCATCCCCATGGGCATCGACGACGATCAGAGCTTTGCACTGCGCGGCATGGGCGATGCCGGTGCCAACGGCGGCCCCGCAGGTGATGTCATCGTGATGGTCACGGTGCGGCCCAGCGAGGTGTTCCAGCGCGATGGCTACGACGTCTGGGTCACGGTGCCCATCACCTACAGCCAGGCCGTCCTCGGCGACGAGATCACCGTACCGTCCATCGACGGCAAGGTGGAGTACACCGTCCCTGAAGGCACCCAGAGCGGGACCACCTTCCGCCTGCGCGGGAAGGGCATCCAGTATCTGAACGGCCGTGGCCGGGGCGACATGTACGTCAAGTGCGAGGTCGAGATTCCCAAGAAGCTGAACAAGGCCCAGCGCGACGCCCTGAAGAAATTCGAGGGCACCCTGAAAGAAGAAAACTACGAAAAGCGCAAGGGCTTCTTCAAAAAGCTGAA
>CECB01004401.1_pt1 | contig 23714 bp, 19 predicted proteins | sample 554791 | NCBI WGS metagenome assembly CECB01 (sample SAMEA3182072, study PRJEB8094) | gut metagenome | biome: human; feature: gut; material: Stool; isolation source: human stools | place: Canada | collected 2012-01-30
ATATATTTATAATAAAAGTTTTATATATATCACAAAAATAAATTCACGTTTTTTCTTCCATTAGAGTAAGTGTAACGTTTTAGATGGATATGCAGTTCTTCTCCATCTCATGCCGGAACGGGAATTCCGGAGATGGGGGGAAGGGCAGTCAAACCAATCTGTCAATATGTCAAATCGTACGAGTTTCAACATGCATGTGCCTACCCGGATTCTTTTCGGAGCCGGGCAGCTGGACCATCTGCACGATCAGCCATTGCCCGGCCACAAGGCCATGATCGTCATTTCCAACGGAAAGTCCACGCGGACCAACGGATATCTGGACCGCCTCACCGGTCTGCTGGACCTGGCGGGCGTCGAGTACGCCGTGTTTGACCGGGTGGAGCCCAACCCGCTGAAATCGACCGTCAACGCCGGGGGAGAGTTCGCCCGGGACCACGGCTGCGATTTCATCATCGCGCTGGGCGGGGGAAGCTGCATGGACGCCGCCAAGTCCATTGCCCTGATGGCGGCCAACGGCGGCGATTACTGGGATTACATTCCATCCGGAACGGGCAGGGGGCTTCCGGTCGTCCGCAAGCCCCTTCCTCTCGTAGCCATTACCACGACGGCGGGCACCGGGTCTGAGGCGGATGCGGGCACCGTGGTGACCAACGGGGAAACCCATGAAAAAACCGGCTTCGTCCATCCGGACCTGTTCCCGGTCCTTTCCATCGTGGACCCGGAATTGATGCTCACCGTTCCGCCGGACCTGACGGCCTTCCAGGGGTTCGACGCTCTGTTCCACAGTGTGGAAGGCTATGTTTCCAACGGCACGAACCTGATGAGCGACATGTATGCCCTGACGGCCATTGAGAACATCAGCCGCTACCTGCCGCGGGCGGTGAAGGACGGGGAGGACCTGGAGGCCCGGACGCATGTCGCGTTCGGCAACACCCTTTCCGGCTACGTGATGTGCGTGGGCCGCTGTACCAGCGAGCATTCCCTGGAGCACGCCATGTCCGCCTACCATCAGGACCTCCCTCACGGCGCGGGCCTCATCATGATCAGCAGGGCCTATTTCACGCACTTGATTGAACGGCACGTTGCCGACGAACGCTTCATCCGCATGGCCCGTGCGATGGGGATGCCGGAAGCGGCGGAACCCATGGACTTTATCACGGCGCTGGCGAGGCTTCAGGAAGACTGCGGCGTGGCCGGGCTCCGGATGTCCGACTATGGCATTACTCCGGACGAGTTCGGGAAGATGGCCGCCAATGCCCGGGAAACGATGGAGTTCCTGTTCCTGTGCGACCGCTGCGAACTGACCGCGGAGGACTGTGTGTCCATCTACCGCAACTCCTTTAAATGAAGGTAACCCCCCGGAACCATGAACAAGAATATTCTCATCATCTCTGCCAGCCCCCGCAAGGACGGCAATTCCGATCTCCTGTGCGACGAGTTCGCGAAGGGCGCCCGCAGCGCCGGCCACCGGGTGGAGAAGGTGCGGCTTGCGGACAAAACCATCCATTACTGCCGCGGGTGCGGCGCGTGCAACGATACCCATGTCTGCCTCCAGAAGGACGACATGGCGGACCTCTTGGACAAGGTGCTGGAAGCGGACGTCATCGTGTTGGCCACCCCCGTGTATTTCTACACGCTGTGCGCCCAGATGAAGACGTTCATTGACCGTACGGTTCCCCGCTATCTGGATATGAGGAACAAGGAATTTTATTTTATTCTGGCCGCAGCGGAGGATGACCGGTCCGCCATGGAACGCACCGTGGAATGTTTCCGCGGATTTCTGGACTGCCTGGAAGGGGCGGAGGAAAAAGGCGTGATTTACGGCACCGGAGCCTGGAAGGCGGGAGAAATCAGACAACTCCCCGCCATGAAGCAGGCCAGAATCATGGGGATAAGGGTCTAGGCATGTTCCCGTGACGGCAATGCATGGAACCCCATGCATGAAAACACCACTCATCATGGCGGTCATCGCCGCGTCCGCTTGTATGCGTGGCTTTTTCCCGTCCGCAGACGAGCCCGGCTGCCGGATTTCCACCAGGGGCAGACTGTGGATGAAGTCTGCCGGAATATCCGGGACGGAAAGGTGAAATTCCGGTACGTCATCGGCATGAAAACCTTGAGGTGAGAGATAGCGCGAATGTTCCGGCGCCTCCGTACGCATGCCGTGCCGGGGGCGCCGGAGCAGCGCATTTCACCGGGTTGCCTGCGCTTTTGCCCGTGTGTCATGCTTCCCCCGGGACGGAAGAATTCACGTGGCGGAAAAACGGAGGGTGATTCTGATGGTTCTTCTGGTTTTTCACTTATTTCATGACAATAAAATAAACTGAATATCAATTTATTATTGTTTTTCTTAAAAAGAATGAAAAAATATTTTGCATTACAGTTACTATAACCATTAACGTGGAATACAGGAAACAGAAGACGCAAAAGATGTCTTGAGACATTTTTCCTTTCCCCGGAAAAGGGAAGGAACGGGATTTCATCCCGCCGTGGAAAACATTTCATAAAACCTTATCGCCATGAGTAAAAGAACGATTAGAAACACTTCCTACGAGGGGGAGCGCCCCCTCTTCGCCTCCCGCCGTTTGAGGCTTGAAAACGTCACGATTCTTCCCGGAGAGTCCGCCCTGAAGGAATGCTCCGGCGTGGAGGCCGTCCAGTGCGAGTTCAACGGCAAGTACCCTTTCTGGCATAACGACGGCTTTCTGATTGAAAACTGCCTGTTCAGGGAGGGGGCCCGCGCCGCCATCTGGTATTCCCGCAACCTGCACATGAAGGATACCCGTGTGGAAGCCCCCAAAATGTTCCGCGACATGGAGGGAATGGTGCTGGAGAACGTGGTCCTGACGGATGCGCAGGAATGCTGCTGGCATTGCCGGAACGCGGATCTGCGGCACGTGGAGGCGGACAGGGGGGACTACTTCTTCATGCACGGGGCGGACATCCGCATAGACGGCTTCCGGCTGAACGGGAATTACTCCTTCCAGTATTGCAGGAACGTGGTCATCCGCCATGCGGAGATTCATTCCAAGGACGCCTTCTGGAACACGGAAAACGTCATCGTGTATGATTCCGTGCTGGACGGGGAGTACCTGGGCTGGCACTCCAAAAACCTGCGGCTGGTCAACTGCCGGATTTCAGGAACCCAGCCTCTTTGCTATGCGGAAAACCTGGTTCTGGAGAACTGCACGTTTGCGGAGGATGCGGACTTGTGCTTTGAATATTCCTCCGTCCAGGCCGGCATCAAGGGAGTTGTCCCCAGCGTGAGGAACCCGCGCAGCGGCCGGATTGTGGCGGACGGGTACGGGGAAATCATCCTGGACGCCCACTGCAAGGCTCCGGGGAACTGCTCCATTGAAACGAGAAACGTCCAGCCGGGGGAGGCCGCATGAAGTACGATTTTGATACCGTCATACCGCGCCGGGGAACGAATTCCTACAAATGGGATTCCGTTCCCCAGGCGGATATCCTGCCCATGTGGGTGGCGGACATGGACTTCCGCACGGCTCCCGCCGTCACGGAGGCCCTGAAGAGAAGGGCGGCCCACGGCATTTTCGGCTACACGCGGGTTCCCTCCGCCTATTACGAGGCGGTTACGGACTGGTTTGAACGCCGCCACGGCTGGAAGATCAATCCGGACTGGATCATTTACACGACCGGAGTGGTGCCCGCCCTCTCCGCCGTCATCAAGGCCCTGGCAGAGCCGGGAGACAAGGTGCTTGTCCAGACGCCGGTGTACAATTGCTTCTTTTCCTCCATCCGCAATGACGGATGCGTGGCGGAGTACAATCACCTGCGGTACGAGGACGGAGTTTACACGATTGATTTTGAAGACCTGGAATGCAAGGCGGCCGATCCTTCCGTGAAACTCATGCTTCTGTGCAATCCCCACAATCCGGCGGGGCGCGTATGGTCGCGGGAGGAACTGGAGAAGATCGCGGACATCTGCCTGAGAAACGGCGTTTTTGTGGTGGCGGATGAAATCCACTGCGAGCTGGTTTATCCGGGCCACCGCTACACTCCTTTCGCCTCCCTTTCGGAGGAAGCCCTCCTCCATTCCGTCACCTGCATTTCCCCCAGCAAAGCGTTCAACCTGGCCGGGATTCAGATAGCCAACATCGTCGCGGCGGATGAAGAAGTGCGGAAAAAGATAGACAGGGCCATCAACGTCAATGAAGTGTGCGACGTCAACTCCTTCGCCGTGGACGCCCTGGTCGCGGCGTACGGGGAGGGGGAGGAATGGCTGGAGGAATTGAAGCGTTACCTGTACGGGAATTACGAGACGGTCCGGGAGTTTTTCCGGGAGCGCCTGCCGCAGTTCCATATTCTGCCGCTGGAAGGGACATACCTGGTGTGGATAGACTGTTCCGTGCTGGGCATCTCTTCCGAAGAAGCCGCCGGGAAGCTGATGGAGGAAGGCCGCATCATGGTCAACAGCGGGGAAATGTACGGAGAAACGGAGGGATGCTTCATCCGGCTCAACATCGCCTGCCCCAGGGAATTGCTGCTCCGGGGGCTGGAAGGAATTTTCAAAACCTTCGGCGATGCTGAACGCGGCGGCGGTCCCATGCGCTCTTAAAGACAGGAAGAGAAAAGACCATCAATAACCAGCAGACAATCCATCATGAAAAATACGGTAACAAGAAGGTCATGGCTTAAATCCTCCGGCGCGGCGCTGGCCTCCCTGGCGGCGGCCGGCATTCTGCCGGAATCCGCCCGCGGAAGCTCCACACCGGCCGGGGCGTCAAAAGTTCTGATGACCAAAAAGATAACCCCGGAAAGCCTCGTGAAGATTTACGAGGCCCTGGGACGTCCGGCTTCCGGAAGGGTGGCCGTCAAAATCAGCACGGGAGAACCCGGAGGGCACAATTTCCTCCAGCCCTCCCTCATCGGGGACCTGGTGCGCAAGGTGAACGGCACCATCGTGGAGTGCAACACGGCCTATGGCGGCAAACGCTCCAGCACGGAGGCCCACATGCAGGCCGCCAAGGACCACGGATTCCTTGACATCGCCAAGGTGGACATCATGGATGCCGAGGGAGAGTTCCACCTTCCGGTGAAGGACAAGAAGCACCTCCAGTACGACATCGTCGGGGACCATCTGAAAAACTATGATTTCATGATCAACCTGGCCCATTTTAAGGGGCATGCGATGGGCGGCTTCGGCGGCGTGCTCAAGAACCAGTCCATCGGCGTGGCTTCCGCCGCCGGCAAGGCGTATATCCATTCGGCTGGGAAAACGCAGGACGTTTCCAAGGTATGGAGCAATCTGGGCGAGCAGGATGCCTTTCTGGAATCCATGGCCGCGTCCGCCCAGGCGGTCGCGGACTACTTCGGGGACAAGATACTTTACATCAATGTCATGAACAATCTGTCCATCGACTGCGACTGCGACGCCCATCCCCATGACCCGGAAATGAAGGACATCGGCATTCTAGCGTCGCTTGATCCGGTTGCCCTGGACCAGGCGTGCCTGGATCTGGTGCATGCCGTCCGGCCGTCGGAAGGCAACAACAGCAAGCCCCTGATTGAGCGCATTAAAAGCCGCAACGGCCAGCATACGGTGGACCATGCCGAGCGGATCGGCATGGGCAGCAAAAAGTATGAACTGGTTGAACTACAACTGTAAAAAAGAGTTTTATATAAAAAGGCCGCGCAGAACGGCCTCCTGACAAGGGAATTCACAGAAAGCATATGATGGAAGAAATCATCCTGAATAACGGAGTGGCCATGCCCGTTCTGGGCTTTGGCGTTTACCAGATACCGGACGCCGCCGAATGCGAACGCTGCGTGCTGGACGCGATTGAGGTCGGCTACCGCTCCATTGACACGGCGCAGGCCTACCGCAATGAGGAAGCCGTGGGCCGCGCGGCGGAAAAGAGCGGGGTACCCCGCGGGGAACTGTTCATCACCACCAAGGTATGGATTTCCAACGGCGGTTATGAAAAGGCGAAGGCTTCCATCGAGGAATCCCTGAACAAGCTGCGCACGGACTATCTGGACCTGCTGCTCATCCACCAGCCCTTCAACGACTACTACGGGACCTACCGGGCCATGGAGGAGGCGTACCGCGCCGGAAAAATCCGCGCCCTCGGCGTCAGCAACTTCTATCCGGCCCGATTTATCGATCTGGCGGAATTCTGCGAGGTCAAGCCGGCCGTCAACCAGATGGAAACGCACGTCTTCCACCAGCAGGTCCAGATAAGGGAGGTCATGAAGAAGTACGGCACCCGCCTGGAATCCTGGGGGCCCTTTGCCGAAGGGCGCAACGGATTTTTCGACAATGAAGTGCTGAAAGCCGTTGGCGCGCAGTATGGCAGGACGGCGGCCCAGGTCGCCCTCCGCTTCCTGGTCCAGCAGGGCATCATTGCCATTCCCAAATCCACCCACCGGGAGAGAATGGTGGAGAATTTCAATATCTTTGACTTTGAACTCTCCCCGCAAGACATGAAAGCCATCGCCGCGCTGGACAGAGGAGAAAGCCTCTTCTTTTCCCATGAAGACCCCGCAACGGTGGAATTCCTGATCAATTACGGAAAATGAAAGGATGAGGCGCATTCCGGCAGGGAAGAGGAACAGTCCGGACAAAAAGGCCCATCCACGGGGGAGGCATGAAAAGCTTTCCGGGAATTTCCGCCCCTGAAGGCGCAGGAACCTTCACAAGTTCCTGTGCCGCTTCCCGTTCTTGCGGGGTGCGGCGGAATGCAGTAACATGAATGGAACAAACGCATGATCTTGATTTTTGAAGCATTGCTTGCGGGCTACATTTTCTGGCGGGCCATCCTGCCGCTGCGTCTGCATTGGGGATGGAAGGCGGCGCTTTCGGCGCTGCTGGCCGTGGCGGCGTTCAAATTCCACCTTCTGCACCTTTTCGGCGGCCCCATGTTTTTCTCTCCGGTTCTGCCGGAGTGGCTGCTGCTCGCCGCCGCGTGGCTGTTTTCCGTCCTGTTCCTGTTCTTCTTCCTGCTGCTGGCCGCCGACATCGTGGGCGGGCTTTATCGCCTGGTACTGTTCTGCCTCCGGAAAAAAAAGTCGGAGCGCTTCCGCACCATCGTCAACAGGGTGAACCTGGGTTTGCTGGTTCTTTCCTCCGTGCTCGCAACCGTGGGCGTCATCGGCGGGACCAGCGTGCCGGGAGTGCGGGAAGAAACGATTGCAGTCGGCCATCTGCCGGAAGAGGCGGACGGCATGACGATTGCGCTGCTGGCGGACCTCCACGCGGACGGCATCACGCGCGCCGACCGCATCCGCAGGATCGTGCAGCGCACGAACTCGCTGAATCCCGACCTTGTCATGATTGCCGGGGACTTCGTGGACGGCACGGTTCCGGTGCACGGAGAGGACCTGCGGCCTCTTGCGGACCTGAAAGCCAGGTACGGCGTGTTCGGCGTTCCGGGCAACCACGAATATTATTCCGGCTATGAGGAATGGATGGAATTTCTTCCGACGCTCGGCGTCCGGATGCTTCCCAACGAATATGTCCTGACGGGCGGCGGAAACGTCGTTCTGGCGGGAGTGACGGATCCCGTGGCCGGGATGACGGGCAGGGAAGAGCCGGATATCGGCAAGGCGCTGGAAGGAGCGCCGCCGGGGAAAGTCCGGATTCTCGCCTCCCACCAGCCGCGCCTTGCCCGTGAGGCGGCGCGGCAGGGCGTGGACCTCCAGCTCTCCGGCCATACGCACGGCGGCATGATCACCGGAATTGACCGGCTGGTGGCGCGGTTCAATGACGGCTTTGTTTCCGGGCCGTACCGGGTGGGCTCCATGAAGCTGTACGTTTCCAACGGAGCGGGGATATGGAACGGTTTTCCGGTCCGCATCGGCGTTCCCGCGGAAATCGTCCTGATCCGCCTGAAAAGGGAATGAAAGACGGCCACGGCCACGTGCAAGCCGGGAGTTTTTTATTCCGGGAGGATGGTGAAATCTCCCGGAACGGACTGTTCAAGAGCGCCGGGCCTCATGCCCCGCCGTCCGGCACGGAGCATCTGATTTCATAATGCGGGTGTGAAAAATAGTAATGGTCCGGGAACAGCTCCGTTTCCATCACGATACGGTCGTATTCCCGGCTGAACAGGTCCGGGAACAGGAAGGCGGCCTGTTCAATGTCGCTGTGGTCCGTTTTCATGCAGACGCAGGAAAGTTCCTGCAGATGAATGATTTCCTCCGGAAGCGGCTCGCGGGACTGCTCCATGTCCACCTCAATGTAAAGGAAGCGTTCCGTGACGCCGCCGCGGCTCATCATCAGGATGCCCGCTTCCGATCCTGTTTTCAGTCCGCGGCGGCTGATGTCCTCCAGCGCGCGGTTGAATTTCAGGTGGTATTCCGTGCTGCGCTGCCTTCCGCGGTAGGGAAGGGCCCAGCAGTATTTTTCCGGAATTGCCAGCTTGATGGGTCCGTTGTGGAACCGGTAGTTCTCCGCGTGGCGAATGTGTTTCTGCATCTCGTCCAGGATGTGCAGCTTGGTGTTGATGGCACGGATCTTTTCATCCGCCAGCATGGACCCGTACGCGATGAGCTTGCCATAGCGGATGCTCTTCTTGTCTTCCGTCAGGAATTCCGTGAACCGGTTCAGCGGAATGTCCAGCTCCACGCACAACTGAATGGCCTCCACGAGCTGGATTTGGGAGAAATCGTAATAGCGGTATCCTGTTTCCGTGTCCACATGGGCCGGCGGCAGAATGCCTATTTTGTCGTAGTAACGGAGGGATTTGATGTGGACCCCGGTTTGTTTGGAGATGTTTCCGATGGTCAGCAAATGTTTTTTGTCCATGTATGGCAGAAATAGTTTAAAAGGGGGAGAAAGTACCCGGCATGAATTTTATGGAGAAATATAATAAATTATTAAACAGTCGTTTATATAATTCCCTAGTTACCGTTTTTATAAAGATTAGGCTTCAGAATCCCTTCCTGCGCAAAGGGAAAAATTTGCATTGCGGAATTTCGTGTTGACCCTCCTATTATGGGAGGGTTTATAGCATAGACCTCACTGCATGATCCATGGAAAAAGAGTGCATGACAAATGTCCTTTTTCCGGCATGTTCAATCTTGTTTGCCAAATGAAATCCCAATTTGTTTTCTCTTTACTTCTTGCCGCGGGGCCGCTCCTCTCTTCCTGCCGGGACGACGGTAGCGCGCAGGACCCCATGATGATGCCGGAGCCTGAAGTGACGGTGACGACGGTGCGCGGGGAGGAAATCCCCGTCACCTCCAATCTGCCCGGCCGCATGGAGGCCTTCCTTCAGGCGGAGGTGCGCGCACGCGTCACCGGCATCATTCAGGAACGCTTTTATCAGGAAGGGCAGAACGTCAAACAGGGAGACCTGCTGTTCAAGATTGAACCGGAGCCGCTTCAGGCGGCGCTGGACGAGTGCAAGGCCGCCCTGGACCGCGCGCAGGCCGTACTGACGGACGCGCAGGACAAGGCCAAAAGGTATTCCGCCCTGGTTTCCAAGGGGGCCGTGAGCGGCCGGGAGCACACGCAGTCCGTGGCGGAGGAAGCCCGCGCCCGTGCGGAATACGCCGCGGCGAAGGCCGCCCTGGAACGGGCCCGACTGGACCTGGAATACACCAATGTGACGGCTCCCATTTCCGGGCGGGTGCGCCGCGCCCTGGTCACCAAGGGGGCACTGGTGGACCAGAACGGGTTCACCCACCTGACTACGGTGGAGCAGATAGACCCCATCTACGTCCGTTTCAGTTCCCCCTCCTCCCAGCGCAGCAGACTCCGCAGGGCCATTCTTTCCGGTCTGTGGAAGGAAATACCGCTGGAAGAAATCAAGGTCCGGCTGCTGCTCCCCAACGGAGAGGAATACCCGCATAAGGGCCATTTCTTCTTCTCGGACATGGCGGTGGACCCCGGCACGGACACCATTGAAATGAGGGCGCAGTTCCCCAACCCGGACCACGAACTGCTTCCCGGAAGCTATGTGCGCGTGGTCTTTGACAAGGCCGTCCGCAACCATGTCTTTTCCGTGCCGCGGGATTCCGTAATGCGCACGGCGCAGGGCGCTTCCGTCCTGGTCGTCGGGAAGGACGGCATTCTGGAAAGCCGCCCGGTGACGACGGAAACCATGAATGAAAAGAGATGGCTGGTCACCTCCGGCCTGAAGGACGGGGACAGGGTGGTCACCAGCAAGACAATGTTCCTCCGGCCCGGAATGAAAGTGAGCGTGAAGGAAGAGGCCGCTCCCCTGGAAAACTCCAACTGACCGCCAGACCATGCCTGACTTTTTCATTAACCGTCCCATTTTCGCGTGGGTGGTGGCCCTGCTGATCTCCCTGGTTGGCCTGCTGGCCCTTCCCATGTTGCCCGTAGCGCAGTACCCGGACATCGCTCCGCCCGTCATCACCATCCGCACCACTTATCCGGGGGCCTCCGCCCAGGTTACGGAGGAGGCCGTCACCGCCGTCATTGAGAAGGAAATCAACGGCGCGCCGGGCCTGCTGTACATGTCCGCCACCAGCGACTCCAACGGCATGGTGGAAATAGCCGTCACCTTCCAGCAGGGGACGGACCCGGACATTGCCGCCGTGGAAGTGCAGAACCGCCTGAAAATCGTGGAATCCCGCCTGCCGGAATCCGTACGCCGGGAAGGGGTGTTCGTGGAAAAATCCTCCAACAACATTCAGGCCGTCATTTCCCTGTCCTCCGACGGGGCGCTGGACGGCACGGAGCTGGGGGAACTTGCCTCCGCCCGCCTCATTCCGGAATTGAAGCGCGTGAAGGGCGTGGGCCGCGTGGAGCTGTTCGGGGCGGAAATGTCCATGCGCATCTGGCCGGATCCGGAAAAGCTGGAAGCCCTCCGGCTTACGCCTACGGACATCGTCAGCGCCGTAGCTTCCCAGAGCGAGCGCATCATCATCGGGGACATCGGCGGCGCGGCGGTCTCCAAAAACGCGCCGATTAACGCCAGCGTGGTGGCCAGCGAGGAATTGCACACGCCGGAGGACTTCGAAGCCATTGCGCTGAGAACGCTCCCGGACGGCTCCTCTGTCAAGCTAGGGGACGTGGCGCGCGTGGAACTGGGTGCCAACAATTACTCCTTCTTCTCCCGGTGCAACGGACTGGCCGCCACCGGCATGGCCATCAAGATGGCCCCCGGCTCCAACGCCGTGGAAACCATGGGGCTACTGAGGGACAAGATGGACGAACTGTCCAAGGATTTTCCCCCCGGCGTTTTCTACCAAATCCCGTATGAGACCACCCACTTTGTGGAAATCTCCATCCAGAAGGTGGTCTCCACGCTGCTGGAAGCCATCGGCCTGGTGTTCCTGGTCATGTTCCTGTTCCTCCAGAACTTCCGGGCCACGCTGATTCCGACGCTCGTCGTTCCCGTGGCCCTGCTGGGAACCTTCGCCGTCATGTGGATTTCCGGATTCTCCGTCAACATGCTCACCATGTTCGGCATGGTGCTCAGCATCGGCATCCTGGTGGACGACGCCATCGTCGTCGTGGAAAACGTGGAGCGCATCATGCAGGAGGAGGGTCTGGACGCCCGGCAGGCCACCATCAAGGCCATGAAGCAGATCGGGGGCGCCATCGTGGGCATTACCGCGGTGCTGGTGTCCGTGTTCATCCCGATGGCCTTCTTCAGCGGGGCCGTGGGCAATATCTACCGGCAGTTCTCCGTAACCCTGATCGTTTCCATCTCCTTCTCCGCGTTCCTGGCCCTTTCCCTGACGCCCGCGCTCTGCGCCGCCATGCTGAAACCCTCTTCCGTGGAGCATCAGGACAAGAGGGGCTTCTTCGGCTGGTTCAACAGGACGATCAACCGCTCCACGGAACGCTATGGAAAAACCGTCTCCGGCATCATCAGGCGGCCCGTCCGTTCCCTCTTCGTGTACGTCCTCGTCATTGCCGGGGCCGGCTACCTGTACCTCACGCTGCCTTCCTCCTTCCTTCCGGAGGAAGACCAGGGGAGCTGCATGGTGCTTGTCTCCCTGCCGCCCGGCACCCTTCAGGAAGAAACGAGCACCCGCCTGCGCGACGTAGAAGACTATCTGATGAAGAACGAACCGGTGAAGCACGTCTATTCCGTGGGCGGCTTCAGCTTCTTCGGCAGCGGGACGAACATGGCCATGCTCTTCGTCGGCCTGAAGGACTGGAGCGAGCGCACGGACCCGGCCCTGGGCGTCGGTGAAATCGTCAACCGGATCAATGGCCGCTTCATGAGCGATCCCCAGATGTTTGTCCTGGCCATGAACGTGCCGGCCCTGCCGGAACTGGGGAACTCCTCCGGGTTCGACTTCCGGCTCCAGGACCACGGCGGCATCGGCTACGAACGCCTGGTGGAAGCCCGCGAGGAGTTGCTCAGCCGGGCCGCTGCGGACCCCAGCCTGGCGGACGTCCACTTCATGGGCCAGGCGGACACGCCGCGCCTGGGCGTCTCCATTGACCGGGACAAGGCCTTTTCCATGGGCGTGCCCATGACGGAAATCAGCAACTCCCTGGCGGTCATGTTCGGCTCCAGCTATGTGGGGGACTTCATGCACGGCAGCCAGGTGCGCCGCATCATCATCCAGGCGGACGGGAAGAGCCGCCTGAGCGGGGACGACATTGAAGACCTGCACGTGCGCAACGAAGCGGGCAGCCTCCTGCCGCTCTCCTCCTTCGTTAATCTGGAATGGACGGCCGGACCGCCGCAGCTCACCAGGTACAACAACTATCCCTCCTTCACCATCAACGGCTCCGCCGCTCCCGGCAAGAGCAGCGGGGACGCCATGCAGACCATGGAGCGGATTGCCTCCTCCCTGCCTCCGGGGATCGGCTTTGAATGGACGGGGCAGTCCTATGAGGAACAGCAGGCCGGCTCCCAGGCCTCCCTCCTGTTCGGGCTTTCCATCCTGATCGTGTTCCTGGTGCTGGCCGCGTTGTATGAAAGCTGGTCCATCCCCTTCGCCGTCATCCTGGTGGTGCCGCTGGGGCTCATCGGGGCGCTGCTCGCCGTCTTCCTGAGGGACATGCCCAACGACATCTACTTCAAGGTGGGTCTCATCACCACCATCGGCCTTTCCGCCAAGAATGCCATTCTGATCGTGGAAGTGGCCAAGGAACTGTACCGCGACGGCATGGGCGTGATGGAAGCCACGGTGACGGCGGCCAAGCTGCGCCTGCGCCCCATCCTGATGACCTCCCTGGCGTTCGGCGCGGGCGTCATTCCGCTTGCCTTTGCGCGCGGCGCGGGCGCCGGAGCGCAGCAGGCCGTGGGCACCGGCGTGCTGGGCGGTATCATTACCGCCACGGTGCTGGCCGTTTTTCTGGTACCCCTCTTCTTCCGCCTGACCGCCGGGAAGAGAAAGAAGGTGTGATGTTCCGGAAAATTCCCTGTGAAACGGGGCTGTTCCGCTTATGTGCGGAGCAGCCCCGTTGAATATTCCCTATCCCGAATTTTACAGGGGTCGGTCATTCTTTATGATTCCTGAGGCTGGAAAAAGTTTTTTGAATGCCGGATTTTTTCCCTGCCTGTGCGGAATGAACAACATTGGAAGTTGATAAAGAGAGGGAAGCTGCGGGAACGTACTGAAAACAGCCTCCTGCCGACTCTCCCTAGTTGGGTGTTGAAGTTTGACTTATTGTTAAATATGGTTTCATCATGTGGCATTTCAACTCAATCCTAAAAGAAAAATACGATTGATGGATTTTATAACTGCAAAAAGACTGGGATGGTTGTCCATGGGCGGGGTGATAAGTTTTTGTCTTTTACACGTAGATCATCTTGTTTATATAGAAAAATTTATCCTGATGAACTGGAACGGGACTCCGGTTTCTCCTCCTCCATCCCGGACTTCTGCGGCAGGCGCGGCAGAACCTCAACAATCGGCTGACACCGTTCTTCCCGCTGTCGGTCTTTCCCAAAACAAGGAAAAGAAAGTATGTGAACTGATTGAAAATCATTGCCGTTTCACGAACATCGGAAATGTAGAGGGGCAGCTGGCATGTTTCGGGGACCGCATTTTTAAGTATTTTGATAAAGGGCAGGTGGGCAAGTCTTTTATCATGAAAGATATAAAAAACCATACCCGCCCTTATGAAATTTTTGCCACGGATTTGTTGGATGTGAAGGCAAACAAGGCGGAAGGCAACAATTTATTTGATTATGAGGCGGTGGCAAAAATCCGTCTTACCCTTAAAAAAAGAGCGGGGCAGGTGAGGACGCAAATAATCACGAATTTTTACGGACTCAAGTTCCAGAGGAACAAACCTGAAATAGTTTATATTGATCGGATAAAGGAATAGGGCCCCCCGGATTCTCCCTATCCCCGCGTCTTTCCTTTTCCAAAATTGGAGATAAGTGAAAGGTACTGAAGCCGCTTGCCTTCCCAAATGGCCGGAAGTCATGAACGGATCAAAATAGCGTACCTAGCGTACCTAGCGTACCGGATGTGTACGGATGGCAAACGGCATGCGGTCCCAGCATCGTCGCGTCATGCGGGGCGTGGAATTTTTTTCTGCCCGGCAGAAAGCCGTTGATCTTCATGAATGTGGGCAGCTTATGCCGGAATGAGGAGCATGGGGATTTTCCTTTGATGGGGCAATATTCCATCTTTGCCGGAAAAGCTGGAGAAAAAATTTTTCATGGAATCCTGTTGACTTACAGTAACTGTAACCTTTAAACAGGAGACAAGGGGAAGCGCCGGAGTACGGCTTTCCCCGGATGAACCGGCCCGGTACGGACCGGTTCACAGGTCAACCATTCACCGGAACACCAGACATGAAGAGCAAATCAATCATAGCCGCCGTGGCGGCGTCACTCCTGACCGGGCTGGGATGTTCAGCCCAGGAACAGCCCAAAGTTTCCACGGAACCGTCCAGGATTCTCATCGCCTATTATTCCTGGGGCGGCAACACGAAGTACGCGGCCGCCCAGATCCAGAAGGAAACGGGGGGAACCTTGTTTGAAATCAAGCCTGTCAAGCCTTATCCCGCCGATTACCGGGAATGCACCGTGCAGGCCAAGAAAGAGATTCAGGAAGGAGCCAGGCCGGAATTGAGCGCCCGGGTGGAGGACCTCGGGAAGTACGACGTCGTGTTCATCGGGAGTCCCAACTGGTGGAGCACGATCGCCCCTCCCGTTTCCTCCTTTTTGGCGGGGCATGATCTCTCTGGAAAGACGGTGATTCCCTTTGTGACGCACGGGGGCGGCGGCATGGCGCGCTGCGCGGACGCAGTCCGCAAGCTGTGCCCTAAGTCCTCCGTCCTCAAGGGCGGCGCCTTTGCCGGCGACGGAATCAGAACGTCCCGGGCCGCCCTGGCCAAGTGGGTCAATGACACAATCACCATCAACAAATAATGCTCCTGATGAAACGAATCCTTCTGGGAACGGCCTGTTCCCTCCTTTTCCTGATGAACTACACGGAAGCACAGACCATGAACAACAGCACGGAAGCCCTGTCGCCAAAGGAACGGCAGATTGCCGCCATCAGCGCCCATACTGCCCGCGGCGATATGGACGGACTCAAAACCGCCCTGGCCGCAGGGCTGGACGCCGGGCTCAGCCTGAACGAGATCAGGGAAGTTCTCGTCCAGATGTATGCCTATTGCGGTTTCCCCCGCAGCCTGAACGCTTTGAGCTCCCTGATGGAGCTGTCCAAGGAGCGCGCCGCGCGCGGCATCAACGACAGGGAGGGTGCGGAAGCCGGAGCCCCTCCGGCCGGCAGGAGCATCGACTTCGGCACGGAGAACCAGACAAAACTCTGCGGCGCTCCGGTCAAGGGCGAGCTTTTCCAGTTTGCCCCGGCCATTGACGAGTTTCTGAAAGCCCACCTCTTCGGCGACATCTTCGGGCGCGACAATCTTGACTGGAAAACCCGGGAGCTTGCCACCATTGCGGCTCTGGCCTCCATGAAGGGCACGGAAAGCCAGTTGAACTCCCACATCCGCATCGGCAAACACAACGGCCTGACGGACGAACAGGTGGACGCTATCCTGGATATTTCCGGCTCCGCCGGAAGGGACGACCCCTTCCCGAAGGGCAATCCCGCCCCCGCCAATTTCACCGGGAAGGCCTGGGTGGCCATGATGGTGGACAACAGGGACTACGACATGTCCGCCTACAACGTCACCTTTGCCCCCGGCACGCGCAACAACTGGCACAGCCATTCCGTGGGGCAGGTGCTGTTCTGCACGGAGGGTGCGGGCTATTACCAGGAGCGCGGCAGGAAGGCCCGCCGCCTGGAGCCCGGCAGCGTGGTGGAAATCCCGGCAAATATGGAGCACTGGCACGGAGCGGCTCCGGACAGCGAATTCGTCCACATCGGCATTACTCCTAAAGCCGCGTCCAATAAAACCGTCTGGGGCGGCCCCGTGACGGATAAGGAATATGCGGAGGCCGCCGGAGGGAAATAGCAGCGCCCGGAACAGAAAACAGATCATGACAAAGAGGGGGATGTCTTCCCCCTCTTTTTTGTAATAGGACCATCCATGATGAATAGTTCAAGCAGCATCTCGCGGAGAGCGAGCCTGAAACAGATGGGCATGGCCGCCGCCGGAGCCGGGCTGGGGCTGGGCTTTGCGTCCGCCGCGGAAACCGTTCCCGCCGCCTCCGGAAAAAAGCTGAAAGTGGCGCTCGTCAATGGAAGCCCGCATGAACACGGGTGTACCTATACGGCGCTGAAGGAAGTTGCGGGGGCGCTGGAGGGCTGCGGCGTGGAAACGGAAATTTTCTGGATAGGCAGTCATCCGGTAGCCGGGTGCATCGCCTGCGGCGAATGCCGGAAAACGGGCAAGTGCTTCCGGAATGACTGCGTGAACCTGTTCCTTGAAAAAGTTCCGGGATGCGACGGCTTCGTGTTTGGCTCCCCCGTTCATTTCGCTTCAGCGGCGGGGGACATGAGCTCCTTCCTGGACCGGGTATTTTATATCGCATCGGCCCGGTTCAGGGGCAAGCCCGGCGCGGCGGTCACCAGCTGCCGCAGGGCGGGGAGCACCGCCACGCTTGACCAGTTGAACAAATACCTGCTGTTCAGCTCCATGCCCATCGTCTCCTCCCAATACTGGAACATGGTTCACGGGAACACGCCGGACGAAGTCCGCAAGGACCTGGAAGGCCTGCAAATCATGAGGACGCTGGGCCGGAACATGGCCTGGCTGCTGAAAAGCATTGAAGCGGGAAAGCTGGCGGGAGTGCCCCTTCCCGAGGAAGAACCGCGCGTGGGGACCAATTTCATCCGGTAACCGCGTTCAGTCCTCCGGCGTGATGTTCGGTTCGTTCGCGGGGGCGTGGTTCAGGGGATTGCAGCTGTCCGGCCTGCGGTTTTCCAGCAGGTCCTGGTAGAATTTCTTCTTGTATTTCAGCACTTCCATCTGCTTTTTCAGCACGCGGAGCTGGTTCCTGAGGCTTTTTTCCTGCTTGAAGATGAGTTCAGCCCGTTCCGGAATGGTGGAATCCCCTTCCTGGCACAGGTCGATGTAGTGCTTGACCTCCTCAATGGGAAGCCCCGTCATGCGGAGGCAGTGAACCAGGCGGAGCCAGCCCAGGGTGTATTCGGAAAACATGCGGGCGTTTCCGCCGCTGCGGTCCACGTCGGGAATCAGCCCCACGTTCTCATAATAACGGATGGTGTAGGCGGACATTTCCATCATGTCCGCCACCTGCTTGACCGTATATTTGGGAGTGCGGTCGTGGGAGGCCCTGTAAGTGCCCAGTTTGGGCTTTTGCTTGATCATCGTTTTGGGGGACAGTTACAGTTACTCTAATATTCTGATGAAGATGAAAAGGCAAGCCTTTTGCCATACTGCATGACGAAAGGAGATTCCCGGAACAGGAACGAGAAGGAGAAAGGGTAGATTGCAAGCATGCCGGAACAGGGGGGGAAGGGCGTCTTTCCGGAATAATCCTCCGACAAAAAAAGGCCGTCCCGTGGGGAGGGACGGCCTTTTCCGTGAAAACCGGAAGGGATTATATTTCCGTTACACCCTGCGGCGGCGCATCATCAGCGCGGCCAGACCCAGAAGACTCAGGGAAGCCGCTGCGGGTTCCGGAACCGCCAGTGTTCCTTCCAGCGAAATATCGCGGATGATTCCGTTGTTGCCGTTGTTGCCGCCCGAACTGCCGATGACGGCATAAACCTTGCCGTTGCCGTTTGTCTTCATGGCCGCGAGCTGTTCGTCGGTCACATCGTAGGAAACGTTCCACTGGGAGGCATTGTTGCCCCTGCTTCCCTTGCAGAGTTCCACTAAATCTCCGTCCGTGGTTTCATACCAGACGGAATAGGTGTACGTGGGGCCCGTTCCGGGAGGAGTCAGGCTGAAGCTGAAAGTGAGTCCGGAATAGGCCCGGATGTTTTCAATGGTCATCTTCAGTCCGGCGCAGACTCCGGCCGTGCCGTTCATGTTGGGAAGGGTGATGGTCTGGTCCGCCGCATTGGCGGAAGCCTGGCCCCAGCGCATGTCGCCGTTTCCGGTGGTGGTGTACCATCCGTCCGCGCGTCCGGCGGGCCCCAGCCATGCCTTGACGTCGGCGGCCGTGATGTTGTTATTGGCAAGGCGTCCTGCGGAATTGTAGCCCTGCCGGGCGATGGCGGTAATTTCCGGCATCAGCCCAATGGTAGCCGCGGAAACGGAGGTTGCCAGAAAGGCCATGCCGAGGCAGATTGTGCATAATATTTTCTTCATTGATGTTGGATTGATGTTGCCGTTAACATGCCGGATTGCAAATCCGTCCGGATTCACATGAAACAGGAAAAGGTTTCAATCAATTCAACGTTTTATAGTTGGCGTGAAAATCCCGTGGTTTGGAACAAGGCTCCCGGGTTTTTCAAACATGCCTTTTTACAGCAAAGGTCAAAGTTTCAAAATATTCTCTTGACACCGGATTTGCAATTCGTCCTGGGGAGGAATGCCTTGAGTGTAAGATATTTTAATACAGAAAAAGGGCCGCTCTCCTTGCGGAAAGCGGCCCTGGAATATGGTTTGGGAACGGATTAGCGTTCGTTGTCGAAGTTGATGGTATCGTTCAGGACTTCTTCGATGGAGTCCATTTCATCATCTTCGCCGGCGAGCACGATTTCTTCAGCTCCTTCCGCGGGATCCACTTCAATCTTGCTGTAGCGGGAGAACCCGGTACCGGCGGGAATGAGGTGGCCCATGATGACGTTTTCCTTGAACCCTTCCAGCGTGTCGGTCTTGCCGAGGGTGGAAGCTTCGGTCAGAACGCGCGTGGTGTCCTGGAAGGACGCGGCGGAGATAAAGGATTCCGTTTCCAGGGAGGCCTTCGTGATGCCGAGCAGAACGGGCTTGGCGGCGGCCGGCTGGCCACCCTGGGCGATCGTCTGTTCGTTGATGCGGTCAAAGGTGGTCTTGTCCACCTGGTCGCCCCACAGGAACTCGGTGTTGCCGGGTTCCGTGATGACAACCTTGCGCAGCATCTGCCGCACGATGATTTCCACGTGCTTGTCGTTGATCTCCACACCCTGGAGGCGGTACACTTCCTGCACTTCGTTGACGAGGTGCTCCTGGAGGCGTTCCTTGCCGCAGACATCCAGAATTTCTTCCGGAGAAACGGGGCCTTCCGTAAGCTGGTCGCCCATGTGGACGTGGTCGTCTTCGTGAACGATCACGTGCTTGTTCATCGGCACCAGATGGTCCACCAGTTCGCCCGTGGGCGTTTCAATGGTGATGACCTTCTTGCCGCGGGAGGTGTTCTTGCTGCTGAGGCGCACAATGCCTTCCACGCGTGCGATGGTGCAGGCGTCCTTGGGCTTGCGGGCTTCAAACAGTTCCGCCACGCGGGGAAGACCGCCGGTGATGTCCTTCGTCTTGGCCACCTTGCGGGGCGTCTTGGCCACCATGGTGCCGGCGGAAATGGTCTCTCCGTCCTTCACGGTCAGGTTGGCCCCGGCGGGAATGGCGTGGTGGGCCAGAACCTCGCGGGTCTTGACGTCGCGGATGACCACCTGCGGGTGGAGTTCCTGCTTATGTTCCATCACGACGAGGGTGGACGTACCGGTTTCACGGTCCGTTTCCTTGGAAACGGTGATCCCCACGATCATGTCCTTGAACTCGACCATCCCGCCCTTTTCAGCGATCACGGGCACGTTGTACGGGTCCCATGTGGCGAGGGTTTCATCCTTCTTGATGGAGCCGCCGTTGGGAACGTACAGGATGGTGCCGATGACGGGCTGGTAGGATTCCAGCTCGCGGCCCTGTTCGTTTTCAATGCGAACGGAGCAGTTCTTGTTCAGAACCACGAAGTTGCCGTCCACGTTTTCCACCGTGCGGAGGTCTTCCGTGTAGATCACGCGGCCGTCGTTCTTCGCCTTCACGATAGGCTGCTTGAACGCCGTAGTGGCCGTGCCGCCCACGTGGAACGTACGCATGGTCAGCTGGGTGCCGGGCTCGCCGATGGACTGGGCGGCGATGATGCCGACCGCTTCACCGATCTTCACTTCCTGGCCGGTAGCCAGGTTCAGGCCGTAGCACTTGGCGCAGCAGCCCTTCTTGAGTTCGCAGGTCAGCACGGAACGGATCTTCAGCTGTTCAATGCCGATCTTTTCCAGCTGTTCCGCCTGCTTCTCGTTGATGAGGTCGTTGATGTCCACGATGATCTCGCCGCTGACGGGATCGACGATACGCTCGCAGGAAACGCGGCCGTAAATGCGGGACGAAAGGGAGGCCACCTCTTCATCGCCGTCATAGATGGCGTGAACGGTGATGCCGTTATTCGTACCGCAGTCGTCCGCGTAAACGATGACGTCCTGGGCCACGTCCACGAGCTTGCGGGTCATGTAGCCGGAGTCCGCCGTCTTCAAGGCGGTGTCCGCCAGGCCCTTGCGGGCGCCGTGGGTGGAAATGAAATATTCCAGCACGGAGAGGCCTTCACGGAAGTTGGCCGTGATGGGGCGTTCGATAATTTCGCCGCTGGGCTTGGCCATCAAACCGCGCATGCCGGAGAGCTGCTTGATCTGCGCCTTGTTGCCTCGGGCTCCGGAATCCACCATCATGAAGAGCGGGCTGGCCATCTTGGAACCTTCGTTGTGTTCCAGCTTGCGGTACAGGGCCGCCTGGATCACGTCCGTAGTCTGGGTCCAGATATCCACCACCTTCTGATAGCGTTCGCCGTCCGTGATGATACCGTTCTTGTACTGCTTGGTGACCTTGTCCAGCTCTGCGTAGGCCTTTTCGATTTCCGTCTTCTTCTGGGACGGAACGACCATGTCCACGATGCCGATGGAGCAGCCGGAACGGGTAGCTTCCTTGAAGCCCAGGTTCTTCAGGGCGTCCAGGGTCTGTACGGTGCGTTCCTTGCCCACGGTCTGGTAGCAGCGCCAGATGATGTCGCCCATCTGCTTCTTGCCCACGTTGCGGTTGATGTAGCCGAGTTCGCGGGGCCAGATTTCATTAAAACGCACGCGTCCGGCCGTAGTCACGATCACCTTCTTGGTTACGTCTCCGTACACCACTTCGGACGGCTTCTTGCCGTAGTCCGGGTTGTGGAGGCGAATCCAGTCATGGTAGCCGATCTTGCGGGCGGCAATGGCGTATTCCACTTCATCGATGGATTCGAAAAGGGGCAGGTGCTGGTGGTTGTCCTGGTAATTCTGCACTTCCGCGGCACGGGTGTGCGTCAGGAAGTACGCGCCAAGAATGATGTCCTGCGTAGGCGTGGCGATGGGCTTGCCGGATGCCGGGGAGAAGATGTTGTTGGGCGCCAGCATGAGTTGGCGGGCTTCCATCTGGGCTTCCACGGAAAGCGGCACGTGCACGGCCATCTGGTCGCCGTCGAAGTCCGCGTTGTACGCGTTACAGACGAGCGGGTGCAGGCGGATGGCGGAACCTTCAATCAGGACCGGTTCAAATGCCTGGATGGAAAGGCGGTGCAGCGTGGGCGCACGGTTGAGCATGACGGGGTGGCCCTTGGTAACTTCTTCCAGGATGTCCCACACTTCCGGCGTCTTGCGGTCAATCAGCTTCTTGGCGGAGCGCACGGTGTGCACGTAGCCCAGCTCCTTGAGGCGGTGGATGATGAAGGGTTCAAACAGGATGAGGGCCATCTTCTTGGGAAGGCCGCACTGGTTGAGCTTCAATTCCGGGCCGATCACGATCACGGAACGGCCGGAGTAGTCCACGCGCTTGCCCAGCAGGTTCTGGCGGAAACGGCCGCCCTTGCCTTTCAGCATGTCGGAAAGGGACTTGAGGGGGCGGTTGCCGGCTCCCGTGACGGCGCGGCCGTGGCGGCCGTTGTCGAACAGGGCATCCACGGCTTCCTGAAGCATGCGCTTTTCATTGCGGATGATGACTTCCGGAGTCTTCAGGCTCAGCAGAGTCTTCAAGCGGTTGTTGCGGTTGATGACGCGGCGGTACAGGTCGTTCAGGTCGGACGTGGCGAAGCGGCCGCCTTCCAGCGGAACCAGCGGGCGCAGGTCCGGCGGGATGACGGGCAGCACGTTCAGGATCATCCATTCCGGGCGCGTGTTGGACTGAAGGAAGCCCTGGGCCAGCTTCAGGCGCTTGGCGATCTTGCGCTTGTTCTGCTTGGAGTTGGTGTTGTCCAGCTGTTCCTGGAGATCGGCCACGAGGGAGGGCAGGTCAATGGAGGCAAGCATCTTCTGGATGGCTTCCGCACCCATGCCGGCTTCAAAGCTGTCATAGCCGTATTCGTCTTCCGCATTGCGGAATTCCTCTTCCGTCAGAATGGCGCCCTTTTCCAGGGGAGTGTTGCCGGGGTCCACCACGATGTAATCTTCGTAGTAGATCACGCGTTCCAGATGGCGCGCCGTCAGGTCGAGCATGAGGCCGATGCGGCTGGGCATGCACTTGTAAAACCAGATGTGGGACACCGGAACGGCCAGTTCAATGTGGCCCATGCGTTCGCGGCGCACGCGGGCGTTGGTCACTTCCACGCCGCAGCGGTCGCAGGTGATGCCCTTGTGCTTGATGCGCTTGTACTTGCCGCAGGCGCATTCCATGTCGCGGGTGGGGCCGAAAATGCGTTCGCAGAACAAGCCGCCTTTTTCCGGCTTGAACGTGCGGTAATTGATGGTTTCCGGGTTGACTACTTCGCCATGGGACCAGCTGCGGATGGTATCCGGATCAGCCACGGTGATGGCTACCTGGTCAAAGGTCTTGGGCTTGTCGCTCAGACCGTGCATTTCCCGAATGGTAGGGGTATCAGACATATGTTAAAAATCTTAAGAAGGGTTGATGCCCCCTCCCGCACCGTGCGGGGCGGAAGGGGAATGCGATGGATGTTAGAATTTAAGGTCGGAGAAATCGACATCCGCCAGTCCGGCCATGTCGTCGCTGTCAAAGCCTTCCGTCATGCCGTCCACCGGGGCGAGGTCCGTACCGCCGAGCTGCAGGGAAGGTTGTTCATCCTTGCTGCCGGGGCGTACGTTCAGGCCCAGGGACTGCATTTCCTTCATCAGAACGTTGAAGGATTCCGGAGTGCCGGCTTCCAGGGTGTTGTCCCCCTTCACGATGGATTCGTAAATGCGGGTGCGGCCCTGCACGTCGTCGGACTTCACGGTGAGGAGTTCCTGGAGGGTGTAGGCGGCGCCATAGGCTTCCAGCGCCCACACTTCCATTTCCCCGAAACGCTGGCCGCCGTACTGGGCCTTGCCGCCCAGGGGCTGCTGCGTGACCAGGCTGTACGGACCCACGGCGCGGGCGTGGATTTTGTCCGCCACCAGGTGGTTCAGCTTGAGCATGTAGGTCTGGCCTACCACAACGGGGTTGTGGAAGGGTTCGCCGGTAAGGCCGTCGTACAGGATGCTCT
>CECB01001850.1_pt1 | contig 23488 bp, 27 predicted proteins | sample 554791 | NCBI WGS metagenome assembly CECB01 (sample SAMEA3182072, study PRJEB8094) | gut metagenome | biome: human; feature: gut; material: Stool; isolation source: human stools | place: Canada | collected 2012-01-30
GTGTAAATCCATTGGGGCGCAGGTCTTCTCCGTCGTCAGGTTTCTGCTCGTTCTCATCGAGATAAAGGTGAATCACCTGTGTGTCACCTTTCTTCTCGACACGTACAGTCTTCAAGTCAAACCAGTCAAGCATGCGGGCTGGCAATAGGCATTCCGCTAAGAGTCTATACTGTTCCATTTTCTTCTAACGTTTACTCTATAAACGTACACCTGCTTGCTTTTATTGTGCTATGCTATCCACACGCTTTTGCAAGTGACCCTGGTATTCCCTTATCATAAGAATACTGGGCCAAGTCCAACACAAACTTACGTTCCTTGTAAAAGACATTCGATTTGTCTAAAACTTCATATTTTACCTCAGCTTCAGTTCTTACAGCTTCCCTGTTAAACATTTTGTAAGTTTTCCTCAAAGATGCAAATTCCTGAAGCAATTGCTTAACCTCTCGTACTATCCCCTCATCATAGTTCGTCTTTCTTGTTGAAAAGCCAAGCATTTCATCTTTCCATCTAACAATCAAATTTTCTATTTTTTCTTTTGCTTCAGGAGCCAACATAGCCAACTTTCGAGCCACGTCAAATTTATTAGATTTCACAAAGTCTATAGCCTTCTGATTATGAAGTTTAGCAGCCTTCTCTATTAGTTTTTTGCCAAGCACAAGGTCTTTGTCGAAGTTACTCCCATCACTTTTAGTAAATCCCTCAAATGCAAGTTTTCCTTGTTCAAACAAGAAATCCGAGTCTTCTTCTTTTTCGAATGTACAGAAAACATCCCACCATTCACCATCAGAGACCTCCTCTGGACACTGCTTAAATATAAACTTAGCTCCTTCATATTTGCTCAGCAAGTACTTACGCAAAGAATCATAATTCTTGGACTTTCTCTTTTCACAATCATGCCAAAACGAGAACAAGGTATATAAATCCATTACGCAATGAGCATACAATTCATCTTTAAGAAAAAGAAATAATATTTTAAAATATGTAGAAACATCAAGTTGACCTACAGACAAAGCATCTATCGCATGAGCCAAATCCACTTCACCCAACTGCCTCAACCATCTTGACAACCGCTTGTCTTTTACTAATGGCCACAAGTCTTGCACACAGAGATTCTGGCGCAAAGAGTCAAGTGAGGAGTGTTCCTCCCCACCAGACTTTATTCTTATTCGTATAGGCTTCGCCTTTGCTATTATTCTCATAACCAATAATGTTTTTTAATTCACCAGCCAAGAAACAAACTTCTTAACCCCATTCTTCAATGTTTTAACCGTTGAGCGAATAAAAGACTTCGCACCTTCCGCCACAACAGACAATCCCTTTCTTACCGCCATCTTAGCAATAGGCACTATATATTTCTCTGCCGCTTTGATAACAGGAACGAATACTGCAGCAGGAGGATAAACTTTGGCTATTACTTTACAAAGTTTATCCAAAACAACAGGAACTCCCCTCTCTATCACTTTATCAGCAACTGTCACCACACGAGCTACAGTAGCATCTATCAACTTATCCGCCACCTCAACGACATCAAGCTCCTCTTTCGAAACTTTGTATGCAAACTTAACACGATTTAATCCCTCATCAATGGCACTTGCAATAGCTATTGGACTTTTGTCTGCAAGAGAGAAAGGCAAAGTCCCCTGTTCTTGTGCCATTATAACGGCAGCAGCAAAAGCCTTCTTTAACTTTGCTTCAGAAGCATCACCGATTGGGGAATCCAAGAATTGCTGAACAAACTTAAACTCTCGAAGACTCTCTACCTCATCCTTTTCCAACAGTTTACCAGCCAACAAGGATTGAAGGGCTGAATACTTTCTGCTTTCACTCTCCAAATGAGCACCAAACTCATTGCGCCCTGCATCTTCATTATACTCAGTGTACTTCATAAGTTTAGTCCTCCTCGTTAGTTAAAGTTTCATTGTTCACATTCTCACCAGCATCAGAAATGGCAGAGACGATTTCAGCCTTCTCATGCTCGTCACGTCCCTTCAATATTCGGTCCATCTCCTCAAGCATCCATTGCTTACGAGACTTTCCATCCTCCTTAGCCGTTTGCAATGCAGCCATTTTCTCTGCAAAGCCATCAATATACTCGTTAGTCTCGGAGAGCAAAGCCTTGCCTTCCTCCGAAACTCCCATTTTCTCACACTCATCCTTAACCAGTACATCAATATCCTGGTCAGGATTATTCTCTAATTGTTCTAACATCGAAGTCAGAATCTCATCAAAATTCTTTGCCATATTATATCTTTACAATATTAAATCTTAAAATAAACAACTGGTTGAAATAATCTTTAATGATTTCCTACAACAGTTTCTTTAGTCCGCACATTCATAAGAAAATGTTCGACAGTAGCATTCCACTCAAAACCTCGTTTCGTCAAAGCATTAGCTTTTACATCGATTTCGGCTGCAAAATAACTATATAGATGTGTCAAATGGCGACAGAACATCAAGAAAAAAAGCAAGAATGCTCTATTTTTTGCGAAATAGACGTCAGTCACCCATAACGAATCAATAGACTAATGACATTTCTATTCCAATATTACCCGGTTCAAATAAGATATTGTCAAGTTTCAGCTTTTCAAACACTTTCTGCAATTTGTCAATGTCGCCAAGGCGCAGCTTAACGATATTGCCAGACATCTGTTCCACCCAACCTGCTTTCTCCGGCACAAGTTTCTTGGCATAAGAGATGGCTGGCGAAACAAGCAGGTCAATACCCATCTTACCGTCATACGACAAGAACAAGTCTGTACCCTCAATCTTCTTCACTATAAGGTTTATGCTAACCGACTTGGTAAAGCCCAACACCTTGATAGGTATAGAGACAGAAACTGTCGCTCCATCAACATACCCAAGATTCACTGTCTTATGAAAATGACTGGCTACATAATCCTGCAGCTCAGCATAAGTAATCGCTATCTTCATATAGCCTTATTTTAAAATGATTATTTTTTCTCTCTGTTTTTCCATATTCTTCGATAGACATATTTGTTCAAGCCTAAAAAGCCTGGTGGATAGGTATGCCACCCACCACACTTAGGGCATTTCACTGGAGCAGTACAGACTGTTGCCATCCACTCGCAATCCATCCCCTTGAATCTATGTCCGCAACATCGCAGACGAAAGCACAGAATCCTCTAAACATAAGCGATATGATTTATAAGTAGTTTTTAAAAGAATACTCTTACCATATAAACGAAACGGCATACTCTTGTCCGACGCACAGCCAACCAACAACGATTTATTGAATCATTCATTATTTCGTGCTTTGCGTCGGACAAGTTTTTACTTCTTACCTCCAAACATAGGTTTTCCACCTGTCATATCTACAATGACATCCAACACTTTTTTAACAATGCTAACAATTGTGTCTGCCTCGCCCTGTGAAAGGTTACGCGTGTCAGGTTTTAATCTTCCCATAACATTATTATTTTTAAGCTATTTTTATTAAGGCCGCATTTCAACATACTTATCCCCATCACCTATCTTTATGGTATATTTCTTGTTGAGAGCATAAGCAGCAAAACCAAGAATCATCGCTAATTCTGCCGTACTTATAGTAACAGTACCAATGGTAAGTCCCATAGCTGTTGCACCCATAACAGTTCCCGCTAAAGAAGCGCCTCCTGTAAACGGAGCGGCAGCTAAACCACCTATTACTGCTAAAGCTCCAAATCCAATAGCTACCTTAGCTTTCCTCATTCTTGAACAAACTGCATTAGCAAATGTCTTGGCATAGGGACCTTCTATTCTTATTGAATCTACCTTATTTTTGATAGCTTCTTGCAGTTCTTCTTTTGTTCTAACTACTATCATAATATTTCCAATTAAAATTGCAACTAATTTAGTTCATGGCCTCCTCTATATCCTCAGCAGAAAAGCCCAATTGTTTTGCTATCTTTTTGAAATACAATTTTTCAGCCAAAGCAACTTTATCTTCTGCTTTCAAGATAACAACTCCTTTTTCTAACAACTTCGCACTATTAGCTTCATCATTTTGAAGAGAAGAGAAATCTATTTGCATCAACTTGTCACAAGCCATAACTTGTGCTAGTTCCAACTGCTCGTCATCTGACAAGGTTGAATTTTCAATCACATCTGTAAGAATAGCCTCTTTCTTTTCTGACCAATTACCACCAACCTTTGCTAGGTTTATCATAAATTGAATAATCAACTTTTCTGGATTATCCATTACAATAGGATCCTCTATGACTCCAACCTCTTCCGTAAAAGTTGCCTCTACATATTCATCAGTATCACCTTCCGAAATATGAATATCATACATTTGCTCCTTCAATTTCTTTTGAAGGCGTTTAGCTGATGGACGGAATGTTGCAGCAGTTAATCCACCAGAAATAATGCCACCCAAAATTGGAATTGTTTTACCTACGCCTTTAGCAAAAGTATCTTTTGTCAGCTTTATTCCTATCCATTTGGCTACTTGCTTAATAATAGGATAATACACTGTTTTAGTTAAAGCCTTTTGGGGCAAGCGCTTAACAACTTGGACAGCAAATGCCTTAGAAACATTTTTAATTGCATTATTAGCTGCAGCAGCTCCCATCATCACACCGACAAACAAAGTCAACATATCTTGTGATGTTTCGGTAAGATTACCATTTTCATCTCGCAAGTCAGGAATACCATAAAGATAGGCTAATTTCTGTGCCAAGACAAATGTATGCCAATAATATTGAGCCATGTCTGCTGGGATTGTTGCTGCCATAGCTAAACCTCCTGGAATACCAGCGACAACCGACAAAGATGTAACTTTCAATAAATGATTATTGATACAGGAGTTTGCTAAACTATCTATTCTATCTTCCGAAAGGACATCAACAGGATTTGAGATAGCCTTCTCCAATTCATCTTTAGAGCAATACTGTCGAAGTTCTGATCTCAAAAACGTCTCTCTATCTACTTGTACTCCAGGAATAGCCAAAGCCGAAGACATAACTTTGTTCCATACTGTTACTTCATTTGCCATAATCCTCTATTTTTTTAATATTTTTGTTAGAAACTTAAGCCCTGATGCCACATCATTCATTACATGTGTATAACAAATATTTGTAGTACCACAACTTGGACACAGAGAAACTTCCGACATCGTACTATAAATACGATGGCATTTTTTACATGTTGTCATTTTAGGCGTTCTCATCTATTTATATTTTTAGTCCAACTTTATAAATTCAAAATCATTCGGATTGCAGCATGCTTTCTTATAATCGAAAGCATAGATGCGCATGTAGGCTTCTTGCACCTCCTTGGCTCCATTGTAAAAAGGGGTGGCGGTGTGCTGCATGGTTGTTACTGTCACTACCATTTCGGGAGTGAGGACTGTACCGTTAGAGCGTTTAAGGCGCTTAGGCTTGACTTGAAATACCTTGCTCATAAGCATTCTGTTTTTAAGTTCATTATATATAACTGCTCCTACTTTTCTGCCGAAACAGCGAATCATTTACTTTCAAGGGGCAAAGATTATGCAAACGAGCGCAATGAAAGCTTGCTTTCAAATTGCCGAGTGCAGCTAATCTTCTGCAAAGATTATGCAAACCGAAAGCAGAATCATCAAGCTTGCTTGAATGTTATGCTGAGGTGCAGCTAATCTTCTGCAAAGTTAGGAAAAATCTGCGAACCAAACAAGTCCATAATGGTTCATAAATGAAAAAAGATGGTGCGAACCCCTACTTTCTTCACTTTCTTGTAAGTTAGGCTCTGGTAAAACCCGTAGAAAAGAAAATGCGAAAGAGGAATCCACACCATATGACGGCGTAGACTCGCTCAAACAAATTCTCGTTCTTTCTACGTTTCAATTTACCAGATTTCAACCTACAGAACTGAATAGCTTGCTCGTGTCCACAAGATAATCTTGTTTCTCTGCATCATAGCGACTTCAAGCGAGAACTTTACCCTGCCCTGTCACTAATCCAATGGCAAATTTAGTAAAAATCTGATGAACCACCAAACTTTTAACAAGAAATCTTATGGATTCCTCTTATATTTTAGTTTTCAGGGACTCCTAACCCCTCTTCTTTCTGCATTCATACCTTATTATATAGAGTTATTGTCAATTCTGCCGCAAAAGTACAATCCGGATGCGTCAAAAACTGACATAGGGAGAAGAAAAATGAAGAGGGAAGATTAAATTGCAGATGAAATACAATATGCATACTGCTCGGAAAGGTTAACGTTGCATTCCAATTCAATTGCGCACACAGTGTATTCGCATTTTGAACCCCAAAAATCCTTAATGACCGAAAATGACCGTGACCTTAATGACCGGATTTTAGGTAGAAACAAAAAAAGACCGCTCTCCTCGTATTGAGGTGAGCGGTCGATTTATTTATGGATGAGTCTGCTTATTATAATAAGGTAGACTCCATGTTCTTTATCCCATGCAGCTCGTTACTCCGAGCGTAGTAGCGATAGCGGTCAGTATACTGATAGCTATCTGAAGAATTGTTTTCCAGGTTTTCATTTTTTTTAATGTTGAATGTTGAGTGTTGAATGTTGACTTTTTTGGGGGTGGATAGGCTTGGCTAGGGGCTAGCACCCTAGCCAGTCTATCCTTGGGCTATTCAAGGCCGTCGCCAGATTCAGAGCCTTGACCGTCGCTGCCGGTCTGACCGGTGTTTGAACCACCTGGGGTAGAACCGTCTGGCGTATTATCCGGAGTAGTTGGCGCGTTGAGGTCAACGTTGGTCTTACCCTCCTTAATCGCCTTGATAACGGCTGCCTGAGCGCTGCGGCTGGCTACGAGGTTGAACTCGGCGTCATCACGAAGGTTCTTGAACTCCTGACCTGGCTCCCACTGAACCTTTACGCCGGTGATATTCTGTGCGGTGAACTTGTCAGCATCCTCAGCACCCTTTGAGGTGAGAAGGAGAGAGAAATCACCGAGATCGCCCAGACGGATTTTCTTGCCCTCAAGCAACATCTCACGCATACAGTCTACGGCGATGTAGAGAATGGCGCTGATGTCAGCTCTCGAATAAACACTGCCATGAGAGGTGATGTGCTTGGCAAACTTCTCGATGGTCATGATGTCGGTGTACTGTGAGATGGCGAAAGCGTTCTGCTTCTCGGTCTTCACGAGTTCCAGGTCCTTTGGGTCAGGGGTCTTACCCTCCTTCTTTGCCTGGTTGATGCGTGACTTAGCCTGGTTGATTTCCAGAAGATTTGCGTTCACGCTACGCATTACGATGCTGTAATTAATCATACTATGTTATGCTTTAAAGAGTTTATTAAATCACAATTTCCCAGATGCTTTTTCTTGTCCTTTTCAGAGTCTTCATTGATGACCGGCGCCTGTCATCTTTTGCTCCCTGTCTCGGTCTTCATAGATGACCGCCTTTAGGTACAAAATAGCTTTCTTTCGATTGCTGGTGCAAAGGTACGAAAAAGCACTGTAGGAAGTAATACTTTTCCGGCAACTTGAATTCAGTTTTCCGGAATCTTGTGAAATGGAGCCTTTCGAGAGTAGGTGAAGAGATTCATGGCAACGGGCTGCATCCGGTCATTAGTGACCGGTCATTATCGGTCATTAAGAAAAATCACTTCCGGTCATTTAGCCCCTATAATATATATTAAATATTTTAATATTATATTATAGCTCTTTTTTCGCCCCCCGAAAACCTTAATGACCGAAAATGACCGGGCATTAATGACCGGATTCTGAGGCTTTAATTAATACTCTTTTATGCTAGTATTGTACTTGTAATTTGTTTTGTATTAATGATTTATAATAAGACATTTATTTTTTTGGTCTGTATATAAATGTATGGGAATAAACTACATATGTCAGCGTCCTTTCCTACAATATCGTTGCTTCTTTGCCCCACTTTTCGCCTTCCCTTCGCTCTCATTTCTGCCATAAATGCCCTTTCTTTGGAGCATGAATTGATGTGAGGAAGAGCATTTTTGCGTTTTTCCCTTTAGAAATCTATAAAACCACTTTGATATCAGTTCTTTTGCTTCTTTATATAGAAGAGTAAAAATATCGAACATAGCTATCCTAAGTATTTTTTATGTTATTATCCTTTGAATAGTTTCTTCCTTTAATATTGCTCTGTTTTGGGGCGGTAAGCATTATTTACATAATCAGCTTTTATACTCATTTCCTTGTATAAATGGTTAAAATCCCTAGGTAAGTCTTTTTCTACATTTTTGTGTTAATATTTATAATAAAATGTAGATGTTTCGCAATTATTTTGTACCTTTGAAGGCAATTCTGCTATAAAAAGCAGGCTATAAATATAAAATTTAAACTTGAATAAACTTATAAACAAATAAACATACATTGAAGACTATGTCTGGATTTGCAATTTACAACTACAATTTCTTACGCATCATAAGACCTAACGAAGAATATCAACTTGAGTTCCCCGACTGGGTAAAAGTAAATGTGCAAGAATCATTTGAAAATCGCCAGCAATTGCTTGAAGAGCTTTTGCTGGCTGATTTCGAGAAACCATTCCCGTTTGAGAATGCCAGAAAGAAACCATACTGGCACAAACAAATAGTGAAACCACAAGATAATGTCTATGTGATGCGTGTGGCAAATGTTACAAACGTAACGATTACCGACGAACACCTGATGTCTCAAAAATATGCTGATTATAGAAATTGTCTGGTCATCATCGACAATCGCCCAGGAATCCAACGCATCGCCATAGAGCGAAAATCTGCGGCTTTCAGCCATACAAAAACTGTGGCTAATATTCTCGAAGCATCCTTCTGCAAACTGCTGAAGAGTAAACTGTTGAAGGTTGAACTATCTGCGGTTTACAGTTCGAATGTGTTTTGGGATATGCTGAAAAAATACCCTAATGGCTTCAGTAAAGTGACTTTTCATTTCCCTCATCTCAATTTAGATCATCTGACCAAAGTGATGGATAAATATCTCAAAACTGCCCGTGAGGATTGGGATAGTGATCTTGATTTTACATTCGGTGCAAACGAAGGTGGTGCGGTAAAAATCGATCCGGAAAATTCGCGCCAGACTGCACTTATAGCAGGCGCATCAGGAGCGGGAGCATGGATAAAGATGCTTCCAAATGGTGAAAAAGGAAAGGCTATATTATGCGGCAAAAACCAATTCGTGGTGCGTGAACTCGATTCTGAGGTGTTTAATAATCTGGTAATCGGAGCACAGCCGATTCCTGGCATGGGACAATCTGCTATGGATAAGGTGAAGAGTTTTATGAAGGATATGCCGGATACATTTACTCATTAAGCTGATTAGGGGATGGAAAAGTTTGAACGTTTTTCGGAGGAGAGGCTTACCTCCTTACGTGCCCGTTATAGGGGCGATGATTTGTTTAGAACCTGGACATGGATTCTCTGTTTGCTTGAGCAACAACTGAACGGTCTAAATGCCGTAGAAGTATGGAGTGAAACGGAAATGATTCGCCAGAAGCTGTCTGCAATCAAGGAACATCGTGATAATGAGGTGGAATTTCTTTATGGCGAACTAAAGAATCGGCATCAGTCAGAAAAAACCGCTGTCATCATTCTTACTGTACTCTTCACTCAAATGTGTGATGCAGAATCCAGTAATGAGGATGATGCTGCTGTGCAAAATCCGAATCGAGCAGTGTGTTCGGTCTTGGCTCATCTTCTGATGAATCCGAAAATAAGATCTTTCACTGAGAAGTTGATCAAGGCATTCAAGCATCGTCGCTACGATAACGAAGGAAACAAGATTATTTTACCCGTAACAGACTATTTGAATGTGAAATCTCCTTTGGAATTGATGGACGAAGAAGCTAAGGTAAAAGTGGAGAGATGGGTAGAAGAGATAGGGAAACTCACACGGGGAATCAGAGGCTTTCTGAACATAGACTGGACTGTTTACGATACTATTTGGAGGAATATTTGTGCTGAACAAGAAATTTCCCTTTTGCTCAAAAAGGAACAACCTCGAAACAATAAATGGGGATTTAATCTGAAACTGGTAGCAAATGTTCTGGGCATATTGCATGTTACTCCTTATGATGATGGTTTCGTGTTAGCAGGAAGCATTCAGACTATCAGCGATGCTGTAGGAGTGAACGTGAGAGCCTATATTGGAAACCATGCCGATTTTGGATCCAGTAATACTACTTTAACCAAAGAAATGCATGCTAAAATAAAGCAATTCATATTATCTGCAATCGGATAAAAAGCAGCTGTTACAGATAAAGATAATGAGGGCGTTGATGGAATAATTCTGTCAGCGCCCTCTTTCTGTCTGATTACCAGCTGATAAGTTGCTGATAAGAAATAGCCTCCTTATTTTTTTATGCGTATTTTTATCTACAGACTAATATTCTTATCTTTGCACTCGGATTTGGGAATCAGTTTTCTCATTTCCGAGTGTTTTTATTTTAGTTTAACCTGAGCGGAGGCGGGGAACCTCACAACGTGATTGAAGATGGCCATCGGGAATCCACGGCTTCTCTCGCAAACCGATCAGGAATCATGGCAGAAAAAAAACATCAGCTTACGGCTCTGGGCATTGCCTATGAAGCCGTCATCAAGCTGGGCTATACGCACAGCAAACTGGCAAGGCTCGACAGCAGCATCAACTATCCTACGCTGAGGAATATCAGAGACGGGAAGGAGATGAAGAAAGCTACGGAGCGGTTCTATCTGAAACTCTTCTTCGACCTTATTAATAAGGAATATGAACGGCGAATGGCCTGTGGGGGCGACGGAGCCGTCAGCCTGCTTATCGTGATGAAAAACATCCTTGAAGCAGAGCTGAAATAAAAAGTGGTGAAAAGATGAGGGGGCTTTCTTTCACCAACTATTCCGCCGCATCGAAAGTGTTACTATCTTTGCACCAGCTTTAGCAAGGTTGGGCGGATTAAAGAAAACCTTAAAGGAAGGTTAGACCTTGCGGTTTACAAATTATGAACGGAATGTTTATGAGAGTGGTGCAGCAGGGTGAGGCGTTCGCTGTACAGAGTCAGAAAAGTGAGAACGGACAGATGATGAAATGCAACATCGTTCTCCAGGAGATGGGCGGCAAGTATGAGAACCAGTACGCTGCGGCAATGTTGGGCAATATGGCGCAATGTAAGTATGCTCCGGGCGAACTGGTGGCGGTAACGCTCCGGTTTACGACCCGTGAGTATAATGGTCAGGTTTATCAGGATATCCTGGTTACGGACATTGAAAAGGTAAAAGGGTAAAAAAGTAAAAAGGTAAAAAGAACCTTAACCCTTTGCAACCACGTTACCATAAAGGGTAAAAAGTAAAACTGAGTTGAAACTGAGGAGGATTTTCCATGGTAAAGCGCGCAACAATCCGGATGTTTCTTCTCCTAAAATTCAATTCAGATTATGAAAAAAGCAAACAAAAAGCTGGTGAAGAACCAGCAGGTGAATAATAACGGCTGCCAGCATGTGCAGCTCGGTGGAATGGCTTACTATGATGATAAGCAGTATTTCCTCTTCAGTCCTGATTCTGTAAATCAGGGTGTTGTAGAAGCGTTCCGCCGTCATGGCGTGGCTCAGCAAATGCAAGACGGAACATTTGATTTCGTAGCAGTTTCTAAGCCGAAAAGCCAGTCGGAACTGATAAAGAAACTGGCGCATGGTCGGTTGAGCAAGACCAAGGATGGGGCTATTCAGCTCACGCTGAAGGTGTTCTGCCATGAAGGACTCAACATCGCCCAAACGCTGACTGTTGAGTCAGCAGAAGGGGCTGATGCTTTAGTGGATTATCAATTAAAACGATAAGTAATAAGATAGATGAGTTGTTATTTAATTAAGGTGGAGAATGGGCACAAGGTTGCCCGCTCCATCACCTCGGAAGAGGAGTATAAGCAGCTGCGTGGAAGCAATGAGCAGAAGGCGAATCTTCGTCTGGCTCGTGCCGGAAACGATGCTGCGAAACGGAGACTGGTGCAGTTTAATTATTCCGGCCATTATCCGCAAGGCGTGGTGAAGGGAATGAAACTGCCAAGCGGTGCTTTCGGATTTGATATGGATGAGCCGGAGGCTTTTGCCAAGGCTGCCAAGCTGCTGCTGAAGGAACCGGACAGGTACGGACTTCTGATGCTGGAACGCAGCGCACGACAGGGCGGACATGCGGTGTTTGAACGCGAAAAGGGCAAGACGGTTCTGGAGAATCAGGTACGAATTGCTACGATGCTCAAGTGTGAAATGGATACTTCGGCTCACGACATTAATCGGGTTTATTTCACTACCACATCGGATGACGAAGATCTGCTCTTCCTTTCGCCACGGCTCTTCAAGGATGAATATGATGAGGCTGCCGTGGCAGCTGAAGGGAAGGTTCTGGAAGAGCGTGAAAGATACGGACAGGAGGAACTGCCGGAAGGAGCGCACAAGGCAAACAAGCATTATGAGCCTTGGAAAGAAGAATTCAAGAAGGATTCTCAAGGGGTTTTTAAGGGTCAGGAATTTAAGAATTCGAGAATTTCATCTTCTGCTGCTTCAACTGCTGCTTCAGCTGCTTCTGCTGCTCAGGACAATTATCTTGGGATTCCTTATGGGGAAATCATTAAGAAGTGGTGGCAACTGTATAATGATGGGCAGGAGCCGATGCGCTCCAACCGCAATACGCTGACCTTTGAGTTGGCTGTGAATCTGCGCCATATCTGTGGTTTTGACCGCAATCTGCTGGCTCAGATCATTCCCTGCTACGATGGGTTTCCTGAACAGGAAAAGATGGCTTGCATCAACTCGGCATTGAACGAGAAAATCACGCAAATGCCTAAGCGATTGAAGGATGTGCTGGCTGCGCTGAGACAGGAGAAACTGAAACAGGGGTCTTCGAACGGGAATGCAGATGAAGACAGCGAGGCGCTGGTGAATGCCTTGGACGAAGCTAACGCCAAGGATGATCTGTTCTATTACGATGCTTTACCCAAGATGCCACAAGGCGTGCGTGATTCCATCAGTGCTGTTGGACCGGCTCTGGCAATGCCAGTGATTACAGCCATCTGTCCTACCATCGGAATGCTTGCTACTGGCGTGAAGGTTTCCGTTCACGGCAAGATGAACTCGCTGAACCTTATCTCCTACATTGCCGGTGATTTTGCATCAGGCAAGGGAAGCATCGACCCCGTGGTTGATGCATGGACTTCGGAAGTGAAACAGATGGACAAAATGTATCAGCAGCAGGAGGATGAATGGAGAGCCAAGAAGCGTGCGGCTAAGAACAAGAAGGAGCAACCGGAAGAGCCGAAACTGCCTGTAAGATGTCTTACTTTAAATAATACGGTGGCTAACCTTGCAGAACGACTGGCTAATACTGAAGGCAAGCACGCCTTCTCGTTCACTCCGGAAGCTGACACCGTAGCACAGAAGTGGAAATCGGCAATGAGCGACTTTTCCGTCATGTTAAGACAGGCTTACGACGGAACGAGCTATGAGCGCGAGGCAAGAAGTGCAGATGCGGTGAATGTTCATATCGAACATCTTTTGTGGAATGTTGTGATGTGCGGAACGCCAGATGCACTCTATCGAGTAGTGAACAATTATACGGATGGTTTCCAAAGCCGTATTGTCGTGGCGCGAACGCCGGACAACACGTTCACTCCGCTAACAGACAATCTCTTTGTGCTGACCGAAACTCAACGTGAGCACATACGGCAGATAGCTCATCTCTTGCCCCTGATGGAGGGCGAGGTGGTTCTGCCTAAGTTGGAGAATAAGGGCAGGGAGTGGCTGGAACAGATACGATTGGAGACCATGAAAAATGACGACAAGGTGAAAGCCCGCCAGCGTTTCCGTATCTGTCCTACGACCATGAGAATGATGACCTGCATCATGCTCTGTAAGGTGGCCGAGACGCTGATTCAGAAACATGGTTTCCAGGGTGCCGAGAAGCAGCTGAAACAGAATCCGCTGTTATGGAAGGAAATGATCGTAAAGACGCAGACACCAACCATGCTCGAAGCCTTCAATATCCTGGCAGATTATCAGTTGGACAATGCTCTCTACTTCTTCCGTAGTCGCATAGAGGATGCATTCTCATCCAAGAGTTATTGCGGTCAGACAACTTATGATCGTTCCCGACGCGGCAAAAATGATTCCATCTTCGAGCGGCTTGACGTTACTTTCTCCTTCGAGCAGGCATTGCAGCAAAGTATTGCGGTAAAAGGAGCAAACGTTACTCGGGAGGTTGTTAGACAGATGTTGAAAAACTGGAAGCGACAGGGCTTGATAGGTGTGCTGCCCGATATGCGTTACCAGAAGGTTCAACCTACTGTATAATAGAGGTTCAAAATAAGTGACTATTAATACATCCGGTCATTAACGGTCACGGTCATTTTCGGTCATTAAGGATTTTCAGTAACGAAATCCTTAATGACCCTATCAATAAATCAATTTTATTATTAGATATTTATGGAAATAATCATTTATCGCCGTCGCTTTACCCGATGGGGAGTAGATGGCACATTAGTAATAAAGGGTACGAAAGTTTGTAATACCATAGAACATCCTGAGCGTTATTTGCCTGCAGGAGACTATGAGATAGCTTTTGTTTCTATAGCTAATAAGAGTAGGAAAATGCCTGTTATCCTGAGGAAGGGACAGGCTGTTTGGGAAGTGGGCATCAATTCTCCTTGTCTCAAGCCCGGAAATGGTCCGATGACGCTGAAATATGGATGCATCATTCTGGGTAAGGCTGTAGCCTCTGGGCTGGTAATTCATTCTCAGGAATACTTCGACCGACTTTGTGAACGATTAAGGAAGGCTTCTAAAAAGATGGAGTGTATCAAGTTACGTATCATAGATTGGGGTAGTGATGATATCTCGATAGCATTTTAGGATTTCCACCCTAACATTCATTCATTTAAAATAGTAATATCATGCGTAAGATAAAGGAAATCATCATTCATTGCAGTGCGACCAAGGAAGGTCGCAACTTCACCGTAGCGGATATTGACCGCTGGCACCGGGAGCGCGGAATGCGCTGCATAGGTTATCATTTCGTGGTTTATCGTGACGGCAGCATTCATGTAGGCCGTGCGATAGAGGAGGTTGGCGCCCATTGCAAGGGCCATAATTCCATCAGTATAGGCGTCTGCTACATCGGCGGCTTATCGAAGAAAGGCAAGCCGAAGGATACAAGAACCCGAGACCAGAAAGCGGCAATGCGCTCGCTCATTGAGCAGCTGAAGGAGGAATATCCATTAGCCACGATTCATGGTCATAATGAATTTGCCAACAAAGCCTGTCCCTGCTTTGATGTGAAGAAGGAGTGGGGCTAACAGATAGGGAACGCACTGCGTTCCCTATTTATACTTATTACCTGATGCGCCATACGTAGAACATTACATCAGGTCACACTTCTCCCCAGTGTTCTTCTCAACCTTCTCGCCATCTTTCAGGATGCGAGCCTTATAGCCAAACTTCTCAAAACCTTTCTGGAGCTTCTCTGGGGTTGTCTTGCCGGCATTATACTGTACTGTGACCGTCTGGTCTGGCACAGAAGTCTCAATGCTCTTGATACCCTTCTCAAAGCGAAGGTTGCTCTTGATTTTATTCTCACAAGCCTCACAGTGCATCTGTGGGGTTGTGGTGAACACTACGGTCTTGATGTCCTTGGCAAAGGTTACCATTGCCACCATCATCATTGTGAACATTACTAAAATCTTCTTCATAACTTTTCTATTTGCTTTAATCATTCAACTTTAAACATTTTCAATTAAAAGTGTACTCTCACTCCTGCGTAGAACATCCTGCCCTCTACAGGTCCCCAAACCAAGGTTGGCTCGAAATCGCTTCCCCATGGGTTGCTGGCACCATAGATAGGAGTTTTCTGCTTGAAACCAGTCAGGTTCTCGCCTCCCACATAGATACTCCAATGGCGGAACCATCTCGTAACCTGCGCACTCACTTGCTCGAAGCTATGGAAACGAGGAGACCATGACTGGCTTCCATCTGCCAACTGGTAAGGCTCTGGATTTCTGCCTCCACCATTCAACTGCACGGTGGCATCAAATTGCCATAGGCCAAGTGGAGTCTTATAGGAAGCCGTGAAGAGCGCCTTATACTTGCTGGTCAATGGTTTTTCTTTCAAGGTTTTGCCATAATCGTAGGTACACTTCACATCGTTCAGACGATAAGCCGCTGTTATCTCCAAGCCCTTCAGCAATGGATAAGAGGCATCTATCTGGAAGGTGTGTGAATAAGACTTGCCCATCAAATTATAGATGGAGATAAGCCCCTTGTTGGCATCATAATCCACCACCGCTTGATTCTTGAAGTCGGTATAGTAATACTCAGCGTTCAATTTCAGTGTCTTGCCAAACATCGGGATGTAGAAAGCGGTACTCATACCATAGTTCCAAGCCTCCTCTTGCTTAAGTCTATCACCCGTAATCTGAAACTCCCTGCCACTCGCCAAGAGATAGTTGTACTCTGCCAAGCCAAATACCGTGCGATAGCCCTTACCTGCTGACAAGCGGATGCTGATGGCATCGACAGGCGAATACTTCACGTGGAACCGAGGGGTGAAGAAATTGCCATAGATAGAGCTATGGTCGAAACGGACACCTGCCATCGCTGTCAACTTCGTGCCTAACGTATAGGTGTATTGGGCGTATGCTCCAGGAGTCGTCTCCTTCTCGTTCATTCTCTGCATCTCCGACAAAAGATAAGGAGAGTCTTCTACCCCTACTGCCGGTCTTGGAGAAACATTCACATTGGCGCGCTGTCCCAGGTAATCATGGTTGACGCTCAAACCTACCGACAAATTGTGCTGATGAGTAAAATTGGTCTCAAAAATCAGTGAGCCATAGAGATTCTTCTCATTGAGGTTGTAGAACTTGTTGCCATACTGGGCATCGAGCTGGTGCATCGAAGCCGAGGACATGAAGGCAATATTGGTGCCATGCTCGTGATTGAGGATGAAGGCATGTTTCATATAACCCTCATAGCGGTTGGTATGGAGCTTGATTCGATAAATATCATCACTATGAACATGTTCCTCATCCTGCCCGCTGGTACGAATCTCCTTCAAAGCCCCAAGTCCACCATGAAAGATGTAGTGCTTGCCTTTATACAGCCAACGGTTCTGTACATTATATTGTTCTCTGCCTGGCATATCATAGAAGCCATCGCCATTGTCATCATGGTTTTTGAGGATATTCTCATGATGCAACAATATCTCCGTTGCCCACTTATCCGATAGATGAACGTTGGCATCGGCATTTGCCTCGATTCGGCTCTTGGTATCACCAAAGAGGTTTACCTCCACCTGTTGCTCATCCTCTGGCTTCAAGTAATCCACATTGATTTGACCTGTAATCGACTCATAGCCATTCTTCACCGAAGCACTACCCTTGGATACCTGAATGCCTTTCATCCAAGGTCCCGGCACATAGCCCAGGGCGTATGGGATGGCTGCACCACGGAAATTCGGCAGATTCTCGGTGAGCATCTGTACGTAAGTGCCCGAAAGACCGAGGAGTTTGATTTGTCTTGCGCCCGTCGTGGCATCATTATAAGCCACATCCACCGATGGATTGGTCGTAAAACTCTCGCCCAGGTTGCAACAAGCCGCCTTGAAGAGTTCATCCTTGTTCACGGCGATGCCATTCACGGCACCAGCCAATCGGGAAGTGCCCGACTTGCGAGCCACCACCTTCACCTCATGCAAGGTCTCGTCCTTGAAAATGGAATCCTGAGAGGAGGAATCTACAGAGTTATTTTCTACAGAATTATTATATGATGATGACAGAGACACAACCTCTGTCTTATTGTTTTTTGCATAAGTCTCAGCACCAATAACCAGCAAGGCACTGAGCAACAGATTTCTTGAATACATAAATATATTTCCTTTTATCCGAATCTTAAATCTTCGCTTCGGATGATTTTACCATTTTTATATATGTATGCAACCCTAAGTTTTTACTGATAGGGATAGGCATACGACAATCTTGGCTGCAAAAGTACCAAAAAACTTTTGCAACCTATTTGCAAATATGGAAAAATCAAATAATCAGGAAGTTAAGGAGGGCAAGATAAGCCCTTGGAGGCGAATGCGGAACATTCTGATTCCAATATCTTGCCTTTTGAATGCTACAGATAACAGGACGAGGCAACGTCTGCCAAAGGGCTGGCGCGATGCCTGCAAACATTGGTGCTGCATCGAAATCCAAGTGTTGGATAGAGACCGTAGGCGACAGTTTTACCAGCTCCACTTTCATGCAATGCTTGTTCACCTGTGTGCCCAGCTTACCTTGGCAACAGTCATAGTGCATGCTACGTTTCACGCAACAGTCAGTCACCATACCCACCATCACCTTGTCATAGTGAAGGCAGTGCATGACGGTAGTACCCACGCTCAAGTAAACCACCATGAGCGAGAGCATCAAAGCCATCAATATGTTGAGCGAACGTTTCATACCTATTTTTTGCACCTTTCTTTTCTCAAGTTGCAAAATTAAGCATTTTCATCAAAACAAAAACTTAATACCCCTATAATTTAATAACCTTTAACAGCTCTTGAATGAGCATGAATGCCCCCACACTTTCTGTTAATCTTTACTATATTCCTGCGAGAAAACTTGCAGGATAAAGAGAATATGAGTAACTTTGCACACGAATTTCTGAAACTATTGTCTTACAAAGACATAAAATAAGAGAGAAACTATTTTTTAAGGATAATATTGACTCATAAGAACAAATGAAAAAAGGACTATTTGCACTCGCGCTGGGTACCTTTACCTTGGGCATCGCTGAATTCATCATCGAGGGCATCATCACAGACATCGCCAACAACATGAACGTTTCCATCCCGGAAGCAGGACATCTCATCTCCATCTATGCACTCGGCGTCTGCGCCGGAGCTTTCTCGTTGATTCTCATGCATAAATACAGACCCAAGAATATTCTGATGTTCCTGGCTTCGCTCATCACCTTCGGAGCTGTCATCGCCTCAGTAGCACCTAACTACTGGCTCTTGCTCTGCGCCCGCTTTATAGAAGGTCTGCCTCATGGCGCCTACTTCGGAACGGGTACCATCGTGGCGGTGAAGATTGCCAAAGAGGGTAAGGGAACCAATGCCGTGGCGATGATGTGTGCAGGTATGCCGGTGGCCAACCTGCTGGGTGTGCCGGTGGGAACCTTCCTGAGTCACATGTTCAGCTGGCGAGTACCTTTTGTCAGCTGTATCGTGCTCGGACTCATCACCTTATACATGATTCACAGATGGGTTCCGGATGTAGAAGCGCTGCCAAACAACGGTATGAAGGCACAGTTCCATTTCCTCCGCAACAAGGCTCCGTGGCTCATCATCGCAGCCACCTTCCTGGGCAATGGCGGCATCCTCTGCTGGTTCAGTTATATCTCGCCGCTGCTTCAGATGGAGGGCGGATTCAGCGCAGCCAGCATCTCTCTGCTGATGATTCTTGCAGGCGGCGGAATGGTAGTAGGCAATCAGGTGAGTGCCTTGCTTGCCGACCGCTTCAAGCCGGGCCGCTTTACCTGTTATCTCCAGTTTCTGGCGGCGGCTGCACTTCTGCTCACCTTCTTCCTCGCCCCTTTCGGCTGGGTATCAGTGGTGCTGATGTTCATCTGCTGCGCCTGTCTTTTTGGCATCGGATCGCCTGAGCAGTTCCTCATCGTGAAGCATGCCAAGGGTGGCGAAATGCTGGGCGGCTGCTGCATTCAGGGCGCCTTCAATCTGGGTAACGCCATGGGAGCTTTCCTCGGTGGTATTCCTGTTGCTATGGGATTAGGATACAACTTCCCTGCCCTTATCGGTGTGCCGATGGCATTGGCAGGAGCCATCTGTCTGCTGATTTTCCATAAGAAATATGAATAAAAATGCGATAATCCGAAATAAATGATTATCTTTGCAAACGAATTTCAAATAAACAAAGAAACATGATGAAAATTAACAAGACTTTCCTTACCCTGGGCTTGGCCGCAACACTCTTGCAGATGCCAGCCTCATCGTTCGCACAGACTGCGGGCGGTAACCGTCAGAATCCTCTTTTAACAAAGAGCAGTCTTCCATTCGGTGCTCCTGACTTCAGCAAGATTCAGGAGAGCGATTACCTGCCAGCCATCGAAGCGGCTATCAGGGAGCAGCGTGCCAACATCCAGAAGATAGTAAACAACAAGAAGAAGCCTAACTTCCAGAACACCATCCTCGCCTATGAGGAGAGCGGTGCACTGCTCGAAAAGGTGACTAACATCTTCTTCGGTCTCACCAGTGCCCACAAGACTCCGGGCATCGCCGAAACCGAAAAGAAGGCTACCCCATTGCTGACCGAACTCGACAATGAGATTTCGTTCAACAAGAAACTCTTCGAGCGCATCAAGTATGTTTACGACAACGAATATAAGAAACTCAAGGGCGAAGACAAGCGCCTTACTGAGGTTATCTATAAGAGTTTTGTACGTTCAGGTGCCCTCCTTTCTGCCGAGAAGATGGAGCGCATGAAGCAGATCAACTCCCGCATCTCAGAGTTACAGCAGGAATGGGGCAATCTTCTTCCTGCCGCTACCAACAACGCCGTGGTTTGGGTGAACAGCAAGGAAGAGCTCGCCGGATTGAGCGATGCAGACATTGCACAATGCAAGAAAGATGCTGAGAGCCGCGGAGGCAAGGCGCCTTACTGCATCGTCATCATCAACACCACCCAGCAGCCTATCCTCACCAATCTCCAGAACCGCGAACTGCGCAAGAAGGTGTATATGGCAAGCATCCACCGTGCCGACGGAACCAATCCTGATTTCAACACCTTCCCTATCGTAACCGAGATTGCCAAGTTGCGTGCCGAGAAGGGCAAGCTGATGGGATATGACAACTATGCCGACTATTCGCTCGAAAAGACGATGGCTAAGAACAGCAAGAATGTGGATGATTTCCTGAAGCAGCTCATCAAGGAATATGCTCCTAAGGCTGATGCTGAAACCAAGGCGATAGAAGCGTATGCACAGAAGACTGAAGGCAAGAACTTCAAGCTGCAGCCATACGACCGCTTCTATTATTCTGCAAAGATGAAGAAGGAGATGCTCAACATTACCGATGATGAGATCAAGCCATACTTCAACATCGACAGCGTACAGGTGAACGGTGTGTTCTATGCCGCCCATCGTGTATACGGATTGAACTTCAAGCAGCGCAAGGATATTCCAACCTATCACCCAGACATGAAGGTATTCGAGGTAAGCGATAAGAACGGCAAGCCAATCGCCCTCTTCTACAGCGATTACTTCCGCCGTCCTACCAAGCGTGGCGGTGCATGGATGAGCGCCTTTGCCAAGCAGAGCAAGCAGCGCGGCCAGTTGCCTATCATATATAATGTATGCAACAACGCCAAGGCACCGGAGGGTCAGCCATCTCTCATCACATGGGATGAGGTTACTACCCTGTTCCATGAGTTCGGTCATGCACTTCACGGAATCCTTTCCGACTGCAAGTACAATACCCTTTCAGGAACAGCCGTTGCCCGCGATTTCGTAGAGATGCCATCCCAGTTTAACGAATCGTTTGCTTCTATTCCGGAAATATTCGACCATTACGCCCGTCATACCGAGACCGGTGCTGCGATGCCAGCCGATCTGAAAGAGCGCATGCTGAAGAGCATCAGCTTCCAGACCGCTTATTCACTGGGCGAGAATCTGGCTGCGACCTGTCTTGACCTTGCCTGGCACAAGATTAGCGAAGAAGAGGTGCCTTCACCTTATATGGCAGGTGCCTTCGAGAAGGAAGAGCTCCACAACATCGGTTTGCTCAACACCCAGATTCCTCCTCGCTACAGCACATCATACTTCAACCACGTATGGGGCGGCGGTTATGCTGCAGGCTATTACAGCTATCTCTGGACAGAGGTGCTGGCTGTGAACATCGCCGACTACTTTGCAAAGCATGGTGCCTTAGATCCAGCCGTTGGTCAGGCATTCCGCGATAAGATTCTGAGCCGTGGCAACACCAAGGACCAGATGGAAATGTTTACCGACTTTACTGGTATGGAGAAGCCAGATGCTTCCGGATTTCTGAAAGCAAGAGGTTTGTAATGCATAAAATTACGATATGAAACAGGTAGAGGGTGTGCCATAAGTTAATGACACACCCTCTTTCTTTATCCTTTTACTGCCTGAGGTGTCCAGCTCTTCAGGAATCTGAGCACCTTTTCTTCGTTATATCCCTTACCTTCTTCCAGAAAACTGGAATCCTGGATATGGAGAACCTTTCCGGTTTCATCGAGCACCACAAAGACCGGGAATCCGAAACGCTGAGGATTGTTCAGTCGCTTCATCAGCTGCTCAGCCTTCTTCACCGCCGCATCACCGGCAGTTTTTCTGCGATTGTAGTTCACATGAATATATTCGAAATGATCATTCACCATCTTGTTGACCGCAACATTTTTCTCCACAAAATAGGCAAACTTCAAGCACCATGGACACCAGTTACCACCTACCTGACAGATAACAAACTTGCCATTCTTTCTAGCTTTAGCCAAAGCCTCATCAATCTGAGCCATCGGATCGATGCTTTCATTATACACCTTCTTGAGAGCAGTCTGCACCTGAGCAGGTTTCAATGCTCCAGCCTGGTCGAGCGAATCCAGTTTCTTCATCATCTCCTCCGCCTTCACGGTAGAGAATGCAATCTTACCTTCCGGATTGATAAGATAAGAGGTAGGAATCCATGAGATGTGATAATCCTTGGAAATCTTTGTTTCCTTCCATTTCTTAAACTCACAGTATTGCAACCAGGTATACTGATTATCGCCCAGATATTTCTTCATCTTCGCCTCATCGGTATCAAAAGAAACACCCACTACCTGGATCTTGGTATTGTATTTGTCATAGATAGCCTTCACCATCGGCATGTCTCTTCTGCAGTCAGGACACCAGGAAGCCCAGAAATCGAGCACGGTCCAGACACCCGGAACCGTCTTTCCGTCTTTATCCTTCTGAGTCTTCTTATCTGAGAGCTGGAAGATTTTCTTACCCGTCTTACTGTCAGTAATCGTGAAATCGGGAGCCTCGGTGCCTACAGGCAGCAAGTCAAGCGAAGTCTGTGCTCTACCGACGACAGCCGTCGTCAGGAGCAAAAAGAATAATAGTTTCTTCATACAATTTTTCTGTTTTGTCTGTTACTTCAAAATATATATACTTCAACCTACAAAATTACATCATTTTCCAGTATCAAGTCCATAAAGCAAGATTTTATTACAGAAAATTAACCATAAAAGACTAGAACGTAACTACTCAGCACCCCTATGGGCATGAGTAATCGTCTTACTGTTGTACTACAGCAAGAATTGCATTGAATTTAGAATTTCCGTTCTTCATAGCTGTTTCAGCGATGGAGTGCAGCTTGGCAAAATCATCGGCACCGCTGTCTGTTCGGAAGCAACCGCTGACTTTCTGCTTTATCTTGATTTTCCTAACTCCCCGCTCACTGGCATTGTTCTCGTAAGGCACACTTGGATTGGAGAGAAAGGTAAATAGGTAGTCTTTGACTTTAAGGATACCCCTCTTGAATTTCT
>CECB01001800.1_pt1 | contig 20564 bp, 17 predicted proteins | sample 554791 | NCBI WGS metagenome assembly CECB01 (sample SAMEA3182072, study PRJEB8094) | gut metagenome | biome: human; feature: gut; material: Stool; isolation source: human stools | place: Canada | collected 2012-01-30
ACATTTCATATCTGATGTGCGTGCCGGGGTTCACTTGTTGCGGACTTGTCGTGTTTTCTGCGTCCGCTAAGGAACCTTTAAAAACTGTCTTAGTGTCAGGGGCAGTTTTTAAAGATTTCCTGCATTTCTTTTGTAGGCCGGATAAGGCATTCACGCCGCATCCGGCGCTGTTTGCCTGATGCGACGCTTGCGCGTCTTATCAGGCCTACGATTTCTGCATTTCTTTTGTAGGCCGGATAAGGCGTTCACGCCGCATCCGGCACTGGTTGCCTGATGCGACGCTTGTGCGTCTTATCAGGCCTGGGTTTACGCATTACGCTGCAACAACATCGACTTGATATGGCCGATGGCGCGCGTCGGGTTCAGCCCCTTCGGACATACACTGACGCAGTTCATGATGCTGTGACAGCGGAATACACTGAATGCATCGCTCAAACCGTCGAGGCGGCTGTCAGTCTCGGTATCACGGCTATCGATCAGGAAACGATATGCCGCTAACAAGCCTGCCGGGCCGATAAACTTATCGGGATTCCACCAGAAAGACGGACAAGAGGTTGAACAACATGCGCAGAGAATACATTCATACAGCCCGTCGAGTTTTTCGCGCTGCTCTGGCATCTGTAAATGCTCGCGAGCTGGCGGATTTTGTCCATTATTCAACAGGTAAGGCTTAATTTTCTCATATTGCGCATAGAATTGTCCCATGTCTACCACCAAATCGCGGATCACCGGTAAACCTGGCAGCGGGCGAATCACAATCTTCTTGCCCGGCTGGTTGAGTGCCGAAATCGGGGTAATACAGGCCAGACCATTCTTGCCGTTCATGTTCAGACCGTCGGAACCGCACACACCTTCACGGCAGGAGCGACGGAACGACAGGCTGGGATCTTTCTCTTTCAGCTGGATAAGCGCATCCAGCAGCATCATGTCACGACCTTCTTCCGCTTCCAGGGTGTAATCCTGCATACGCGGAGCATCATCAACATCCGGGTTATAGCGATAAATTGAAAACTCGAGTCTCATTTTCCTGTCTCCGCATTAGTAAGTACGAATCTTCGGCGGGAATGCCGGGCGCAGTTTCGGTTCCATGTTGACGCTTCGGCGCGTCATGGATTCCGACTCTGGCAGATACAGGGAGTGGCACAGCCAGTTTTCATCATCACGATCCGGGAAGTCGAAGCGGCTATGCGCGCCACGGCTTTCGGTACGGAAGTTGGCAGAAACAGCCGTTGCATACGCCGTTTCCATCAGGTTATCCAGTTCCAGGCACTCAACGCGCTGGGTGTTGAACTCGCTGGAAGTGTCATCCAGACGGGCATTTTTCAGACGCTCGCGGATCACTTTCAACTGCTCAAGCCCTTTCGCCATCGCATCACCTTCACGGAAGACCGAGAAGTTATGCTGCATACATTCTTGCAGCGCTTTACGAATCGCCACCGGATCTTCACCGTTACGATTATTGTTCCAGCGGTTCAGACGATCCAGAGACGCTTCAACATCAGACTCGCTGGCATCGCGCAGTGCGCCCTGCTCGGCGATAGACTCTTGCAGATGCAGACCTGCCGCACGACCAAAGACCACCAGGTCCAGCAGCGAGTTGCCGCCCAGACGGTTAGCGCCGTGTACCGATACACAAGCGATTTCACCAACGGCAAACAGCCCCGGAACAACCACATCTTCGCCTTTCTCGTTCACAGTCAGCGCCTGACCGGTCACTTTGGTCGGAATACCGCCCATCATGTAGTGACAGGTTGGGATAACCGGAATCGGCTCTTTCACCGGATCAACGTGAGCGAAGGTACGGGAGAGTTCCAGGATACCCGGCAGACGGGATTCGAGAACTTCTTTACCCAGGTGGTCAAGTTTCAGTTTTGCGTGTGGCCCCCACGGACCATCACAGCCGCGACCTTCACGGATTTCGATCATGATGGAACGCGCCACCACGTCACGGCCCGCCAGGTCTTTGGCGTTCGGCGCATAACGCTCCATAAAGCGTTCGCCATGTTTGTTCAGCAGATAACCGCCTTCACCACGGCAACCTTCGGTGACCAGTACGCCCGCTCCTGCAATGCCGGTCGGGTGGAACTGCCACATTTCCATATCCTGTACTGGTACGCCTGCACGGATAGCCATGCCGACGCCGTCGCCAGTGTTAATGTGGGCGTTGGTGGTGGACTGATAAATACGCCCTGCCCCGCCAGTCGCCAGCACGGTAGCGCGGGCTTTGAAATAAACCACTTCACCAGTTTCGATGCACAGTGCGGTACAACCGACCACCGCGCCATCGGCGTTTTTCACCAGATCCAGCGCATACCATTCGGAGAAAATAGTGGTGTGGTTTTTCAGGTTCTGCTGATAAAGGGTGTGCAACAGTGCGTGACCGGTACGGTCAGCTGCCGCCGCAGTGCGTGCCGCCTGCTCGCCGCCGAAGTTTTTCGACTGGCCGCCAAACGGACGTTGATAGATACGACCATCATCAAGGCGCGAGAACGGCAGGCCCATGTGTTCGAGCTCCAGAATCGCTTCCGGCCCGGTTTTACACATATATTCAATCGCGTCCTGGTCACCGATATAGTCCGAACCTTTTACGGTGTCGTACATATGCCATTCCCAGTTATCTTCATGGGTATTACCCAGCGCAACGGTAATGCCGCCTTGCGCAGAAACGGTATGGGAACGGGTCGGGAAGACTTTAGAGAGCAGCGCACAGGTCTGACCGCTCTGGGAAATTTGCAGCGCCGCGCGCATACCTGCGCCACCGGCACCAATCACAACTGCATCAAATTCTCTGACTGGCAATTTCATCACACACCCCACACCACAACGAATCCATAAATCACGTAAACCACCAGTGCAACGACAATCACCAGTTGCAGCATCAGGCGCAAAGCCAGCGGTTTAACGTAGTCGGTCAACACCTGCCACATGCCGATCCAGGCATGGATCAAGATAGAAAACAGCGCCAGCAGGGTGAACACTTTGGTGAACGCAGAGGCGAAGAAACCGATCCAGACTTCATATGTCAGCTCGCCACTGGTAGCGAAAAAACCGACCATATAAATGATGTAGAGCGTCAGGACGATAGCGGTAGCGCGAACGAGGATAAAATCATGTACGCCATTGCGTCCTAATGCGGAGGCGTTGCTTACCATACGAGGACTCCTGCGAGAAGTGAAAGCACGACAGTAATAACAAAGGAGATTTTGGCGGAGCGTTTACCCGCTTCGAATGTTTCTTCCAGATAGCCAAAATCCATCATCATGTGGCGAATACCTACGACGACGTGATACGCCAGAGCGGTAAGGATGCCCCACATGATAAATTTGACGAAGAAGCTGCCCATAATCGCGGAAGCTTGCTCGAAACCTTCAGGGGAAGAGAGGCTGGTACCCAGAAGCCACAGCAGGATGCCCACTGCAACAAAGGTGATCACACCGGAAACGCGATGGAGAATGGACGCTATCGCCGTGATGGGGAACCGGATGGTCTGTAGGTCCAGATTAACAGGTCTTTGTTTTTTCACATTTCTTATCATGAATAACGCCCACATGCTGTTCTTATTATTCCCTGGGGACTACGGGCACAGAGGTTAACTTTCTGTTACCTGGAGACGTCGGGATTTCCTTCCTCCGGTCTGCTTGCGGGTCAGACAGCGTCCTTTCTATAACTGCGCGTCATGCAAAACACTGCTTCCAGATGCGAAAACGACACGTTACAACGCTGGGTGGCTCGGGATTGCAGGGTGTTCCGGAGACCTGGCGGCAGTATAGGCTGTTCACAAAATCATTACAATTAACCTACATATAGTTTGTCGGGTTTTATCCTGAACAGTGATCCAGGTCACGATAACAACATTTATTTAATTTTTAATCATCTAATTTGACAATCATTCAACAAAGTTGTTACAAACATTACCAGGAAAAGCATATAATGCGTAAAAGTTATGAAGTCGGTATTTCACCTAAGATTAACTTATGTAACAGTGTGGAAGTATTGACCAATTCATTCGGGACAGTTATTAGTGGTAAACAAGTTTAATAATTCGGATTGCTAAGTACTTGATTCGCCATTTATTCGTCATCAATGGATCCTTTACCTGCAAGCGCCCAGAGCTCTGTACCCAGGTTTTCCCCTCTTTCACAGAGCGGCGAGCCAAATAACAAACGGGTAAAGCCAGGTTGATGTGCGAAGGCAAATTTAAGTTCCGGCAGTCTTACGCAATAAGGCGCTAAGGAGACCTTAAATGGCTGATACAAAAGCAAAACTCACCCTCAACGGGGACACAGCTGTTGAACTGGATGTGCTGAAAGGCACGCTGGGTCAAGATGTTATTGATATCCGTACTCTCGGTTCAAAAGGTGTGTTCACCTTTGACCCAGGCTTCACTTCAACCGCATCCTGCGAATCTAAAATTACTTTTATTGATGGTGATGAAGGTATTTTGCTGCACCGCGGTTTCCCGATCGATCAGCTGGCGACCGATTCTAACTACCTGGAAGTTTGTTACATCCTGCTGAATGGTGAAAAACCGACTCAGGAACAGTATGACGAATTTAAAACTACGGTGACCCGTCATACCATGATCCACGAGCAGATTACCCGTCTGTTCCATGCTTTCCGTCGCGACTCGCATCCAATGGCAGTCATGTGTGGTATTACCGGCGCGCTGGCGGCGTTCTATCACGACTCGCTGGATGTTAACAATCCTCGTCATCGTGAAATTGCCGCGTTCCGCCTGCTGTCGAAAATGCCGACCATGGCCGCGATGTGTTACAAGTATTCCATTGGTCAGCCATTTGTTTACCCGCGCAACGATCTCTCCTATGCCGGTAACTTCCTGAATATGATGTTCTCCACGCCGTGCGAACCGTATGAAGTTAATCCGATTCTGGAACGTGCTATGGACCGTATTCTGATCCTGCACGCTGACCATGAACAGAACGCCTCTACCTCCACCGTGCGTACCGCTGGCTCTTCGGGTGCGAACCCGTTTGCCTGTATCGCAGCAGGTATTGCTTCACTGTGGGGACCTGCGCACGGTGGTGCTAACGAAGCGGCGCTGAAAATGCTGGAAGAAATCAGCTCCGTTAAACACATTCCGGAATTTGTTCGTCGTGCGAAAGACAAAAATGACTCTTTCCGCCTGATGGGCTTCGGTCACCGCGTGTACAAAAATTACGACCCGCGCGCCACCGTAATGCGTGAAACCTGCCATGAAGTGCTGAAAGAGCTGGGTACCAAAGATGACCTGCTGGAAGTGGCTATGGAGCTGGAAAACATCGCGCTGAACGACCCGTACTTTATCGAGAAGAAACTCTACCCGAACGTCGATTTCTACTCTGGTATCATCCTGAAAGCGATGGGTATTCCGTCTTCTATGTTCACCGTGATCTTCGCTATGGCACGTACCGTTGGCTGGATCGCCCACTGGAGCGAAATGCACAGTGACGGTATGAAGATTGCCCGTCCGCGTCAACTGTATACAGGATATGAAAAACGCGACTTTAAAAGCGACATTAAGCGTTAATGGTTGATTGCTAAGCCGTTTACTTTCCGGACCCGCCTTTAATAGAGCGGGTTCTTTTTTATATGGCTGAACATAATAAATTGTAAAAATTAAACCAGATGCAAATACCCATTAATAAGGTGAAATAATGTGACAAGTCACATACTGAGCAGAATGATAAGTTTATTTTTATACTTTCCTGCCGGTAGCATTGTTAACCCAATGAAAATTATGCATATCCATCCCACCCCATCTTTCATCTCATTAAACAATAAATTTATGCACTCAATTATTCCATTCTTTCTATAACAAGCTTTTTAATATTGTTAAATAAAACCAAATACATTCAACTGTCAGTTAATATATTCTTGCCTCGCAACACTCTATCTCATTATTTAAAGGACTCAGCTATGTTTAAAGGACAAAAAACATTGGCCGCACTGGCCGTATCTCTGCTGTTCACTGCACCTGTTTATGCGGCTGATGAAGGATCCGGTGAAATTCACTTTAAAGGTGAAGTTATTGAAGCACCGTGTGAAATACATCAGGATGATATTGATAAAGAGGTTGAACTCGGTCAGGTGACCACCAGCCACATTAATCAGTCGCATCACAGCGATGCCGTTGCTGTCGACCTGCGCTTAGTCAACTGCGATCTGGAAAACTCCAACAACGGTTCCGGCGGCAAGATTTCTAAAGTTGCAGTCACCTTTGACAGCTCAGCGAAAACCACCGGCGCAGATCCGATTCTCAACAACACCAGCACGGGTGAAGCGACCGGTGTCGGCGTGCGTTTAATGAATAAAGATCAAAGCAATATCGTTTTAGGCACCGCTACTCCAGATATCGACCTGGCACCAACCTCCAGCGAACAAACGTTAAATTTCTTTGCGTGGATGGAACAAATTGATCAGGCTACGCCCGTAACACCAGGTGCAGTTACGGCGAATGCAACCTACGTGCTGGATTATAAATAAGTATCACTTTGGCGGCGCTATCGCCGCCTTTCTTCAAATATTTATCAGGTATGGACACCGTGAATATTTATCGACTCTCTTTTATATCCTGCCTAGTCATGGCGATACCTTCCGCATTGGCGGTCGAATTCAACCTGAATGTCCTCGATAAATCGATGCGAGATCGCATTGATATTTCATTATTAAAGGAAAAAGGGGGCATTGCTCCCGGTGAATATTTTGTTAGCGTTGCAGTAAATAACAACCAAATCAGTAACGGACAAAAAATTGACTGGAAAAAGAACGGTGACCAAACCATTCCGTGTATTAATGATTTACTGGTAGATAAATTTGGTTTAAAACCTGAAGTTCGTCAGTCGTTACCACGGTTAAACCAGTGCGTCGATTTTAGCTCCCGGCCTGAAATTCTCTTCATTTTTGATCAGGCTAGCCAGCAACTGAATATCACTATTCCACAAGCCTGGCTGGCGTGGCACTCAGATAACTGGACTCCCCCCTCAACATGGAAAGAAGGTGTCGCCGGCGTCCTGATGGACTACAACCTGTTTGCCAGCAGCTACCGCCCACAGGATGGTAGCAACAGCACTAACCTGAACGCCTATGGAACAGCCGGAATTAACGCGGGAGCATGGCGTTTACGCAGTGATTACCAATTGAATCAGACCGATAGCGATGATAACCATGAACAGTCAGGCGAAATATCACGCACCTATCTTTTTCGTCCATTACCGCAATTAGGTTCAAAATTAACCCTTGGTGAAACGGATTTCAGTTCCAATATTTTCGACGGCTTTTCTTATACCGGCGCGGCACTGGCAAGTGACGATCGGATGTTACCGTGGGAGCTACGCGGCTACGCCCCACAAATCAGCGGCATTGCACAAACCAACGCCACCGTCACCGTGAGTCACTCAGGGCGAGTTATTTACCAGAAAAAAGTCCTACCAGGTCCGTTTATCATTGATGACCTTAATCAGTCCGTCCAGGGTACGTTGGATGTCAAAGTGACGGAAGAAGATGGTCGGGTGAACAATTTCCAGGTTTCGGCAGCATCGACGCCTTTCCTTACGCGCCAGGGGCAGGTTCGCTATAAACTTGCTGCCGGTCAGCCGCGAACATCTATGTCTCATCAAACTGAAAATGAAACCTTTTTTAGCAATGAAGTTTCCTGGGGGATGCTGTCAAATACCTCACTGTACGGCGGCCTGCTGATTTCGGGTGACAACTACCATTCTGCCGCAATGGGTATCGGGCAAAATATGCTCTGGCTTGGTGCATTGTCGTTTGATGTCACCTGGGCCAGTAGTCAGTTTGATACTCAGCAGGACGAGCGGGGCTTAAGTTACCGCTTTAATTACAGCAAACAAGTGGATGCCACTAACAGCACGATTTCGCTCGCCGCTTATCGCTTCTCAGATCGTCATTTTCACAGCTACGCCAACTATCTGGATCACAAATACAACGACAACGATGCGCAGGACGAAAAACAGACGATCAGCTTATCCGTGGGGCAACCGATTACCCCACTGAACCTCAATCTGTACGCCAACCTGCTGCATCAAACCTGGTGGAATGCAGACGCCTCCACGACCGCCAACATCACGGCGGGTTTTAATGTTGATATTGGTAACTGGAGAGATATCTCGATCTCGACGTCATTCAATACAACCCATTACGAAGATAAAGATCGCGACAATCAGATTTACCTGTCGATTTCGCTCCCCTTCGGTAACGGGGGGCGGGTCGGTTATGACATGCAAAACAGTAATCACAGCACCACGCACCGCATGTCGTGGAATGATACGTTAGATGAACGTAATAGCTGGGGCATGTCTACCGGACTGCAATCCGACCGTCCGGATAATGGAGCCCAGGTGAGCGGTAACTATCAGCACCTGAGTTCAGCGGGTGAGTGGGATATTTCTGGTACCTATGCCGCCAATGATTACAGTTCCGTCAGCAGCAGCTGGAGCGGTTCTTTCACGGCAACTCAATATGGTGCGGCGTTCCATCGCCGCAGCTCCACCAATGAACCACGCCTGATGGTCAGCACCGATGGCGTGGCAGATATTCCGGTTCAGGGCAATCTCGACTACACCAACCATTTTGGCATTGCGGTGGTGCCGTTGATTTCCAGTTACCAGCCTTCCACCGTGGCGGTGAACATGAATGATTTACCCGACGGCGTAACAGTGGCAGATAACGTTATCAAAGAAACGTGGATTGAAGGCGCGATAGGTTACAAATCGCTGGCTTCCCGTTCCGGTAAAGACGTTAACGTCATCATTCGCAACGCCAGCGGTCAGCTCCCCCCCCTCGGTGCGGATATCCGCCAGGAGGATAGCGGCATTAGCGTGGGAATAGTTGGTGAGGAAGGACACGCCTGGTTAAGTGGAGTCGCTGAAAATCAACAATTTACCGTGATCTGGGGTGATAGCCAGCGTTGCTCGATCCATCTTCCTGAACATATGGAAGACACCGCAAATCGCCTGATTTTACCTTGTCATTAATTAAGGAAATGAAAATGACATTTATGAAAGGACTACCCCTTTTGTTGTTGGTTGCCAGTCTGTGCAGCTACGCTGCGCTACAACCCGATCGCACTCGCATTGTGTTTAACGCTAATGATAAAGCCACCAGCCTGCGAGTGGATAATCGTAGCGATAAACTCCCCTACCTCGCTTATTCCTGGCTCGAAAATGAAAAAGGGGAGAAAAGCGATGATCTTCTGGTCGCCCTGCCACCGATACAACGTCTGGAACCGAAAGCAACAACGCAGGTGCGGATAGTCAAGCAAGCCTCGACCGCGAAATTACCTGGCGATCGCGAAACGCTATTTTTCTACAATATGCGTGAAATTCCTCCCGCCCCAGAAAAAAATAGCGACCATGCCGTTCTGCAAGTCGCCATTCAGAGTCGTATCAAGGTATTCTGGCGACCGGCTGCATTACGCAAGAAAGCAGGAGAAAAGGTCGAACTGCAGTTACAGGTCAGCCAGCAGGCCAACCAACTGACACTGAAAAATCCTACCGCGTATTATCTGACCATTGCCTATCTGGGGAGAAATGAAAAAGGCGTTCTCCCCGGCTTCAAAACCGTGATGGTTGCGCCTTTTAGTACGGTCAACACAAACACCGGAAGTTATAGCGGCAGGCAGTTTTATCTCGGTTATATGGATGATTACGGCGCGTTACGCATGACGACGCTCAACTGCAGCGGACAATGCCGTTTACAAGCAGTGGAGGCGAAGAAATGAGTGCTGGCAAGGGAGTGTTGCTCGTCATCTGTCTGGTATTTCTGCCGTTGAAGTCTGCGCTTGCCCTGAACTGCTACTTTGGTTCATCCGGTGGTTCGGTAGAAAAATCAGAAGTGATTCAACCTTTTGCTGTGCCAGGTAATGCCAAACCCGGCGATAAGATCTGGGAATCTGACGATATTAAAATTCCCGTCTATTGTGACAACAATACCAACGGCAACTTTGAAAGCGAACATGTCTACGCATGGGTAAACCCCTACCCGGGGGTACAGGATCGTTATTATCAACTCGGCGTGACATACAATGGTGTCGATTACGATGCCAGTCTGGGGAAAAGCCGCATCGACACCAACCAGTGTATCGACAGTAAGAATATTAACATTTATACCCCTGAGCAGATTATCGCGATGGGCTGGCAGAACAAAATATGCTCGGGTGACCCCGCTAATATTCACATGTCGCGAACCTTTCTCGCTCGTATGCGGTTATACGTTAAGATTCGCGAAATGCCGCCGCATGATTATCAAAGTACGCTTAGCGACTACATCGTCGTGCAATTTGATGGTGCCGGTAGCGTTAACGAAGACCCTACCGCCCAAAACCTGAAATACCATATTACTGGTCTGGAAAACATTCGTGTACTGGATTGCAGCGTCAATTTTTCTATTTCACCAGAAACACAGGTGATTGATTTTGGTAAATTTAACCTGCTGGATATTCGCCGCCACACAATGTCGAAAACATTCAGTATTAAGACGACAAAATCACAAAATGACCAGTGCACCGACGGATTTAAGGTCAGCTCCTCCTTTTATACCGAAGAAACGTTGGTTGAAGAAGATAAAGCATTGTTGATTGGTAATGGTCTGAAGCTACGTTTGCTGGATGAAAACGCCTCGCCTTATACCTTCAATAAATATGCTGAATACGCCGATTTCACCAGCGATATGCTGATCTACGAAAAAACCTATACGGCTGAACTTTCGTCCATTCCAGGTACCCCCATCGAGGCTGGCCCCTTCGATACAGTGGTGCTTTTTAAGATTAACTATAACTGATTTGCCATGATGCCCTTTGCAGCCGGAAAGGGCATCTCTTTCAGAAAATTGCTGATTTTCCCCTTTTCCTTGATTGCTGTTATTTTTTCCTGGCCCGGCTTTCTTTATGCTGTATCGATACACCAAAGAAAAAATAATGAGGGAACGAAGGATGCCAATTTTGCAGTGGGGAATGTTATGTGTGCTCTCACTTCTCCTTTCTATTGGTTTCCTCGCGGTACATCTCCCGGCGGCGCTATTACTTGGACCGATGATCGCCGGGATCATCTTTAGTATGCGCGGAATTACTTTACAACTCCCCCGCTCCGCTTTTCTCGCCGCGCAGGCCATTCTTGGCTGTATGATTGCGCAAAACCTCACTGGTTCGATTCTCACCACGCTGGCCGTCAACTGGCCGATCGTGCTTACAATTTTACTGGTGACGCTGCTTTCCAGCGCCATTGTTGGGTGGCTACTGGTGCGCTATAGCTCATTACCAGGAAATACTGGTGCCTGGGGTTCTTCTCCTGGCGGCGCGGCGGCAATGGTCGCTATGGCGCAAGATTACGGCGCAGATATTCGCCTGGTGGCGTTTATGCAATATCTGCGAGTGCTGTTCGTCGCAGGGGCCGCTGTTCTGGTCACCCGCATGATGCTGGGCGATAACGCTGAAGCGGTTAACCAGCAGATCGTCTGGTTTCCGCCAGTGAGCATTAATCTCCTGCTTACGATTTTGCTCGCGGTCGTTGCTGGTACGGCGGGATGCTTGCTACGTCTTCCTTCCGGCACGATGCTCATCCCGATGCTGGCGGGCGCAGTGCTCCAGTCTGGTCAGCTCATCACCATCGAACTACCAGAATGGCTGCTGGCGATGGCGTATATGGCAATTGGTTGGCGGATTGGTCTTGGTTTCGATAAACAAATATTACTGCGGGCATTGCGCCCACTGCCACAAATCCTGCTGTCGATTTTTGCTCTGCTGGCTATTTGTGCAGGTATGGCGTGGGGACTGACCCGGTTTATGCATATTGATTTTATGACTGCCTACCTCGCCACCAGCCCCGGCGGGCTTGATACCGTGGCGGTCATCGCCGCAGGGAGCAATGCCGATATGGCGCTTATTATGGCGATGCAAACCCTGCGCCTGTTCAGTATTTTGCTGACGGGACCTGCCATTGCGCGGTTTATTTCAACCTATGCGCCGAAACGTACGGCCTAGTGCTGACAGCCTGGGCACCAGTAAAACGGGCGAGATGACAGCGTGGTTTTCTCAATGATGCTGCCACAGCGTTCACACGGTTCGCCATCACGATGAAAAACCTTAAAGCGAAACAACGCCCCATGATGTTTATTCTCATCCACCTGCCCCCGCGTAGCGTAAGAAAGTCGAGGAATATCCAGTAACGCGTGTGCGAGTGCATCTAGTCGCGCCGCACTGAGATCTTTCGCTTTATGATTGCCGGTTAACCCAACCTGCCAGAGGATCTCCACCCGCAAATAATTGCCAAGCCCAGCCAGAAACGCCTGATCGAGTAGTAATCCAGCAAACTGACGGTTACGAAAGCGCGGCGACAATAACCGTTCCTTTACCACCTCCGGCGTCAGATTCGGATCCAGCACATCGGGACCAACGCGTTGTAAAAACGGATGCGTGGTCAGTTGTTCCGGGGTCAACATCTCAATATCCGAGGCGCTATAAAGCAGAATGGTTTTGTCAGCCGTTTGCAGTTTTACCCGCAATACTCGCGTGGTCTGCGGCTCTTCGCCGGTTTCAACCACGCGCCAGACGCCGTAAAGCTGATTATGGCTGTAGAGCGTTAAGTCGTTGGAAAAATGAGTTAACAACGCCTTACCACGCGTTTCCACATGGGTAACGTGTTGACCGATAAGTCGTGATTGATAAGATTTTAACTGCGGGAAGGCAAACCAGACATCAGTTAGTGGTTTGCCTTTGATCGCCGCCTCCAGGTTATCCGCTGCACGGCGGATCTCCGGGCCTTCAGGCATGGTGATATCCTTTTTTCATTCTTTATTAAGCGGGGTTATGCTGCGACAACAATCCCCTTTTCGGCAAATGTAGAGCGTAGTCGGCGGGCGAACGCCAGTGCGTGCTCGCCATCGCCATGCAGGCAGACCGTTTGCGCCGTGACCGTTGCCCATTCGCCGGTGATGCTTTTGACTCTGCCGTGTTGCACCATCTCCAACGTTTGCTCCAGCGCCTGTTCTTCGTTTTCAATCAACGCGCCTGGCTGGCTTCGCGGCACCAGCGAACCGTCTGCCTGATAACCGCGATCGGCAAACACTTCCTCGCGCGTTGTCAGGCCATATTGCTTGCCTGCACGAATCAGCTCGCTTCCTGCCAGCCCGACGAGAATCAATGCCGGATCGCAAGCGTATACCGCTCTGGCGATGGCGTCTGCCAGTTGTGCCTCTTTCGCCGCCTGGTTGTATAACATGCCGTGCGGTTTGACATGACACATTACGCCGCCTTGCGCACGGGTAATCGCTGCCAGCGCGCCAATTTGATACAGCGTCTGGGCGTAAACGGTTTCTGGCGACAGCTGCATGGCTCTGCGACCAAAATTTTCCCTGTCGGGAAAACTCGGATGAGCGCCAATCGCAACACCATTTTTTATTGCTTCACGCACGCAAGCCTGCATGGTTTGCGCATCGCCTGCATGAAATCCACAAGCAATATTGGCAGAGGAAACCAGCGTTAATAGCTCTGCGTCGCTGGCGCAGCCTTCGCCCAGATCGGCGTTCAGGTCAATTTTCATTGTGCAGCCGCCACGCTAATTGTTCGAAATAACGTTGTTGATCTTGCCGCGCTTTCAGTGCCTCTTCCAGTGAACACTGGACAAAATGAATCGGCTGACCGAGCGGAATTTGCGCCAGATGGTACATATCAGCCTCAATGATACAGGCAATACGCGGATAACCACCGGTGGTCTGTGCGTCGTTCATCAATACAATCGGCTGGCCGTTATGCGGCACTTGCACCACACCCGGCAACAAACCGTGAGATAACAGTTCGCGATCGGTGGTGCGTTTTAAAATTTGCCCCTGTAAGCGATAGCCCATTCGGTTACTTTGCGAGCTAAGCTGCCAGGGCGAACGCCAGAATGCATCCTGCGAGGCGCGATCGAACTCATGATATTCCGGCCCCGGCAAGGCGCGAATGCGGTTGCCCCACAGCAGCTGTTTAACGCCCTGCGCTTCCATAAAATCACGCTTCGCTTTGCCAATCGGGAGTCGGTCACCATCCTTCAGTAAACGGCCTTCCAGCCCGCCAATCCCCACTTTGAGATCGGTGCTGCATGACCCCATTACCGGCGGAACATCAATACCACCCGCGACCGCCAGATAACTGCGCATCCCGTGCTGCGGGCGTTTAAGCGTTAAACGCTGGCCTGCTTTCATCGGCAATCGCCAGCCAGTCCAGACGGCATTATCATCCAGCCGCGCTTCGCAACCTGCCCCCGTCAGGGCAAACCACCCATCAGTTTCGAACTCTACCGTTAACTGACCGAGCGTGATCTCCAGCGCGGGGGCATTGGCGTCATTACCCACCAGCAGGTTAGCAATGCGTAACGCAGGCATATCCAGTGCGCCGCAGTGGCTGATACCCGACTGGCGAAAACCGTGACGACCGCCATCCTGCACAGTGGTATACATGCCCGCACGAATAATCTTCAGCATACTCCCTCCTTCTGCGGTACAAAGCGCACGCTGTCTCCCGGACGTAATAAGATGGGTTCGTCACGCGCCGGATCAAACAGGCTGAGTGAGGTATGACCAATCAACTGCCAGCCACCCGGCGTTGCCAGCGGATAAACACCAGTCTGCGGCCCGCCGATCCCGACAGAACCTGCCGGAACGAGCAAGCGCGGTTCAGCGCGACGTGGCGTGTGTAGTTGTTCCGGCAAACTCCCGAGATACGGGAAGCCCGGTTGAAAACCTAAAAACCAGACCACGTATTCCACGGAGGAGTGCAATTCAACAACCTGTTTTTCGCTCAACCCACAATGCGCCGCGACCACCGCCAAATCCGGTCCGCCTGCGCCACCGTAAACAACCGGAATTTCAATAAAACGAGACTCCGGCTCCAGCGCCTCACTCTCCTCCCACCAGCGTTGCAAACGCTCTATGGCATCCAGCGCCAGCGACTCAGGATTACGTAAAATCACCGTGATATTGTTCATGCCGGGAATGGCTTCAACCACATTCGGCATATCCACCAGACGCTGTGCCAGTCGCCAGATCCGTTTCTGGCTAGCCAGCGTCACCGGCGGTTCCAGTTCCAGCACTACCGCCGTTTCACCTATCAGATAACAACGCGCTCGTTGCACTTTCGATCCCTCTGATTATTCGTTATGCAGGATTAGGAATATCAATAAAGGTCACATCAAGATCGGTATTTTCATTCAGCCACTCGCTCAACGCGCGAATACCACCACGTTCAGTGGCATGGTGACCCGCAGCATAAAAATGCAATCCCTGCTCGCGGGCTGAATGAATGGTCTGTTCAGAAACTTCGCCAGTAATAAAAGCATCCACGCCAAAACGCGCGGCGCTATCGATAAAACTTTGCCCGCCGCCCGTGCACCAGGCAACGCGCTGGACCACCTCAGGTCCGGTATCGCCACACCATAACGGCTTACGTCCCAGACGCGCTTCAATCCAGGAGGCTAGTTCCAGTCCCGGCACAGGCATGGTCAGTTCGCCCCACGGCACCAACGGCTCAATTTCGCCCATGACCGAGATCCCCAGTAACGCCGCCAGCTGTGCGTTATTGCCCAGCTCAGGATGTGCGTCAAGCGGCAAATGCCAGCCATACAGGTTGATATCATTTGCCAGCAACGTTTTTAAACGGTTACGCTTCATGCCGCGAATGACCGGAGATTCGCCTTTCCAGAAGTAGCCATGATGCACAATGACCGCATCCGCGCCCAGACGCACTGCCTCATCGAGCAAAGCCTGGCTGGCAGTGACACCGGTAACAATTTTTTGCACCGTCTCTTTGCCTTCCACCTGCAAACCATTCGGCGCGTAATCACTAATCGCCGCGCTGTTCAGTTTTTCGTTAATCAGTTGTTCCAGTTCGGTGTTTTTCATCTTCGCGCCTTCCGTATTCTGATAGCTACACCGTTAACATAGCGTTACCTCGCCTGTTCGTCGATAGCCAATCTTTTGACATATTAAGAAACAAACCCGACGCCAAAAGACGCAAATTGTTTATATCATCACGCTTCAGCTAATGTATATTTATGCAATCAGACAGCATATTGCATAAATAATCAGATCTGTATCAAAGTTTTAACTTTAAGGAAACACAAGCACGCCGCGCAACTATTACGTGACGTTGCAGTCAATTGTGGAATTATTATGAATAAACACGCATCACAGCCGCGCGCTATTTACTATGTCGTTGCGCTGCAAATCTGGGAATATTTTAGCTTTTACGGCATGCGTGCCCTGCTGATTCTCTATCTCACCAATCAACTAAAATACAACGATACTCACGCCTACGAGTTATTTAGCGCCTACTGTTCGCTGGTGTATGTCACGCCAATCCTCGGTGGCTTTTTGGCGGATAAAGTTCTCGGTAATCGCATGGCGGTGATGCTGGGGGCGTTGTTGATGGCGATCGGTCATGTGGTGCTGGGTGCCAGTGAGATCCATCCGTCATTCCTCTATCTGTCCCTGGCGATTATCGTTTGTGGCTATGGTCTGTTTAAATCCAACGTCAGTTGCCTGCTCGGCGAGCTGTATGAGCCAACCGATCCGCGTCGTGATGGCGGTTTCTCGCTGATGTATGCGGCGGGTAACGTGGGGTCTATTATCGCACCTATCGCCTGTGGTTACGCCCAGGAAGAGTATAGCTGGGCGATGGGCTTTGGCCTGGCGGCGGTTGGCATGATCGCGGGTCTGGTCATTTTCTTATGTGGCAATCGTCATTTCACTCATACCCGCGGCGTTAACAAAAAAGTACTGCGTGCGACAAACTTTCTCCTGCCCAACTGGGGATGGCTGCTGGTTCTGCTGGTGGCAACGCCTGCGCTGATCACCGTACTGTTCTGGAAAGAGTGGTCGGTATACGCCTTGATTGTCGCGACTATTATTGGCCTGGGTGTATTGGCAAAAATTTATCGCAAAGCAGAAAACCAGAAACAGCGTAAGGAGCTGGGGCTGATTGTTACCCTCACCTTCTTCAGCATGTTGTTCTGGGCATTCGCACAACAGGGGGGTAGCTCGATTAGCCTTTATATCGACCGCTTCGTTAACCGCGATATGTTTGGTTATACCGTTCCGACTGCTATGTTCCAGTCGATTAATGCCTTCGCAGTTATGCTGTGCGGTGTGTTCCTGGCGTGGGTGGTTAAAGAGAGCGTCGCAGGTAATCGTACCGTGCGCATCTGGGGAAAATTTGCTCTTGGCCTTGGCCTGATGAGCGCCGGATTCTGCATTCTGACCTTAAGCGCCCGCTGGTCCGCAATGTATGGTCACTCTTCTCTGCCACTAATGGTGTTAGGCCTAGCGGTGATGGGCTTTGCGGAACTGTTTATCGACCCGGTTGCTATGTCGCAGATTACGCGCATTGAAATCCCTGGCGTGACTGGCGTATTAACTGGCATTTATATGCTGCTTTCCGGCGCGATTGCGAACTATCTGGCTGGCGTGATTGCCGATCAGACATCGCAGGCTTCGTTTGATACTTCCGGGGCGATCAACTACTCCATCAATGCATATATTGAAGTATTTGATCAAATTACCTGGGGCGCACTGGCGTGTGTAGGAGTGGTGTTGATGATTTGGCTGTATCAGGCGCTGAAATTCAGAAACCGCGCGCTGGCGCTGGAGTCTTAACAGGCCAGCACCGATGCCTGATAAAACGCTCGCTGCGTTTTATCAGGCTCCTTTCCTCGCTTCTTCGTACGCTGCCAGCGTTCGCAGCCTTGCCTCTTTGTGATCAACTATCGGTTGCGGATAATCCAGCGTCACACCTGCTTTCTGCGCCCACTTCCACGGCTCATGCACCACTTTCCCTGGCACATCGCGCAGTTCCGGTAGCCACTGGCGGATAAACTCGCCTTCGCGGTCAAATTCCTCGCCCTGGGTTGTCGGGTTAAAAATACGAAAATACGGCGCTGCATCGGTTCCGGTTGAAGCGGCCCACTGCCAGCCACCGTTATTGGCTGCCAAATCACCATCAATCAGCTGCGACATGAAATATCGCTCACCTTCGCGCCAGTCGATCAATAAATCTTTCACCAAAAAACTGGCTGTAATCATCCGTAGCCGGTTATGCATCCAGCCAGTGCTGTTAAGCTGACGCATGGCGGCATCGACAATCGGGTATCCGGTTTTACCTTCCTGCCAGGCCTTTAAATAAGTGGGATTGCTTTGCCACTGTACACGATCCGTCCAGGCAATAAATGGACGATGTTTACACAACGAAGGGTAATACGTCATCAGATGACGGTAGAACTCGCGCCAGATCAGCTCATTAAGCCAGACACTACCGGCCCCACCGTCCAGCGCCTGCGGCTGTTCCGCCAACAGGCGATGCAAACACTGGCGAGGCGATAACCCGCCCGTTGCCAGACTGGCGGACAAACGACTGGTGCCTTCCACTGCCGGAAAATCTCGTTGTTGCTCATACTCTCCGGCACCGTTCTGGCAAAACTGGCGTAATTGCGCAATCGCCGCTTTTTCTTCCACCGGGAAATGCGCAGTATCGAAAGACTGACGAGGGTAATTCAGCGTAATTGATAGCGCGGGATCTATCGATCCACTACTACGTACTTTTGGCGCAGCGACGCACTCCGGCACCCCTTCTCGCAACCGTTTCAGCCAGGCGTTTTTAAATGGCGTAAAGACTTTGTACATCTCATGATTGCCAGTCATCACCGCCCCCGGCGGCAGGATCACGCTGTCGTCAAATCCTTCACACACCACGTTACGCAGCGTTCTCTCAACCTGCACATCCCGCGCCCGCTCATTCACTTCATACTGATAGTTATAAAAAAGATGAGTAACGCTGTTTTCCGCGCACACCTGTTTAACTATTTCGACACTGGCGGCAAAGTCATCCACTTCGCGGAACAATAAAGGAATGCCTTTTTCCGCCAGCGCTATTCGTAGCCCGTTCAGTTGTGCATTGATAAATTCAGCCTGACGCGGCGACATATTATGCGCCGCCCACTGGCGTGGTGTAGCGATATACAACGCCAGCACGCGTGCAGACGAATTGCGGCAGGCGGCAGCCAGCGCGAGATTATCGTGCTGACGTAAATCCTGGCGAAACCAGACCAGATGGGTAGTCATAAAACTCCTGCATGGCGCAAGTTAATCACACGCGGCCAAAGTTCGAAATAACGCTGCTCTGAAAGCCAGGCGTCAGGATAAAACGCCATATAGTGTTTGATACGCATCAGCGGCGCAAGAAGCGGTTGCTCGCCACGGCGATAACTGTCGATAAGCGCCGCCAGCTGCTGGCGTTCTGTGGAATCAATATGTGGGCGAAAATATCCCTGAACGTGCATCAAAACGTTAGTATGATCACGCCGGTTGGCAGGGTGAGAAAGCAAAACAATTACGCGTTGGCGGTACTGGTTGTAATAGTCATCCAGATTTTGCCACTGGTGAATATCAGCCACAAACGGGCCAAGTTTGCGGTACTCCGGCTGGGAATGGGCCAGAAAGACGAGTTTATAGCGGCTGTGATAATCGTTGAGTGCCCCGCGCGTTAAGCCATGTTCTTTCAGTCGATGTAACTCATGAAGGGCGAAGATACGGATTAGGGTGCTGTCATCAAATCGTTGCTGATTCATTACTGCTCCTGAACGGTTTACAGGAGTAAGTGTAGACGTTGGGAAATGATATTTGTGAAGTTAATCCTGTTGTAGCAGGGCAAGATTACGAAAGCCCGCTCCCCGCAAGGACTGACGTCAGGTAGTTTCTGTCCATGGCTGCCCTTTCCATTCAAACGTGAAATCAATAAGTTCATCAGGGACATCGCAAACAATATGAAGACGGATTTCTTCTCTGCCGTGACTCTTTTCACTCATTGCGTAACTGTCATGCTCTGGATTATTTAATTCTTTCAGTGGGAATTTTTCCTCAAAGGCTTTATTTAGTCGTCCCTGATTTCCTTTTACAGCGAATACATAATCACCGCCCTGTTTTTGTATCTTCTCTGCAATATCTTTCTGGCAACCCATCGCATCAGTTGTGATGATTTTTCCTTTAATATCCAACATGTTAAGAAGTTCAGGGATAGCTGTGATCTCATTGGATTTCTCATCCGTCCTGATCTGTCCGATGACCAGACTGTGCATTGTTGAGAACGCACTAATGACATGAATCGCTCCCCTGCGGCGACTCTTGTCATAAGAATGCCGGAGCGTTTTTCCATCAATTGCAATAACGTCTTTATCATCTGAAGAATGGCAGTCACGCATCCAGTTAATAAAGCACTCGTGAAATTTTGAAGGACTGATACAGGATACAACTCTGGCGATGGTATCGTGAACAGGAATACCATTTTAAAAATCACCATATTGTTTTAAAAAATCGAGATGTGTTTCCCCAAAATCCTCTATATCTTCCCAACCGTCTGCACAAGAAATAACGGCACAAATAGTCAACAGTAGAATATCCGACAATTTATGTTCCACTTTCCTGGCATGTCTGTAATCGGAAGTAATAGAAATATGTTCCATCAATTTTTTAAGTTCCATTTTGTTCTCCTTAATTATGTAAGGAGTATTTGATCATGTATAAGC
>CECB01006704.1_pt1 | contig 20129 bp, 18 predicted proteins | sample 554791 | NCBI WGS metagenome assembly CECB01 (sample SAMEA3182072, study PRJEB8094) | gut metagenome | biome: human; feature: gut; material: Stool; isolation source: human stools | place: Canada | collected 2012-01-30
TCTCTATGCGTCACAGGCTCGCCCGTGGCTCAAATATTACGACCCCAATTACATCGACCAGCCGATGCCGGAGTGTTCTGCTTTCGACTTTGTCCGGCAGCAGAACAAGAACCGCCTGTCGGAAACGGCCCTTGAATATTATGGCCGGAAGTTCACCTATGCAGACCTCATCGTGAACACCAAGAAGACCGCTGCTGCCTTCCGGGCGGCAGGCGTCCGAAAGGGTGATATCATCACCGTGGTCAGCGTGATGACCCCGGAGGTCATCTATGCGTTCTACGCCGCCGACCGCATCGGTGCGACCCTGAATCTGGTGGACCCCCGGTACAGCGCCGACGGCATCCATGAGTACATCGAGGAAGTGGATTCTCATCTGCTGATCTGCCTGAACGTGGTGTATGACCGCTGCCGTCAGGCCGCCCGGCGCACCCATGTGGAGCGGGTCATCGTGCTTTCCCCGGCCGACTCGCTGCCCCTGCCGCTGGCCATCGGCTACAAGGTCTCCAACCCCGACCGCAACAAATACGACTCCAATGCCCTGATGTGGAAGCAGTTCATCGCAAACGGGCAGGACGCCAGCACCGCCGGTGAGCCCTATGACCCCGACCATGCCTGTGTGGTGGTCCACACCGGCGGCACCACCGGCTCCCCCAAGGGCGTCATGCTGACGGACCGGAACTTCAACGCCCTCGCCCAGCAGTTTGCCGCATGGCATGCCCTGTTCCGGAAGGGGCAGACGCTCATGAACGTCATGCCCCCCTTCATCGCCTATGGCTACGCCTGCGGCGTCCACATGCCGCTGGCCCTGGGGCTGAAGGTCGTCATCATCCCGAATCTGGACCCCGCCAAGCTCGGCAGCCTTCTGTTGAAGCACAAGCCCGAACACATGTTCGGTGTGCCTTCCCATTACCAGCAGATGGCCGCTGACCCCAAGCTGAAAAACAAAGATCTGTCCTTCATCCGCAACTACGCCGCCGGCGGCGATGCCATCTCCATCGGCGCAGAAAAGACGGTGAACGACTTCCTTGCTGCCCACAACGTGGAGTACCCCCTTGCCAAGGGCTACGGCATGACGGAGGTCTCCTCCGCTGCCACCATCGCCGCCGGCACCATCACCAAGCCCGGCAGCGTAGGCATCCCCATGGTGAACACCCTTGTGTCGGTGTTCGAGCCGGGCACCACCAAAGAGCTGCCCATCGGCGAGCGGGGCGAACTGTGCATCTGCAGCCCCTCCATGATGAAGGGCTACTACGGCAAGCCCGAAGAGACCGCGAACATCCTGCGCACCCACGAAGACGGCACGGTGTGGGCTCACACCGGCGACGTGGGCTACATGGATGAGGACGGCTTCGTCTACCTCGACAGCCGCATCAAACGCCTCATCATCCGCCACGACGGCTTCAAGGTCTTCCCCTCGATGATCGAAAACGTCATCAGCCAGCACCCCGCCGTCCACCAGTGTTCCGTGGTGGGCTGCACCGACAAGGACCATGTGCAGGGCCGCCTGCCCTTCGTCTTTGTGGTGCTGAAGCCGGAGGCCGCTGCTTCCGCCAAAAAGCGCCAGATCATCAAGGAGCTGCGCCAGATGTGCGCCGAGGAGCTGCCCGAATACGTCCAGCCCGTGGGCTACAAGTTCCTCGACGCCATGCCCATGACCCCTGTGGGCAAGTTCGATTACCGCAAGCTCGAAACGGAGATCACCTCCCGCGATTACTGATAGAAAGGAAGTCCCTGTCCCCATGAAGAAAAAACTCATCAGCCTTGCCCTTTCGGCGGCTATGCTCTTTGCCGGGTTCAGCATCTCTGCCTTTGCAGAAGAGCCGCTGACCGGGTCTGAACCCGAACCCGCTGCCGCGGAGGCTGTGGAAGAAGAGGAGAACTCCCTCTTCCGCAAGCCCGCCGCAGAACAGACGCCTGAGACCACCGAGGGCGAAGCTACCGACGAAACGGCGGAACCCGAAGAGGAAAAGCAGCCCCTGTATGTCGCACTGGGCGACAGCATCTGCGCCGGTGTCGGCCTGACCAGCGTGCAGTACGCCCACAACCTGATGGGTGTGGACGTCTCCTACAACTTCAAGGGCTACCCGGATGCCTGCTATGTGGGCCAGGTCGCCCAGACCCTCGGTCTGGACCGCGACCACGCCATCAACCTCGGCCTGCCCGGCCTGATGAGCGCCGACCTCGTCGAGCTGGTCAAGACCGGCAAGATGAGCGAGATGAACACGCTCTCCGGCTGCCAGTACGATTATCCGGAGATCCTGGAGTACCTCAAGGAGGCCGACATCATCTCCATCCAGATGGGTTCCAATGATGCCTTCGTGCCCACGGTCGTTGCCATCGGCAACGCTACCAACTGGAAGAGCGAAGACCTCGCCTCCATCGTGCTGAGCGGCAACCTGCGCAGCAAGGACCCGGAGACCAGGGCCGCCTTCCAGGCCAGCATGAAGAAGCTCAGGCTCACCAAGAGCGAGACGGACGCGGTGTGGAACCTCGTCACCTCCGGCATGAACAAGATCTGCACCGACGCCTACCCCGTCAGCACCGCGAACATCCGCTCCGTTGTCGAGACCGTCCGCGCCCTGAACCCGGACGCACAGATCCTGCTCATCGGTGCCACCAACCCCGTTCCCCTGCTGCCCAGCTGGAGCAATTATTTCAACAAGCTCAACAAGTTCCAGAAGCAGCTCGCCGAGGTCTATAACATCGACTACGTGGCGGTGCCCTACGCTCAGACGGAGCTGGACGGCCACCCCACCGTCTCCGGTCACAAGTACATTGCCAAGAAGATCGTGAACGCCATCCAGAACGGCTGATCCCGAACATAAAAAACGCCCCGAACGTCACGGTTCGGGGCGTTTTTTCATGCTATTCTTCAGCTCAGCCGGCCGCTCTCGACCGAGAAGCTGACATCGGCCACGGCCATGGTGGACTTGCGGTGGGAGACCAGCAGAACGGTCTTTTCCCTGCACTCGTCCCGCACCGCCTTGAGGATGATGCCCTCATTCAGGCTGTCGAGGTTGGAGGTCGGCTCGTCCAGCAGGAGGAAGGGTGCATCGTGGAGGAAGGCGCGGGCCACGCCGATGCGCTGGCGCTCGCCGCCGGAGAGGGCACCGCCTAGCTCGCCCACCAGGGTATCGTAGCCCTTGGGCAGCTTCCGGATGAAACCGTCCAGCGCCGCCTTTTTGCAGGCCGCTTCCACCTCGGCACGGGTAGCATCGCGCCGGGCAATTTTGATATTGTTCTCGATGGTGTCGTCGAACAGTTCCGTCTCCTGCGTCACAAGGCTCTCCTGCGCCCGCAGCGCAGCGGTATTCACGCGGCGGATGTCCTCCGCACCAAAGCGGATGCTGCCGCCGGAAACATCCCAGAAGCGGAGCAACAGCCGCAGGAAGGTGGATTTTCCGCTGCCGGAGCGGCCCGTGATGCCCACGATCTTCCGTTCGGGGATGGTCAGGCTCAGGTCGTGCAGGACTTCCTCGTCCGCGTAAGCGAAGCGGACCTTCCGGGCCTCGGCACCGGCAAAGGCCGTGTCGGCCCCATCGGTCACGTCGGCCGTGACCGGTTCTTCGTCCAGCAGGTCCAGCACACGGTCGGCGCTGGCAAACACCTGGGTCAGGCTTGCGCCGAGGTTGGCCAGCGCCACCACCGGGCCGAAGGAGCTCAGTGCAGCCAGCGTGCAGACCAGCACCCCGCTGGCATCCAGCGCACCGCTCTGTTCCAGATGGAGGCTGACCCCCAGCACGGCCAGGACGGTCAGCAGGATGAGGGTGTTGGTGGCACCCACCGTCACGCCCTCGCGGTACTTCAGCGCCTTCTGCTTTTCCCCCAGCGCCTCGCTGTGGGCCGCAATGCCCTCGGCGCGGTTGGCGGTGTCCTGATATTGCAGCGTATCCCGCAGGCCGCGCAGGTTTTCCAGCATATAGCTGTTGGTGTCGGCAAGGGTCTGGCGGTAGGCGCGGGCGGCTTTGTCACCGCGTCTGGCCGACCACACAGGCAGGGCCGCGCCCACCAGCAGGTAGCCCGCCAGCAGCACCAGCGCTGGCAGCAGATGATACCGGGCCGTGAAGCAGGTCATGCCGACGACACAGACCACCGCGATGCAGACCGGCGAGATGGTGTGGGCATAAAAAACTTCCAGCTGCTCGATGTCGGCGGTGATCAGGCTGATGAGGTCGCCGCGGTCGCGGCCCTCCAGCTTGGCAGGGCTCAGGCGGCGGAGCGCTCCAAAGACCCGATCGCGGATGAGGGCCAGCAGCTTGAAGGCGATATAATGGTTGGATGCCTGCTCGGCATACCGCAGCACACCGCGCAGCAGCGCAAACACCAGGATGCAGGCAAAGACGGTGCCCACCGAGGAGATGGGGCTTTCCAGCCCGGCGGCAACCAGCAGGCCGAAGCCGCCGAAGATGGTGATGAAGGTGGCGCAGAAGTATCCCGCCACACCCATCGCGATGGCAGCCAGCATCACAGGCAGCATCGGCCGGACCAGCACGATGAGCCGCCGGACGATTGCAAACGGACTGCGTTTTTTCAGTGCGTTCATGCGCTCACCTCCCCAAGGTCTTCCAGCTGTTTCTGGGCGTTGTACAGGCGGCTGTAGACGCCGCCTGCGGCCAGCAGGGCCTCGTGTTTCCCCTGCTCGGCGATGCGGCCGCCGTCCATGACGCAGATGCAGTCGCTGTCCACCACATTGGCCAGGCGGTGGGAGATGAGGATGACCGTCTTCTTCCCCGCCAGCTTGCGGATGGCCGCCATGATGTCGTTTTCACTCTCGGCGTCCACGTTGGAGGTAGCTTCGTCGAAGAGGTAGATGGGCGAGTCGTGCAGCAGCGCACGGGCCATGGCCAGACGCTGGCGCTGCCCGCCGGACAGGTTCGAGCCGCCCTCATGCAACGGGGTATCCAGTCCCTGCTGGCTGCGGCAGAATGCGGCGAGGTTCACCTCTTCCAGCGCGGCCCAGAGTGCGGCATCATCGGCAGCGGGCGCTGCCATCCGCAGGTTGGAACCGACCGTTCCCTTAAAGATTGCCGCATTGTGCGGCACGACCGTCAAGGTGCGCAGGCGGTTCTCTTCCCGGAGCGTCTGCACCGGCACACCGCCCAGCGTCACGCTGCCCGTGTATCCGGTGCGGGCACCGGATAGAATGGCCGCAATGGTGCTTTTGCCGCAGCCGGACTCGCCCACCAGCGAGACGAAGCTGCCCTGCGGGATGCACAGCGAGACATCGTGGAGGATAGTGCGGTCGTTCTCGTAGCCAAAGGTCACGTGGTCCAGCTTCAGGGTGGTATCCTCCCCTGCCTCCTGTGTGCCGTCGGCAGGCTCGCCCGCCGCCAGCAGACGGAAGATCTTCTCCGCCGAGGCTGCTCCGTTCATCGCGATGTGGAAGTAGCTGCCCAGCAAGCGGAGCGGTAGGAAGAAATCTGCCGCCAGCAGAAGGATGGTCAGCGCCGCCGTCAGGGTGATCTGCCCTTTGGCAAACGCCGCCACCGCACTGATGATGCCCAGCCCCGCGCCGCCATAGGCCATCAGGTCCATGAGGGTGACGGAGTTCAGCTGCATGGTCAGCACTTTCATCGTGATCTTCCGGAAGCGCTCGGCCTGCCGGTTCATCTCCTCATGCTTCCAGCCGTCGGCCTGGTAGATCTTCAGGGTGGTCAGGCCCTGAATGTTTTCCAGAAAGCTGTCGCCAAGGGTGGTGTATTCGCCCCAGTATTTGTCCAACAGCTTTTTGGCGAATTTCTGCACCGCCACGATGGACATGGGGATCAGCGGCACACAGCACAGCAGGATGATGGCCGACCGCGCATGGACGCCCACCAGCAGCACGAAGAGGGTGACCGGGGCCAGCAGGCTGTAGAACAACTGAGGCAGATACTTTGCAAAGTAGGTGTCGATCTGCTCCACGCCCTCGCTGGCCAGCATGACGGCCTCACTGGTGGCGACGGTCTCGCTGTAGCCCGCGCCCAGGCGTGTGAGTTTTTCGTAAATCTTGCTGCGCAGGGTGCGCTTGACATCCTTGGAGGCGCAGTCGCTCATGCTGGATGCCAGCAGGGTGAAGACATACCGCAGCGGGATGGTGAACAGGCAGAGCACAAAGTCCTGCCACAGCATCTCATGGGTCAGCCCGCCCGCAAAGACGGCTCCCACCAGCTGGGCAATGACCCGCACAAAGATGATGTTGCAGAGCATCCCCAGCCACTGGAACGCCACATTTGCGCCCACAAAGCGCATGGCGCCCCGGTCAAAGGAGATCAGCTTTTTGTTGATCACGATACCGTCTCCGTTTCTTCGCTGGCGTCCGGGCCGAACATGCGGTCGTATGCGCCGGTAAAGGCCCGCTCCGGCAGTGCCGAGGTCAGGGCCAGCGCGGCCGTACAGCGCTCCTCCTCGGTCAGGTCGATCTTCACGGGAGGGAAGTTTGCCAGCACCGTTTCCAGCTGCTCCTTCACTGCTCTGGCCACAAAGATGCCGCGGTCGGTCAGGTAGATCTTGCCGTAGTGCTCCTTGACGATCATGCCATGGTCCATCAGCAGGTTCATGATCCGCACCACCGAGGGCTTGGTCACGTTCAGCTTTTCCGCAATGCTGCGGGAGCAGATGTCCAGATGGGTCTGCGACACCTCATAGATCGCCAGCAGATACCGCAGATGCGCCGGTGTCAGTTCCATGCTTATCACACTCTTTTCATCGGGATTTTCAATCTCTCCGGTACGCAGCGCATTGCCGGAAAGGTCTGGAGATGTTATCCAAAGCTAACTTTTATTTTTCTAAAAAAGGGCGCGGGCCGATTTGCTTTTCGACCCGCGCCCTGCGGTTTCCTCAGTGACAGCCGCCGTTGCAGTGCCCGCAATCACCGGAGCACCCGCCGCAGCCACCGCCGTGCTTGTGGGAGTGCCAGGTGATCCAGCCCACACAGCCGAACACGATCGCCGCCACGATAATGGTCGGCAGATTGAAGTTTGCTGCCAGAAATTCCATCATAACAATGCACTCCTCTCAAAACAGAACCAATTTACTTGTTTGCCGTGAGCTTCTTGGTGTCGATGCTGACCTCATTGATGCCCGTGTACTTGTTGGGGCGGACCAGCAGATAGATGAAGGCCACCAGGATGACGACTGCAACGATGGTGAAGAAGTTGAAACCGACCTCACCGGAAATGATGCCGCCCAGCTGATACACGACCAGCGCAGCGCAGTAAGCCAGAGCGCACATGTAGCCGATGGCGATGGCAGTCCACTTGCCGTTGTTCATCTCACGCTTGATGGCACCCATCGCAGCGAAGCAGGGAGCGCACAGCAGGTTGAAGATCATGAAGGCGTAAGCCGACAGAGCGGTGTAATCCTGCGCAACCGCAGCCCAGATCTCATCGCCGTTCTCAGACAGCTCGCCGCCAAAGTGATACAGAACACCGAAGGTACCAACCACGTTCTCCTTTGCGATCAGGCCGGAGACGGAAGCGACGGTTGCACGCCAGTTGCCGAAGCCCAGAGGTGCAAAGATCCAGGCGATCTTGGTAGCGATAGCAGCCAGCACGGAGTTGTCCTGATCCTCGACCATGCCAAAGGCACCGTTCTCGAAGCCGAAGCCCTGCATGAACCACAGCACAACGGTAGCGGCCAGAATGACGGAGCCTGCGCGCTTGATGAAGGACCAGCCGCGCTCCCAGGTTGCACGGAAGACGTTGCTCCATGCAGGCACATGGTATGCGGGCAACTCCATCACGAAGGGAGCGGGATCACCTGCGAAGAGCTTGGTCTTCTTCAGGATCACGCCGGAGCAGATGATGGCTGCCATGCCGATGAAGTATGCGGAGACTGCGACCACAGAGGAGCCGCCGAACAGAGCACCTGCGATGAGGCCGATGATGGGCATCTTAGCGCCGCAGGGGATGAAGCAGGTGGTCATGATGGTCATGCGGCGGTCACGCTCGTTCTCGATGGTACGGGAAGCCATAACACCGGGCACACCGCAGCCGGTGCCGACCAGCACGGGGATGAAGCTCTTGCCGGACAGGCCGAACTTGCGGAAGATGCGGTCCATGATGAAGGCGACACGGGACATATAACCGACATCCTCCAGGATGGACAGCAGGAAGAACAGCACCAGCATCTGGGGAACGAAGCCCAGAACTGCGCCGACACCGGCGACGATGCCGTCCATGATCAGGCCGTACAGCCAGCCTGCCACGCCGATGCTCTCCAGGAAGCCGCCCAGTGCGTTGGGCACGATCTCACCGAACAGCACATCGTTCGTCCAGTCGGTCGCAAAGGTGCCAATGGACCAGCCGCCATCCGCGATGGAGGTGCCCATGGACAGGGAGTACATCAGATACATGACCAGTGCGAAGATGGGCAGCGCCAGAACACGGTTGGTCACGATCTGGTCGATCTTATCGGAAACGGTCAGGTGCTCCACGCGGGCCTTCTTCTTGACGGCCTTTCCGACCACGGTGTTGATATAGGCATAGCGCTGGTTGGTGATGATGCTCTCGGCGTCATCGTCCATCTCGTTCTCGCAATCCTTGATGTGGTCATCAATGTGAGCCAGCAGGCTCTTGTCGAGCTTCAGCTCGTCCTGGACCTTGTCGTCGCGCTCAAACAGCTTGACAGCGTACCAGCGCAGGAAGTGGTCATCGACCTTGCCCTGAATGGACTCCTCGATGTGTGCGATGGCGTGCTCGACGCTGCCGGTGAAGACATGGGGCAGCTCCTCGGAGGCCTTGCCTGCCTTCGCAGCGGCAATGGCAGCCTTGGCGGCCGCTTCGGTGCCCTCGCCCTTCAGCGCGCTGATCTCAACGGCCTGGCAGCCCAGCTCTTTGCTCAGCTTTTTCAGGTCGATCGTATCGCCGTTCTTGCGGACCAGGTCGATCATGTTGACTGCCATGACCACCGGGATGCCCAGCTCGATCAGCTGGGTAGTCAGGTAGAGGTTGCGCTCGATGTTGGTGCCATCAATGATGTTCAGGATGGCGTCGGGCTTCTCCTTGACCAGATAGGTACGGGAGACGACCTCTTCCAGGGTGTAGGGAGACAGCGAATAGATACCGGGCAGATCCTGAATGATGACGTCTTTCTCGCCCTTCAGCTTGCCTTCCTTCTTCTCGACAGTGACACCGGGCCAGTTGCCGACGTACTGGTTGGAGCCGGTCAGATTGTTGAACAGGGTCGTTTTGCCACAGTTCGGGTTGCCGGCCAATGCGATCTTAATGCTCATTGTGTTCCTTTCCTCTCTGTTCGGATCAAACCACTTCGATCATTTCAGCGTCGGCCTTGCGCACACTCAGTTCGTAGTTGCGCACGGTCAGTTCCATGGGGTCACCCAGAGGTGCCACCTTGCGGACATAGATCTCGACCCCCTTGGTGATGCCCATGTCCATGATGCGGCGCTTGACCGGGCCTTCGCCGTGCAGGCGTGCCACGGTGGCCGTTTCGCCGACCTTGACGTCTTTCAGAGTCTTCATGTAAATCCTCCTCTACTTGTCTTTTATTCAGAGACCATTCCAGTGTCGGAGCAGGTCCCAAACAGCGCTGCCGCTGTTTAGCCGATCAGAATGCGGTTGGCCATCGTCTTATCGAGCGCCAGGCGGCTTTCCTTGACCTGCACGATCAGGTTGCCCGCGATCTCGTTGACCACAGTCACATCGCTGCCCACCACAAAGCCGAGTTCTGCCAGATGCAGACGCACCTCGTCCTTGCCGGTGATCTTTTGAATGGTGACGGTCTCGCCCGCCTTGGCCATCGTCAAAGGCATCATCTTTCGTCCACTCCCTTATGTCACAATGTTTCACATCCCGCACAGCGTTCTGTGAGGTTCCTCCGGTCGGGGGAAGTTTCGATGCCGGTTAGTCAGTTGCGACTATCAGCATGGATAGTTTACACTTACTAACCTTTCTTGTCAATCATTTTTTCACAATTCACAGTTAGTTCGTAGGAACAAACAGATTGTTTCTTCCCGTTTTGTTCAATTTTTGCTATTTTGAACAAGAACGATTGCAAACATTCCAGCCGTTTGTGTTTCTTCGGAGCGTCAGGTTTTCTCTCCGCAATCAACGTACCACCATCCATCCGACGCACTTGTCCGGATATGACACAGCCGCCCGGTGCAGGGGTCAGACTGCAACGGGCGGCCGCGTGTCAAAAGGAGGATCTTTCCCGCCGGAGCGTGGTGTCTCCGGCAGGCGCCAGGATAAAAAGAGAGTATTGGTAGGAAATGTCAGTTTCAGGCCGCCACGGCAAGGCGGAAGATCGGGGTGCCGCTGTGGAACAGGCGCAGGTATACTCTGGTGCACTTGTTCAGCTGGGCAAACAGGCGCTCGGCGGCATCGCGGTCGCCATAGGCCTTCCAGCAGCCGCAGCAGGTAAAGTTGCGGCCCTGATTCTCGATGAAGCCCACCACATCGGTGAGCGGGTAGCCCAGAAATACGCCGATCTCATGCGGAAACTCTGCCTCGCAGCACAACCGCCGCGACAGCTGCCGCAGCAGCGGTTCGCAGTCGTCCGCCCCTTCGGGCAGACGGTAGCCTTCCTGCACCAGAAATGCGCGGACACTCTCATCCGAAAGCACTTCGCGCAGGCGGTTCTCCCGGTAGACATAGACCAGATACCGGTGGGTACGGGTGCAGCCCTTGAGAACCCGGACCCGGAGGCCCTTCTCACCCAGCCGCGCGTTCCAGCCGCGCACCCGCTCGGCAAGATCTTTGCAGTCCTGCGTCTCATAGCGGAAGAGCCCGGCGGCTTTCAGGCCTGCCAGCACCGGTGAGCACTGTTCGATCATCACGGTCTCAAAATTACGCTCCATGGCCGGTTTTCCTCCGTTGCTTGGTTTAAGAAAAGCATTCCCGCTGTGCATCCAGACTATGCAGAGCTTCATAGTTAGATTTATCTAACCTCAAGTTCAAAAAGAACGCGGTTCCTGTTGCGGACCGCCTTGCGGTTAGTTATTTCTAACGTGGCATTATCTTACCATAGCTTCGGAGAGGTGTCAAGGGTTTTTGAAAAGTTTTTCGTTTCCCCTTTTTGCGCCGCGCCGCCGGAGCGCCGCGCTCGTTGAAAAGCGTCGAAATCCGTGTTATAATGATACCATCCACTAGAAATAGTGGTGCGCTGTCTGCATTGCAGGTGGTCGGGCTTCTTTCCGGCGTCAAATCCGGAGGAGGTCTGCTTTTTATCTTCTCCGGGATGTTTGCATGTCAACCACACCCAACCTGAACGGAGGAGTCCAACATGGATGTTTTGAATACTGTTGTGAACATACTGCATTTGATTGCAGACGTTGTCATCGGCGTTACGCAGGTAACCTGGATGATTTCAAAGGATGTCTTTCGAGACAAGCCCAAGGCCAAACACTATTCCAAACGCAATAAAAAGTAACGACCGCCTCACAGTTCCCCAACTAGAGCGGTCGTTACTTTTTAACACTTGCCGGTAAAGGAGCTGACCACTTTGCAGACAGCGCCTTTTCTATTTGTAGTATAGTCAATTTCTTACGATTTGTCAAGAACTCAACTTTTCAGGAGATTTTTATGTATTTTATTCCTTTTGAAACCGCCCGGCTGCGCCTGCGCCCGCAGGAGGCCAAAGATGCCGGTTTTGCACTTTGTATCTGGGGCGACCCTATTACCGGAAAATACCTGACCGATCCAGCACTGGACACCATCGACAATCTCAATGAGTATATGGAACTTCTGCGGCATCTGAATGACAGCGCTGACTGCTACTATGTCATCGCAGAGGATAAAGTCACCGGCCAAGCCATCGGCACCTGCTGCGCCGTCATTAAGGAAAACGGACGCTGCTGGGATATCGGGTACTGCATCCATCCTACTTGCTGGCGAAAGGGCTACGCCAAGGAAATGATCGGTGCACTGGTCGATTTTGGCATCCAGAACGGCGTCAAGACATTTCTTGCCGATGTCGCCGCTGACAATGCCAGTTCCTGCGGTGTAATGTGCTCACTGGGCTTTGCCCCTTCCGAAAATGGAACCTTCCGCCGCAGCGGAACGAAAACAGAATACAAAAATCTGACCTTCAGAAAAGACCTATGAACATGACTTCTCTTGCCCAGACCATCGCCTCCCTGCTGGAGGCCTACCCGGAGCGTCCTGTGCTCGTCGCGCTGGACGGCCGCTGCGGCAGCGGCAAAACGACGCTGGCGGCACAGCTGGCAGAACAGTTTCCAGGCAGCGCCGTCTTCCATACCGACGACTACTATCTTCCTCCGGCACAGCGCATCCCGAACTGGGCCGAAACGACCTGCGCCAATATGGACCTGACCCGCCTGCGGGAGGAAGTGCTCGTTCCGGCACAGGCCGGGGCCGCGGTGCGCAGCCGGGCGTACTCCTGCCGGGAGGGTTCTTATCTGCCGGAGCGGTGCGTACCGCCCGCACCGCTCTATATCCTGGAGGGCAGCTACAGCCACCACCCGATTCTTGCAGACTTTTATGACCTCAAAGTGTTCGTCACCTGTTCCAAAGAAGAGCAGGCCCGCCGTTTGCAGGCGCGGGAAGGCGAACGCTACGAAAATTTTGTCCGTCGGTGGATTCCTCTGGAAGAGGCCTACTTTGCGCAGTGCCGCATCGAAGCGCTGGCTGACCTCCTCTGGGATACTACAAATTTATGAAGTTTTTGAAAATTTGCGGCGACTTTTCCCGCCAACCTGTGGGAATTATGGTATAGTTATATTGGAATAAACTTGATTTCCCAAGGCAAGGAGAAGCATTATGGAACACTTCGTGGAATTTGAAAATGTTTCCAAATACTACCAGACAGGCAGTGTCCGCATCGCCGCAGCGGACCGCCTGAATTTTTACGTGGACAAGGGCGAGTTCTGCATCATCGTCGGGCCGTCCGGTGCAGGCAAGACCACCCTGCTGAACATCCTCGGCGGCATGGACACCTGCGACGAGGGCCACGTCTGGCTCGACGGGCAGGATGTAAGTCGGTTCTCCGAGAAAGAGCTGACCCAATACCGGCGGTATGACGTCGGATTCGTCTTCCAGTTCTACAACCTCGTGCAGAACCTGACGGCGCTGGAAAACGTAGAACTGGCCAGCGAGATCTGCCGCGACCCGCTGGACCCCAAAGCCACGCTGGAAAGCGTTGGCCTCGGCGAGCGGCTGAACAACTTCCCGGCCCAGCTTTCGGGCGGCGAGCAGCAGCGCGTCTCCATTGCGCGCGCCCTCGCCAAAAATCCGAAGCTCCTGCTCTGCGATGAGCCGACCGGTGCGCTGGACTACAAAACCGGCAAGCAGGTGCTGGCCCTGCTGCAGCGCACCTGCCGCGAGACGGGCCGCACCGTCATCGTCATCACCCACAACACAGCCCTGACGGCCATGGCCGACCGCATCATTCAGGTGAAGAGCGGGCAGATCCTGTCCAACCAGGTCAACGAGCACCCTGTGCCCGTGGAACAGATCGAGTGGTGATTCTTGTGCAGAAAAGTTATCGAAAAAACATCCTCCGGGATCTCAGGGGCAACCTGAGCCGGTTTTTGTCCCTGTTCGGCATCGTAGCACTGGGCGTGATGATCCTGACGGGCCTTGCCAGCTTTGCGCCCAGTATGCGGATCGCCGGGCAGAAATATTACGTACAGCAGAACGTATTCGACCTCCGCGTCCTCTCCACCCTCGGCCTTTCCGAGGACGACATCGACGCCATTGCTGCGACCGAGGGCGTCACAGCGGTCCAGCCGGTGAAGTATCTGGACGCCGAGGGCCGCTGGTCCAGCACCGACCAGCCCGCTGTCCTGCGCATCCAGCAGCTCCCGGCAGACCCCAGTGCCGACACGGCTGAGAATCTGAACCGCCCGCTGCTGCTGGCAGGCCGGATGCCCGAAGCTGCCGACGAATGCGTCGTGCATGTCATGGGCCACGGGGAAGAGATTCCCATCGGCACTACGCTGACCCTGCCGGACGGCACCGACGGCCTCGCCCGCACCTCTTATACCGTGGTGGGGCAGGTGCAGGACCCGCTGCATTTTTCCTCCGACCAGGAGACTTCCACCGCCGGCGACGGCGTTCTGGACGCCATCGTCTACGTCTCGGACGGTCAGCTGACTGCCGATTATTACACCGTCTGTTATATCAAGGCCGAAAACGCCGACCAGTATGACAATTATTCCGATGAATACCAGGCAGCCGTGGACGCCGTCGCCGACCGGCTGACCTCCATCAGCGGCGCACAATGCACCACCCGCCGGGAAGCCCTCATCGACGACGCCACTGCCAAACTGGCCGATGCCAAACAGACCTACGACGAGCAAAAAGCGGAGGCTGAACGCCAGTTTGCACAGGCCGAACAGAAGCTCGACGAGGCCGAAGCCCAGCTCACCGCCGCCAAAGCGCAGCTGGAGCAGGGCGAAGCGGAGTACACCTCCGGCAAAGCGCAGCTGGCCCAGCAGAAAGCTGCCCTGCCCGACACCATGCAGAGCGGTGCGGACAAGGTGCTGGACGGCGAAGAGCAGATCCTGGAATTTGAAGACCAGCTCCAGCAGATCGAGCTTCTGGTCAACCTGAAGCAGGTGGCCGACCCGCTGCTGACCTATGCCGAAGCCGCGCTCCACAACGCACAGAAAGCGCTCGACGAGGCCGAACCCGCCGACGAAGAATACACTGAGCTGCGGGATGCCCTCGCCAAGGCACAGGCCGCCTACGACAGCATCTACGCCCAGCTCAACGGCTACCAGCAGCAGCTGGACGAGGGCAAGCGGCAGATGTATGCCCAGGGGCTCCTCTCCTCGCCCAGCCTTTCCAATACGGAACTCGTCACCGAGGCCAAAGCCGCTCTGCGGAAGATGAAGCTGGAACTGATGCAGGGCCAGCTTGGGCTTTCCACCGGCACCGCCTCTGCCTATTCCGCCTTTGCCGCCGCCGAACAGCAGCTCGCCGATGCCCGCACCCGGCTGGATGACGGCTGGGCCGAATACGATACCGGCAAAGAGCAGCTGGACGCCTCCCGCACCGAATACGCAGCGCAGAAAGCCGAGGCGGAGCAGAAGCTCGCCGACGGCCAGAAGCAGATCGACGATGCCGAAGAGAAGATCTCTGACATCCAGAACGGCGAGTGGTACGTCCTCGACCGGAACAGCACCATGAGCTTCGTCACCTTTGAGCAGTATGCCGACCGGATGGACGCCATCGCACGGGTCTTCCCCGTGTTCTTCTTCCTGGTGGCGGCACTGGTGGCCTCCACCACCATGACCCGCATGGTGGACGAGAACCGCCTGCAGATGGGCACCCTGAAAGCGCTGGGCTACTCCAACACAGCCATTGCGGGCAAGTACCTGTTCTACGGCCTGGCCTCCAGCATCCTGGGCAGCATCCTGGGCATGGCGGTGGGCTTCGTCGTCTTCCCCACCATCATCTGGCAGGCCTATCAGACCATGGTGTTCAGCCTGCCCACCTTCACCCTGCAATTCTACCCCGGCATGGCCGTGGGAAGCGTCCTGCTCAGTGCGGCCGTCATCGGCATCACCACCTGGGAGGCCTGCCGCGCCAGCCTGCGCGAGAAGACCGCCGCCCTGCTCCTGCCCCGTGCACCGGTGGCCGGCAAGCGCATCTTCCTCGAATACATCACCCCGCTGTGGAAGCACATGAGCTTTTCCCAGAAGACCACGGCCCGCAACCTGTTCCGGTATAAGAAGCGCTTCTTCATGACCGTGCTGGGCGTGGCGGGCTGCACGGCCCTGCTGCTCATCGGCTTTGGCATCCAGGATTCCATCCTGCCCATGCTCAACCGCCAGACCACCGAGCTGAACCACAGCGACCTGACCATCTCGTACAGCGACGCCAGAGCCTTTTCCGTGGAACACGGCCTGGGCGATGTGCTGGATTCCAGCGCCGATGTGACCAGCTGGGGCCGTTTCTACAACAAGAGCGTGACCATCTACAATGCTAGCGGCGACAAGCAGACCGTAAGCATCGTGACGGCAGAAGACGAGAGCCAGATGACCGCATATTTCACCTTCCGCACCCGGCAGGGGCACAAGGCCATCCCCTTTGACGACAGCAGTGCCATCCTGACCGAGAAGACCGCCGAGAGCCTGGGCCTTGCGGTGGGCGACACCTTTGAGGTGGAGACCAGCGACGGCAGCCGCAAAACGTTGACCCTGACCGGCATCACCGAGAACTACGTCTTCACCCGGCTGTACCTCTCGCAGGCGCAGCTCCGGACGCTGACGGGCGGCACCCTGCCGGAGTGGAACACCGTTTACGGCCAGACCAACTGCCCCACCTCGGACGACCGCAACACCCTGCGCACCGACCTGCTGGCCTGCAATTACGTCAGCGGCGTCTCCTTCATGGAGGACACGACCGAAATGTTCGACAACCTCATCGGCTGCCTGAACTATGTGGTCATCCTGATCATCGTCTGTGCCGCTGCGCTGGCCGCCGTGGTGCTCTACAACCTCATCAGCGTGAACCTTGGCGAGCGCAAAAAGGAGCTGGCCACCATCAAGGTGCTGGGCTTCTTTGACAACGAGGTCTACCGCTACATCTTCCGCGAGATCGACCTGCTGGCCCTCATCGGGTCGCTGGTGGGCCTTGCGCTGGGTGTGCCGCTGCATCAGTTCATCGTCCGCACCGTGGAGATGGACCAGATGATGTTCATCCGCTCCATCGCGCCCCGCAGCTACCTGTTCAGCGTAGCCCTCACCCTCTTCTTCACCGTCGTCGTCTGCCGCCTCATGCGCCGCCATGTCCGGAACATCAGCATGGTCGAAAGCATGAAGGCACCGGAATGAGAAAGCTTCTCCGCAAAAAACTCCCCTCGGCCGTGGATGGCTGAGGGGAGTTTTTGTAGTTTGTCAGGTTCTTGCCAACACTGGCAGCGCGGCGATCTCATCCTGCAGCTCTCTGGCCTGGGTCTTTGTGAGCTTTTTGCAGGAGACCATCCGGTCCAGCACCACCTGCGAGCGCTTGAGCGCCAGCTCCGGGCTGGAATGGGGCGAGTAGGCGGACGGCGCATTGGGCAGGCCCGCCAGCAGGACGCATTCGGCGGAGGTCAGCTCCGCAGGCGTCTTGCCAAAGTAGCCTTCCGCCGCCTCGGCGATGCCGTAGCATCCGCTGCCGAAATAGATCGTATTCACGTACATCTCAAAGATCTGCTGCTTGGAGCAGTGCTTTTCGATGTCCAGCGCCGCGAAAAGTTCCGCAGCCTTGCGGGCAAAGTGCTTCTCCTGCGTGAAGTAGATGTTCTTTGCCAGCTGCTGGGTCAGGGTGCTGCCGCCTTCGGCCAGCGAGCGGGTCCGCAGGTCTGTCCACAGCGCCCGGACGATGGCCACCGGGTCCACGCCGTGGTGCAGCTCGAACCGGCTGTCCTCCACGGCGATGACGGCGTCGATGTAGGTCTGGGGGATGGCATCGCAGGTGGTGAATCCGGGGTGGGCCGAGAGGGTCTCGTACAGCTGCGCCGCCGGGAGTTCGGGCTGGGTGGCACGGTAGAGTTTCCAGCCCTGTACCCCCAGCACAGTCCCCGCCGCAGCCAGCACCAGCAGTGCCAGCAGCAGCGCCCAGCACAGCAGCCGTTTGAGGAGATCCTTCAGTGTCCGCATCGCGTTCGCTCCTTTCACCTTCTGAATGGTATTATCCTACCCGATTTCACCGTTCTTTTCAAGCAGATTTTGTGAACATTCCGCCGCAGAACGCTCAGGCCCGGACATCGCATCTGCGCAGCAGAAGATGTGCCAGCAGAAAGAACACCACCAGCCACCCCAGACAGCTGGCTGCAAACAGCCCGTAGCTGCCAGCCAGAGCATCCGCACTTTTGTTGGAGTTCATACCGAGCTGCATCAGGGAATAGGGCCACAACAGCCCAAAGCCCTTGGAGCTGATAAAGATGCCGGTAATGCCGCCCAGCAGCCCCAGAAAAATGGGCACGGCAAAGCTGCGGATGACCATGGCCAGCACCAGCTGCGCGGCAATGACGGCCAGTGCGCCCAGCAACCCCCGCAGCAGAAAGAGCGGCAGCCGAACCGGCGGCCAGCCGGGCAGATGGGCAAATACCTTGCCGCAGAACACGAACAGCGCAAACACAAAACCGTGGGTCAGCAGCGCCAGCTTTATCACCACCGCAAACTTTGCTGCAAACAGGTCCAGCGGCGGTACGGGGCTTGCCATGATCAGGTTCCAGTTGTGCCCCAGATGTTCCAGCCGCCACAAGTAAGCAGCATAGGTGGCTACCATGGCAGGGAAGAAGAGCATGGAATAAAACAGGGTGTGCTGGGTCCAAAGGCTGTACCAGCCTTCGGTGAGGATCTCAAGATTTTGCAGATAATTGAACGTGCCATAGGTGGCGGAAAGAATGGGCAACACAAAGAACATGGCCCAGATGGGAGATGCGTGGAGTTTGCGGTTCTCCGCAAGAATGCAGCGTTTCAGCATGGTTTTATACCTCCTCGTCCTGTACCTTGCGCCACGCAAGGGCAAACAGCACAGCGCCCAGCGCAAGGGTGAAGGCCAACAGTCCCCAGTTGAAGGGGCGGGTGCCGTAGGTGACGGTGTGGGTAGCCTTGTCCCAGTTCGCCACTTCGTAGGCGCTCAGAGGGATGTAGTACCCAAAGGGCACAAAATAACTGGCAAGCGGCGGCATAAAAGCAGAGAACAGCCCCACCAGCGCCCCTACGATGCCCACGCAGAGCGCCGGCAGAGGATTGCCTACCCACAGCATCAGCAGAAATTCGCCAAAGAAAAGCATTGCGTCCACCGCCAGCGTGCAGATGAACAGATAGCATAGCTGCCCGGTGGGAAAGACTTCGGTATAGCCATGAATGCGCCCCAGCACCGGAACACAGGCCAGCTCCAGCACCGTGACCAGCAGCACCTCCAGCACTCCAAAGACCGCCTTGCCTGCAAACAGGCTTCGGCGGCTCTGCAGGGTGTAGAGCAGCTTGGCGGTGTTGCCTTTGATCTCCATATCCCACAGCCGGGAGGCCAGCACTGCCATCATCACCGGCATCAGAATGGCTTCGATGACGGGCAGGCTGTAAAGCAGGGCGCTGTAACCGTTGGCAAGCTCCTCCGGGTCTGTCGGGGCAAGGCCGCCCACCCACAGCACGACAATGCCGGGGATGAGCAGGCAGAGGGCAAGGTCGTGCCGACGGTGGGCTTTTTGCAGTTCTGCACGGAAAGCTGCCATCTTACGCCACCTCCCCGCTGTTCTGGGTCAGGCTGAGGAAGATATCCTCAAGGCTCTTTGTCTGGGCCGTCAGCCCCACGATACCTGCCCCGCGTTCGGCAAGCGCACAGACCAGTGCCGCCAACGCGGCATCGTCCTGCGGCGGCAGCAGAACGACGTCCGGCTCCTCCGTCCGGGCTGCTGCCTGCATCCACTGCTCGTTCAGCACGGCAAGGGCCTTTGACACATCCAGCACCCGCAGCAGCATGCCGCCCCGGCTGTGTTTTTGCAGCTGCTGCAAAGAACCCTCGAACAGCAGTTTGCCGTGGTTCAGGATGCCCACCTGATCCACCATCTGCTCGATCTCGCCCAGCAGGTGGCTGGAGATCAGCACGGTGGCTCCGGTGGTCTGCGGCATGGAAGCAATCAGACTGCGCATCTCCTGAATGCCCGCCGGGTCTAGACCGTTGGTGGGCTCGTCTAAAATCAGCAGTTTGGGGCTGCCCAGAAGCGCCATGGCAATGCCCAGCCGCTGCTTCATGCCAAGGGAATATTGCCCCACCTTCCGGTCAGCGTCTTTGGTCAGGTGTACGATGTCCAGCACCCGGTCGATGTCCCGGCGCTCCACCTCCTTCAGGTCGGCCACGATGGCCAGATTTTCCCGCGCCGTCAGGTGGAGATAGCCGGACGGTGATTCGATCAGGCTGCCGGTCTGCCGCAGCAGGGCAATGCGGCTCGATTCGTTCAGGGTGTGCCCCAGCAGTTCCACACTGCCGCCGGTGGGGTGCACAAGCCCCAGCAACATCTTCATGGTGGTGGATTTGCCCGCACCGTTGGGGCCTAAAAAGCCGTAGACACACCCTTGCGGGACGGTCAGGTTCAAATGGTCCACCACCGGGTGACCATGGTAGCTTTTGCAAAGGTCGTGCGTTTCGATCACAGATTTCATACTATCCGCTCCTTTTCGTGTTCCCTGTTGTTCGGAACACGTTCAGGATACACCCGCTGCCTTAATC
>CECB01001292.1_pt1 | contig 12818 bp, 9 predicted proteins | sample 554791 | NCBI WGS metagenome assembly CECB01 (sample SAMEA3182072, study PRJEB8094) | gut metagenome | biome: human; feature: gut; material: Stool; isolation source: human stools | place: Canada | collected 2012-01-30
GTCAGCGAACTGCTTCCGTGGCGCATAGCACTGCCAGCTGAATAACACATCCCCGTCAATACGGCCCTCGCTGTACGCTTACATATAAAGCTCCGTCAGATATTATGGTGAACAGAACGTTTCTGCGCTGTCTTGCTAGGGCGATAAACACCTAGCTATGTCGTTTGTGTAGTAGGCCCTGGATATTGGGGCTATGAGTGCAGCGAAGGCTGTCAGGAACAACGACCGCTTAAGAGCTTTATTACCCCGCCTTGACGGATGTTCTCCTCGTATTGACGAACTGGAACGCCGGATTGTCAGCGCCAATGATATAAGACGGTAAATCACCATTTGGATTAGCTCGAACCATCCAACATGTTGTTTCCTAGAGGTTCTTACATCAGAAAGGACATCAACATACTGAGCAGAGAAGACTTTTAGATGGTAAAGCAAATGCGCTAGCAGGGCGAGTACATTGTCGATATTGCGACTCAGGTTGGTTATTCTGAGCGAACTTGTACCGGCGGTCAGTCTGAAGCTGCAGCCACTTATTCTTCCGGATCACAGGTAATCATATATGGCAAACTGTAATACAGTCGCTTGTACTGAAAAGTATTATGTATAAAATAGAATCTGTATTCATATCAGCACAAGGGACCACCAAATCCCGGCAGCATTCCTTACGTCAGTTATCCCGCATCACCCTGTGAGTGCGGGATTTTTTTTTTTGAGGTTCCTTTTTATTGAATATATATAAATAATGAATAATCGTGGATTCTGATAATCCCCTGCAGGGTGCAATCAGGTAAACAGTAAATACATCAGTTCATACCGTTTGTCTTTTTTTAACAAAGAAAATAGTCCTGGAGTAGTTCCCGGGCATTTGCCCGGGATGATTACTGTTTTAACGGATTATTAATCTTTGCATATTCAAATGGACTGATAAATCTTTCTCTGTTTGCATTCAGAAAATCGGCCCACCACTGTAGCATCAGTCGGCGTTCTCCCAGATGTTCTGCTTTATGAATGTAAGCAGCACGTACACCATTACGCTCCTGATGACTCATCTGACGTTCCACTGCATCACGGGACCACAATCCTGATTCTATTAACGCGCTACATGCCATCGTCCTGAATCCATGCCCACAGATATCCTGGGTTGTGTCATACCCCATAACTCTGAGGGCTTTATTTACGGTGTTTTCACTGATTGGTTTATGCGGGTCATGTGCTCCCGTAAAGACCAGACCATTTTCACCAGCCCATGTCTGAAGTTCTGTAAGTATAGCTACAGCCTGCTTGCTGAGGGGAACAAGATGCGGAGTTCTCATCTTGGAACCCCGGTGCGAGAAATTTACGCCTGGCAGAGGCTCGCGTTCAGCAGGAATAGTCCACATGGCATTTTCAATATCAATTTCTGACCAGCGGGCATATCTGAGTTCACTGGAGCGAATAAAAACCAGTAAATTCAGCATAACAGCAAGTCGGGTAACAGGCTGACCTTTATAACTGCCAATACGGGACAGAAGTTCAGGAAGACGTGAAAGATCAAGAGCGGGGCGATGCTGGCGTTTTACAGTGGTCAATGCGCCAGCCATATCCAGAGCAGGATTATATCTGATGATGCCAGACTGTACGGCATAACGCATTACAGCAGATATCCTTTGCTGCAGACGACTGGCGATTTCATAAATCTGTTTAGCCTCTGCAGCGCGAACTGGGATAAGCAGGTCCGGAGTGTTGAGTTTTGTGATATCTCGGTTGCCGATAAAAGGGAAAACATGCGTCTCGAGGCTTTTGAGTACTTTATCGCTGTGTGATTGTGTCCATTGTTTATTACTGGCATGCCAGCGTCGTGCAATATGTTCAAAAGAGAGTTGTAAACCAGGGGCTACTTTTTTAGCTCTTTTCTGTTCGCAAGGGTCAATCCCCGCCGAAATTAGTTTTCGGGCCTCATCCCGTTTTGCACGAGCTTCGGAGAGAGAAACTTCTGGATACACACCAAGTGCAAGAGTCTTCTCCTTACCCAAAATACGATAACGGAGACGCCAGTAACGGGAACTATTGGGATGTACCAGCATGAGCATGCCAGCTCCGTCAGTGAGTTTATACGCCTTGTCAGTGGGCTTTGCAGCCCGAATTTTTGCGTCAGTCAGTGCCATATTTCAGCCTTCTGAATGCGTTAAAGAGGGTACAAATTCTGTCGAACTGAGGTATACCCGCAATTATACCCACACAATGGGGTTGATGTGGGGGGAATCTGGTTGAGTTCGGTAGAATTGATTTGGAGGAAGAACACTTAAATCATGGTGTTCTGAAACGAAAAACGGACCTCCGTGGAGGTCCGTTGATATGAATTTGGTGCCCGGACTCGGAATCGAACCAAGGACACGGGGATTTTCAATCCCCTGCTCTACCGACTGAGCTATCCGGGCAACGGGGCGCATTAAACCTGATTCGCCTCGTCTCGTCAATCAAATTTCTTCAATTTAGGGCAGACTGCACAATCTATCATCACTTTGCCGCTATTGCACGCATTGTCAGGCAAACCAGGCGGTCCAGGCGGCGGAAAGCGGCATTGCCAGAAGGAGTGCTGGAAGCATGTTGACCACCGGGAACATTTTAATGCCACAGATGCGTAATCCGGTTGCCAGCAGCAATAAACCGCCTACGGCGCTGAAGTCTGCCATCATCGACGGTGTGGTCAGCGGTAATATCAGCGCGGCAGCCCACGCCAGCGTATCAGTAATGGGATACTAATTACCGACACCGCAATACCCAACGAGCAGGCGAAGATCATCGCCGTAAAGAAATCGAGAAATGACTTGGCGATTAAAATACTCGGGTCGCCGGTCATCCCTTCGTTCATCGCCCCGAAGATCCCGGTGCCGCTGGCGCAAAACAGGACAATAATCGCGACATAATTCTGAATAAAAGATTCATGCGCTGGCTTCTTACGTGAGTGGCGAAACAGATTTTGTGCTTTGGTGACCGCGGTATTGACGCCTTTTTCCAGCAGACACATTTCGCCGATTAATGCACCGAGTAAGGTTGCTAAAACCATCGCCGGAAGGTTGGCGCATTTCACCACCAGTAAAATACCAATCCCCAGCGATGCCAGACCAAAAATTGATGTCATGGAGACGCGGATACGTTCCGGTAAGCGTTGACTAAGGAGTGCACCGAGAACGCCACCCAGTAATACTGCACTTGCGTTGATAAAAGGACCGATGACCACAAGAGTTCCTGTTAGCTGCATTGTCTGATTTTCTTATTATGACCGTTTGGCTCCTTCGATGGCTTGTTTGTTCGCAAAGTCCTGGCTTGCACGCTCTGGTGAAAGGTGCCATGATTGCGCGAATTTTCTCCTCTCTGTACGGAGTTTGCCCGATGCACGCCATCTCCTTACATTCTCTCGCTTATCGCCGTTTCGCGCGAAACGTTTCCCTTTCTATGTTACTGCTCATGCGGTGAAGTTAACGCACGCTCACTGCAGGACAACAGTAAAATCAGAGCGTTTCTGCTTTTACTGATGTCTGGCGGTCGGAGCTGGTGACCAGTTTGACCCATATCTCATGGGGCAGGGTTTTCCACCTTGTCCGGTATTCTTACTTCCCCGAAACGGGTTTGCGCTTATGAAATCAATGAATATTGCCGCCAGTAGTGAACTGGTATCCCGACTTTCTTCTCATCGTCGCGTGGTGGCGTTGGGAGATACTGATTTTACGGACGTCGCGGCAGTCGTCATTACCGCTGCGGATAGTCGCAGTGGCATTCTTGCGTTGCTTAAGCGCACCGGTTTTCATCTACCGGTGTTTTTGTATTCCGAACATGCTGTTGAATTACCTGCGGGCGTTACGGCGGTAATCAACGGCAACGAGCAGCAGTGGCTGGAGCTGGAATCCGCAGCCTGTCAGTATGAAGAGAATTTGCTGCCACCGTTTTATGACACGCTGACGCAGTACGTTGAGATGGGCAACAGCACCTTTGCTTGCCCTGGACATCAACATGGTGCGTTTTTTAAAAAGCATCCTGCCGGACGCCATTTTTACGATTTCTTTGGTGAGAACGTCTTTCGCGCCGATATGTGTAACGCTGACGTAAAATTGGGCGATCTGCTTATTCATGAAGGATCGGCGAAAGATGCGCAGAAATTCGCAGCCAAAGTCTTTCATGCCGATAAAACCTATTTTGTGCTGAACGGCACATCGGCAGCGAATAAAGTGGTGACGAATGCGCTGTTAACGCGTGGCGATCTGGTGCTCTTCGACCGTAACAACCATAAGTCGAATCATCACGGCGCGCTGATTCAGGCGGGGGCGACGCCGGTCTATCTGGAAGCTTCACGCAACCCGTTTGGTTTCATTGGCGGTATTGATGCGCACTGTTTTAATGAAGAGTATCTGCGCCAGCAAATTCGCGACGTTGCGCCAGAAAAAGCCGACCTGCCGCGCCCGTATCGCCTGGCGATTATTCAGCTGGGAACCTATGACGGCACTGTCTATAACGCCCGTCAGGTGATCGATACCGTTGGGCATCTGTGTGATTACATTCTGTTTGATTCCGCGTGGGTCGGTTATGAACAATTTATCCCGATGATGGAGGATAGCTCGCCGCTGCTGTTAGAACTTAACGAAAACGATCCGGGGATCTTTGTGACTCAGTCGGTGCACAAACAGCAGGCGGGATTCTCACAGACGTCGCAGATCCATAAAAAAGATAACCATATCCGCGGACAGGCGCGTTTTTGCCCGCATAAGCGGTTGAATAACGCCTTTATGCTCCATGCTTCTACCAGCCCTTTCTATCCGCTGTTTGCTGCACTGGATGTTAACGCCAAAATTCATGAAGGGGAGAGTGGGCGTCGGCTGTGGGCTGAGTGTGTTGAGATAGGGATTGAAGCGCGCAAGGCTATTCTTGCGCGCTGTAAGCTGTTCCGCCCGTTTATCCCGCCCGTTGTTGATGGCAAATTGTGGCAGGATTATCCGACATCAGTGTTAGCCAGCGACCGCCGTTTTTTCAGTTTTGAGCCGGGGGCGAAGTGGCACGGCTTTGAAGGATATGCCGCGGATCAGTATTTTGTTGATCCGTGCAAGCTGTTACTCACTACACCAGGTATCGATGCCGAAACCGGCGAATATAGCGACTTTGGCGTTCCGGCGACGATTCTGGCGCACTATCTGCGTGAGAACGGCATTGTGCCGGAGAAGTGCGATCTCAACTCCATTCTGTTTTTATTAACTCCGGCGGAAAGCCACGAGAAGCTGGCACAACTGGTGGCGATGCTGGCGCAATTTGAACAGCATATTGAGGATGACTCGCCGCTGGTTGAGGTGTTGCCGAGCGTTTATAACAAGTATCCGGTGCGCTATCGCGACTACACCCTGCGCCAGTTGTGTCAGGAGATGCACGATCTGTATGTCAGTTTCGACGTCAAAGACCTACAAAAAGCGATGTTCCGCCAGCAGAGTTTCCCGTCAGTGGTGATGAACCCCCAGGATGCGCATAGCGCTTATATTCGCGGTGACGTGGAGTTGGTGCGGATTCGTGATGCCGAAGGGCGAATTGCGGCAGAAGGGGCGTTGCCTTATCCACCTGGCGTGCTTTGCGTGGTACCCGGAGAAGTCTGGGGTGGGGCGGTTCAACGTTATTTCCTTGCACTGGAAGAAGGGGTGAATTTGTTGCCGGGATTTTCGCCGGAGCTGCAAGGTGTTTATAGCGAAACCGATGCGGATGGCGTGAAGCGGTTGTACGGTTATGTGTTGAAGTAAGAATAAAAAAAACGGGTCACCTTCTGGCGACCCGTTTTTCTTTGCGTAATTAGTGGCTAACCGTCTGTGTGCCTGTCGGGACACGAACGTGTTTATATTTGAACATCGCCATGAACGCGAAGGCCAGAACCACGGAGTAACCAGCGAAAATCAACCATACGGTCTGCCAGTCGGTAATGCCGTTTTGGGTGTACATCTCAACAACTTTACCGCTCACGATGCCGCCGAGGATACAGCCGAAGCCGTTAGTCATCATCAGGAACATCCCTTGTGCACTGGCGCGAATTGCCGGGCTAACTTCTTTTTCGACAAACACCGAACCAGAGATGTTGAAGAAGTCGAATGCGCAACCGTAAACGATCATCGACAGTACCAGCAGTACAGTACCGAACGGAGTCGGGTCGCCGTAAGCAAACAGCGCAAAACGCAGGATCCACGCCACAATACTGATCATCATTACGTTCTTAATACCGTAGCGGCTTAAGAAGAACGGGATGGTCAGAATGAACAGGGTTTCAGAGATCTGCGAAATCGACATGATGATTGACGCATGCTGCACAATAAAGCTGCTGGCAAACATCGGATCTTTGTCGAAGCTGTGCAGGAAGGTATTACCGAACATGTTGGTAATCTGCAGTTCCGCGCCCAGCAGCATTGAGAAGATAAAGAAGATTGCCATACGCTTGTTTTTAAACAGCGCGAATGCATCGAGGCCCAGCAGGGTTGTCCAGCTCTGATTCGCTTGCTGTTTAGCAACCGGAATATGCGGCAGAGTCAGGGTAAACAGAACCAGAATGGCGGAAAGTGCTGCGCCAATATACAGCTGCATGTGGCTTAATTCGAAGCCAGACAGGCTCACCACCCACATTGCCATGATAAAGCCGATGGTGCCCCAGATACGGATTGGCGGGAAGTCAGTAACGATATCCATCCCGGCATTTTGCAGGCGATAGTAAGAGATGGTGTTGATTAACCCAAGCGTTGGCATATAAGCAAACGAGTTAATCAATATCACAAGGAACATCGCCTCCGGTGTCGTGACCTGTGCCGCCATGAACAGCGTGATAGCGCCAATGGTGTGGCAAATGGCATATACCCATTTCGCACTTAACCATTTGTCGGCCACAATCCCCAGCAGCGCAGGCATAAAGACCGCTGCGATACCCAGTGAGCTATAAACTGCGCCAATAGAAGCACCGTCAAACTTCAGGGTAACAAACATATAGGAGCCGAGGGTCGTCAGCCAACTTCCCCACAGACAGAACTGCAGAAAAGAGAGGATTTTCAGCTGCAGCTTAAGATTCATGTTAATTTCCTCACATCGTGATGCGGATGAGTGTTTGAAAAAGCACATTTGACCGTGCGAGATGATGGGATTCTATCAACTTCGCGGACTGGTTTTTTGTTACCTGTGGCAAATAATTGCAAACATTCCCAATTTGCAAAACGAAATTGTGATGTGGATAACATTTTTGCCCCTGAGCATCGTCAGGGGCGGTTAATGGAATTATCGGCGGCGGTAGGATTTTTGCGCGGTATTCACTTTATAAAGATAACGGCGAGATTCCGCAGAGGGATGGCGGGTCGTCAGCGTCTGATAAACATCGCCCGGCGTCATGGTGTTAATAATATTGGCAGCCTGAATCTTATCATTCGAAAAGACTCGCAGCACGCTGCCTGCGCCGCCGTTATAGGCGGTGATGACGGCATAACGCCGCGATGTTGGGTTATCAATTCCGCCGAGATAAACATTGTTCAGCATCGCCAGATACGCGGTGCCGGTATCAATATTGCTGGCAGGATCAAACAAGAAACTGCGGCTCGGCGTGCCGGATTTCCCCTGCGAGCGGAACACATCTTTCCCGGCAGTATGTTGTACCACCTGCATTAATCCCAGCGCATCGGAACGGCTGACCGCATACGGGTTAAAGGAAGATTCGGTCTGCATAATTGCCAGAATCAGCGACTCATCAACGCCATATTTCCGTGACGCCTGGCGGACCATGCCGAGATATTTGTGCGCACGTTTATCAAGGTGGTTCGGCACCATGTTAATGGTGACGCTGTAGATGATACGCAGCCCGTTGCTGCGGCTCTTCAGACGGTTTTTCAGCAGATAATCCGCGAAGTTGCTTGCGCGACCTTCCCAGCGAATCGGCTGCCCGGTGTTGTCCACCACCTGACCGTAAAGGAAAGGTTCTTTCGAAATCGTAATATCATCAACGTCGGAATAGAGATCGACCGAACTCGGATCGTCACCCATCAATAACGTTTTGATAATTGCCCGGCGCAAATGCGCGGCAGGTTCTGTCCCGGCGATGGTTTCGATAGTAATCGTACCGTCATCGAAGTTGATGTGGCTGCGGGTCTGATATTGATCGGTGTATTTCACGTAGTCCTTAGGACCAGCGATCACCACCTCTTTGAAGCCCCAGATGTTCTCAATATTGTGGGCAAATTGCCCCATCAGAATATCAAAACCGTTGGTATCTTTGACCCAGGCTTCGTTATAGGTATCGCCTTTTTTGGTCGTCGAACAGGAGATGAGCAACGGCGCAATCAAAGCCAGCGCGAGATATTTTTTCATCATTCCGGGTGCGTGTTGTGTTTGTTTTTATGCAAGTTGCCGGAGGCGTGCTCCGGCACTGTTTTTATTTTTTATCTTCCGGCGTATAGCCCTCGATATGCACCTCTTTACCCTCGAACAGGAAGTTGACCATCTCCTGCTCAAGCAGCTTGCGGTGCTCGGCATTCATCATGTTGAGTTTCTTTTCATTAATCAGCATGGTTTGCTTGTGCTGCCACTGCGCCCAGGCTTCTTTGGAGATCTCGTGATAGATGCGTTTTCCCAGCTCGCCGGGGTACAGCTGAAAATCCTGACCTTCTGCTTCACGTTGCAGGAAAGTACAAAAAATCGTTCTGCTCATAAATCATCCTCTTTATCGACTCACGCGCTAAACCGGCGCGCCAGTGCGTAACTGCTGTAACAAACGCTCCACGGGAGCCGCCAGGCCAACTGACGGCGGTTGCGCTAAGTTATACCAGAGCGCATTGCCTTCATCCATGCAGCCGGTGAATGACGACACGGGAAGCCACATAGGCACAATATCTAAGTGGAAATGGCTGAAGGTATGCCGAAACGCGGTCAGTTGCGTCAGGTTATCGGCAGCAATCTGCCGTTGCGCCAGCCACTGCCGCAAACTTTCTTCGTCGGCAAACTGCGGGAAACAGTATAAACCGCCCCACAATCCGCTCGGCGGACGCTGCGCCAGCAATACTTCATCTTCGTGCTGTAATAGCAAAAAGTAGCCGGTGCGCTCCGGCAGCGTCTGTTTCGGTTTTTTGCCCGGATAAAGCGCCCAGCTATTGTTGGCGGCGGCAATACATCCGTTTTGTAGCGGACAGAGCGAACATTTCGGTTTCGAGCGCGTACAAATCATCGCACCCAAATCCATCATCGCCTGATTAAACCGTTCCACGCCAACCGCGGGCGTCACCTGCTCGCTCAAACTCCATAATTTATTCTCGACCTCTTTTTTCCCTGGCCAGCCGCTTACAGCATAGCAGCGCGCCAGCACCCGTTTGACGTTACCGTCGAGAATCGGAAAGTGCTTACCCAGAGAAAGCGAGAGAATCGCGCCTGCGGTGGAACGCCCGACGCCCGGTAACGCCGCGACTTCTTCAAAGGTTTCCGGGAATTTACCGCCGTGTAAGGTCGCCACTTGTTGTGCCGCTTTATGCAGGTTGCGCGCGCGGGCGTAATAGCCAAGCCCGGTCCACAAGTGGAGAACTTCGTCGAGCGGCGCATTGGCGAGATCGGTCACCGTCGGGAAGCGCGCCATAAAGCGTTCAAAATAGGGGATAACGGTCGCAACCTGAGTTTGTTGCAACATCACTTCTGAGAGCCATACTTTGTAGGGCGTCTTGTCAATTTGCCAGGGCAGCGTTTTCCGCCCGTATTTATCGTACCAGTCCAGAACCTGGGCTGAAAATTGCGACGCTTGCATGGTCACCGAATTCACTGTTGTTGGGGGCAAGATTGCAGCACAGCGACGGCAGGGTGTAAACCGGAACTTTCCGCAGCCACGGCCTTATCATGCTTGCATCCGGCAACTAACTTTGGATAATGCCCGTTTTCAGAACACTTTCACAAGCGACTAAACCTTTATGAAAAACGACGTCATTTCACCGGAATTTGATGAAAACGGCCGCCCACTGCGCCGTATCCGTAGTTTTGTGCGCCGCCAGGGGCGACTGACCAAAGGCCAGGAACATGCGCTGGAAAACTACTGGCCGGTGATGGGCGTTGAGTTCAGCGAAGATATGCTGGATTTCCCCGCGCTTTTTGGCCGTGAAGCGCCGGTGACGCTTGAGATTGGTTTTGGCATGGGGGCGTCGCTGGTGGCAATGGCTAAAGATCGCCCTGAGCATGACTTCCTCGGCATTGAAGTGCATTCACCGGGCGTTGGTGCGTGCCTGGCTTCTGCGCATGAAGAAGGTTTAAGCAACCTGCGCGTGATGTGTCACGATGCGGTTGAAGTGCTGCATAAAATGATTCCTGACAATTCATTGCGCATGGTGCAGCTCTTTTTCCCTGACCCGTGGCACAAAGCGCGCCATAATAAACGCCGTATCGTTCAGGTGCCGTTTGCCGAACTGGTAAAAAGCAAACTGCAGCTGGGGGGCGTATTCCATATGGCGACCGACTGGGAACCTTATGCGGAACATATGCTTGAAGTGATGTCTTCTATTGACGGTTATAAAAACCTGTCAGAGAGCAATGATTACGTACCGCGTCCGGCATCACGTCCGGTGACGAAATTTGAACAACGTGGTCATCGTCTTGGTCACGGAGTATGGGACTTAATGTTCGAGAGGGTGAAATAATGGCAAAGAACCGTAGCCGTCGTCTGCGTAAAAAAATGCACATCGACGAATTCCAGGAATTAGGATTTTCGGTGGCATGGCGATTCCCGGAAGGTACATCGGAAGAACAGATTGATAAAACCGTTGATGATTTTATTAACGAGGTTATCGAACCGAACAAACTGGCCTTTGACGGCAGCGGTTATCTGGCCTGGGAAGGTCTGATCTGCATGCAGGAAATCGGCAAATGCACCGAAGAACATCAGGCGATTGTGCGTAAGTGGCTGGAAGAGCGCAAACTGGATGAGGTACGCACCAGCGAACTTTTCGACGTTTGGTGGGACTAAGAAAGCATACGGGCGATGACAAATGCAAAACTGCCTGATGCGCTACGCTTATCAGGCCTGGAAAGATGCACGATCGAGTAGGCGGGATAAGGTGTTTACGCCGCATCCGGCATGGAAAACGCGTACTTTGTTATCAATCTGGGGCCAGCAAATGCTGGCCTGATTTTTTCTTGAGGGAAGACTATGATGCGCAAAATGCTGCTGGCGGCAGCACTTTCAGTGACGGCAATGACCGCTCACGCCGACTACCAGTGCAGCGTCACGCCGCGTGACGATGTGATTGTCAGCCCGCAAACCGTGCAGGTGAAGGGCGAAAACGGCAATCTGGTGATCACGCCAGACGGCAACGTGATGTATAACGGTAAGCAATATTCCCTGAATGCCGCCCAGCGCGAGCAGGCGAAGGATTATCAGGCTGAACTACGCAGCACGCTGCCGTGGATTGATGAAGGCGCGAAAAGCCGCGTCGAGAAAGCCCGTATTGCTCTGGATAAAATTATCGTTCAGGAGATGGGCGAAAGCAGCAAAATGCGCAGCCGTCTGACCAAACTTGATGCGCAGCTGAAAGAGCAGATGAACCGCATTATTGAAACGCGCAGCGATGGCCTGACGTTTCACTATAAAGCCATTGATCAGGTTCGCGCCGAAGGCCAGCAATTAGTGAATCAGGCAATGGGTGGAATTTTACAGGACAGCATTAATGAAATGGGCGCGAAAGCGGTGCTGAAAAGCGGCGGTAACCCATTACAGAATGTGCTGGGAAGCCTGGGGGGGCTGCAATCCTCAATCCAAACCGAGTGGAAAAAGCAGGAAAAAGATTTCCAGCAGTTTGGCAAAGATGTTTGTAGCCGCGTTGTGACTCTGGAAGATAGCCGCAAAGCCCTGGTCGGGAATTTAAAATAATCCTCTATTTTAAGACGGCATAATACTTTTTTATGCCGTTTAATTCTTCGTTTTGTTACCTGCCTCTAACTTTGTAGATCTCCAAAATATATTCACGTTGTAAATTGTTTAACGTCAAATTTCCCATACAGAGCTAAGGGATAATGCGTAGCGTTCACGTAACTGGAGGAATGAAATGGAGTTTTTCAAAAAGACGGCACTTGCCGCACTGGTTATGGGTTTTAGTGGTGCAGCATTGGCATTACCCAATATCACCATTTTAGCAACCGGCGGGACCATTGCCGGTGGTGGTGACTCCGCAACCAAATCTAACTACACAGCGGGTAAAGTTGGCGTAGAAAATCTGGTTAATGCGGTGCCGCAACTAAAAGACATTGCGAACGTTAAAGGCGAGCAGGTAGTGAATATCGGCTCCCAGGACATGAACGATAATGTCTGGCTGACACTGGCGAAAAAAATTAACACCGACTGCGATAAGACCGACGGCTTCGTCATTACCCACGGTACCGACACGATGGAAGAAACTGCTTACTTCCTCGACCTGACGGTGAAATGCGACAAACCGGTGGTGATGGTCGGCGCAATGCGTCCGTCCACGTCTATGAGCGCAGACGGTCCATTCAACCTGTATAACGCGGTAGTGACCGCAGCTGATAAAGCCTCCGCCAACCGTGGCGTGCTGGTAGTGATGAATGACACCGTGCTTGATGGCCGTGACGTCACCAAAACCAACACCACCGACGTAGCGACCTTCAAGTCTGTTAACTACGGTCCTCTGGGTTACATTCACAACGGTAAGATTGACTACCAGCGTACCCCGGCACGTAAGCATACCAGCGACACGCCATTCGATGTCTCTAAGCTGAATGAACTGCCGAAAGTCGGCATTGTTTATAACTACGCTAACGCATCCGATCTTCCGGCTAAAGCACTGGTAGATGCGGGCTATGAT
>CECB01000171.1_pt1 | contig 12729 bp, 10 predicted proteins | sample 554791 | NCBI WGS metagenome assembly CECB01 (sample SAMEA3182072, study PRJEB8094) | gut metagenome | biome: human; feature: gut; material: Stool; isolation source: human stools | place: Canada | collected 2012-01-30
TTGGGTGGAAGGTGGGACTCGAACCCACGACATTCAGAACCACAATCTGACGCTCTAACCAACTGAACTACGTCCACCATATTCTTGTTAAGCGGGTGCAAAGGTACGAAAAAAAAATGGTTCTACCAAATTTTTTCGTGCCTTTTTTCTTATTTTTTATTTTGCAGGGCTTGTTGGAACAACTGGAGCTGCCTTCTGGGCATCTGCACCAGCTGCAGGAATAGCCTTCTGCGCACCTGCTGCTGCATCCTTGCTAGCACCTGGCATAGCAGGAAGAGCGGTCTGCTCCTGAGTGGCTCCCTCCAAAACACTGCTTTCGCCAGCTGCCTGAGGGGCTACATAAGCACATGCCACGCTGATGACAACCAAGGCTGCAGCGAGGCCCCATGTTAATTTCTCAACAATGTCAGTGGTCTTGCGAACACCCATGATTGAGTTGGTTGAAGAGAAGTTACTTGCAAGTCCACCTCCCTTTGATTCCTGGATGAGCACGATGAAAATCATCAGGATAGCTACCAGGACGATTAATACTACTAATAATGTGTAAGCCATTTTTTAAAACTAGTTTTATTTATTTATTATTCTTCTTTATTTCTTCTTGCTGTTCAGCATCAGTTTCTCAAGGAATCTGAGCTGGTCAACATAATATCCGTTCTTGTTAGGATGCTGCTGATGCAGGCGGCTGATGATTTCGTAAGCCCTCTGATACTTGCCCTGCTTGATGTAGATGCGGGCGAGGGTTTCGGTGAATACACCGCTGTTTTCCTCTTCGCCATCCTTGCCGGAATCGGTCTGAAGTTCGGGAGTAAATTCTGGTTTGTAATCTTCGTCCTGCTGGATTTTAGGCAGTTTGAAACCGCCATCCTCCATAAAGTCGTCGATGAGACTCATGGTGCGCGAAGTATCTTCTGGCTCCTGCTGGTCTTCGGTCTCCATGAGATAAGCCACATAGTCTACAGCCGCGTCAGCAGGTGTAGGCTTACGTTTCTCCTTTTTCTCTTCTTCGTCTTCTTCCATAGGAATGGATCCCAGGAAGTGATCGATGAGGTCGCTAGTACGGTCTCCGTGTTTTTCTGCTCCTATTCCTCTTACGCCTTGCTGCTTGTCGGATTCAGCCTCTTCAGGGGCGTTTTTTATCTGATAGTGGGCTGCCTCTACCATCTCGAAGATAATCTTACGGTCGGTGATGTAGATGGCTGCACGGCGCAGTTCTTCGTCGAAACTCGGGTCGTGGAGCAGGTACAGATTCTTCAACATCAGCAGGCGTGCCGTCTGATAATACGGATATAAGGCCAAGAGGGCGCGCAAGTCGTAGAGCGTCTCTCGGTTCATTTCCTCCGGGTGTTGTATCAATCTGTTTAATTCCACGATATTTTTACTTTATTTTATTTTGAACTTTAAACATTGAACATTGAGTTTTGAACTTTATGATTAGTAAAGCCGTTAAATTCTTCACTCTTCGTTCTTCACTTACTTTACCAGTTAGCTACCGTAGCGTTGAATATCTGGTCTACCAGGTCTTTGATAATCTGGGTTACCAGTTCTTCCTGCACCGAGGCAAGGCTCTGAGTGGTGTCGTAGGTCTTGGCAGATGTAAACTGCTTTTCGAAGTCCTCGGTATGGTTCTTGGTGTTGGTGAAACGTACGTTTACGGTAATACTGAGCTCGGTCTGTGCTGAGTGTCCCTCAGAACTAACCGACTTGTTGCGCTGAGAATATTGGGTGATTTCGCCCTCTATCTTCAGGTCTCCGTTGCGTGACACCTGTATGAGCTGGGTGTTGCTGGCAAACTTATCCTTGAGTTCATTGTTGAACATTGGACCCATCGGACCCCACACATACGAACTTCTGATAGGGAAGTCGGCTATCTGTATGGTCTTGGTTTTGGTGTAGTCGATGCTGGCACCGTTGAACTTGTAGCTCACGGAGCATGCTGCCATGACCGCTACCATCAGTGTGACTCCTATTATATATAGGTACGCGCGTATATGCTTCATAACTTATATTTGTTAATCTTTCTGTACAGAGTTCTGTCGGAGATTCCCAGTTCTTCTGCCGCTTTCTTGCGGTTTCCGTTGTTTCTCTCCAGTGCCTTTTCTATCATCTGCTTGCTAAGGTCGCTGAGGTTCAGATTCTCGTTTTCTTCCTTGATCTCCTCAATCTCAGCATCCTCAGCTTCGGGGTTGTAAGTGCCCCTCATGCCTCCTGTAGCTATTTCCTGACGGATGTGTTGTAGCTCGTCGAGATCGGTAATCGGAGGTACGGAAGATACCGGAGAAACCGATGAAACCGGAGATACGGATGATACTGGAGCTACCTGGGTATTCGGCTGAACCGGAGAAACATATCCGCCTGTACCGCCCAACTGGCGTGCTTCATCGAGTTGCTTGCGCAGGCTGTTCATCTCTCGTCTCAGGTCGCTCACGTTGCCCCTCAGTTCGTAGAGAATTTTGTATAGCAGTTCGCGCTCGCTGGCGTAGCTATGGTCGTCCTTGCCATCCTTCTGTATGGTGGCGAGCTGTGTAGACTCCTCATCTCTCGGAATAAATTGGGTGAGAGTCTGTGCATCGATTTCTCTTTCTCGGCTTAGCACTGACATCTGTTCGGTAATGTTCTTGAGCTGTCTCACATTTCCCGGCCACTTGTATTTCAGCATGATCTGCCTGGCCTCATCTGAGAGTGAAATCTTAGGCAGACGGTATTTTTCGGCCATCTGCATGGCGAAGAGGCGGAAGAGCAGGAGGATGTCGTCTCCACGCTCTCTCAATGCAGGCATCTGTATCGGGATGGTGTTGAGGCGGTAGTAGAGGTCCTCGCGAAAGCGGCCTTCGCTCACAGCCTTGCGCATGTTTACGTTGGTGGCTGCCACGATGCGGACATCCGTTTTCCTTATCTCAGTTCCACCCACGCGGATGTATTCTCCCGTTTCGAGCACGCGCAGCAGTCTTGCCTGCGTCTGAATTGGGAGTTCGCCCACCTCGTCGAGGAAGATGGTACCCTTGTTGGCAATACCGAAGTATCCTTCGCTTTCGCCTATGGCTCCAGTGAAGGAACCCTTCTCATGTCCGAAGAGTTCGCTGTCAATGGTTCCCTCCGGAATGCTTCCACAGTTGATGGCGAAATATTTCTCTCTGCGGCGTGGCGAATTGTCGTGAATCACCCTTGGAATGATTTCCTTACCCACACCGCTCTCGCCGATGATGAGCACGGAGAGATCGGTCGGCGCTACCTGTAGGGCTACGTCGAGCGCATGGTTCAATCCGTCGCTGTTACCGACGATATTGTAGCGTTGTTTTATCTTTTGTAGTTCGGAAGTATCCATTTAGCTGCCAAAATTACTCATTTTTTCTGAATTATCTGCATTTTTTTTTAATTTTAACGTTCGGGAGGTCTGATTACAGGGCAGATTTGCCTTTTTTGCGTCATCTACCCTCCCGAATCTTTCTTTATTCCGCTTTTTCTCGGGAATAGGGAATCTTTCTCTTATCCCTTTTTCTTAGGGATGGAGAATCTTACCTTCTCACTCTCGTCACGCTTCTCGTGGTAGAGTTTAGGCAGTGGATTCTCGTAGGCCTCATCATAGTCTTCGCGGTTGCAGAAGGCATCCAGCGCCAAGTATATGGCGTGGCGGAAGGAGATTGCATCGGCTTCGTTGCAGCCCGTGATGCTGTAGCTAGGAGTGGTGTTGGCGGCGGTGTGCACGAGTGGCAGACCGGCAGTAAAGAGTACGCCATCCTCGGTGTAGAGAGAATGGAACGGGGTAGTAGCCTGATCATGATACATGGCCATGATGCCGTCGAACTCTACGAAATGGCCGTTGCCGAAGAACTCGTCAGTAGGGTAAGGACCAAAAGCTTGTATTTTCTGTTCGGCAAGCTGGTCAATGGCTGGGATGATGATGCTGGCTTCCTCTGGTCCGCAGCTCTCCTCACCGTTGTTGCTAGGATTCAGGGCGAGCACGGCGATGCGCGGGTTGGTAATCATGAAGTCTCGCTTCAGTGATGTGTGCATCTGCTTCACCTTCTCGATGATAAGTTCCTGGGTGATAGCTGCCGGCACGTCCTTGAGCGGAGTCTTTCCGGTTACGGATGCGATGCGAAGGTCGCCACCGCAGAGGATGGAAAGGCCCTTGGCACCTTCGCCCAGGCAAGTTTCAATGTATTCCTTGTGGCCCTTGAACTGGAAGCCCTCAAATTGTGCGTTCTGGTTGTTTACCGGTGCGGTAACGAGCACGTCGAAGAGCTCGTCGCGGTAGTCGGTCATGGCTCGGTCAAGTGCCTTGATGGCTGCCGTACCCGATTCCTGAGTAGGCATGCCCATGTCAACCTTTACCTCCTCGTCTACAGCTGGCAGGAGGTTGATTCTTCCGTCTTCAGCATCTTCTGCTTTCTGGATGATGGAGAACTGGGCAGGCAGATTCATCGCCTTGCGGTAATAAGCTGCCACTTTAGGCGAACCGTAGATGATAGGGGTACAATACTCCAACATCTCTGGCTCACTGAATGCCTTAAAAATGAGTTCGTATCCGATACCGTTGGTATCTCCGTGAGTGATGGCCACTCTAATCTTTTTGCTGTCCATTTATCGTTTTATTTTATAGTAGAAATCGCAGCTTCTAGCTGCTTGATTAATATTTTCTTTTTCATTTCGGGCGCATAGACGAAGCCGATGATGATGATTTCATCCCCCGTTTTTCTCAGGCGGATGCGCCTCATCACGTAGGGGCCTCCCATGGCGTCGCCCTTCATCTCCCAGAGTCCTTTTTCTGAAAGGACCGGGATTATCATGTACATGCTATCGGTTTCGCCGGGCATATTGGTTCGGAGAATGCTATCAATCTGCTGCTTCTCTTGAGGTGAAAAAGCATCTGAATTTTTCACTCTTCGTTCTTCACTCTTCACTTTCATTACGAGCAGGTTCTTCATGCCCGAGCTGGCGTTGTTTGAGATCCAAATGAAGTTCTTCGCCTTCTTGCTTGCTTGCATTTCGGCAGGGATGATCATGCTGATGCCGAAGTTCTTCTTTACCAGCTGCTGCATCTCGCGGTTCTGCTTGCTCGGGTTGGTGGAGATGATGGAGGCGAGGTGCTCCAGTTCAGTCTCATCTACGAGCTGGCGCAGTTTCTCGGGGTTGAGTTTCTCTCTGAGTTGTTGCAGTGAGCGGGCAGAGATGCGGATGACGGTCTGCGGTGAAGCATTCTCGTTGCGGCTCAGCCTGACTGAGAATTCCGCTGCTGGGATGTTCACTACGATGCGAGTTCTTACGAGCAGGTAGCTGTCGTGGATCTTGCCCTTCTTAACCTGGATGAGCCGGCAGAGCGGTTCGGGTTGGGGCAGGGCTGGCACCTCTTCCGTCAGTATCTTCGTAACGATGCTGTCGGTATCTCCCTTGAGTACCACCTCGTAAGGCTGTCCTGTGCTTTTGGGCAGTTTTCTGTTTCTTCCTCCTCCCGGGCTGCAACTTGCCAGAAAAAGGAACAAAAGACAGCCGGCAAGTAGGATCTTTAAAGATTCTCTAACCATTTTTCCCCCACCTTTCCTTACTTATTCATCTTCTCTTCATCCTCGTGCTCACGGATTTCTCCGATTTTCTTCGAGGTGCTGAGCAGACCGCAGGCGGCGTAGATGTCCTGGCCGCGGCTGGCACGGATGGTGGTGAAGACACCATGCTGGGTGAGGTAATCACGGAACTGCTCCATCTTCTCATCATCCACACCTTGCAGAGGAATGTCTGGAATTTGGTGGAAACGAATCAGGTTGAAGCGGCAGTCAAGTCCCTTCACCAGCTTGATGATGGCCTTGGCATGCTGCATACTGTCGTTTACGCCCTTAAAGACGATGTATTCGAAACTCAGGCGGCGTTGATGAGAGAAATCATAGTTCCTCAGCAGTTCTACTACCTGCTCAATGCCCATGCCCCTTTCGGCAGGCATCAGTTCAGCGCGCTCAGAAGGGATAGGGTCGTGCATGCTGATGGCCACATGGCAGTCGCTCTCTTCCAGGAACCGCTTCAGCTTGTTCTTCACGCCCACCGAACTTACCGTGATGCGCTTCGGGCTCCATGCCCAGCCGTAGGCGGCGGTGAGAATCTCTGTGGCGCGCAGCACATTGTCGAGATTATCCATCGGCTCGCCCTGACCCATGAACACGATGTTGGTAAGTTTGTCCACCTCCGGCAGCGAGTAAACCTGGTTCAGAATGTCGCCTGCAGGCAAGCTGCCCTCAAACCCCTGCTTGCCGGTCTGGCAGAACAGGCAGTTCATCTTGCATCCCACCTGCGAAGAAACGCACAGCGTGGCGCGGTCTTTGTCGGGGATGTAAACCGTCTCGACAAATTTGCCGCTTCGGGTAGGGAAGAGGTACTTGATGGTACCATCCACCGAATGTTGTGCATCGGAATATCCGAAGCATCCTATTTCGTATTCGGCAGCGAGTTTGGCACGGTTCGCCTTCGAGATGTTGGTCATCTCATCAATGCTCTTCACATGCTGCTCATAGAGCCACTTCGCCATCTGCCCACCGGTGAAGGCGGGCATGCCTAAGTCCTTTGCCACCTGCTTCAATTCGGCAAGTGTAAGGCCCAAAAGATATTTTTTTTCATTATTCATACTGCAAAGATAGTGTTTTTTGCCGAAAAATTAGTATCTTTGCCACATATTTTAATATAATAAGATAAAATAAAGATAAAAAACACAGATTTAGCCCCCCGAAAAGGGCTGAAGTGAACAAAAATAACGTAAGAAAATGAGAGAAAAAATAGACCTTTTCTTGCCTTGCGAATACATCGACGATGCGCAGAATGCCTTGTCGGTGCTTCATGAGTACAAGACAGTACAGCATATCCACTTCCTGGTGAGTGCTGATTTTGCCGCTCATCATCAGGTGCCCGAAGGATGTACGTTTGTCATCACCGACCGCCTGGAAAGCAGTAACACCATTGTCAGCATCGTTGAAAATACAGATGCCGACTACGTGATGATCTGTACCCGCCACACCACCATAGGATGGGGAAACAACACGCTGGAGCGATTCCTCAGAGTGGCAGATGATACGGATGCCGTCATGGTTTACGCCGACCACTACAAGATGGTGGAAGGCAAAATGGAGAAACATCCGGTAATTGACTACCAGTCAGGTTCTTTGCGAGATGACTTCGACTTTGGAAGCCTCTGGTGCATCAAGGCACAGGCGCTGGCCGACTACATCGCCCAACCCGACTGCGAAGAGTATCAGTTTGCCGCCCTCTACGACCTCCGTCTCTATCTGAGCCGCGTGGGCGAAATCTTCCATCTCAACGAATTCCTCTATTCAGAAGCCGAACTCGACACCCGTAAGAGCGGCGAGAAGCAGTTTGACTATGTAAACCCGCGCAACCGCGAGGTGCAGATTGAGATGGAAAAGGCATGCACCCAGCATTTGGGCAAGGTGGGCGCCCTGATAGACACCACCTTCTACCGCCAGCCCGACTTCGGTGAGCAGGATTTTGAATACGAGGCATCTGTCATCATCCCCGTCTTCAACCGTGAAAAGACGGTGGCTGATGCCGTGAAGAGTGCGCTGGGACAGAAGGCAAGCTTCAAGTTTAACGTCATTGTGGTAAACAACCATTCTACCGACCGCACCGGCGAAATACTGGATGAACTTAAAGTCGACAACCTGATACAGATTGTGCCGGAGAGAACCGACCTGGGAATAGGCGGATGCTGGAACGAAGCCATCAACAGCAGTTTCTGCGGAAAGTTTGCTGTACAGCTTGACAGCGATGACCTCTATTCTTCACCAAAGACACTTCAGAAGATAGTAGATGCCTTCTACAAGCAGAAGGCAGCCATGATTATCGGCTCGTACCGCATGTGCGACTTCGACCTCAACACCCTGCCACCGGGACTGATAGACCACAAGGAGTGGACCGATGAAAACGGATGCAACAATGCGCTGCGTATCAACGGATTAGGTGCTCCGCGCGCCTTCTTTACTCCGCTGGTCAGACAGATCCAGTTTCCTAACACCTCGTATGGTGAGGATTATGCGCTCGGCTTGGCATTTTCGCGCCGTTATCGCATCGGCAGAATCTACGACGAACTCTACCTCTGCCGCCGCTGGGGAGGTAACAGCGATGCAGCCCTCAGCGTAGAGAAGGTGAACGCCAACAACCTGTATAAGGACCGCCTGCGCACCATGGAACTGAAGGCACGCCAGCACATGCTGCAGGGCAAGGCCGACATTATGGAAGACAGCAGCATCTCGCGTTTCTTCAACCGTCAGCTGGAGGTTTGGACCGATGCGCGCCACCGCTTCCGCGACCTCAAGCATGTAGAAACCCGCCAATTCTCCGACCAGCTGAAACTGCAGTGGAACCCAGCCCGCATCGTAAGTACGGGCGCCAAGATAGATAAGAAAACCCTGGGCGAGCGCCCTTGTTTCCTTTGCGACAAGAACCGTCCTAAGGAACAGATGTCGAAGCAGATAGACGAGAAATTCCATCTTCTGGTGAATCCGTTCCCGATTCTGCCAGTCCACTTCACCATTCCGGCACGCAAGCATCAGCCTCAGCTCATCTACAAGAACTACGGCGAGATGCACCGCTTCATCAGTCTGCACAGCGACCTGATGGTGTTCTACAACGGTCCGAAGTGTGGTGCATCGGCTCCAGACCATCTTCATTTCCAGGCAGGAACCAACGGCATCCTTCCTCTTCAGACCAACTGGCAGCGTCTCTCCCGCAACCTGACCGACATCATCTCTCTCAATGATGAGGAGAAAATCTCAGTGGTTCGCGACTTCATCGTTCCCGCCTTCGTCATCATCTCGAAGAGTGCTGAGAGCGATGAGGCCCTCTTCCGCCGTCTCTACAAGGCAATGCCTCAGCGTGGCGACGAAACCGAACCGATGATGAACATCATCTCCTGGCGCAAGGGCGAGGAATTCATCAGCGTGGTCATTCCGAGAGAAAAGCACCGTCCGGAAGCCTATTTTGCCGAAGGCGACGCCCAGTTTGTGGTTTCGCCGGGAGCACTGGATATGAGCGGACTCATCATCACCCCTCGTGAGGAAGATTTCCGAAAGCTGACCGAGGAGAAAGCCCTCTCGCTGCTGCAGGAATGTGGCGTTTCGGAAGAAAAGATGAACGCCATCATCGCCAAACTGAAGGCATCTAAGGATGCCGAGGATGCAGCCGAAGCCTCTTCCACCTTATATAATAAAGGTAAGCAGCCCGACGTAACGGTGGGCATCGTGAGTGCGCAGAAGATTCATTTCTCGCTAAACAAACCTTATCTTGCCAAGGGCGAAAAGGTGCTGGGCGAACAGGTGGTAGAATTCTCAGAGGGCGGTGTGCTCTGGAACGGCAACCAGTACAGCCAGCTCACCTTCCATCCGCAGAGTGCCGACGCCTCGTTTTCGCTGAGCGACGTAACCATCGGTGTCAACTTCCACTGGGAGCGCAAGGAAACCCAAACCTTCCTGGGCACGCTCCGCTTTGTGGTAGAATCGGATAAGATTGTGGCAATCAATGAGTTGCCTGTAGATAAATATCTGGAGAGCGTCATCAGCAGTGAGATGAGTGCCACTTCGAGTCTCGAACTCCTGAAGGCGCACGCCGTCATCTCCCGTTCATGGCTCCTGGCACAGATGAAGAAGCGCCGAGAGGTGGCTGAGAGCGGCAACAACTTCTTCTCCTTCACCAAGAAGGAAGATACGCTCATCCGCTGGTACGACCGCGAAGACCACACCCTCTTTGATGTATGTGCCGACGACCACTGCCAGCGCTACCAGGGTATCACCAAGGAAACATCGCCCCATGTAGCTGAAGCCATCCGCCAGACCAAGGGACAGATTCTGATGGACGGCGAAGAAATCTGCGATGCAAGATTCTCGAAATGCTGCGGCGGAATAACCGAGGAATTCCAGTATTGCTGGGAGGATACGCCGAAGACTTATCTTACGGCGGTTCGCGACATTGCCCTGGGCGTGGAACATACACTGCCTAATCTGACCAATGAGGAAGAGGCAGAGAAATGGATCCGCTTCAATCCGCCAGCTTTCTGCAACACGCAGGACAAGAAAATCCTGTCAGAAGTGCTCAACGACTATGATCAGGAAACCGTCAATTTCTACCGCTGGAAGGAAACGCTCAGCCAGGAGAAGTTGCAGCAGCTCATCGCCGACAAACTGAAGATGGACCTGGGTGCCATCCTAGACATGAAGGCCGTGGAGCGCGGAAAGAGTGGAAGAATCAGCAAACTCCAGATCATCGGAACAGAGAAGATCTTTACCATCGGTAAGGAACTCGAAATTCGCCGTACGCTGAGCGACAGTCATCTGCTGAGTTCAGCCTTCGTGGTGGATAAATATGATAAGGATGAGCAGGGAGTGCCTCAGCGTTTCGAACTCATCGGAGCCGGTTGGGGGCATGGAGTAGGCCTCTGCCAGATTGGTGCTGCCGTGATGGGCGAGCAGGGTTATCATTATGATGCCATCCTGCTGCACTACTATCAGGGTGCTGAAATCAAGAAACTTTATAAATAGTGATGTAAAATGGTAACTAAGAAAAACAGTCGGAGTCCATGGGCATGGATTCCGACCCTCTATTTTGCCGAAGGACTCCCCAACGTCATCGTAACCGCCCTCTCTGTGGTGATGTACATGCAGTTGGGGCTGACCGATGCTGAGGTGGGTCTCTATACCGGATGGCTCGCCCTTCCCTGGGTCATCAAGCCCTTGTGGAGTCCGTTCATAGATTTGCTGAAGACTAAGCGCTGGTGGGTGCTCACCATGCAGGCTCTCATCGGAGCTGCCCTTGCCGGCATCGCCTTCTCGCTGCCTACCGCCTTCTGGTTCCAGGCAACGATGTGCTTCTTCTTCCTCATCGCCTTCTGTAGTGCCACCCACGACATTTCGGCAGATGGTTTCTACATGATTGAGCTGGATGAACATACGCAGACTAAGTTTGTAGGCTTGCGAAATACCTTCTACCGCCTCGCCATCATCTTTGTGAATGGTTTTCTGGTGATGCTGGCAGGTGTGCTTCAGGTTCTCTTCCGCAACCAGATTCGCTTCTCATGGGCGCTTATCTTTTACGGACTGGCAGGTATCTTCATCGGTTTGTGGCTCTACCACAGCCGCTTCATGCCTCGTCCGAAGGAGGATATGCAGACCGACAGAACGGTGGGTGAAGTGGCTCATGAACTGAAGAACATGTTCCGCACCTTCTTCGTGAAGTTCGGATTGGGTGAAACCGTCTGTGTGATGCTCTTTCTCTTACTCTACCGATTCCCTGAAGCGCTTCTGAACACCATGACCAAGACCTTCATCCTCCGTCCTAATTCGCAGGGTGGACTGGGACTGTCACCTCAGGAATATGGTTTTGCCAATGGTACTGTGGGATTGATAGGTTTGCTGCTGGGTGGAATTCTTGGTGGTATTCTGGTGAGCAGGGATGGAATGAAGAAATGGCTCTGGCCTCTGGTTTGCGCCATCACCTTGCCTGATGTGGTTTACATCTATCTGAGTTATTCGCTCAACAGTAACCTCATCGTGGTTTCCAGCTGTCTTTTTGTCGAGCAGTTGGGTTATGGTCTGGGCTTCACGGTTCTTACCCTCTACATGCTGTTCTACAGTCAGGGAAAGTTCAAAACCTCCCATTATTCCATCTGTACGGGCATCTCCTATCTCGGATTGATGCTGCCGGGCATGGTTTCTGGATATCTGAAGGATATGGTAGGTTACCGCATGTTCTTCATCATCGTAATGGCATGTTGCGCCATCACCTTCCTGGTTACTGCTTTCCTGAAGATTGATCCTAATTTCGGAAAGAAAGAGGAGAAGGAAGAAGATGAAGCGGAATTGGACACGATAGAATAAATGATTATGTTAACGTAAAAACGAGGATGTGCGAACATCCTCGTTTTTATCTTTATTCCCCGATAATCGTTGCGATGAGGTGTCGGCTTCCGCCTCCCTCTCTGAATTCACAGAGGTAGATCCCCTGCCATGTTCCGAGGTTTAATCTGCCGTTGGTAATGGGAATGGTGAGCGATACACCAACCATGCTCGATTTTGCATGAGCCGACATATCCGTCGGTCCTTCATCCTGGTGCAGGTATCTTGGGTCGCCATCCGGAACCAGTCTTTCGAAGATACCCTTCAAGTCATGTCTCACATCTGGGTCGAAGTTCTCGTTCAGTGACAATCCGCAACTGGTATGTCTTACGAAGAGATTCAGAATCCCTGTCTTAGGCAGCGCTGGCAGGTTCCTCATCACCTCGTTGGTTACGAGGTGAAAGCCGCGAGGAAGCGGACGCAATGAAAATTCTACTTGCTGTATCATATCATTCTTTGTTTTTATATTTCAATTGTTTGTATCTTTCTGATTGTCAATTTACAAAGGTAATTATAATTTTATTATTATAATACTATTATAATGCAAATATAGGAAAGTTTAACCATTAAAGGATTTCTCGTAACTACTCAGCACCCCTATAGAAAACTTCTCGTTAATAAAGCATAAACTTGATTTTGCTTATTTTCTTCATCATTACAAACTTTTTAATGATTGAGTCGATGAGGACGTAGGCTGTTTAAAACAGTTCATTTAACGAGTTCTTTTCCGATGATGCCTCCAACATGTCTCCTTTGTCTATTATCGCCTTTCAACAGATTATCTGCCAGGAGATGCGTTTTTGCATTCCCCGTAAGTCAAAAGTCTGCGTTAAGGGATGTAAATCGTGAT
>CECB01002923.1_pt1 | contig 12528 bp, 8 predicted proteins | sample 554791 | NCBI WGS metagenome assembly CECB01 (sample SAMEA3182072, study PRJEB8094) | gut metagenome | biome: human; feature: gut; material: Stool; isolation source: human stools | place: Canada | collected 2012-01-30
GGGCAAGAGCTGCATTGCATGGCAGCTCATCGCGGACCATCCGCAGGCGTCGTTCATCTGGCTGGTGTACGGTGCGGCGCGGCTGACCCTGCGCAGGGAGGATGTCCGCCGCTACAACGACGGTGTGCTGCCGGAGAACCTCATCTTCTGCGACTGCGGTGTGCTGGCCGAGGCGTCGGCCGAGGAGTGGGTCCGGCTGGCCTCACGCAAGCCGGATTACCTGATCTTCGACTGCTACCATGAAGTGACAGCGGCCTGCTGGGCAAAATCGGCCCAGCGGTTGCTCCGTCTGTGCCCGGAGGCAAAGCTGCTGGGCCTGACAGTGCCCAACAGCACCGACCAGAAATGCCAGGCGGCCGAGGAACTCTTCGAGGGGACGGTCGTCTCCCGGATGACGGTCGGCGAGGGAATGGCGCTGGGCACCCTGCCGGTGCCGTCGAACTACGCCGCGATGCTCTGGCCGCAGGAAGGGCAGATGAACCTGCTCCGCGCCCGGATCAAGAACCTGCACCTGCCCGCGCAGACCAACGCGCTGAGCGCACAATACGATGAGATCAACTGGTCGGTGCGGCAGGCCGAGAACCCCATCGCCCTGATGCCCCGCGTCCTGACCGACACCCAGGGCCGCTATCTGGCCATCTTTGAGTCGGAGGACTACCTCGACGAGGTGCAGGAACAGCTGGAAGAGTTCCTCCGCACCGTGGATTCGAATGCCCATTTCTACCGTGCCGAGTGTGACTGCCTGCGCGACGCCGAGGCGGTGAAACGGTTCTGCACCTCCACTGAAACGGGGCCGAAGGTGCTGTTCTGCGTCAACTCGCCGGGCGTCCAGCAGCCCATTGAGGGGCTGGCGGGTGCCATTCTGGTCCGCGAGACCGGCGAGGCAGGCCGGTTCCGCCAGATGCTCTGCCGGGCGCTGGTGGCCTGCGGCCGCAAGCCCATCCCGGTGTTCGACCTGACCGCCCGGTTCGACGGTCTGGGCAATGGCCGTGTGCTGCAAAAGGAATGCACCACCGCTATGCTCCGCGCAGGCAGCGAACACCCCGGCTTCCAGCAGCAGAAGCCCATGCGCCAGAGCTACCACCTGTACTGCCGCCTGAAAAAGGAACTGGAAGCCCGGTGGGAGGCTTTTTATGCAGCGGCGGCGGCTGTGGCCGCAGAGCAGGGCGATCTGCAGCTGCCCTATAACTATCTGACCGAGGATGGCCTGCCTCTGGGCCGCTGGCTGGAAACGCAGCGCCAGGTCCGGGCCGGGCAGAAGCCGGGCCGTCTGGATGCAGACCGCATCGCCCGGCTGGACAAGCTGAACATCGGCTGGAAGCAGCGCTCGGAGCTGGCCTGGGAAAAGGCCTTTGCCTCGGCGCAGAAGTACCGCGACGACCACGGCGACCTGCTGGTGCCGGTGCGCTACCGCGACCGCAGCGGCTTTGCCCTGGGCGAGTGGATCGTCTATAACCGCCAGCGCTACGTCAGCGGCAACCTGAGCCGCGCCCGCATCGAGCGGCTGGAGGGTATCGGCATGGTGTGGAACGCTTCCACCGACCTGTGGGAGCAGAGCTACGCCGCAGCCGCCCGCTATTATCTCGAACACAAAGATCTCGAAGCGCCCATCAAGTACGTTACGCCGGATGGCTTCGCGCTGGGCGTCTGGCTCAGCAGCCAGCGCAGCGCCTATAAGAACGGCGAGCTGACCCTGGAGCAGGTCGAGCGGCTGGAAGCCATCGGCATCAACTGGGTCAACCGGAATGTCCGCAAGTGGCAGGAAAACTTCGAGGCCGCTAAGCGGTACGCCGAGCAGTTCGGAGATCTGGAAGTGCCCTCCAATTATGTCACACCGGACGGCATCCTGCTGGGCAAATGGATCGCCCGCCAGCGCTACGCCTGGCAGAACCCGGACAATTCCAGTGCCCGCGTCACGCCGGAACGCAAGGCCCAGCTGGACGAGATCGGGATGGTCTGGGACAAATACGACCCCTGGCGGGAACGCTTCGAACTGGCCCAGAAGTATCGGACAGAGCACGGAGATCTGGAGATCCCGCTGAATTATAAGACCGAGAACGGCATCTGGCTGGGCAGCTGGCTCTACCGCCAGCGCCAGTACCGCCGCACCGGCGACCCGCGCCTGGGTGAGGTGCACCGCCGCGAACTGGATGAGCTGCTCAAGGACGAAAAGCCCCACAAGCAGAGTGCGGCACCCTCCGGCAAGGAGAGCCTGCGGGAGAAGAACTGGGAGCACAACTTTGAGGAAGCCGCCCGGTATGCCAAAGAGCATGGCAACCTGCTGGTGCCCTCCAATTACGTCACAGCCGGTGGGTTCCGGCTGGGCGTCTGGATGTCGAACCTCCGCGCTGCCCGCAAGACCCGGCCCGACTCCTTCCAGGTAACGCCGGAGCATGTGAAACGGCTGGACGGCATCGGCATGGAGTGGGACGCCCGCATAGCCAAGTGGGACCTGGCCTATGAACACGCAGCGGCCTATGCCAAGGCCAACGGCGACCTGCTGCCGTCGGCCACCTACCGCAGCGAAGACGGCTTTGGTCTGGGTGACTGGGTCCGCCGGATGCGCACGGCCCGCGCGGAAAATGACCCGAAGCTGACCGAGGACCGCATCCGCCGTCTGGATGCCATCGGCATGAAGTGGTAAACCATCAAAGCAAAAATACCGTGTCCCCACGCCGGGGACACGGTATTTTTTGCTTGCGGGAAGATCAGAGTGCATCCAGTTCCGTTTGCAGCTGGGCCAGCGCAGTGCGGATGGGCAGGTGCTGGGGGCAGACGGCCTCGCACTTGCCGCAGCGGACGCAGTGGCTGGCCTTTTCGGCATCCGGGAATTGGGCGGTCCACTGGTGCCGGACGGCGTCCGGCTGGCCGAACATCCCCAGCCGGTTCCAGATGCTGAAGTTGTCCGGGATGTCCACGCCCATGGGGCAGGGCATACAGTACCGGCAGCCCGTGCAGCCGATCTTGATGCGGCTGTGCAGGATGCGGGCCGTCTCGGCCACAGCCGCATCTTCCGCCGCGTTCAGGGGGCGGAAGGGTGCAAAGGTGGAAAGGTTGTCGGCCAGCTGTTCCTCGGCGCTCATGCCGGAGAGGATCAGGTGGACGTTTTTGTGGCTGCCCACCCAGCGCAGCGCCCAGGAAGCCGCACTGGCGGCGGGGTCGAGGGCGGTCAGCGGCGCCGCAGCGTCCGGCGGAAGGTTGGCCAGTGTGCCGCCCTTGATGGGCTCCATGATGATGAGCGGGATGCCCAGCTCTTCGGTCAGCGCATAGCCGCGGTCGCCCGCGATCTCCTCGGCGCGGTCGTCGGTGTCAAGGTAGTTGTATTGCAGCTGGCAGAAATCCCAGGGCTGGTCCCGCAGGATGTGTTCCAGCCCGTCCGCGTTGTCGTGGCAGGAGAAGCCGAAGTTCCGGATGCGCCCGGCCTTCTTCTCTTCCCAGAGCCAGTCCACGATGCCCAGCGCCTTGGCCTTGTCGTACCGTGCCCGGTGCAGGGAGTGGAGCAGGTAGAAATCAATGGTGTCCACACCCAGCCGCTCGAACTGACTGCGGTAGATCTGCTGGGCTTTTTCCAGCGAATCGCACTGCCACAGGGGCAGTTTGGTGGCCAGATAAAAGCTCTCGCGGGGCCATTTTGCGATGACCCGCCCCACGAACGGCTCGCTCTCGCCGCCGTGGTAGGGGTAGGCGGTGTCAAAGTAGTTGACGCCCGCGTCCCGCGCGGTGTTCAGCAGGGCTTCGGCCCGCACTTCGTCGATGCGGCCGTCCGGCAGGGTGGGCAGGCGCATGCAGCCGTAGCCCAGCAGGGAGGTGGTGATGCCGGCTTTCTTCCAATGACGCTGTTCCATAGAACGCTCTCCTTTTCTTCAGTGCTTCCGCTTTTTCCGCTCGTCCCAGGCAAAATATCTGGTGTAGAATACGAAGACCACGAGCGAAAGCAGCGTGACAGGCTTGCCCAGCCGGATGCCGTCCGGCTGGTAGACAAAATCAAGGGTGCTTTCCCCGGCGGGGCAGAGCACCGCCATCAGGCCCTCGTCCACCCGCAGGATGTCGGTCTCTTTGCCGTTGACCGTGGCCGTGAAGCCGTCGTCGTAAGGCACCGAGAAGAAGACGAGGTTCGGGGCGTCCAGCGTGATCTCGGCGTGGAAGCCGGAATTGGTCATCTGGAACACCGAACAGGCCGAGGCCCGGCGGTCGGCGCAATCCTGCACGTAGCGGTCATAGGTCAGGTCGTTCAGCTCAGCGGCGGGCAGCGGCTGCAAATACTGGCTGTATGCGGCGGCATCCGCATCGGAGAGTACCAGCGCCCGCATCAGCAGATTGGAGCGGGTGACCGTCACGGTGGACTCGTAATCGTCCTCGGTGAGGTAGTAGTTGTAGGTGAAGCCCATGGGGACGTAGTTGGTGTTTTCATAGAGGGTGTAGCCATCCAGCGTGTCGTAATAGGCCCAGCCCTCATCGGCCTCTTCGAGGAAGTCGGCCTGTCGGTCGGGCTTGGTGATGAGGTACTTCACGCTCAGCAGGCCCCGCAGCGCATAGTTGGCAAGCTCCGGCTGGCTGCGGACGTCCCGCTTGACGCCCAGCGCCGGGTAAAAGCTGAGGATGCTGGGGGCGGCGGTGCTGCCGAAGTATTGCAGGCAGCTCTTGTCCAGCCAGAGGCCGAGGTTGTCGTGGGTCTTGTAGGTGTCGATGCGCCAGTCGCCCTCCGGCAGGTCTTCCTTCAGGGCCAGGGCGCTGGTGTACTCTTCCACCAGGTCGCTGTCGGTGTTCCACTGGCCGAACTTGCCGATGCCGATGTGGGTGATGCCGAACAGGCAGCTGAATGCCAGCACCGCCGCCAGCATCCGCTGGGGCAGGCGCTTGTCGGCCCGCCACCGCTGCGCGACCCAGCGGTAGACCAGCAGCCCGATGAGGGCAAAGCCAAACACGGCGGCGTACTGGCCGGGATTTTGCAGGACGCCCAGCGACCATTCCTTGGTGCTGGCATCCTGCACCGGCACCAGCGCAAAGGCCAGCGTGGCAATGACGAGCCCGCTGATGTTCCGGGCCGGGCGGTCCAGCTCGACGGCGGGGTCTTCCAGTGCGTTGATGGTCATGGCGGCCAGGATGAGCACCGGCATATAGAACCATCGGGCGTAGTAGCTGGAATTGAGGGCGTAGAAGGCGCTGTTCAGCACAGGCACCAGCGCAAAGACGGCGCAGGTGGCAACGATCCGCTTTTTGCTGTCGCCCTGCCGGGCGCGCCAGTAAGCCAGAGCACCGGCCAGACTGCACAGGGGCAGATAGGCGGTCATGCTCGTCCACTTGATGACGCCCTCAGACCAGATGGAGGTCATATAGGGCGAGTCGGGCGGCAAAATCCAGCTCAGCAGGATGGCAAGGTACTGCTGGGGCTTTGCGTAGGTCAGAAAGCCCCAGCCGGAGGACAGGTCGATGGTGCGGGGGTTCTGCAGCAGCGAGAGGACGGCGGGCCAGAGGATGACGGCCCCCAGCCCCACACCGAGGAGGCTTTCAAAGGCCAGATGGACGAACAGCCGGGACGTGAGCTTGAAATCCCCCGCGCTGACTTTACAGATGAAGTAGAGGAGCAGGAAGAGCACCTGCCCCACAAAGAAGAAGTAGTTGTTCAGCAGGTTGACGCCGACCCAGAACGCAAACAGCCCGTGCCGCCCATGGTAGACGGCCTCGTCCAGCGCCCAGAGCATCCACGGGAAGAGGGCCAGCACATCAATGAAGTGGTTGAAGAAGATGTTGTAGAGCCCCCAGCCGGAAAAGGCATAGAGCACTGCGCCCAGCACGGCATAGTTTTGGTCTTTCACGTAGCGGCGCAGATACAGGTATGCGCCGCCGCCCGCCACGGCGAACTTGAGCACCAGCAGCGGGACCATGAGATAGGGGAGCCACCGCTGGGGGAAGAGCAGCGAGAACCAGAAGAACGGCGAGCCGTACAGGTAGAAGGAATAGGCGTTCAGCGCCCCGCTGCCCAGGTCGGTGGCCCAGGAGAAGGTGTTGTGGACACTGCCTGCGCCGTCCGGGTAGCCCAGCCCCTTGAGGAAGCCGTTCATGTAGCGGTAAAAACTGATCTGCTGGCTGTTGAAATCACCGGCGTAGTGGAAAAAGCCGCCGTCCAGAAGGTAGAACGGCAGAAAGATCAGCGCTGCCGTCAGCGCACACAGGCAGACCGTGAGCAGGAATTTGTTCTGTTTTTGCCCCAGAAGCCGGGGGCTGTGAGATGAAGTCATGGCAGAGAACCTCTTGTTTCAAAAAAATCCGGATCGTCCGGGAAAATCAGGGGAACGGGACCTCGCGTTCGTCGTCCGGGTCAAGCCCCGCTTTGCGCTGCTGGTCGAACACTGCCTCAATGAGGCGGTCGATGTCTTCCAGATGGGTCAGCTCGCAGCAGTACCGCCGCAGGGAGGCCGCCCCCTTCAGCCCTTTCATGTAGTGCATGGTCTGGGCGCGGGCCTGGGGCATGGCGACGAATTCGCCCTTCTGCTCCACCATCTCCTCCACCTGACGGCGGAGGGCGTTCATCCGGGCCTGCAGATTCGGCTCTTTGGGGGTCGGGGTGCCCTCCAGTGCGGCGTTCACCCGCTCGAACAGCCACGGGTCGCCCAGGGCTGCACGGGCGATCATTACACCGTCGCAGCCGGTCTCTTTGACCAGAGCGACGGCGTCTTCAGCCGAATGGATGTCGCCGTTGCCCAGCACCGGCACATGCACGGCAGATTTTACGCGGGCGATGATCTCTGGGTCGATGCCGGGGGTGTACATCTGCTCCCGCGTCCGGGCGTGTACTGCGATGAGGGCCGCACCGGCCTGTTCGCAGGCCTTGGCGCACTCGACTGCGGTGACGTGGTCGGCGTCCCAGCCTTTGCGCATCTTGACCGTGACGGGCCGGGAGGTGTGCGCCACTACCTGCTCGACGATCCTGCCGCAGAGGTCGGGGTCCAGCATCAGTTTGCTGCCGGCGCCGCCGGAGACGATCTTCGGGGCCGGGCAGCCCATGTTGATGTCCAGAAAATCGAAATCGTATTCCTCGATGGCAGCGGCTGCTTCGCCCATGATCTGGGGCACTTCGCCGAAGATCTGGACGCCGTAGGGGGCACCGTTGGGTTCGGCCTTGAGCAGGCTGACCGTTTTGTGGTCGTGGTAGACCAGCGCCCGGCTGGACACCATCTCACTGACCGTGAAACCGGCCCCGTGCTGCGCCATCAGGCGGCGGCAGGGCGCATCGGTGAAGCCCGCCATGGGGCCGAACACGGCCCGGTGGGGCAGGGTGATGTGTTGGATCTTCAAAGGTTCCATTGTGTTCCTCTTCTGCTTGACAAAACGATAAAAAATTACTATACTACAAATAGAGAAAGACGCTGGCTGCAAAATGGTCAGCTCCTCCTCGGCTCAGGTGTCAAAAAGAATGACCGCTTGCTTTGTGAGGGCAGAGGCGGTCATTTCTTTTTGCTGTTGGAAATCGTCCATGTAATCTGAAACGTCACAAAAACTGCACCGCCGATCACGGCGAGCAGCTGAAGCACTTCACTCAGCGTCATAGAACATCCCCCCTTCCGCGTTTGCGTCAGGGGAAGCAAAGAAGAACGCGTTCCCCCCAACGCTTCGCCGGGGAGAGGAGCGTGACCACCTGCATTTGCAGACAGCGCCTGTCAGCCAGATGGCTGCAAAAACAGTATATCATAAATGAAAGCACAGTACAAGCACTGTGCTTTTTGTGTTAGCTCTGTTGTTTTGCGCCGATCCTTGCCAGCAGCGCGGCCAGCGCAAGGCCGGCGGGGGCGCTGATCCAGGTGGACAGCCAGAAGCCCGAAAAGCCGATGCGGGGCACCAACAGAATGCAGGCGGCCAGATTCAGCCCGATCTGCCCCAGGTTCGAGGCCAGATACAGCCCCATCTTCTGGGCACCGCGCAGCCGGGCCTCGCACAGATGCTTCTGCGCGGTGAACACATACGAGATGCCCTCAAAGGCCAGCATGGTGGAGCCGTAGGCGGCGGCGGCAGCGTCGGTGGTGAAGAGCCGAAGCAGCGGGCCGTTCAGCCCGATGCAGAGCGCTGCCACCAGCAGCGAGTAAAAGAACAGGATGCGCCGCCCCTCCCGCAGGCCGGTGTGCACCCGATCCGGCTGCTGGGCAGTGGTGTTCTGGGCAATGAAAAAGACGATGGACTGCACGAAACCGTATACCGGCATCATCAGCAGGCTGGAGAGCTTGCCCGCGCAGGAAAAGCCCGCGATGGCCGCGACGCCCAGCCCGCCCAAAAGCCCCTGTTTGACCGTCGTGATGATGGTGCCGCTGGCCTGCTGCAGGGAGTTGGGGGCGGAAAGGCGGAAGATGTCCTTCGCGTAGCTTGCCTTGAGCATCTCCCGGCGGAAGGGCAGGCTCAGTTCGGCTTTGCGCAGGTGGGCCAGCATGTACCCCGCTCCGGCGATCTGCGCGGCGGCGGTGGCACCGGCCGCACCGGCGACCCCGAAGGGGCCGACGAGCGCCAGATCCAGCACAATGTTCATCACGCTGGTGGCGACTACGGCCCGGAGCGGTGTTTTCGAGTCTCCGCAGCCCATGATGCACTCTTTGGTCAGGTCATAGAGCATCAGAAAGGGCAGGCCGACCAGATACACCCGCCCATAGAGCACCGCCTCAGCCAGGATCTCCTCCGGCGTCCGGATGAGCCGGAGCAGGGCGGGCAGGGTGAAAAAGCCCAGTGCGGTCAGGCCCAGCGCCAGCACAAGATCGACGAACAGCAGGTTGTAGAGCAGCTCGGCCATCTCCTGCCGGGTGGCCGTGGGCCGACCCGCTGCCACCAGCAGGCCGCCGCCCAGCTCCATGCCGCCGGAGATGAACAGAAAGAGCATCAGGATGGTGGAAGCATTGGAGACCGCCGCCAGCGCGTCGGCATCCAGCCGCAGACCGATGATCATGGTATCGGCCACCGAATAGAACTGGGTGGCCACCATGCTCAGGATGATGGGCAGGGCGTACCGCAGCAGCGCCGGACGCACCGGCCCATGCAGCAGGGTGTTTTCGGTCGGATTCGTGAAGAACACCTTCTTTCGGAAAACGATAATGCACACAGTGTACGTTGTTTCACAAAAGAAGTCAAGGAAACGAAAACCGGATTCATCTGAACCATTGCATAGATGAAAAATTCCCTCTTGACTTTACACGAATAAAGTGTATAATGCAATCAAACCGATGAGGCGGAAGAGAACCTGCACAGCGCATCTGCTAGAGAGCCCGGAGGATGGAAACGGGCGAGAGCGGGGCAGGACTTCGTGGGCCGCCGAGGGCCGGGCAAACGAGAGCCAGTGCTTTCCAGTAGCTTGGGACGGAAGCCTCCGTTACAGGGCAGGGGAGTGTTGGCTCTCCGTGAGGGGCTCTGCAGCCAGCAGCTGGCTTGGGCAGAGCAAACAAGGTGGCACCGCAGAATCGTATTTTCGATCCTGTCCTTGTGGATGAACACACAGGGACGGGATCTTTTGTTACCATGAAAAGGCCCGTTCCGCAAGTGGAGCGGGTCTTTTTTACTGCCGCCCGCTCCAGGGAAGGAGCAACCGCTATGAAAACCATGAACATGATCTCCCGCCGCAATTTCCTCAAGGCCGCTCTGGGCGCTGCCGCTGTCTCTGCATTCAGCCTGACCGGCTGCGGCGGCTCGGCCTCGTCTGCTGCTTCCGGCACCGCCTCCAGCGCCGCCGCCTCGTTGGCGGCTGCTTCGGCAGAAGCGGGCCAGACCTTCAAGGTGGGCATCGTCAACTATGTGGACCATGCTTCTCTGAACCAGATCGTCGCCTCCGTTGAGAGCCGTCTGGATGAGGTGGGCAAGGAAAAGGGCGTGACCTTTGATTATGCCGACTACTACGCCAACGCGCAGGCCGACCAGACCAACCTGAACCAGATCGGTGCCGACCTTGTGGCCGATGACGTGGACGTCATCGTGGCCGTGGCTACCCCCACCGCCGCCACCATGCTGGCTTCGGTCGAGGATACCGACATCCCCGTTGTCTACTCTGCGGTCACCGACCCGGTCTCTGCCGGTTTTGACGGCGAGGAGAACATCACCGGCACTTCCGATGCCCTGAACACCGACGCCATCATGAACCTCATCCTGGCCGTCAACCCGGATATTGACACCATCGGCCTGCTGTACGACCTGAGCCAGGATGCTTCCACCCAGGCCATCGCAGATGCCAAGGCATTCTGCGACAGCAAGGGCATCCAGTACATTGAAAAGAACGGCACCACCACCGCCGAAGTTCAGATGGCGGCCGAAGCCCTCATCGCGGCCGGGGTCAAGGCCGTTTTCACCCCGACCGATAACACGGTCATGACTGCGGAGCTGTCCATCTATGAGAGCTTCCTCGAAGCAGGCGTCCAGCACTACACCGGTGCCGACAGCTTCGCGCTGAACGGTGCTTTCGTGGGCTACGGCGTCGATTACGTCCAGCTGGGCGAGGCCACCGCCGACATGGTGGTCGAGCTGCTCTGCGAGGGCAAGACCACCGCCGACCTGCCCTATCAGACCTTCGACAACGGCATCGCGACCATCAACACTGAGACCTGCGAGGCGCTGGGGCTGGACCTTGAGACCGTGAAGGAAGCCTTCAAGCCCTACTGCACCGAGATCGTGGCAGTGACCACGCAGGAGAACTTCTGAATCCATCTCATTTTATAAAAACAAGAGCGATTCCGTCACAGTGCAGCTGTGACGGAATCGTCTGTTATTAAAAAATAAGGAGTACACACCATGCTGGCGAGTATCTTTTCGCTCAACGTGATCCAGACCGCGCTGGAACTGGGCTGCATTTACGCCCTCGTTGCGCTGGCTCTGTTCTTGAGCTATTCCATCCTGAACATTGCAGACCTGTCCACCGACGGCTGCTTCACGCTGGGCTGCGCTGTGGCCTGCCAGGTCGCACTGACCGGCCACCCCTTTCTGGCCCTGCTGGCAGCGATGGCGGCTGGCGTGTGCTCCGGTTTCATCACAGCCTTTTTGCAGACCCGCCTCGGCGTCGAGAGCATCATGGCGGGCATCATCGTGAACACCGGCCTTTATACCATCAATCTGGCGGTCATGGGCTTTTCGTCCACGCTGTCGCTGGTCAAGACGGACACAGTCTTCTCGCTGGCCAAAACAGCGCTGGCCTTTACGGGCGGCTGGTATAAGCTGGTGCTGGCCGTGGTGGTCATCGCGCTGGCCGGTGCCGGGATGGTGGGCTTTCTGGGCACCCGGCTGGGTCTGTCCATCCGGGCGACCGGCGACAACGCTGCCATGGTGCGGGCGTCCAGCATCAACCCGGCCTTTACCATCACGGTGGGCCTGTGCATCTCCGGTGCGCTGACGGCTCTGTCCGGCGGTCTGCTGGCCCAGTACCAGAAAAGCTGCGATATCAACGTGGGCACCGGCATGGTGACCATCGCGCTGGCCTCCCTCATCATCGGGGAAACGCTGGTGGGCAAGCGCACCATGGTGCGCCGGGTGCTAGGTGTCGTGTTCGGCAGCTGCCTGTACCGCTTCATCGTGGCGGTGGCCCTGCGCTTCAATGTCCCGGCGGCCGCCATGAAGCTGGTGTCGGCCCTCATCGTGGCCATTGCCATCTCGATGCCGGCCATCCAGAACCGTCTGGCCTTTGAAAAGCGGAAGCACGCAGCCCAGAAGAAGGAGGCGGTCTGAAATGGAAATGCTGGAACTGAACGACCTGCACAAGACCTTCAACCCCGGCACGGTCAATGAAAAGGTGGCCCTGAATGGCGTCAGCCTCCGGATGGAAGCAGGCGACTTCGCCACCATCGTCGGCTCGAACGGTGCAGGCAAATCCACCCTGTTCAACGCCATTACGGGCGGCTTCATCGCCGACGAGGGCAGCATCACGCTGGGCGGGCAGGACATCACCTTCACCCCGGAATTTGAGCGCAGCCGGGTCATCGGCCACCTCTTCCAGGACCCGCTCAAGGGCACCGCCCCGAACATGACCATCGAAGAGAATCTGGCGCTGGCCTACCTCCGCGCAGGCACGGCCCCCCACGCCATCTTCTCCCGCATCTCCCGGAAGGATAAGGCCCTGTTCCGCGAAAAGCTGGCCCTGCTGGATATGGGGCTGGAAGACCGGATGAAGCAGCCGGTGGGCCTGCTCTCCGGCGGACAGCGCCAGGCGCTGACGCTGCTGATGGCGACCCTCGTCACCCCGAAGCTGCTCCTGCTTGACGAGCACACCGCCGCGCTCGACCCCGCCACCGCCGAAAAGGTGCTGGAACTGACCCAGAGCATCGTGGCGGAAAAGAAGATCACCTGCCTGATGGTCACCCACAACATGCACCAGGCACTGGAACTGGGCAACCGCACCCTGATGATGGATGCAGGGCGCGTCGTCTTCGACGTCAAGGGCGAGGAGCGCAGCCGGATGACTGTGGACGACCTGCTCGAAAAGTTCCGTGAGAATGCGGGCAAGGCCCTCGACAACGACCGCATCCTGCTCAGCAAGGTGGAAGCGAACAACTGAAAAAAACTCAAAATGCCTTGTCT
>CECB01000220.1_pt1 | contig 11879 bp, 11 predicted proteins | sample 554791 | NCBI WGS metagenome assembly CECB01 (sample SAMEA3182072, study PRJEB8094) | gut metagenome | biome: human; feature: gut; material: Stool; isolation source: human stools | place: Canada | collected 2012-01-30
TTGCTGCCGCCCTTGCGGCCCATGGCGGCGATGGCGGGGACGCCGTGGGCTTCACAGGCGGCGAAGAGGATCTCTTTGCTTTCCACCACATTCACAAAACCGACCGGCACCCCGATGACGAGTGCAGGCCGCAGCCCGGCCTCGATCTCTTCGGCGATGGTCAAAAGCGCTGTGGGGGCATTGCCAACGGCCAGGATGGCACCCGGATGCTCCTGCGCGGCCCGGTGCATAGAGGCCACAGCGCGGGTGGTCCCGGCGGTCTTGGCGGCAGCGGCGACCTCCGGGTCGGCCATGTAGCAGAGCGCTGCGCTGCTCACTTTGGCAAGGCCGGGCCGCGTGATGCCGGCCAGCGCCATGTTGGTGTCGGTGACGATGGGCGTCCCGGCCCGCAGGGCGGCGACTCCGGCGGCGACGGCGCCCTGCGTGAAGCGCAGATTCCGGGCGTAATCGAAATCCGCCGTGGTGTGGATGACCCGCTTGACCACCGCAGCCGTTTCCGGCGGCGGGGTCAGGCCCAGCGTTTCCAGCTCGGCGGTGATGATGGAAAGGCTCGTCCGCTCGATGTCGGCGGGGAGATGATGCTGCGGTGTCATGTGCGGCTCCTTCCGTTCAGGCCCATTGCGGCGTAGAGGGCATCCAGATCCAGAGCGCTGCGTACCCCGTCGGCCAGCCGGTCGAACTGCTGCTGGCGGTATTGCTCCATCGGGATGAGCGCGGCGCTTTCGGGGCGGATGCCCTTTCGTTTGCACAAAAATTCCACGAGTTTTTCGGTCAGTTCGCCGGTGTCAAAAAGACCATGCAGATAGGTGCCGAAAACATCGACCTGCACACAGCCTTCGGGGTGGCCATCGGCCTGGGTGCAGAAGGGGAGGCCCTGCACCTCGGTGCGGCCGGTGTGGATCTCATAGCCCGTCAGCGCGGCCCCGGCAAACGGCCCGGCCGCGGCGATGGCGTGGGTCTGGGTGCGGCGTTTTTGCGCAGTAAAGACGGTGCGGGTGGGCAGCAGGCCCAGCCCGCGCAGGGTCTGCGGACGGCCGCTCTCGCTGCCCATGGGGTCGGCCAGCGTTTCGCCCAGCATCTGATATCCTCCGCAGACGCCGAAGACCGGGGTGCCCCGCGCAGCCAGCTTGAGCAGGGCCGGTTCCAGACCGGACTGCCGCAGCCAGAGCAGGTCGTCGATGGTGTTCTTGGTGCCGGGCAGCAGGATCAGGTCGGGTGTGCCGAGGGTGCGCGCGTTTTGTACATACCGCACACCGAGCAGCGGGTGCTGCTCCAGCGGCATGAAATCGGTGAAGTTCGAGATGTGGGGCAGCCGGACGATGGCGAGGTCCAGCGGCTTGACCGCTTTGTCGGCGTCCAGCCGTTCGGAGAGCGAATCCTCGTCCTCGATGTCCACCTTCAGATAGGGCACGACGCCCAGCACCGGCAGATGGGTCTTCTCTTCCAGCATGGCAAGGCCGGGGCGCAGGATCTCGACGTCGCCCCGGAATTTGTTGATGATGAGCCCCTTGATGCGGGCGCGTTCGTCCGGTTCCAGCAGCGCTACGGTGCCGTACAGCTGGGCAAAAACGCCGCCCCGGTCGATGTCGCCCGCCAGAAGCACTGGTGCGTCCACAAGCCGGGCGAGGCCCATGTTCACGATGTCGTCGGCCTTCAGGTTGATCTCGGCGGGGCTGCCGGCTCCCTCGATGACGATGATGTCCACATCCTCGGCCAGGCTGTTGTAGGCGGCGAGGATGTCCGGGATGAGCGATTTTTTCATCTTGAAGTAGGCGGCGGCGGGCATCTGGCCCCGCACCTCGCCGTTCACGATGACCTGACTGCCCACATCGCTGCTGGGTTTGAGGAGGATGGGATTCATCCGGACATCCGGCTCGATGCCGGCTGCCTGGGCCTGCACCACCTGTGCCCGGCCCATTTCAAGCCCGTCGCGGGTGACGAAGCTGTTCAGCGCCATGTTCTGGCTCTTGAAGGGGGCCACGCGGTAGCCGTCCTGCGCAAAAATGCGGCAGAGCGCCGCGCACAGCAGGCTTTTGCCCGCGCCGCTCATCGTGCCCTGGACCATGATGCACCGGGCTTTGCTCATGAAAACACCTCCGAAAGGGTCTGGAGCAGCTGCTCGTTTTCCGCCGCCATGCGCACGGCGGTGCGGTACCAGCTGCCGTCAAGGCCCGGATAATTTGCGCAGCTGCGCAGAACAACGCCCTTCTGCCGCAGGGTCTCGCCCAGCGTTTCGGGGCCTTGGAACAACAGATAATTGGCGCGCCCATCCAACACCCGCAGCCCCAGAGCCCGCAGGCCGGAGGCCAGCAGGGGCCGCTGCGCCGCGATGAGGGCGCGGACCTGCTCCACGTAGGCGGTCTCGTCCAGTGCGGCCAGCCCCGCCGCCTGCGCCAGGCTGGAAACAGCCCAGGGCTGGCCGGTGTGCTGCATGACGTCCAGCAGGGCCGTGTCCGCGCTCAGAGCGTACCCCAGCCGGACGCCTGCCATGCCATACAGTTTGGTGAAGGCTTTTAGGATCAGAAGATCGCCGCTGCCCAGCAGCGGCTTTGCGGTCAGCTGCGCATGGTCGGGCAAAAAATCGAGGAAACATTCGTCTAGAACAAGCAGTGCCCCGCAGGCGGTGCAGCGCTGCAGGATGCGGGCCACGAAGTCCGGCGGGGTGAGCTGGCCGGTTGGGTTGTTGGGCTGGCAGAGGAAGACGAGGTCTACCTGGTCGTCGATGGCGGAGAGGAATGCTGCCGGCACCGCAAAATCGTCTGCCGCCTGCAAGATGAAGCGCTCCACCGTGCAGCCGACGGTTTCGAGTGCGGCGGAATATTCGGCGAACGTGGGGGCGGTGACCAGCGCCCGGCGGGGCTTTTTGGCCCACACCATCCGGAAGATGAGGTCGGCCGCGCCGTTGCCGCAGAGGATGTGGTCTGCGGGCACACCCTCGTGCAGGGCGAGCTTTGCCCGCAGTTCCCGGCAGAGCGGGTCCGGGTAGCGGTCTGCGGTGGGGAGTGCCGCCGTGATGGCCTTTGCTACCCCCTCCGGCAGGCCCAGCGGGCTCACGTTGGCCGAAAAGTCCAGCGCATCCCGCCCGAACTGTGCCCGGTATCCGGCCCAGTCGCCGCCGTGTACCAATTGTTCCATGGGTCGTCTCCTTACATGAATCTACAGACCGCCAGCCGGACGGCCAGCCCGATGGCCAGTGCCAGCAGGCTTTCGGCATACATCATCCGGTTGGCGCGGCGGATGTCCTCCGGCTCAATGGGCCGCAGAGGGTCGCCTATGGTGGGTTTGTCATAATATTCGCCAAAGTAGCAGGCGGGCCCCGCCAGCTGGACGCCCAAAGCCCCGGCGCAGGCGCTTTCGGTCTGGGCGCTGTTGGGGCTGGCATGGTTCCGGCGGTCCCGCCGCCAGATCTTCCACGCGCCCGAAGCGCTGTTCCCGGTGAGCGCCGCCGCAGCGGCCCAGAGCAGCCCGGCGATCCGGCTGGGCAGATAGTTCGCCGCATCGTCCAGTTTGGCGGCGGCGCGGCCGAAATAAAGATATTTCTCGTTTTTGTAGCCGAGCATGCTGTCCATCGTGTTGATGGCTTTGTAGGTCAGGGCCAGCGGAGCACCGCCCAGCAGCATATAGAGCAGCGGCGCAATGACGCCGTCGCTGGCGTTTTCGGCCACGGTCTCCACGGCGGCTTTGGTCACGCCCTCCAGCGTCAAATTCTGGGTGTCCCGCCCCACGATGCGGCTCACGGCCCGGCGGGCGGCGGGCAGGTCCGGCTTGATGAGCTCCCGGTAGACGCGGGTGCTCTCCTGCGCCAGCCCCTTTGCGGCCAGCGCCTGCCCGCACCAGAACATCTGCACGGCCAGCCCCAGCCAGGGGCTGAGCGCTGCGGCCCCCAGGCAGACGAGGCTCGTCAGCAGGAAGGTGCCCACCGGCAGGCAGAACGCCAGAATGGCACCGCCCAGCAGTTCGCCCTGCGGCGTCCGGGGCAGGCGAGCCCGCAGCCGCCGTTCCAGCGCGGAGATGGCCCTGCCCATGTACACCACGGGGTGGGGGAGCCACGCCGGGTCGCCAAAGAGAAGATCCAGCACGAACCCGCCCAAAACGGCTGCTCCGATCATTCTGCCGCCTCCTTTGTGTATTGCACGGTGCGCACGAGGTGGAGCACCCGTTGTTCGGCCCAGTCGCGGGCATCCAGCAGATAGCCGCCCGCATTCGGGGCACACCAGTGGTAGTAATCTGCATGGGGCAGCGCATAGCGCTCCATAGCGGCCATCTGGGTGCCGCCGTGGGCCAGGATGACGAGGGTCTCTTCGCCGTCGGCAAGGGCCTGGTCCACCAGTGCGGAGAACGCCTTGCAGACCCGCTCGGAGAAGACCGCCTTCGTCTCGCCGTCGGGGCAGGGGCTTTCGCAGTTGGCGTTCACCCAGGCGAGGTAATCCGGGTCGTGCTCCATCTCGATGAAATTCCGCCCCTCAAAGCTGCCAAAGCACATCTCCTGCAAATCGCGCACCTCCACGAGGTCGGCGTCCGGGAAGAGCACCTCGGCGGTCTGGCGGGTGCGGCAGAGCGGGGTGATGTAGACCGTCCGGGGCCGGAGGTCGGCCTGGCGGAGCTGGGCCCGCCCTTCGGGCGAGAGCGGGATGTCCCGCTGGCCCTGATAGCGCTTTTCGGCATTGTAGGCGGTCAGGCCGTGGCGCAGAAGATAGATCAGCATGGGGGAAGTTCTCCTTTCAGGACGGTGGGCAGGCCGCAGAACATCTGGACCACACAGTCGGCCCGCGCGGCCAGCAGGCAGGCCAGCCGCCCGGCGGCTTCCCGCGCGGCGCGTTCGGCTGCGTCCATGGGCACGACACCGCCGCCCACCTCGGTGGCGAGGACGAGGTCATACGCAGCGAGGCGGTCTGCAAGGCTTTCCAGATCCTCCGCCGCTGCGGCCAGCTCCTGCACATCGGTGATGCGGGTGCCGGGGAAGTTCTGCGCAAAGGTGCGCTTGCCGCTGTACAGCGGCCCGGTGATGAAGATCATAACAGCCCTCCCCATTGGCAGGCGGCCAGTGCCGCCAGCATCCAAAGCTCGGCCTTCTGCAAAAACCATCCGGCCAGATCGCCGGTGATGCCGCCGAACTGCCGATCAGAAACAACACGATAGCGCCAGAAAACAAGGAGCACCGCAAGAACGAGCGCCCCGCCGCCCAGCAGCACCAGCGCAGCGCAGAGCAGGCCCGCCAGCACCAGCAGGACGCTGCGAACGGCCTTGCGGTCTGCCGCAGAAGCGAACGTGTGGGCAAGGCCGGTGTTCTTGGCCAGCGGGAAGGAGGCGATGGCAAGGCCCGAAAGCGCCCGCTCCAGCACCAGTGCCAGCGTCCAGCAGAGGCCGATGCGCGGCGTGAACTGCACGGCGGTGCACAGCGCGAAATAAGCCAGAAAATAACTGCACAGCCGGATGACGGCAAAGGCCCCGCAGTGGGGGTCCTTCAAAATTTCCAATTTCTTTTCCCTGCCGCCGTAGCTGGAAAGGGCGTCGCAGGTGTCGGCGTAGCCATCCAGATGGATGCCGCCTGTGACCCAGACGGGGATGAGGCAGAACCCGCCCGCCCGGACGAGTGCCGGGAGCGGCAGTGCTCCGCACAGGCACCACAAGGCCCCGCACACTGCGCCGATGAGCGGGAACGCGCACATCGCGTAGCGCATGTTCTTTTCGTTCCAGTCGAACTGCGGAACCGGGATGGCTGAAAACATGGCAAATGCCACGGCAATGGTCTGCAAAACAATCATGACGGGCCTCCTTTATAATAGACCGGGATGCCGCACACCACCCGCACCACTGCATCGGCACGGGCCGCAAGGGCGTTGTTGACCTGCGCCAGAGCCTTCAGATACAGGTCGGTGTCGCCCGCGTAGTTTGCCCCGCCGCTGAACACTTCGTTCGAAACGACGACGAGGTGCTCACATTGCGCGGCCAATTTGTCCAGACCGTCCAGAATGGCCGAAGCGGCGGCTTCGCCCGCCCCGGCGGGGTCGTAAAGTTCGTTGGCGGTCAGGTTGCCGAGGTCTTCCAGCAGGGCGGTGCCCCGCGCGGGCAGGCGCACCGCGCCCAGATGCAGGGGGCACTCCAGCGTCTCGAACTGCTTTTCCGCCCGCATCCGGCGGTGCTTTTCCACCCGTGCGGCGCACTCGGCGTCCCATACCTGCATCGTGGCAAGGTAATAGCGCGGGAGCGCGGTCTGCAGCACAAGGCGTTCGGCGTACGCACTTTTTCCGCTGGCTGCGCCGCCGACCACCAGCGTCAGCATTGGGGGGTATACGGCGGGATGCCGCCCTCCGTGAAGGAATAGCAGTGGTCGTAGACCGCCAGTGCCAGATCCCACAGCGGAAGCGCGGCCACAGCCCCGGTGCCCTCGCCGAGGTGGAGCCCCGCCGTCAGGAGCGGGGCCTTGCCCAGTGCTTCCAGCACCAGCCGGGCCGCAGGCTCGGTGGAACAGTGGCTGGCGAACACGGCCTTGGCGGCGGCGGGGCAGAGCCGCACCGCGCACAGGGCTGCCACCCCGCTGATGAAACCATCCATCAGGATGGGCAGGTCTTCCAGCGCGCCGCCAAGGAAGACCCCGCACAGCCCGGCGATGTCAAAGCCGCCCAGTTTGGACAGCACGTCCAGCGGGTCGGCAGCATCGGGCTGGTTGCGGGCGATGCCGCGCCGGATGGCGTCCAGCTTGCGGGCCAACCCGGCGTCGGAAAGGCCCGCGCCCCGCCCGGTCATGACCTCAACGGGCTGGCCGAGCAAGACTGCTGCCACAGCGCTGGACGTGGTGGTGTTGCCGATGCCCATCTCGCCGGTGGCGAGCAGCTGGCACCCCTGCGCTTTCTGCGCCCGCACCAGTTCGATGCCCGACGCGATGGCCTCCACAGCCTGGGCGCGGGTCATGGCGGGGCCTTGGGTGAAGTCTGCCGTTCCGGCGGCGATGCGGCGGGGGACGACGCCCGGCACCGGGGCACCTGCCATGCCCATATCCACCGGCACGACCTCGCAGCGGGCCGTTTTTGCCATCTGGCAGACGCTCGTCCGCCGCGCCGCAAGGTTTTCGGCCACGGCGCGGGTCACGCTCTGGTCGGTCTGGCTCACGCCCTGGGCCACGACGCCGTTGTCCGCGCAGAGCACGAGGACGGCCCGGCGGTCAAAGGCAAGCTGCGCTGTTCCGGTCAGGGCGGCGGCATCTTCCAACAGGGTCTCCAGTGCGCCCAGCCCGCCCAGCGGCTTGGCCAGACTGGCCCAGTGGGCGTGTGCGGCCGCGCGGGCGGTCTCGCTGGGCGGGGTGATGGTGGTGAGAAGCTGTTTCAGTTCCGGTTCGGTCATGGGGTCTGCTCCTTCTGGTGATTGAGTACGGCGGCTTCCACGAACCGCCGGGGCAGGGGGGTGCCTGCCCAGTACAGATGCGGAAAACCCGCATAGAGATGTTCATTGGCAAAGCCGCAGGCCCAGCTGCGGCCATTGGATTTTGCAGCGGTCAACGCCGTGCCGTTCGCGGTCGAGTCCCAGTGGTGGAACTCGTGGGCGGGGAAGGACTCTCCGGCGCGGAACAGCAGGCTGTCGGCGCGGGCAGTCAGCTCCGCGTACCCGAACCGCACCAGCCGCCCGACCGGGAAGCCGCTGCCCGGCAGGACGCCCGCCATGGGCCAGACGGCACCGTCGGCGTCTTCGAGCGTCTGCCCCAGATAGAGGAAGCCGCCGCACTCGGCCACGGTGGGCAGACCGTGCTCCACAGCCTGCCGCACAGAAGCCCGCATCGAGCGGTTCCCACTCAGCGGGCCTGCGTACAGTTCCGGGTAGCCGCCCGGCAGATACAGCCCGCCAAGCTCCGGCGGAAGGGCCGCATCGTGCAGGGGGCTGAATGGGACAAGCTCGGCCCCGGCGGCGGTCAGGGCCTCCAGCGTTTCGGCGTAGGCAAAGCAAAAGGCTTCGTCCTGCGCAACGGCGATGCGGGTGCGCGCCGGGGCGCGGGCGGCAGGCTGAGCCTGCGGTGCAGGCCGGTCGGTCAGAGCCTGGAACTGCACCCAGTCCAGCACCAGCGCATCTGCAAGGAGGGCGATCTTTTGCTGAAGCCCGGCGATCTCCCCGGCGGTCTTCAGCCCCAGATGGCGGCTCTCGATGGACGCCTCCGGCAGGCGGGGCAGATGCCCCAGCACCGGCAGGCCGGTCTCGCGTTCCAGCGTCGGTTTGAGCATCTTGTACAAAGCAGAGGTGCAGTCGTTGAGCAGAACGCCGACGATGCGGCTGGGGGTGCGGAACGTTTTCAGCCCATTGATCTGCGCGGCCAGGGTCAAACTGGCCCCTTTGGCCGGGACGACCAGCAGCACCGGCAGGCCCAGCGTGTCGGCCAGATGCCAGGCGCTGGCCGTGTCGGTCACGCCGCCCAGACCGTCGTAAAAGCCCATGGCCCCCTCGCACACCGCCGCCCCGTGCCCGGCGGCACCCTGTGCATAAAGGGCGCGCACGGTATCCGGTGCGGAGAAAAAGAGGTCAAGGTTGTGGCTCTCGACCCCCAGCACGGCCCGATGGAACATGGGGTCGATGTAGTCCGGCCCGCTCTTGAACGCGCAGGGGTCGGCCCCGCGCCGCTTGAGCGCGGCCAGCAGCGCACAGGTCAGGGTGGTCTTTCCACTGCCGGAACAGGGCGCTGCGACGAGAAATTGCATCATTTGCGTTCACCTGTGATGAGGAAGATGGGGTTGTTGGCCATCAGCAGATGCAGTCGGCCCGCCGGTTTTGTGCGGCTGACGGCGATCTGGGTGACTTCGGCGGTGAGCCCCTGCGCCGTCAGGGCCGCAACGGCGGCGCTCAGCGTTTCCAGCGCGATGGCGGAGATGCAGAGGCGGGCCTGCGGGTTTTTGGCCAGCACAGCGTCCACCACGGCCTCCATGCTGCCCTTGGTGCCGCCGAGGAAAACGGCGTCCGGGGCGGGCAGAGCTTCCAGCGCCTGGGGGGCTTTCCCCTCGATGAGGGTCAGATTCCAGGCTGCGAAGCGCTCCCGGTTCTTCCGGATGAGAGCGCAGGCCTCCGGGTCGCATTCCACGGCATAGACCCGCCCGCGCGGGGCGGCAAGGGCCAGTTCCACACTGACACTGCCGGTACCGGCCCCCACATCCCACAGCGTGTCCGTGGGGTGGACGGCCAGCTTTGCCAGCGCGGCAGCGCGGACTTCCTGCTTCGTCATGGGAACATCTCCCCGGAGAAAGGCTTCGTCCGGGAACCCGGCACAACGCCGGGGCGGCTGGGGCAGATGCTCGATGAGCAGAACGCTCAGGGATGCCGTGTTTTTTTGCGAAACTTCCTGCGCGGTGCCGAAGAAGATCTTCTCCTCCGGTGAGCCGAGCTGTTCGCCGACCAGCGCATGGGCCTGCCCCAGTCCGGCGGCGGTCAGGGTGCGGCAGAGGGTGGCAGGGGTCTCGGAGCCGCCGGTCAGGAAGAAGACCGGTCGGCCATCCGCCGTCAGGCACTCGGCCACCGGGTCGCAGGCACAGCCGTGGGCGGAGACGAGTTTCCAGTCCTGCCAGGGGCGGCCGACCGCCGCCGCGAGCAGCTGAACGCTGGAGATGCCGGGCAGGACGCGGCAGGAGATGCCGCAGGCCCGCAGCATGGGCAGCAGCCCGGAAGCCCCGGAATAAAATCCGGTGTCGCCGCTGTACAGCAGGGCTGTGTCTCCCTCCGGATGCTCCGCAAGGCAGGTCAGGATCTCTTCCGGCTTGTACAGCGCCTTCCGGTGTTCGGTGCAGCCGTCCGGCAGGTGCTCCAGCAGCCGCCGGGCGCCTAAAATAAGGTCGGCCTGTTGCAGGGCCGCAAGCCCTTCGGCGGTCAGGGAGCCGGGCAGCCCGGTCCCCATTCCAATCAGTGTGACCATGCCAGCACCTCCTTGCAGCGGGTCAGAATCTGCTCCGCCGTTTCGCCCTGCTCTGCGGGGCGGCGGAGGACGATGAGCTGTGCGCCGGTGTCCTGCGCGGCCTGTGCCTTCTCGGCAAAGCCGCCCGCTGCACCGCCGTCCTTCGTGACGAGGAAGCGGATGTGGAACTGCTCCAGCAGGGCCCGGTTCAGCGCATAGGAGAAGGGGCCCTGCATCGCGATGATGTTTTTGTGGGGGATGTGCGCGGCCTCGCAGGCTGCGATGCCCTCCGGGGTGGGCAGCACACGGGGGAACAGGCGGGCAGGCTCGATGCCGGAAAAGGCCGCGAGCTCCTTGGCCCCGGTGGCCAGCAGGAGATTGCCGCAGGTGTTTGCAAGAAACTCTGCCGCGTGTGCGGCCGACTGAAAGACCATGCTCCCCGCCGGGAGCGGGCTTTCGGCCCGGAGCAGGCGGTGGTACTCAATGCAGGCGGTGGTACACGCAGACCGGATGTTTTTGGTGGCGTCCACCGCATAGGGATGGGTGGCGTCCACGCAGAGGGCGGCCCCCTGCAGCAGGGTGGTCATTTCCTCCGGCGTCAGCCGCCCGCAGTGGACGGTGACACCCTGCAAACGGCCCTGCTCTTCGGCTCCCAGCGGGGTCGCTACACTGACGAGGACTTCGGCCCCCTGCGCGGCCAGCTGGCGGGAGAACAGACGGCCCTCGGTGGTGCCGCTGAACACGACGATCTTCATGCGCGATACCCCCTCGGTGTGACCATCTTTCCGTCCAGCTGCCGGGTGGCGGTGTTGCCGATGAAGACGGTGGTGAACATATCCACCGGGGCGGTTTCCAGTTCCGCCAGGGTCAGGATGCGGTGGGCCTGCCCCTCGCGCCCGATGTTCCGCACCAGCCCGCAGACGGTCTGCGGCGGTTTGCCGTGGTCCAGCAGGATGCGGACGGCTCTGGCCAGATAGTCCGGCCTGCCCTTGGAGGAGGGGTTGTACAGTGCGACGCAGAAATCGCCCATCGCTGCTGCCGCCAGCCGCCGCTCGATGACGGCCCAGGGGGTCAGCCGGTCCGACAGAGAGATGACGCAGAAATCGTGGGCCAGCGGGGCACCCAGCACGGCCCCGCCGCTGAGAGCCGCCGTCAGGCCGGGCACCACCTCCACGGCGACCTCCGGGAACTGCTCAGCCAGCTCCAGCAGGGGGCTGGCCATGCCGTAGACCCCGGCGTCGCCAGAGCAGACCAGCGCAACGGCTTTGCCGCGCCGGGCCGTTTCCAGCGCCCAGCGGCAGCGGTCGATCTCCTGGGTCATGCCGGTGGAGTAATATTCTTTTTCCGGGAAATAGGGGCGCACAAGGTCCAGATAGACCGTATAGCCGCACAGCACCTCGGCTTGCGTTAAGGCGCTCTGCGCCTGTGCGGTCAGAAACTGCGGGCCGCCGGGGCCAAGCCCGACCACAAAAACGGTGTTCGTCATGAAGAAACCCTCCAATCTGGGGCAAAGGGGGAAAGGGCCAGCGCAAAGGTCACGCCGCCGCCCGCCTGTTTGGGGATGCGGATGCTCCCGCCGGACGCCAAAACGGCTGCCCGCTCGCAGACATTGTCCACACCGGTGACGTTCCGGACAAAGGCAGAAGGGGTAAAGCTGCCGGGGGCGGTCTGCAGCGCTTCGGCAGAAAAGAACGAGAGACCCCACCGGTGCGCCGCGCAGAATGCAAGAAGCCCGGCCTCGTTCTGTTTCAGGTCGATGCTGGCGGCGGCTGCGATGCACTGCGGGGCCAGTGTGTGGGCGGCACAGAAGGCGGAAAAGGCGGCTTCCAACTGCTCTGCCGTCGTCCCGCGTCGGCATCCGATGCCCAGCACCCCGATGCGCGGGGTCAGATGCAGGGCATTTCCGGCGGGGGAGAGGGTCAGAGCAAAGTCGGCAGCTTCCGGCGCTGGTGCTGCATTCACCCCGGCCGGGGCCTGGCCTGCGATGGGAAACTCCGACCAGAATAAGACCTGTCTC